>Ga0126307_10000614_pt1 | contig 23007 bp, 27 predicted proteins | sample Plot28_FD_89955 | JGI IMG/M metagenome (GOLD analysis project Ga0126307, IMG submission 89955) | Serpentine soil microbial communities from UC McLaughlin Reserve, CA, USA - Plot28 | ecosystem: Environmental > Terrestrial > Soil > Grasslands | place: USA: UC McLaughlin Reserve, Lake County... | reverse complement strand
CCGGCGGCTGGCGTTCAGGACGCTCGGCCTCGAGGGCTGAGCGCGTCCCGGTACTCGGGCATCCGCTTCCACCCGGGCTCCGGCGGCTCGTGGTCGGGCCGTGGCGCGTACACGGAGTGCTCCTCGAGCACCATCCGGTGCAGGTAGCGCGGGCAGTTGTCGAAGATCCGCTCGGCCTGCACGCGCACGATGAGCTGCGCGCCCGGGACGTGCTCGAGCAGCGGGTCCTCCGGCCGCACGGAGGCGCGCCCCTGCACGCGCAGCTTCTTCGGCGCGTCGACCCAGCGCAGGAACACGAGCCCCACGCGGGCGTCGGCGAGCACGTTGCCGAGGCTCTTGAACATGCCGTTGCCGTCGTAGTGCGGAAACACGAGCTCCGAGTCGCCGGCGATCCGCACGAACCCCGGCATCCCGCCCTTGTACGACACGTCGGGGAACCCGTCCGGGTCCACCGTCGCCAGCCAGAACATCGGCGCCGCCTCGATCAGCCGCCGGTCTGACTCGGTGAAGATGCGCCGGAGGTTGCGCTCCTCCAGCCGGTCGGCGATCCGGCGCGTGTCGAACCGGTCCTGCAGCTCGCGCGAGCCCGGGTGATACAGGCGGCTCTCGTCCTCCACGACGCGAGTCTAAGACCCGCTGAACTCCGGTGCACGCTTCTCGCGGAACGCTCGCGCGCCCTCGGCGAAGTCGTCCGTGCGGGCGCAGCGCTCCTGCATCGCGACCTCGAGCTCGAGCGTCGCCGCCAGCGCCGGGCGGGACGAGGCGTCCATGACGCGCTTGGCCAGGCCGACGGCGACCGGCGCGCAGGCCAGCAGCTCGTCGACGAGACCCTGGGTCGCCGCGGCGAGCTCGCCCGGCGGCGCGACCCGGTTCACGAGGCCGATGCGCTCCGCCTCCTCGGCGCCGATCACGCGGCCGGTCATGATCAGCTCCTTCGCGCGGCCGAGCCCGACGACCTGCGGCAACCGCGACGAGCCGCCGACGTCCGGGATCAGGCCCACGCGGACCTCGGGGATGCCCATGACCGCGTCGGCGGCCATGACGCGCAGGTCGCAGGCCAGCGCCAGCTCCATCGCTCCCCCGATGCACGCGCCGTGGATCTCGCAGATCACCGGCTTCTCCATGAGCTCGGGGAGGTTCCAGACGTCGAGGATGCCGCGGCGGAACGTGCGCAGGTTGTCGGGCGCCGCGGCGAGGTCGGCGAGCGCGCCGAGGTCCATGCCCGACGAGAACATCGGCCCCTCGCCGCGCAGCACCACGCAGCGCACCGAGGGATCATCCGCCGCCGCCCGCAGCGCCTCGCCGGTGGCGAGCACGAGGTCGGCGTGGAAGGCGTTGCGCTTCTCCGGCCGGTTGAGGACGACGTGGCGCACCGCATCGCGGTCTTCGGTCTGGACGAGAGCCATGGGGGTAATCCTCGCGCATGAGTCCGAACCGCAAGCCCGCCGCCTACGGCGCGATGGAGGCGATCGAGAGCATCGAGGCGCTCGACGGTCCCGCCGACGCCATCTCGAAGGTCGTCCGCGACGCGATCCCGCGCGGGCCCGTGAAGGACGCGCTGAGCGGCACGTGGCTTGGCCACGCGTTCCATCCGCTGATGACGGACGTGCCGATCGGCGCCTGGGTGAGCGCGCTGGTGCTCGACTGGGCGGGCGGCGAGGAGTCGCGGCCCGCCGTGAAGCGGCTCATCGGCTTCGGCCTGGTCGCCGCGCCGGCGACGTTCGCCACCGGCTGGAACGACTGGGCCGACACCACGCCCGGGAACCCGCAGGTCAAGCGGCTCGGCCTCCTGCACGCCACCAGCAACGGCACCGCCGCGGCGCTGTTCGGCGCGTCGTGGCTGGCCCGCAACAAGGGCGACCACGGGCGCGGGAAGCTCTATGCGCTGGCCGCGGGCGCGGCGCTCGGGCTGGGAGGGATGCTCGGCGGCCATCTGTCCTACAGCGAGGGCGTCGGCGTCGACCAGACGGTCTTCGACCCCGGGCCGGCGGAGTGGACGCCGGTCCTCGACGAGTCGCAACTCCAGGACCGCCGGCCGGCGCTGGGCCGCACGCCCGACGGGCTCGACGTGCTGCTCGTGCGCGACGGCGACCGCATCCACGCGCTGGCCGACCGCTGCAGCCACCGCGGCGGCGCCCTGCACGACGGGGAGCTCGACGGCGGCTGCATCGTCTGCCCGCTGCACGGGAGCGTCTTCCGGCTCGAGGACGGCTCGGTCGAGCGCGGGCCCGCGGCCTACGCGCAGCCGTGCTACGAGACGCGCGTGGTCGACGAGCGGGTCGAGGTCCGACTGATCGCCGAGTAACGTCGCCGAAGGCGACCGCGGCGCGGCGCCTGGCAGCACGTAACGTCGCCGAAGGCGACCGCGGCGCGGTCGCCTGGCAGGCGAAACCATAATCACCGCGTGCTCGACCAGCTCCTGCGCCCCCCGCCGCACCGCGGCCCGCTGATCGCGGCCGGCGCGGTCGTGCTCGCGGCGGGGCTCGCGCTGCTCGAGCTGCGCATGTCCGCGCGGCTCGGCGCGGGCGTGCACCTGCTCGTCCTGGCGGCCTCCGCGGCGCTGCTGCTGTGGCTCGGCTGGCAGGCGCCCAACGAGGACGGGCGGCCGCCGGCGTACCAGTCGGTGCTGCTCGTCACCGGCCTGGTAGTCCTCTACCCGGCGCTGCTGCGACTGGCCGACATCCTCGGCGCCGACCTCGGCGACCTCGCGCCGGGCACCGTGGTGTGGACGTCGCTGCTCGAGGCCGCCGCCGCCATCGCCGTCGCGATCAGGCGCCGCTCCGCCGTCGCCGGGCTCATCGGCGCCGCCGCCCTCGGGGCCGCCTTCCTGGCCGCGATCGACTGGCTGTTCGACCCCGGCTCCTTCGCCTCGTTCCGCTGGCTGCTCGCGCTGATCGCTCTCGCGCTCGTGCTCGCCTCGCTCGCCGTGCGCGCGAGCCGTCCACGGCAGGCCGAGCTGCTCGTCGACGCGGCGGCGCTGGCGATCCTCGCCATCGGCCTCCAGGCCTTCTTGACCGTCGTCATCGCGTCGCTGATCCCCTTCGGCGGCCCGGTCGGCGAGGCGCTCCCGAATCTCTGGGAGGCCGTGCTGCTCGGCGCCGGTTGCGGGCTGATCGCCTTCGGCGCCGCGGAGCGCGCCCCCGGGCCGGCCTGGCTCGGCGCCGCCAACCTCCTCACGTTCGTCGCCGTCGCCGGCCTCGGCGCCGACGAGACGCTGGAGTGGTGGCCGCTCGTCCTGCTCGCCCTGGGCGCCGGCACGATTGCCGCCGGCCTGCGCCCGCGCGACCCGCTGCCGCCGCGCCCCGACGGCTACCGGCCGGGCGAGCAGCCGCTCGCAGCGTGCAGCGACGAGGACGAGGTCGTCCTGCGCGTACGCGACGAGTCGCCGCCGACGACCCGATAGGGTCCGCCCGCGAGATGACGGACGCCCGGCACGTGGAAGACGCGTTGGCGCGCGCCTATGCCGGCGGCCCGGACCGTCACCGCGAGAAGTCCGTGCAGCAGGGCAAGCTGCCGGTCCGCGAGCGCGTACAACGGCTGCTCGACGACGGCTCGTTCTCCGAGGACGCGCTGCTGGCGAACTGGGAGGCCGACGGCCTCGGCGCCGACGGCGTCGTCACCGGGCTCGGCACCATCGGCGGCCGCACGGTCGCGCTCATGGCCAACGACCCGACGGTCAAGGCCGGCTCCTGGGGCCCCAAGACCGTCGAGAAGATCCTCCGCATCCAGGAGGTCGCGCTCAGCCACCGGGTGCCGATGGTCTACCTCGTCGACTCGGCCGGCGCCCGCATCACCGAGCAGGTCCAGATGTTCCCCGGGCGCCGCCACGCCGGCCGCATCTTCTTCAACGAGGTCCGGCTCTCGGGCGCCGTGCCGCAGGTCTGCATGCTCTTCGGCCCGAGCGCGGCCGGCGGCGCCTACATCCCCGCCTTCTGCGACGTCGTGATCATGCGCGACGGCAACGCCTCGATGTACCTGGGCTCGCCACGGATGGCGGAGATGGTGATCGGCGAGCACGTCACGCTCGAGGAGATGGGCGGCGCGCGCATGCACACCGGCGTGTCGGGCTGCGGGCACTTCCTCGTCAAGAGCGACGAGGAGGGCATCGACCTCGCGAAGCGCTACCTCTCCTACTTCCCGGGCAGTTGCGACGAGGAGCCGCCGGCGGTGCCGCCGGCCGAGCCCGCCGGCGCCCTGCCGGTGATCCCGGTTGACGAGAACAAGCCGTGGGACATGCGCGAGCTGCTCGACGCGGTGGTCGACGACGGCTCCTTCCTCGAGGTCCATCAGCGGTGGGCCAAGGAGGTGGTCGTCGGCTACGCGCGCCTGGACGGCCGCGTCGTCGGCGTCGTGGCGAACCAGCCGAAGTTCAAGGGCGGCGTGCTGTTCGTCGACTCGGCGGACAAGGCGGCGCGCTTCATCTGGACGTGCGACGCGTTCAACGTCCCGCTGCTGTTCCTGGCTGACGTGCCGGGCTTCATGATCGGCACGCAGGTCGAGCGCCAGGGCATCATCCGCCACGGCGCGAAGATGATCGCTGCGGTCAGCGAGGCGACCGTCCCGAAGATCTCCGTCATCGTCCGCAAGGCCTACGGCGCCGGCCTGTACGCGATGGCCGGGCCGGCGTTCGACCCCGACTGCACGCTCGCGCTGCCGAGCGCCAAGATCGCGGTGATGGGCCCGAGCGCCGCCGTCAACGCCGTCTTCTACAACCAGCTCCAGGCGATCGAGGATGAGGCCGAGCGCGACGTGCGCCGGCGCGAGCTGATGGACGAGTACGCCGAGGGCGTCGACCTCCTGCACCTTGCGTCCGAGCTGGTCGTCGACGCGATCGTCCCCCCGGAGGACCTGCGCGGCGAGCTCGTGCGGCGGTTCGCGCGCTACGGCGGCAAGCGCCGCGAGTGGCCGGCCAAGCGACATGGCGTCGCCCCCGTCTGACGCCCGCGGCGCCCTGCTCGGGCGCCTGATCGACCATGCGGCCCTGTTCCCGCCGGCCTCGCTGCCGATGGACGAGGCGCTCGCCGTGGACCGGCGCGTGCGCGCGGGCGAGCACGCGTGGCTCGTCGACCGTTTCATCTGCCCGGCGAGCAGGCTGGCCGAGCTGCCGGCGGACCCGCCGGCGCTCAGCGTCGTGCTCGACGGCGACCTGACCGCCGATCCCGGCGGCCTTCCCGTCGAGCTGGTCGAGGCGCGCTGCGCGGCGGAAGGCGTGGCCGCGACGTACGAGCGCGTGCGCGCCGCCTTCGGCCCCGTGCCGCTCTTCCTGGAGCTGCCGCTCGGCGCCCCGCTCCATGACGTCAAGGCCGTCGGCGCCGGTGCCAAGGTCCGCTGTGGCGGCGAGGCGTTCCCGGCGACCGCCGAGCTCGCGCGCTTCGTCTGCGACTGCCACACGGCGGGAATCCCGTTCAAGGCCACGGCCGGCCTGCACCACGCGATACGCCGCGAGGGCGCGCACGGCTTCCTGAACCTGCTCGCCGCCGCCGTGTTCGTGGCCGCGGGCGAACGAGTGGTCCAGGAGCTGCTGGACGAGGAGGACCCCGACGCGTTCATCGTCACGCCGGACGGCCTCGAGGCGCACGGCCGGCACGCCGGCCGCGCCGAGATCGAGGCCGCGCGGCGCGAACGGCTCGTGGCCTACGGCTCGTGCTCGGTCGACGAGCCTCTTGAAGATCTCGTCGCGCTGGGCATCCTTCCCTGATGCACTCGTCGTCGACTCGGCGTCAGTTCATCGGCGCCGGCATGGCCGGCGCTCTCGCGCCCACGGTCTGGCGCGCGGTGCTGCCGCCTGCCGCGCGCGCCGCCGAGAGCGCCTGGCTGTCGTGTGACGGACCGGTGGAGGCGATGCTCGTGGTCGGCAGCCGCGGCTGCGACGCCGCGGCCGTCGCGACGCACCGGCTGCGGATCGGGCGCTGATGGCGCGCACGCGGGCGCTCGTGGTGGTGCTCGCGGGCGGCGCGGGCGGCCGCCTGGAGCTGCTCACCAAGGAGCGGGCCAAGCCGGCGGTGCCGTTCGCCGGCACGCACCGGCTCATCGACTTCCCCCTCAGCAACTGCCACAACGCCGGCCTGCACGACGTGTGGGTGTCCCAGCAGTTCAACCCGATCTCGCTGAGCGACCACCTCGCGAACGGCCGCCCCTGGGACCTCGACCGCACGTCGGGTGGCCTGCTCATCCTCCAGCCGCGCCTGGGCCACGACGAGCGCGAGGGCTTCCAGCACGGCACGGCCGACGCGCTGTGGCGCAACGCGCCGCTGATCCGCCAGTTCGCGCCGGAGGCGCTGGTCGTGCTCAGCGCCGACGCGGTCTATGTCATGGACTACGGGGCCCTCGTGGAGGAGCACATGGAGTCCGGCGCGGACGCGACGATCGTCACCACCGAGGTGGAGCCCGAGGACGCCGGCCGCTACGGCGTGGTCGAGGTCGACGGCGACCGCGTGCGCGGCTACGCGTACAAGCCCGACGAGCCGCGGGGCAACCTAGTGGCGAACGAGGTCTTCGTCTTCCGGCCGGACGCCGCGCTCGAGGCGCTCGAGGCCGAGGACGCGGAGGACCTCGAGGACCTCGGCGACTCGGTGCTGCCGAAGCTCGTCGACGCCGGCGGCGCGCGCGAGCACCGGCTCGAGCGCTACTGGCGCGACGTCGGCACCGTGCCGGCCTACTGGGAAGCGCACATGGAGCTGCTCGAGCCGGAGCCGCCGATCGACCTCGACGACCCCGACTGGCCGGTGGTCACGCACGCGACGTCGCACCGCGCCTCGGCGCGCGTCCACGGCGGCGCGAGCGTCGAGGCGGGTCTGCTCGCGCCGGGCAGCCGTGTCGCCGGCGCCGTGCAGCGTTCGGTCATCGGCCGCGGCGCGGTGGTCGAGGAGGGAGCCGACGTGCGCGACTCCGTCGTGCTGCCGGGCGCGGTCGTGCGCGCGGGCGCGACCGTCCGCCGGGCCATCCTCGACGACCGCGTCGAGGTCTGCGCCGGCGCGGCGGTCGGCGAGGACGGCGGCGAGATCGCGCTCGTGGGCCTGCGGGCGAGCGTCCCCGCCGGCGAGCGCGTCGCGGCCGGCGGGCGGTTCCCGGAGACCGGCGACTAGGCCAGCGTCGCGTCGAGCGCGTCCACCAGGTCGAGCGCCAGCGCCAGCGCGCCGGCCAGCGCGGCGTCGTCGACGTGCTCCGGTAGGTCGTCGGCCTGATGCGCGCGCGGCACGACGCCGCGCTCGTCCAGGCAGCCGAGCGCGAGCGCGGGCAGCGACCCCGTCGCGGCCGGCGGAGTGGGCCGCGGGCCGCTCGCGCGGACGTCGAGCGCGCGCAGCTGGGGATGGCGCGAGGCCCAGGCCGGCGTGCCGGCGCCGCACGGGCGCACGGCGAGGACGACGGCCGCGCGCGGGTCGAGCCGCTCGCCGCGCAGGTGGCGGCGCAGCGCCTCCGGTGCCGCCGACGCGGCGCCGTGCAGCAGCAGCGCCGGGGCGACGCGCGCCGGCGGGTCGCGCACGAGCGCGGCGTGCAGCGCGAGCGCGAGGGCGGCCGCCGAGGCGCTCTCGTTCGCCCCGGGCGACGCCGGCGAGAGCGCCACGTCGATCGCCGCGGCCACGGCGACGATGAGCACCGCCGTCGGCAGGAGCTGGGCGATGCCCAGCCAGGTCGCGTCCACGCCGGCCGCCCGCGCCCCGGCCGCGGCGGTCACGAGCGCCGCGCAGCCCGCGAGCCAGCCGAGCGGCGACCGTACGGTCCGCGCGAGCCGCCGCCAGCGCGCGGCGAAGATCGCGCCGCGCCGAGGGGCGTCGTAGGCGGCGGCGATGATCAGGGTCACGTCGCGCGCCTCGGCCACCCCGCTTCCGGCGGCCTCGGTCAGCACGTGCTGCGTCGCCCGCCGTGCGAACAGCATCCGCACCGGGCTGACGCGGCCGAACGCCTCGAAGGCGAGCACGACCGCGGCGGCGCCCGCCGCGGCCGCCCCGGCCACCGGGACGGCGACGGAGACGAGGCTGCCCCCGGCGGCGGTGGCCGCGGCGAGGACGACGGTGGCCCAGCGCTGCGGGCGCACCCAGCGCGTCTCCACCCACGCTTCGTGGCCGTCCGCCCGCAGCCGGTCGTGGAGCCACGCGGCGGCGCGCCGTTCGGCGTCGGTGCACGCGGCGCGGTCCTCGAACTCGCACAGCCGCTCGATCGCGTCCCGGGCGTCCACGGCGGCGGCGGACGATAGCCTCCGCGCGCATGGACGCGACCGACCTCGCCTTCGCCGGCGCCGGCCGCCAGGCGGAGCTCGTGCGGTCGGGCGAGGCCACCGCGCGGTCGCTCGTAGAGCTCTATCTGGCGCGGATCGCGCGGCTCGACCCGGTCCTCAACGCCTTTCGCATCACCTTCCCGGAGCGGGCGCTGGCCGAGGCCGACCAGGCCGACGGGCGCGCCCGCGCCGGCGACACGCGCCCGCTGCTCGGCGTGCCGGTCGCCGTCAAGGACGACACCGACATCGCCGGCGAGCTCACGCCGTGCGGGACCAGCGGCGCCGAGCGGCCCGCGGAGGCCGACGCCGAGGTCGTGCGCCGGCTGCGGTCGGCCGGGGCGATCGTCATCGGCAAGACGCACGTGCCCGAGCTCGCGGCGTGGCCGTTCACCGAGTCGCCGACCTTCGGCGTCACGCGCAACCCGTGGGACCTCCAGCGCACCTCCGGCGGCTCGTCGGGCGGCTCGGCCACCGCGGTCGCGGCGGGGCTTGCCGCGGCGGCGATCGGCACCGACGGCGCCGGCTCGATCCGCATCCCCGCCGCGTGCTGCCACCTCGTCGGCCTCAAGGCCCAGCGCGACCGCGTGCCGCCCGGGCTCGAGGACGCGAACCAGGGGATGACGGTCTGGGGCGCGCTCACGCGCTCGGTCGCGGACTGCGCGCTCGTCTACGACGCGATCAAGGACGGCCCCTCGTGGACCGCGGTGGTCGACGCGCCGCCGCGCCCGCTGCGCGTGGCCGTCTCCACCGCCGCCCCGCCGCTGAGCGGCGTGTCCGCCGACGCCGAGCAGCTCGGCGCCGTGGCGGCGGTCGCCGACGCGCTGCGCGAGCTCGGCCACGACGTCGCCGACCGCGAGCTCGACATCCCGGCGACCACGGCGATGAACGTGGTCGGCCGCCATCTACGCGGCGTGCACGACACGCGCGTCCGGCTCGACCACCCGGACCAGCTGTCGCCCACGGGCAAGGGCGTCGCGCGGATGGGCGCGGCCGTCTCCGGCCCGCTGCTCGCCCGCGCGCGCGCGGCCGAGGCCGAGGATGCGAAGCGACTGAACTCGGTCTTCGACGAGGGGTTCGACGCCGTGGTCACGCCGATGTTCAGCCGCCGCCCGCCGCGCGTGGGCGAGTACTGGAACCGCGGCGCGGCGTGGACGCTGACCGGGAGCATCCGGCTCGTGCCGTGGTGCGGCGAGTGGAACCACACCGGCCAGCCCGCCTGTGCCGTGCCGGCCGGGTTCGCGGGCGACGGCTTCCCGCTGTCGGCGCAGCTGGTGGCGCCGCCGGACGGCGAGGAGGTCCTGCTCGCGCTCGCGGCGCAGCTCGAGGCGCGCGGCGACTGGACCGCGTACCGCCCGGCGTTCGCCGCCGCGTGATGCGCGCGCTCGCGGAGGCGGTGGCGCGCGAGGCGGGCGCGCAGCTGCGCGCGGCGTTCCGCGGGCCCGGGGTCGACGTGAGCGCCAAGAGCACGCCGACCGACCTCGTGTCGGAGGCCGACCGCGCCGCCGAGCGGCTCATCCGCGAGCGGCTGCTGGCCGAGCGGCCGGGCGACGCGATTCTGGGGGAGGAGGGCGGCGACGCGGCGGGCACGAGCGGCCTGCGCTGGGTCGTCGACCCGCTCGACGGCACCACCAACTTCCTGTTCGGCATCCCGCAGTGGGCGGTCAGCATCGCCTGCGAGGACGGCGACGGCGCCCTCGCCGGCGTCGTCTATGACCCGGTGCACGACGAGCTGTGGGCGGCGGAGCGCGACGGGGCCGCCACGCTGAACGGCCGGGCGTTCGAGGCGCCCGGGCGTGGCGACCTGGCGACGGCGCTGGTCGCCACCGGCTTCGGCTATGACGCCGGCGCGCGCGCCGCCCAGGCCGAGGTCCTCCAGCGCGTGCTCCCGCGCGTGCGCGACATCCGCCGCGCGGGGTCGGCGGCGCTGGACCTCGTGTGGACGGCGGCCGGGCGCGTGGACGCCTACTACGAGTGGGGCGTGCAGCCCTGGGACCTCGCGGCCGGCGAGCTGGTGTGCCGCCGCGCGGGGCTCCAGGTGCGCCGGCTCGAGCCGCTCGCGCCGCCCACGGGCGGCGGCGTCCTTGTGGCGCCGCCGGCGCTGGTCGAGCCCCTGCTCAGACTGATCGGCGTGCCCGTTGGGTAGGGAGGGTGAATGCTCCTCGGCGCCGTCATCGGCTTCTGCATCCTCATCCTCATCCTCGCGTTCCTCGTCCCGCGCCTGTCGCGGGGCCCCGAGCGCGGCGGCCAGCGCGTGCTGGGCATGGGAGGCCGCGGCGCGAGCAAGGCGCCCGGACCCCTCGGCCGGCTGTTCCGCAAGCCGTTCGACACGTCGCAGCGCGCCGTGTCCAAGAGCGGCAGCGCCGGACGGCGCGGCCGCGGCAAGATGCCGTTCTAGGGCTCGGCGCCGACGAGCTGCGCGCGCCAGCGCTGGGCGTTGCGCCCGTGCATGCGCTCGTCCGCGGCCAGCCGGTCGAGCACGGCGAACTCGTGTGGACCGCCCGCGCGCCGGTCGCTGACGGCGTGCAGCCAGGCCAGCCGCCCGGCGAGGTCCATGCCGTACGCCTCGGCGAAGCTCGCGAAGCCGACCGGCCGGTCGCCCCAGTGGCGGCCGAGCTCGGTGGCCATGAGCCGGTCGATGACCTCGGCGTGGCGCAGCGCGTCCCACGTCTGGCGCGCCATGTCGAGGTGGAAGTCCCACGGCATGCGCGGGTGCTCGTGCGAGGAGCGCGAGGTCAGCTCGGCGTCGCAGAGCTTCGCGTGCATGATCCCGTGCACGTCGCCGTTCTCCTCCTCGGCGACCCGGACGTAGGGGTCGCGCGCGGGGCGCTCGAGCGGCGGCAGCACGTCGAGCGAGCCGAGCTGCGTCTCGATGCCGGCGGGCCGCTGCCGACCGGGATCTCGACCACGTGGCGCTCCTGGCGATGGGCGATCTGGGTGAGCAGGCGCAGCGTCGGCTGCTCGAGCAGCGCGTCGAGACCGGCGATCTCGGCGCGCAGGGCGGCGGCTAGCCCGGGCTTGACCTCCCCATAGGCGACGTCGAGGTACTGCTGGGCGGTGGCCGCTCGGCCGAGGCGGCCGGTGACCTGGACGGGAGGCACCGGCTCGCCGAGCTCGGTGATCCGGCGGCGAGCTTCGCGACGGCGCGCGCGTCGTCGTAGAGGTGGTCGGCGAGGCGGGCCTTGATCTCGACCCGCGGCTCGAGCGCCAGCCAGCCGCCGTGCAGATGCGCCAGCTCGCGCAGGACGAGCAGGAAGGTGGGGAGGCCCACGGGGTCAGAGCGTACTGTCGAGCCCGGCGACCATCCGCAGCTGGCGGGCCCCGTGCTCGCCCGTGTCGACGGCCCCGTCTGGGGCGAAGCCGAGCGCCTCGTAGAAGGCCCGGGCGGCGTGGTTCTCCTCGAAGACCCACAGCGCCGCGTCGGGGCAGCCGGCCTCCCGCAGCCGCTCCTTTGCGCCCTCCAGGAGCGCCCGGCCGGCGCCCCGGCGCCAGTGCCGCGGGTCCACGTAGAGCGCGGCGATCTCGCCCGTCTCGAGGATCACGCCGGCGAAGCCGACGATCTCGCCGCCGTCCTCGGCCACGAGCGCGCGCGAGATCGGGATCCATTCACGCCACTGCGCCTCGCGGCGCTCGACCGTCCGCTCCGCGATCACGTCGTCGGCGACGAGGCCTCGATACGCCGCGTGCCAGGCGGCGACGTGGACCTCCGCGATCGCGCGGGCGTCCTCGAGGCGGGCCGCGCGCACGTTCATGCCCGGGGCGGGACTCGAACCCGCACGTCCCGAAGGACAGCGGCTTTTGAGGCCGCCATGTATTCCAATTCCATCACCCGGGCGGGCATGCACATCGTACGGTCAGAAGAGGACCGCGCCCTCGCCGCGCCAGTCGGCGAGAGCGATCAGCTCTGCGGGCCTTGCCGTACTGCCGGACAGGACGCATGTGTGGCCGCCGCGCTCCCAGGTGACCGCAGGCCGGCCGTCGCTGCGCACCGTGCGGAACTCGACGCCGCCGCGCGTCGTCGCGGTCGCGCCCGGCGGTGCGTCGAGCGGAGCGCCGGAGACGATCGTGTACGCGAGCGTGCGGCGGCCCTTCGCGTAGAAGACGGTCGTCGCGTCGCGACCCAAGACACGGTCGTGGCGGGCGCCCATGGGCTTCCACCCGAACTTCGCGCTGTAGTTCGGGAACCGCACCGCGCCGACCTTCGCGCGCAGGAGCTGGGGTGTCCCCGGCACCGTCCCGGGCGCCGGCCGGGTCGGCGGCCGTTTCGCGAGGACCGCGGCGTCGGCGACGCTCGGGACGGGCGGGGTGCTGCCCGGCAGCACGACGACCAGCGCGACGGCCGCCGCGGCGGCGACCGCCAGCGCCGGGGCGAGAATGGCTCTCCTGCGCCGCGCAGCGCGCTGCCGGCCGGTCGTTCTGCGCCGCTCGACCTGCGCACGCAGCCGTGCCGGGGCGCCGGTCTCGGCCGTACGGCGGAGCGCGTCCAAGGCGATGCCCTGGCGCTCGACGATCCGCCGGAGCCGTGCGGAGGTGGCCACGCGCGCCTCGACCTCGGTGCGACGGCCGGGCGGCAATGTGCCGTCGACGAGGCGCACGAGGTCGGCGAGCTCGGCGTCGCTCAGGCCGTCGGTCAGGTCAGGTTCCATGTCAGCTCCGTCACCTGCCATCGATGACACCGCAGCGGCTGCTGTTCTGCCCGAGGCGTCATGGCCGGACCGTGTCCGCGACCTTCAGCCGCGCACGCGCGAGGCGGCTCGGGATCGTGTTCTCGTGCACGCCGAGCGCCGTGGCGGCCTCGGCGTAGCTCAGTCCGACGACGTCCACGGCGACCAGCACCTCCCGCATCGGCTGCGGCAGCGCGGCGACCGTCTCGAGCACGAAGTGCGCTTCGGCCGCCTCCTCGGGTTGGAGGTCGGCGCGCGATGACGCCGCCTGGACGTCGTCGAGCTGAGCGCCGACCTGCGGCCGGCGCGAGGCCGTGCGGCGCGCGTTGAAGTACGTGTGGCGCAGGGTGCGGTACAGGTAGCCGAGGTCGTCGTCGTGGCGGATGAAGCGGGGCCGGCGCAGCACCCGCTCGAAGGTCTCCTGGACGAGGTCCTCGGCGTCCTCTCGCGAGCCGGACAACGCCCACGCCGCGCGGAAGAGCCGGTCGACGTGGTCACCGAGCGTCTCCGGATCCAGCGCCCGCGGCACGCTCGCGATCCTCCCACTCGCCGCCGTGGCAGGAACCGACCGCTCCCGGTGTCCTTGACGGTGATGGCAACCCCAGGACAGGAGCTCCCCATGAAGACTCGTACGACTATCTGGCGGCCTGCCGGCGCTTTGGCCGGGCTGGTCGCAGCCGTCGGCGCGTTCAGCGCACTCGCCGCCCCGGCGGGGGCGGCCACGGTTCCGACCGCGACGCTGGTCGACGGCACGGTGACCGCTGTGGGCACCGCGGCGCGTGACCTCATCGGTATCACCGTCGACAGCGACCAGCTGGCCGTCGACTTCGGGCAGAACGGCACCGTCGACGCCAGGTTCTCGATGTCGCAGGTGCAGCGACTGCGCGTTGCGGCGGGTGCGGGCGACGACGGCTTCACCGTCCGCGGCACCGGCGTCGGTGACGTGCCGATCACGGTCAACGGAGGTCGCGGCAACGACGGCGGGGGCGTCATCGGCAACATCGGCGATTCGGGGGCCGGCGATGCGCGCGTCACGATCAACGGCAACGAGGACAACGACAACTTGATCGTGGCCGTGCCGGGTCCCGCCACGGTCGTCGGCGGCGCGGGCGACGACCGCGTCGACGGCGGAGGCGCCGGCATCGGCCGGGAGACCATCTCGCTCGGCGACGGCGACGACAGGTTCGTGAGCTCGCTCAACGCCTTCGTGGGTGCCCGGAGCGACGTCGTCGACGGCGGGACCGGCAACGACAGGATGCAGGTGGACGGCACGTTCGCCAGCGAGAGCCTCAGCCTCTCGGCCAAGGCGCAGCACGTGCTGGTCGAGCACGAGGCGCGCGACCGCATCGACGCGATCCGCGTCGAGGACGTGTCGTGGTTCGGCTTCGGCGGTCTCGACTCCGGGTCGGGCGACGCGATCAAGCTGAACGACCTGTCGGGCACCGACGTCACGAGGTTCACGCCGAGCTTCAGCGCGCCTGGCAGCACCACCACGCCGAACAACAGCGCGGACCAGCTCACGCTGGTCGGGACGGCCCTCGACGACCACCTCACCGTGAACGGCTCGGGCGCGAACATCACCGTCGCCGGGCTGACGCCGACGGTGACCCCCGTCCTGCTCGACTCCAAGGACGTGCTGCGGATCGACACCCTGGACGGCAACGACACCGTCGACACCTCCGGCCTGCAGCGCGGCCTGGTGCAGCTCCAGGTGTTCTGAGCCCAGGCAGACCGGCGAGCCGGCGCCCTCGGGCGTCGGCTCGCCGCTAGGCCGGCGCCGGCTGCGGCCGGCCGCGCGGCTCGTCCTCGCGCCGCTCGACCTCGACGTTCCAGCCCTGGGCGAAGCCGCGCATCGCGAACGCGATGAGCAGCGCCTGCACCGGCACGAGGATCGCGGTGAGCAGGCCCAGCACGCCGGCCGGGAGGGCCGGGTCGGTGAAGCCGTCGGCGTCGCGCGAGTACCAGGCAGGCGTCGAGACGGCCGCGAAGATCAGCAGCACGATCGCCAGCGCGGCGGCGAGCGGCAGCACGCCGCGGCTCCAGCGCATCACGAAGAAGGCGAGCACCAGGTAGACGACGATGTAGGCGACCTGGACCATCTTCGCGCCCTCGATCGCGTCCCAGCCGCCGATCGAGACGATGATCATCAGCCCGGCTGACGCGAGCAGCAGGACGATGACGATCAGCCGCGTGGCCTTCGACGACGCCTTGTCGCGATTGGGTCGCTCGATCCGCACGCCGCGCTCCGACTCCTCGGCCATGGCGACGGCGACCATACAATCTCCGTGCCGCGGATGCGGCACACGCGACCACTGCCGGCCGTGCGGCACATGCGGGCGTGGCGGAACTGGTAGACGCGCGAGGTTTAGGTCCTCGTGGCCACAAGCCGTGGGGGTTCGAGTCCCTCCGCCCGCATGATGCGCGCCTCCCACGGCTCCAGCGTGCCCGGCTGCGGGCCGGCGACGTTGCCGAGGAGCAGCTCGCCGCCGGCGCCGTCCACGGTGACCGGCTCGCCCGACCAGTTGGCGACGACGAGCAGCTGCGTGTCCTCGTGGCGGCGGGTGAAGGCGTAGATGCGCTCCTCGTCCGGGAGCAGCATCGTGAAGTCGCCGAGAGCGACCGCCGGCTCGTCGTGGCGCAGCGCGATCAGCCGGCGGTAGTGGTGGAACACCGAGTCCGGGTCGGCGCGCTGGGCCTCGGCGTTGATCTCGGTGTGGTTCCGGTTGACGGCGAGCCACGGCGTGCCCGTCGTGAAGCCGGCGTGCTCCGAGGCGTCCCACTGCATCGGCGTGCGGGCGTTGTCGCGGCTCGCGGCGCGTAGCCGCTCGAGCACCTCGGCCGGGTCGGCGGCGTTGGCGACCGCCTCGGCGTAGTGGTTGAGCGACTCGACGTCGCGGAAGTCGTCGATGCCGCCGCACGCGGAGTTCGTCATGCCGAGCTCCTCGCCCTGGTAGACGAACGGCGTGCCGCGGTGCATGTGCAGCACGGTGGCCAGCAGCTTGGCCGAGCGGACGCGGTGCTCGCCGTCGTCGCCGAACCGCGACACGGCGCGCGGCTGGTCGTGGTTGTTCCAGTACAGGCTGTTCCAGCCGATATCCGCGAGCGCCTCCTGCCAGCGGCCGAGCGACGCCTTGAGGTCACGCAGCCGCAGCGGGCGGACGTCCCACTTAGTGACGCCGCGATCGAGCTGGACGTGCTCGAACTGGAACACCATGTCCAGCTCGCGCCGGGACTGGTCGGTGTAGAGCCGCGCCTCCTCGACGGTCACACCGGGCATCTCGCCGATCGTCAGCGGCTCGTCGCGCCCGGCGAAGACCTCGCGGTGCATCTCCTGGAGGAACTCGTGGACGCGCGGGCCGTCGATGAAGTGCGGCATGCCGTTGCCGTAGAGCGCGCCGGGCGGCACCTCGCCGTCGGGCAGGGCGGGGTCCTTGGAGATCATGTTGATGACGTCCATGCGGAAGCCGTCGACGCCCCGGTCCAGCCACCAGCGCATCATCGAGTAGACGGCGCGGCGCACGTCCGGGTTCTCCCAGTTGAGGTCCGGCTGCTTGCGTGTGAACAGGTGGAGGTAGTGCTCGCCGGTGGCCGGGTCGAGCTCCCAGGCGGGCCCGGAGAAGAACGAGCCCCAGTTGTTCGGCCGCTCGCGCCACCAGTACCAGTCGCGCTTGGGGCTCCCGCGCGAGGCGCGGGACTCCGCGAACCACGGGTGCTCGTCGGACGTGTGGTTGACGACGAGGTCCAAGACGAGCTTCATGCCGCGCGCGTGGATGTCGGCGAGCAGCCCGTCGAGCTGGGCCAGCGTGCCGAACGTCGAGTCCACGTCGCGGTAGTCGCTGATGTCGTAGCCCGCGTCGTCCTGCGGCGAGGGGTAGATCGGCGAGAGCCAGACGACGTCGACGCCGAGCGCCTGGAGGTGGCCGAGCCGGGCGCGGATCCCGCCGAGGTCGCCGATGCCGTCGCCGTCGGAGTCGGCGAAGCTGCGCGGCCAGACCTGGTAGACGACCGCGGTCTTCCACCACTCCGGCGTCACTTGAACAGCGCGGCGTACGCGCTCAGCGCCGGCTGGCCGCCGAGGTGGGCGTAGAGCACGTTCGAGCCGGGCTCGATCTCGCCGCGGGTCACGAGGTCGATCATGCCCGCCATCGACTTGCCCTCGTAGACCGGGTCGGTGAGCATGGCCTCGAGCCGGGCGGCCGTGCGGATGGCCTCGATCGTCTGCTCGTCCGGGATGCCATAGATGCCGGCGTGGTAGCGATCATCGAGGATGATCTCCTCGTCGCGCAGGTCGCGGCCGACCTCGATCAGGCGCGCGGTGTTGCGGGCGATGCGCGCCACCTGGGCATGGGTCTCGCCGGGCCTGGCCGAGCCGTCGATCCCGATGATGCGGCGCTCGGCGTCCTGCGCCGCGAAGCCGGCGACCATGCCGGCCTGCGTGCTGCCGGTGACCGAGCAGACGACGATCGTGTCGAAGAACACGCCCAGCTCGCGCTCCTGGCCGGCCACCTCGGTGGCCCAGTTGGCGAAGCCGAGCCCGCCGAGCTCGTGGTCGGACGCGCCGGCGGGGATCGGGTAGGGCTTGCCGCCGGCGCGCTCGACGTCGGCGAGCGCCTGCTCCCAGCTCTCCTTGAAGCCGATGCCGAAGCCGGCCCGCACGAGGCGGACGTCGGCGTCCATCATGCGGCTGAGCTGGATGTTGCCGACGCGGTCGTAGACGACGTCGGGCCAGTCGACCCAGCTCTCCTGGACGAGCACGGCGCGCATGCCGGTGTACGCGGCGGTGGCAGCGACCTGGCGCGTGTGGTTGGACTGCACGCCCCCGATCGAGACGAGCGTGTCGCAGCCTCGGGCCAGCGCGTCGGCGACGAGGTACTCGAGCTTGCGCGTCTTGTTGCCGCCGAAGGCGAGGCCGCTGTTGCAGTCGTCGCGCTTGGCCCAGAGCTGGGCGCCGCCCAGGTGGCGGGTCAGGCGCTCGAGCCGGTGTACCGGCGACGGGCCGAAGAGCAGGGGGTGGCGCGCGAAGTCCCTCATCCCACGACCGTACGCCAACGGTCCGCGTCGGTGACGCCCTCGGTCAGCAGGAGCAGCACGGAGGCGTCCTCGCCGAGGTCGAGCTCCCGGCCGGCGGCGACGACGCCGCCAGAGCATTCGCCCCGTTCGAGCCCGAGCGCGGCGAGACGCCGCATCCCGTCGTCGGCCACGGCGTCCTCGATGGCGCAGAACGCGTCGAAGCGGGCGCTCACGGCGGGCCAGGCGACGGGGGAGCAGACGCCGCAGGCGAGGCCGGCCATCACCGTGGCGTGCGGGCCCGGGACGGTGACGAGCCGCCCGGCGCGGGCGGACGCGAGCGCGCACGCGGCGTTGACGGGCTCGACGCCGACCAGCTCCGTGTGGGGCGGAAGGCCGGCCGCGGCCGCGGCGGCGAGGGCGCCGACGCCGATGGGAACGAGCGCCACGTCCGGCTCCACGCCGTCGGCGGCGATCTCGGCGAACAGGGTCGCGTATCCCTCGATGACGCGGCGTGGGATCTCCGTGTAGCCGTGCCACGACGTGTCGGAGACCACGAGCGCGTCCGGGTCGTCCACGCGGGTCGCGGACTGCGCCACCGCGTCGTCGTAGGTGCCCTCGACGACCTCGACGCGCGCGCCCTCGGCGGCGATGGCGTCGCGGCGTGCCGCGGTCATGTCGCTCGGGACGTAGACGTGCGCTGGCAGCTCCAGGAGGCGGGCGAGGCGAGCGAGGGCGCGGCCGTGGTTGCCGTCGGTGGCGCATACGAGCGTCACGCCGCCCCGGCCGTGGGTCCGCAGCGCGTCGAGGTCGGTTCTGAGCTCGGGGCGCCCGAGCCGCTCCGCGAGCGCACAGCAGCCGGCCCACCAGGCGCCGAGCGCCTTGAACGACGGCAGCCCGAACCGCTCGGCCTCGTCCTTGAGCCACACGCGCGCGACGCCGAGCTCGGCCGCCAGCTCCGGCGCGTCGCGCAACGGCGTGGGCGCATATCCGGCGATCGAGCGATGCAGGGCGCCGGGGTCGTCGCCGCTCGGCGACGGGCGCCAGCCCGGATCGCGCCCGGGGTTGCGCGCGAGCAGCTCCATCAGGCGCAGAAGGCGGCGGCGGTGGCGGTCAGCACGTCCGCGCAGGCCGCGACCTCCTCGAGGTCCGACCACTCCTCGACGGCGTGGGCGCCGGCGCCGCCGGGCCCGAAGACGACGGTGGGGATGCCGGCGGCCGAGGTGAACGCGGCGTCCATCCACGGGTGGTCGCCCTGGATCTCCGGGGACCGCTCGAGCCGCGCCGCCGCCTGGGCGACGACCTCCCGGACGATCGGCGCGTCCGGGTCGGCCTCGAACGGCTCGCGCTCGAGCCCGATCTCCAGCGACGCGCCGGCGGGCTGCGCCACGGCCTCGAGCTGGTTGCGCACGTCCTGCGCGGTCTCGCCGGGCAGCGTGCGGCGCTCGACGCGGAGCAGGCAGCGCTCGGGATACGAGGACAGCTCCTGTCCGCCCTCCACGAGCGAGGCGTGGATGGACCCCGGTCCCAGCAGCGGATGGCGGCGCTCGGCGAGCTGCTCCGAGAGCACGCCGAGGCCGACGAGGACCGGGCCAATGGCGACGATCGCGTCTTCACCCAGGTCGGGCCGCGAGCCGTGCGCCGCGCGCCCGCGCGTCTCGAGGTCGGCCCACACGAAGCCCTTGTGCGCGACGGTGACGTTCAGCGCGCTCGGCTCGGTGACGACGCACGCGTCGGCCGTGTAGCGCTCGAGCACCGCCTGCACGCCGATGCTCGCGTACTCCTCGTCCGCGACCGCGGTGACTATCACGTCACCGCGCAGCCCGGCCTGCTTCGCGCGCGCGCCGGCAAGCATGATCGCGGTGAGCCCGGCCTTCATGTCATAGGACCCGCGCCCGTACAGCCGCCCGCCTTCGACGCGCGGCTCGAACGGCGCCGCCATCCCGGCCACGCCGACGGTGTCCATGTGCGCGTTGAGCATCAACGACCGCCCGCCGCCGGAGCCGCGCGCCACGCCGACCACGCTCGGCCGCCCCGGCGCGGCCTCGATCGTCTCCACCTCGAGCCCGGCCTCTTCCAGCCGGCGCGCCACGAACCGCGCGATCTCCCCCTCGCCCGCCCCACCCGGCACGAGGTCCGGGTTCACCGAGTCGATCGCCACCAGCGCCGCGAGCAGCTCGGCATGGTCCATGCCGCCCATCATCACGCCTTCGGCCCGACGAAGGAGTCCAGGCGCGCGACGCTGTCACGATGCGACACGGACACGTTGCGGTGGTTCGACTGCGTCCACCTGATCCCGAGCCGCTCGCAGTACTCGCAGAACAGCCCGCGGATGTCCGGCGACAGGTTCGAGAAGAAGTACCGCACGTACTCGTAGTCCGCCACTCGACCACTCGGGAGCTTCGTCTTGAAGCGGTTCACGGTCCGGCAGCCGTCGGAGTGGATCAGGCCGCGCAGGAACTGCTGGGGATGGCGGTTCGCGACCGCGCGCTGCCAATCCGCGAGCTCGATCTTGCGCCTGTGCTTGCGCCCGGGGCCGTGCTGCGGGAAGGCCAACGGCCAGTACTTGCTCGCCGCCGTCACGCGGATGCAACCCGGCGCTGAATAACGCCCCACGTGTCGAGGCAGCAGCGTAAGCAGCATCGCGAGCTCGCAGTCGTCGATGATCTCTGGGTAGTCCTCGGTGCACACGACGACCAGTTGGTATGAGCGGTGTGTGTCCTAAAGGCAGCCATCGCCGAGGTAGAGGCCGAGCAGGTAGCTGTACGACCATGCATCGGGCGGCCTCCATGGGGTGGGCGGTTCAGGCACGAACAAACGTTCGCACGAGCCGCGGACGGAGTCCGCCGACAGCAGGTCTAGAATGCGCGTTCCGTCCGGTCCGGGCGATACGTTTGGGGGACTGGTCTAATGGCGACGACGCGGGTCTCCAAAACCCGAGATTGGGGTTCGATTCCCTGGTCCCCCGCTCACTAAGCGGCGCCTGAGCAGCCGGTAGGCAGGGCGGCGCGTCGAGACTAAGGTTGCGCCTTGATGCGCGAGCTTGCCGTGGGAACGGTGTTCGCGGGGCGGATCGACGGGATCGCGGGCCGGGGTGGGATGGGCGTCGTATACCGGGCGACGCAGCTGGCGCTCGATCGCGTGATGGCGTTGAAGATCGTCGCGCCGGAGCTCATCGACGACGCGCACGCGCGGGGCGGTTCCTGCGGGAGACGCGCGCGGCGGCGTCGATCGAGCACCCGCACGATGCGGCTGGGGCGCGAGTCGCGCGCGGCGCGCTTCGCGCTGACCGTGCGGCTGGTCCCGGCGCGCGACGACGGCGAGGCCGCCGCCGCGGCCTCGCGCCTGGGCGCGTGACGCTCAGCGCTGGGGCGGCTCGACGAGCACGAACTTGCCGCGGTTGAGCAGCTGCGCGATCAGGCAGGCCTGCTCGATCTGCTCCGTCGTGTATCGCACCGGGCTCTCGAGCGTCTCCACGTGGACGCCGGGGATCAACATGACGCGCTGTTTCCCGGCGGCGGGCCGCTCCATACCATGCCGGGCGCGATGCCGTCAGCGATCTTCTCGGAAGCGATGCTCGGCGGAGCGGTCGCGCTGGTGACCGGAGGCGGCACGGGACTGGGCAAGGCGGCGGCGCGGGAGCTGGCCGCCTGCGGCGCGAGGGTCGTGATCGCGGGCCGGCGCGGGGACGTGCTGGCGGCGGCAGCCGACGAGCTCGGGGACGGCGTGTCCGCCGCCGCCGGCGACGTGCGCGACGAGGGCGAGGCCGAGCGCCTGATCCGGACCTCCGTGGAACGCCACGGGCGGCTCGACGTGCTCGTCAACAACGCCGGCGGCCAGTACTTCGTGCCCGCCGAGGCGATCGAGCCGAAGGGCTGGCAGGCGGTGACGCGGCTCAACGTCGGCGGCACCGAGCGCATGTCGCGGCTCGCCGCCGAGCTCGCCTTCGGCCCGGCGGGCGGCGGCACGATCGTCAACGTCACGCTCTCGCCGCACCACGGCCTGCCCGGGATGACGCACTCGAGCGCCGCCCGCGCCGCCGTCGAGGGGCTCACGCGCGCGCTCGCCGCGGAGTGGGCGCCGCGCGACATCGCGGTCATCGCCGTCGCCGCCGGTCACTTCGACACCGAGTCGCTGCGCAAGTACCCCGAGCCCGTCCGGCGGGCCGCCGCGCGCAGCGTCCCGCTGGGGCGGCTCGGGCGCGTGGAGGAGCACGCGTGGCTCGTCGCGCTCGCCGCCTCGCCGTTGGGCCGGGCGCTGTCGGGCTCGACGATCACGCTCGACGGCGCCCGCGACAACTGGTTCGGCCCGTGGCCGCCGCCCTCGCTCACCGGCGACGGCGGAGAGGTCCCCACGGAGGAGCGCCGGCACTAGAATCCGCGCTCACCCGCGGGCGAAGTGTTGTGGCTGCACAGAAGCCTTCCAAGCTTCTAGGGCGGGTTCGATTCCCGTCGCCCGCTTTCCCGCGCTAGCGCCTGACGGCGCTAGCATTCGCCTCCACGGGGAGTGGCGCAGTCTGGTAGCGCACCCGGCTGGGGGCCGGGCGGTCGCAGGTTCAAATCCTGTCTCCCCGATCACCGGGAAAGCCCTGCACAGTGGGGCTTTCTGCGTCTCGGGCGCGTCGACCGCGATTGGGCCTGGTGCGCTCCGCCGAAGCGGCTCGTCGCTGAAGTCTCATTCGTACGTCCGTGCGAACGTGAGGTAACTTGACGCCATGGCTGACAGCCAGGACACCTGCGACCTGCTGTGCCTCGATCTGCCGAAGGCCGAGGCGGTACGCGCTGGCCTGCCTCCCGCGGACACGGTGGAACGATGGGCGACGGCGGCGAAGGCGCTCGGCGACCCGACGCGCGTGGCCGTAGCGCTCGCGCTGCGGGACGGGGAGCGGGCGTGCGTCTGCGATCTCGCCTGGATCGTCGGCCGGGACGAGAAGCTCGTGTCGCATCACGTCCGGCAGCTGAAGACCGCGGGTCTCGCGCGCTCTGAGCGCGAGGGCCGGATGGTCATGTACGAGCTGACGGCGACTGGTCGCACGCTCCTGGATACGCTGGTCGCGCCCGAGGTCCGAGCATGAGCGCGCCTGTCGATCTCCCGGTTTTCGCGCCCGTCGCCGCGTCGCCGCCT
>Ga0126307_10000613_pt1 | contig 23033 bp, 21 predicted proteins | sample Plot28_FD_89955 | JGI IMG/M metagenome (GOLD analysis project Ga0126307, IMG submission 89955) | Serpentine soil microbial communities from UC McLaughlin Reserve, CA, USA - Plot28 | ecosystem: Environmental > Terrestrial > Soil > Grasslands | place: USA: UC McLaughlin Reserve, Lake County... | reverse complement strand
GGGCGGTCTCGCCGGCGCGGGCGGCGACGTCCTCGGGGATCCTGCCGCGCCCAGCCAGTACCCGTCCGAGGTTCAGCACGACGCGGTCCCGGAACACGGGGGTGAGCGAGCCTTCCCTGTCCGCATCCGCGACCAGGAGCTGGAAGGTGGTGCTGCCCAGATCGAGCACGGCGAACCGCGTGTCGGACGCCACGTGCTAGCCGGACGGCGCCGGCAGGTAGTGCGCGGCCACGATCCGTTCGCCCTCACGGTCCAAGACCCAGACCGAGCCCTTGGCGATCCCGCGAGCGCCCTCGATCGTCGCGCCGCCGGCCTCGAGCCGATCGATCATCGACCGGATCTCTGTGCCGTGACCGCAGACCACCGTCGGGCGGTCGCCGAGCGAGTCGAGACGACGCATCAACTCGTCCACGCTCGCGCCCTCGCCCAACTCGGAGGCCACCTCGACCGGCAGCCCTCGAGCTTCGGCGAGGGGCTCCACGGTCTGCACGCACCGGACGAAGGGACTCGACAGGATCCGCTGGATCTCCAGGCCGCGGAACCGAGCAACGAGGCGCAGCGCCTGCTTCCTCCCCCGTCGCGTGAGCGGCCGCTCCACGTCGGGACCGGACCAGGCCTCGCGGACCCCGGCCTTGGCGTGTCGAACGACGTAGAGCGCGGACGCGGAGGCCGGGGCGCCTGTCGCGACCCGCCGCAACAGCCTGCGGTCGTGGGCGTAGCTCAGCAGCCGCAGCGCGTCCTCGACGGGCACCCACCGAAGCTCGTCCACCTCGTGGTTCGGAGCGAACCCGCCGCCGTTCGCATCCATCCGGAAGTACCGAACGACCTTGGTCCGCCCCAGACGATCCCGATAGGTCACCGCGCCGACGCCGGGCCCCAGGCGGACCCGCAGGCCCGTCTCCTCCTCAACCTCCCGCAGGGCCGCCGTCGCCTCGTCCTCGCCGTCCTCGAGTTTGCCCTTGGGGAACGACCAGTCGTCGTAGCGGGGACGGTGCACCAGGGCCACCGAGCGGTCGCCCCCCTCACCCCGCAGGACGATGCCTCCGGCCGCGCGGACGGGCTGGCTCACACCCAGAAGCGTAGTCGCTTGCGGGACAGCGCCTTCCATGCCGTGGGCCACGCCGCTCGTGCGTCGGCGGCCGCCTGCGCCTCGATCGCCGCGAGCTCTCCCGCGACGAACGCATCGGCTTCGGCCTCTGCCGCATCCCGCAGCCACTCCCTGGCTACGACCGAATCCTGGTGGTCGCCGAGCACGTCCTGGAGCTCGGCCGCGGCCTTCGCGAACGCCTCGGCGCGCTTGCCGAACACCGGGGACACCGCCTCGGCCGCGTACCGGGCCCGCTTGGCTCGGATCCGAACGGCGTGCAGCGAGGCGTCCGAGGCATCCTCCCGGGCCCCTTCGACGGCGTGCTCGAGATGTTGCCAGGGCCGCTCGAGTGCAGACCGGAGCTCGCTCGCCGCGGGTGCGCCGGCCGCCTCCTCGAGCACCCGTGGTTCGCGGGCCGCCTCGACGAGCTCGTCGAGCAGCTCCACGTACGTCTCCTCCCCGATCGCGGCCAGCAGCTGCTCCCGGGCCTCGTCCCGGGTCGACTCGAGCATCGTCACGAGCTCCTCGAGAGCCTTGCGGTCGCCCTCGGGCAACGACGGCTCCCTCGAACGGAGCCGGTCGCGCAGGACCTCGGTATCGCGCACGGCCCCGAGCGCGTCGGCCACCCCCTTCAATCGATCACGCAGCGATCGACCCCACTCGGGGTCGAGCACGTCGCGGAACGTCCGGAGCGCCGAGCGGACGCGACGCGTGGCCACCCTCGCCTGGTGGACCGCCTCGGGATCGTCCCCCAGACGAACGCCGGCATCGTGGCGGAGCAGCCGCACGACGGACGTCGCGAGCTCGCGACGGACCACGTCGGCCACGGTGGCGTCCTCGTCGAGCTCGGCCACCTCGACGTCCGGCGGCGACGCGGCGCGTGGACCGAGCGCTCGCACGAGCTTCGGCACGTTGTCGAGGGGGCCGGCGCCGGCCTGCGTCAGCCGGTCGATGAGGATCTCCGAGAGGGCGTCGTCGGCCTCCGGGTCGAGCTCGACCTCCAGCTCCCGGAACCTGCTCGCCACTCGGCGTCCGTCCATCACCGACACCTCATCGTCGGTCACCACGGCCAGCCGTCTGCCCGCGTCGTCGCCGATCTCGACGCCGCGGCGGACGGTCTGCAGCCGAGCCACGGGCGCCAGTTCCTGCCCACGGACGTACGCGCGGAGGAGGTCGGCGGCGGCCGTCGGCAGCTTCCTCGCGTCGTCGCCCTCGAAGTTCACCTCGGTGCGGACGAGCTGTGATCCGTTGGTCGGGGACGGGAGCTTGACCGTCCATCCCCTCTCCTGGCCTTCGCCGTGTCGGTGACGCAGGCTGCTCCCCCACCGGGCGATCCGGAGATCCGGGGTGTCCACGTAGACCGTGACGAGCCGCTGGGGCTTCATCCCGGTCGCGACCAGACCGTCGCCGCCCAGCTCGGGGAGGCGGAAACCGGCGGGCGCCTGCAGCTTGGCCTCCCGTTCCAGGTTCGTCGAGCCGGCCTTCGTGCTCACGCCGTGCGCGACCCCGCGCGCTCGACCGCCAACTCCTGGAGACGCTGCTGCGCGTCGATACCGCGCTCGCCGTGAACCTTGGTCCACGTCCCGTCCGGGCCGAGCGTCCACGAGAGCATGTCGTCCTGCATCAGCACCTCCAGGATCTCGTCGAGCCGGGCCGCCAGGGACGGGTCCGAGACCGGCACCAACGCCTCCACGCGCCGATCGAGGTTCCGCTGCATCAGGTCGGCCGAACCGATGTAGTGGGTGGCTCCACGCCGCGCACCGAACCGGAAGATCCTGGAGTGCTCGAGGTACCGGCCGACCAGCGAACGAACGGTGATCCGCTCGGACAGGCCGGGGATGCCCGGACGCAGGCAGCAGATCCCTCGGACGATCAGGTCGATCTCGGCGCCGGCCTGGGAAGCCTCGTACAGCGCGTCGACCATGTCGGGGTCCACCAGGGCGTTCAACTTCAACACGATCCGGCCGCCCTCCCGGGCCTGGCCTCGGATCAGGTCCAGCATCTCGGGACGCAGGTACTCCGGGGCCACCAGCAGCCGGCGGTAGTCGCGCTGCCGGCTGTAGCCGGTCAGCAGGTTGAACAGGTCGGTGAGATCGGCGCCGATCTCGGCGTCGGCCGTCAGGAGCCCTATGTCCTCGTACAGCCGGGCGGTCACCGGGTTGTAGTTGCCGGTACCGACGTGGGCGTATCGGCGGACCCCCCCGGCCTCGCGTCGCACGACGAGGGAGATCTTCGCGTGCGTCTTCAGCCCCACGACCCCGTGGACGACGTGCACGCCCGCCTGCTCGAGCTCTTGCGCGTAGGTGATGTTCGCCTCCTCGTCGAACCGTGCCTTGAGCTCCACCAGGGCCACCACCTGCTTGCCGAGCTCCGCAGCGTGGATCAGCGCGCGGATGATCGGGCTCTCCTGCGTCGAGGTGCGGTACATCGTCTGCTTGATGGCGAGGACCGCCGGATCGCGCGCGGCCTGCTCGACGAAGGCCTCCACCGAGGAGGAGAAGGAGTCGTACGGGTGATGGACGAGGACGTCGCCCGCCCGGAGCACCCGGAACAGATCGGGTGGACCGTCGCCATCGGCCAGGCGTGGCTGCGTCACCGGCACCCAGGGCTCGTACTTCAGCTCGGGGCGGTCGAGCTCGACGAGCGACCACGTGGCGCTCAGGTCGAGCAGCCCGGGCGTCACGACGACCTCCTCCTCCGCCAGGTCGAGCTCGCGGCGAAGGAGCTCGAGGACCTCGTGGCTCATCGTCTCGTCGACCTCGAGCCGGACCGGGTTCGCGCCGCGCCGGCGACGCCGGAGCACGCTCTGGATCGCCTCGAGCAGATCCTCGGCCTCGTCCTCCTCGACCTCGAGATCGGCGTCGCGCGTCAGGCGGAATGCGTGATGCGCGACGAGCTCCATCCCCGGGAACAGCCGATCCAGGTGCGCCGCGATCACGGTCTCGAGCGGGACGAACCGCTCGCCGTCGGGGAGCGGGACGAAACGCGGGAGCAGCGGCGGCACCTTCACGCGAGCGAACCTGCGTACGCCCGTCATCGGGTCACGCACCATCGCAGCGAGGTTCAGGGAAAGGTTCGAGATGTACGGGAAGGGATGGGCGGGATCGACCGAGAGCGGGGTCAGCACCGGGAAGATGCGCTCGTCGAACTCCCGCCCGAGGAACGCCCGGTCCGCCTGGTCCAGCGCGTCGAACGAGCGCACGATCCGGATCCGCTCCTTCTCGAGCGCCGGCACGAGCTCGCTGGCGAACACCGTCGCCGCGCGGGTCGACAGCTCCTGCGCCCGCTCGCGGATCCCCTCGAGCTGCTCGGCGGGCGTCCTGCCGTCGGGTGATCGCTTCACCACCCCCGCCTCGACCTGCTCCTGCAGGCCCGAGATGCGGACCTGGAAGAACTCGTCCATGTTGCTCGCGAAGATCGCGACGAACTTGACCCGTTCGAGCAGCGGGAGCGAGGCGTCCTCAGCGAGCGCGAGCACGCGGGCGTTGAACTCCAGCCACGACAGCTCGCGGTTCAGGTACCGAGCGTCATCGGCCAGGTCGGCGGTTGGGGAAGCGTCCGTTCCGGACTCCTTGGGGTGAAGGGGGGGATTATCCCCCAGGCCGACTTACGGGCCAACCCTGCGGAGAGCTCAGTCTACGAACTTGTAGCCCAGCCCCCGTACGGTGAGCAGGTGATCGGGCTGGTGGGGATCGGCCTCGAGCTTGCGACGAAGGCGCTTCACGTGCACGTCGAGGGTCCGGGTGTCCCCGAAGTAATCGGGCCCCCAGACCTCCTCGATCAGGAAGTCGCGGGTGAGCAGGCGGCCCTTGCGGCGCAGGAAGGCCTCGAGCAGCTCGAACTCCTTCGGCGGGAGCGAGACCGTGTCCTCCCGAACGGCCACCTCGTGCCGCGCCACGTCCATCCGGACCGGCCCCCCCTCGAGGACCTCGTCGGCCGGGACCGGCACGGCGTGCGGCCTGGTCCGCCGGAGGTTGGCGCGCACCCGCGACACGAGCTCGCGCATCGAGAACGGCTTGGTGACGTAGTCGTCGGCACCCAGCTCGAGCCCGGCGACCTTGTCGGCCTCGGAGTCCTTGGCCGTGACCATGATGATCGGTACGTCCGAATCCGACCGGATCGTCCGGCACACGTCCAGGCCCGAGACCTCGGGCAGCATGAGGTCCAGGATCACCAGGGACGGCGGATCGGTCCGGAAGCGCTCGAGCGCGCGCCGGCCGTCGGGCGCGACCGAGACCGAGTACCCCTCGCGTTCGAGGTTGTACCGAACCGAGTCGGCGAGCGACTCCTCATCCTCGACGACGAGGATCCGCGTGCCGTCAGGTTGCATCCGAGGCCACGCCACCGGGATGGGACGCGTCGGTGAACTCGCGGAACTCGCCAGAGACCAGGAACGCGACCTGCTCGCCGATGTCGACGGCGTTGTCGCCCACGCGCTCGAGCGCACGGGCGGCCAGGTTCATGTGCATGCCCCATTCCAGTGCCCGCGGCTCGTCCGCGAGCTTGGCGACCTCGAAGTGCATGTTGCGGTTCAGCCGGTCGACCGGATCGTCCATCTTCGGCAGCCGCAGGCTGAGCTCGAGGTCGCGACGGCGCAGCGCGTCCATCGCGACGCGGACCATCTCGACGACGATGTGCCCCATCTCCCCGATCTGCTGCAGGATCGTCTCGTTGGCGGGCAGGTCGCGCGTGACCTGCTTCATCTTGGCCACGTTCACGGCCTGGTCGCCGATGCGCTCCAGGTGCAGACTCGAGTGGAGCACGACCGAGATCAGGCGCAAGTCTGCCGCCACGGGCGCCTGCAGCGCGAGGAGCGAGAGCATCTGCTGGTCCAGGTCGATGTAAAGACGGTCGATCTCGTCGTCCTCGGCGATGACCCGTTCGGCCAGCGCGTCGTCCTGCTGCATCACGGCCTCGACAGCGTTCTGGACGGCGTTGCCCGCGAGCTCGCCCAAGGTCAGCAGTTCCATCTCCATCGCCTCAAGCTTCTCGTGGAAGTGGGAGCGGGGCATCAGCCAAACCTTCCCGTGACGTAGTCCTCGGTTCGGGGATCGTTCGGATTGGTAAAGATCGTCTTCGTCTCGGCGTACTCGACGATCGTGCCCGTCCGGTGGCCGGTTTCCTCAAGCACCTCGACAGTGAAGAACGCTGTTCGGTCCGAGACCCGCGCGGCCTGCTGCATGTTGTGCGTGACGATCACGATCGTGTACTCGGACAGCAGCTCCTGCATCAGGTCCTCGATCCGCTGGGTCGCGATCGGGTCCAGCGCAGAGCACGGCTCGTCCATCAGGATGACGTCGGGGCGCGTCGCGATCGCGCGCGCGATGCACAGGCGCTGCTGCTGCCCGCCTGAGAGAGTGAGGCCGGACTCCTTGAGCTTGTCCTTGACCTCGTCCCACAACGCCGCACGACGCAGCGACTCCTCGACCAGCTCGTCCATGTCGCCCTTGAAGCCCGCGATCTTGGGCCCGAAGGCGATGTTCTCGTAGATCGACTTGGGGAACGGGTTCGGCTTCTGGAACACCATGCCGATGCGCCGGCGAACCTCGACCGGGTCCACATGCTCGTCGTACAGATCCACCCCGTGGTACAGAAGCGTCCCCTCGATGCGAGCCCCCTCGATCAGGTCGTTCATCCGGTTGAGGCAACGGATGAACGTGGTCTTCCCGCACCCCGACGGGCCGATCAGCGCCGTGATCTGATGCTTGTAGATCGGCAGGGTCACGTCGCGCACCGCTCGGAAGTCGCCGTAGTAGACGGAGAGATCTCGCACGTCGAACACCACGTCCCGGGCGGTCTCCTCCACCTTTCGTGGCTCGCGGTCGATCCGCACCGAGAGCGGCGCGACATCATCGGCCGGACGCGTCGAATCCGTCGGCCCCTTCGGGCCCTCGGGCTCGGGCACGTGTGTCAGGTCCCTCGTCTCCATGTGTCACCAGGTTCGCTCATAGCGGTTCCTCAACAAGATGGCGAGGAAGTTCACGACCAGGATCGCCACCAGCAACACGATAATGGCCGCGGCGGTGTTCGCCTGCCAATCCTGGGCCGGCAGCTTGGCCCAGGCGAAGATCTGGGTCGGCAGCGCCGTGTAATGCCCCTGGAGGATCTCCAGCGGCGCCTGTCCGGAGGGCGTCGACAGGTACCCGGTGACCGCGCCCACCAGCAGCAGCGGCGCGGTCTCCCCGAACGCACGCGCAAGCGCCAGGATCGCTCCGGTGAAGATCCCGGGCGCCGCGTACGGCAGCACGTGTGACCGGACCACCTCCCAGCGCGTGGCGCCGACGCCATACGCCCCCTCGCGTATGTTCGCCGGCACGGCACGGAGCGCCTCCATCGTGATCAGGATGACGATCGGCATCACGAGGACCGCGAGCGTGAGACCTCCGGAGATGTAGCTACGCCCGTGGCTCCCGGGGCCCGTGATCGCGCGCAATGCCTGCACGAAGACCACCAGGCCGAGGATGCCGTAGACGACCGAGGGAACGCCTGCGAGGTTGCGGATGTTCGCGATCAGGATGCGACTGGTCCGTGTGTCGCGCGTGTACTCCTGGAGATAGATGGCGGCCGCGATCCCGATCGGCAGCGCGAAGGCCGCGACGAACCCGGTCAGGATCAGGGAGCCCACGAGTCCCTGCCAGACCCCGGCCCGCTCGGCCAGGCTCGATGTGTCGCTCTTGACGAAGTCCCATCCGCGCGTCGTGAGGACGGGCCACGCGTCGACGAGCGTCGTGACGAGCAGGACGAGCAGGATCGCGAGCGCTAGCAGCAGCGTAGCGAGCAGGCCGAAGCGGAACAGCATCCCGCCCAGTTGGCGCCTGCGCCCCCGGAGGGCGACGTCCACAGCGGTCCTGGCATCGGCCTCGGCGACGAGCGACATCAGTACCGGCTCCTCACGCGACGGACGAACCGCTCGGAGACGACGTTCAGCAGGAAGGTGATCACGAACAGCATCAGACCCACGAAATACAGCGATTCGAAGGCGAAGCCCGAGCCCCGGACCTGGTCGGACCCGATCGCGAGCGACGAGATCGCCCCGGTCATCGTCTGCCCTCGATCGAGGGGGTTGATCGTCCGAAGCGAACCCCCGGTAGCCCCGGCGGCGATCGCGACGACCATCGTCTCGCCGACAGCCCGTGAGAACCCCAGGATGAGAGATGCGACGATGCCGGACACCGCGGCGGGAAGCACGACACGGGTCGTCACGGTCATCCGTCGGGCGCCGATCCCGTACGCGGCCTCGCGGAGTGCCTGGGGAACCGCGTGCATCGCGTCCTCGGCGACCGACGCGACCAGCGGGATCGTGAGGATCCCCACGGCGAGCCCCGCGGCCAGGTAATTGAACGTGCTCGCGGACGCGAAGATCCTCTGAACCAGCTCTGGATTGATCACCTGCAGCGCGAAGTACCCGAGAACCACGCTCGGGATGCTGGCGAGCGTCTCGAGGATCGGCTTGAACGTGCGCCGCGTCCGCGGGCTCGCGTACTCGGAGAGATAGGCGGCGGCGCCCAGCCCGAGCGGCGTGGCCACGAACATCGCGATCACCGCGATCATCACCGTTCCGGAGAAGATCGTGAGGACATCGAACTCGTCCTGCCGTGGGAACCACCCCTCCGTCCACAGCCAGCCCAGGTCGATGTCGATCAGCCACTGGATGGCGCGTCCGACGAGCGCCACCACGATCGCGAGGCTGATGACGAGCCCGAGGACGGCCGCGGCCAGGAAGAGCACCCGAACGAGGCGTTCCTTCCGGTGGCGGCGCCTGCTTCCCCCCATGAGCTCGAGGGTGACCGGCTTAGGTGTGGTCGCGCTCACGCTCATGGCCCTCGGACCCTACCCCTCTCGTGCTCGGTCGCCGGTGGGGCCGGGCGCGAAGCGCCCGACCCCACCGCGATGAACCCTAGGCTGCGGATTCGGTCTCCCACGTCGAGCGACTCGCCTCGAGCTGGTCGGAGGGGAGCTTGACGTACCCCGTCTCCTGGACGGCGGTGACCACGCCGGTGTCCGTCATGTAGTAGTCGACGAAGGCCTTCACGGCTGGGCTCTTCGTGATCTTGGCCTTGTTGACGTAGATGTACAGCGTCCGGGAGAGCGGATAGGAGCCGTCGGCGATCGTGTCGCGGCTGGGCGCCACGCAGCCGTCGCCACCGTCGACCTCCAGGATCTTCACCTGGTCGCCCGCGCTCTCGGCGAAGGCGAAGCCGACGAAGCCGAGCGGTGAGTCGGAGCCCTCCATCGCCGAGATGATCACGTTGTCGTCGGGCGAGCTCTGGTAGTCGGTCCGAAGCGCGGCCGCCTCGTCCTCCGACAGGCCCTGCTCGAGCGCGATGTCCTCGATGCCGGACAGTTCGATGAACGCGTCGTACGTGCCCGACTCCTCACCCGGGGCCGTGATCTCGAGCGGCGCGGACGGGAAGCCGTCCGTCCCGCCGACCTCGTTCGCCAGCGAGTCCGCGCCGTCCCACGTGTCGATCCCGTTGGACTCGGGGCCGAACAACGCGTACAGGTCCCCGTTGTTCAGACACGACACGTCGGCGTTCGCCGGGTTGGTCATCACCGTGATGCCGTCGAACGCGACCGCGAGCTCGACGTACTCGACCCCGTTCTGCTCGCAGGCCTTCACTTCCTCCGGCTCGATCTGGCGCGAGGCGTCCTGGATGTCGGTCTCCCCGTCGCAGAACAGGACGAAGCCGTCGCTCGTACCGGGACCGTCCACGCTCATCCCGACGTCGGGCGACACATCCTCGTGGAACAGCTCGGCCACCAGACTCGTGATCGGCTGCACCGTCGAGGATCCCGAGATCGTGATGGTCCCGGTCAGGTCCTCTGCCGTCGAGCCGGTGGCGCCGCCCGTGCCCCCGGTCTCGCTTCCGTCGTCGTCGCCGCAAGCGGCCGCCACGAGCGACAACGCCGCGACCGCCGCGAGGATCGTCAGCCACTTCCGCCGGTTCCGCATCCATCTCCTCCTTCGTAGGCCGAACGGGGGCCTGTCGCGGGGACGCTATCGGCCATCCGTGAACGACCTCCGGCGCGAAGGTGAACGCGGGGTGAACGACGTTCGGCATGTGAACGCCGGGTGACGTCGCGCCGCGGTCTCTCCCTACACTGCTCGGCGATGGACGCGGTCCCGATCCTCGTCGCGTTCGGCGGGATCCTGGTCGGCGTCGCCTCCCTGGCGCTCCTGCGCCGGGAGCGGGTGCGCGTTCGAACGGAGGCTCGCGAGCGGGCCCGACTGGACGACGAGTTCCGGCGCGAACGCGCGGCCGCCGACGACGCCCGGCGCTCGGCCGACCTCGTGCTGTCCTCGATGGAGGACGGCGTGCTGCTCTTCGGGCCCGAAGGAGGGACCAGGCTCGCCAACCCGGCGGTCGAGGCGCAGCTTGGCGTTCGGCCGGCCTCCATGGAGGCCCTGCTCCCCCTGGGCATGCGGCACCTCGCCGAGCGAGCGGCCACGACCCAGGCGGTGCTCACCGTCGAGGTCGAGACCGGCTCGCCGGCCCGAACGCTCCGCGGCTTCGCCGCCCCGGCGCCGGAGGGATCGGTCGTGCTGGTGATCCGCGACATCACCGAGACCCGGCGGCTGGACCGGGTGCGCCGCGACTTCGTGGCCAACGCGTCGCACGAGCTGAAGACGCCCGCCGCCTCGATCCAGGCCGCGGCCGAGACGATCCGGACGGCCGCGGTCGAGGACCCCTCGGTGATCCCGCGCTTCGCCTCCCAGCTCGAGCGCGAGGCCGCGCGCCTGTCGCGCATCGTGTCTGACCTGCTCGACCTGTCCCGTCTCGAGTCGGGGAGCGTGCTCGACGAGTCGGTGGCGCTCGACGCGATCCTTCGGGACGAGGGGGAGCGGTTCGAGGAGCCGGCCGCCGAGGCGGGCGTCGGGCTCTCGGTCGAGGCGGGGGCAGTGCCGCGGATCCGCGGCTCGGCTCGGGACCTGGCCCTGCTGGTTCGCAACCTGGTGGACAACGCGATCCGGTACACGGCGCCCGGAGGGAAGGTCCACGTCGAACTCACGACCGAGGACGACGAGGTGGTCCTCGCGGTCGCCGACACCGGACTCGGCATCCCGCACCGAGACCTGCCCCGGATCTTCGAGCGCTTCTACCGGGTGGATCGCGCCCGGTCGCGCGAGACGGGCGGCACGGGCCTGGGTCTGTCGATCGTCAAGCACGTCGCCGAGAACCTCGGCGGTCGCATCGAGGTGACGAGCGAGCTCGGACAGGGCACCCGGTTCGAGATCCGTCTCCCGGCGTCGTCCTGACCCTCCGCGACGAGTCGCGGGCTAGGCCACGGGTACGCTACGCCGCGTGGCGACGTTGCTCCTGGTTCGACACGGCCACACCGACGCCGCGGGCAAGCGGCTGATGGGCTGGGCACCCGGCGTCCACCTGAACGAGGACGGCCGCCTGCAGGCCGAACGGCTGATCACCCGGCTCGACGGGATCCGCGTCGACGCGATCGTCTCGAGCCCGCTCGAACGGTGTCGTGAGACGGCGGCGCCGCTCGCCAAGGCGCGTGCTCGCCGGGTCGTCGTTCGCCGAGCCTGGATCGAGGTTGGCTACGGCGAGTGGACCGGACGATCGATCTCGCAGCTGCGTCGGACGAAGCTGTGGCGGCGGGTGACGTCCACGCCGTCGAACGTGCGCTTCCCCGGCGGCGAGAGCCTGCTCGAGGTGCAGGCCCGCGCGGTCGACGCCGCGTTCGACCTGGCGGCCGAGCATGCGCGAGGCACGGTCGTCGTGGTCTCGCACGCCGACGTGATCCGGCTGCTGGTGGCCGACCTCGCCGGGATCCACGCCGACCACCTCCAGCGGCTGTCGATCGACCCGGGCTCGATCACCGCGGTCTCGCTGTCGGGCGGGGTCCCGCGGCTGCTCACCGTGAACGACACCGGCGACCTGGCGGGCCTGCGGACGGGTCGCGGGAAGGTGGGAGGATAGGTCCGTGGATCTCGAACGCGTCGATCGGATCACGGCGGGGGCCGTCGGCGAGCCGGGCGAGCGCACCTTCTTCCTCCAGGCGCGCGAGGGTGAGCGTTCCGTCACGATCCTTGTCGAGAAGGAGCAGGTCGAGCTCCTCGGGACCTCGATCCTGGAGATCCTCGCGACGGTCGGACGCGAGACCGGCGAGGGTCCGCCGAGCGAAGAGCTCGGCCTGGAGCCGCCGCTCGAACCGCTCTGGCGCGCGGGACGGCTGTCGATCGGCTACGCGGAGGAGCGCGACCTGATGCTGCTCGAGATCGAGGAGCTCGTCGAGCCAGAGCTCGAGCCTGGGGAGGAACAGGAGGAGGCCGACGACGAGCCGGACGGGGCGCCCATCACCCAGACCGACGTTCCCGAGCCCGATCGCGTCCGCCTGTGGGCGACCCGCGAGCAGATGCTGGCGCTCGCGCGGCACGGCGCGGCCGTCGCAGAGCGCGGGCGGCCGAAGTGCCGCTACTGCGGGAACCCGATCGATCCGCAGGGGCACATGTGCCCCGCGATGAACGGGCACCGCGAGATCGCGGGCCGGTGACCTCCGGCAAGTCCGAGCGGCACCCGTCGGAGCGACGGACCGACGGCGCCGACGGCACCGACGCGGAACCGACGCGAGACGACGCCGAGGCGATCGCGCTCCTGGAACGAGGCACGCTCGAGGTCCTCGGCCTGCTCCCCCGTGCCTCGAACTTCACCTTCCTCGCACGGGTCCGCGTCGACCAGGAACAGATGCTCGCGGTCTACAAGCCGCGGTCGGGCGAGGCGCCGCTCTGGGACTTCGAGGAGGGAACGCTGGCGGCCCGGGAGGTCGCCGCGTACGTCGTGGCGAACGCGCTCGGCTGGCCGTGGGTGCCGCCGACCGTGCTGCGCGAGGGGCCGCAGGGAACGGGTTCGGTGCAGCGGTTCGTGGCGTTCGACCCGAGCCAGCACTACCTCACGATGCAGCGCGAGCGCGCCGACGAGTTCCGCAAGATCGCGCTCTTCGACCTGGTCGCCAACAACGCCGACCGAAAGTCGGGCCACTGCCTGCTCGCCCAGGACGGAAGGATCTTCGTCGTGGACCACGGCGTCTGCTTCCACGTCGAGCCCAAGCTCCGGACGGTGATCTGGGACTTCGTGGACGAGCCGATCCCGGAGGCTCTCCTCGGGGACCTGCGCGGGCTCGGGCCGAACCTGGCGTCCGGGCCCTTCCGCGACCGTCTCGAGACGCTGCTCACGCCCGCCGAGATCGACGCGATCGCGCGCCGCGTGGCCGACCTCCTGCGCTCGGGCAGGTTCCCCGAACCCGGTCCGGACCGCCCGTACCCGTGGCCGGTCGTGTGACGCGCCGGCCGGTAGGCGTCTCACGGGGGTCCTCCCCCACCCGTTGTCCTGCGAGATGAGGCTGCCACCGTTCCAGCGACTGCTCGACGAGCACCGGACCGACGTCTACCGGTTCCTGGTCGCCGCCGTTGGCCGGCAGGACGCCGACGACTGCTTCCAGGAGACCTTCCTCTCTGCCCTGCGCGCGTACCCGCGCCTTCGCGACGAGAGCAACCTCCGCGGGTGGCTGTTCACGATCGCGACCCGCAAGACGTTGGACCACTGGCGGGGTGAACGACGACGACCGATCCCCGTCGAGCGGCTGCCCGAGCGGGCCGCGCCCGAGCCGCCCGACGGCGACCCGGGGCTCTGGTCGGCGGTCGGCACGCTGCCGCCGATGCAGCGGGCGGCCGTGATCCACCGGTACGTGCTCGATCTCTCGTACGCCGAGATCGCCGACGCGCTCGGCATCTCCGAGGACGCCGCGAGGGCCAACGCCTACGAGGGGCGCAGGAAGCTCCGATCGATGCAGGAGGTCAACGCATGAGGCCGCAGTTGGGATGGGACGAAGGGTTCGAGGAGGCGTCGCGCCGGGTCGCCGCGTCCACCCTTGAGGTGGCCCGGCGCCGCGGGCTCGTGGACATCGGGTACACGACGGTCGACACGCCGGTCGGGACGCTGTTCGTCGCGAGCACGGGCCGGGGGCTGGTGCGGCTCGCGTTCCCCGAGGAGCCGTTCGAGCACGTGCTGGAGGAGCTCGCCGACACGCTCTCCCCCCGGGTGCTCGAGGACCCGAAGCGGACGGACGCCGCCCGTCGGCAGCTCGAGGCCTACTTCGAGGGTCGCGTGCACCGGTTCCGGACGGCGCTCGACTGGTCGCTGACGCCCCCGGGTTTCTCCCGGCGCGTCCTGGAGGCGACGGCCGTGATCCCGTTCGGGTCGGTCTCCACCTACGGGGACGTCGCCAAGCGCGCGGGCAGCCCCCGTGCGGCGCGGGCGGCCGGGAACGCCCTGCACGACAACCCGATCCCGATCGTCGTGCCGTGCCACCGCGTGGTGCCCACGGGCGGCGGGGTGGGCAAGTACGGCGGCCAGGAGTGGCGCAAGGAGTTCCTGCTGGACCTCGAGGGCGCGCTCGCCCAGCCCTAGATCCTTTGGCAGAGCCGCTGGGACGCCGATACTCCTGCCGTGAGCCCGCTGTTCGAACGTTCGGCCGAGACCCTGGACCGCTCGAGGAGCGGGGACGCGTTCGGTCCCACGGCCGGCGCCGAGCCCGAGCCCGAGCCGACGGCCCTGGCCGCGATCGCGCTGGACGACGACGCCGCGCGCCGCTGGCTCACGGGAGTGCAGCGGCCGGACGGTTCGTTCGGACTGACCGCGGGGCCCGTCGAGAACGACGCCCCCACCGGTCTTGCGGCGCTCGCCCTCCCACCCGGCGACGAACGCGAACGAGCGCTCGACCACCTCGTCGCCACGCCGGCGCGGACGCTGCCCTCCGACCCCGTGGTCCCGCACGACCCGAACGTCCCGGGCTGGGGCTGGGCGCTCGGGACCGCAGGCTGGGTGGAGCCGACGGCACGAGCCCTGCTCGCGTTCCGCAGGCTGCGCCCCGGCGCGACGACCCAGATCGACGGCGCGGTCGGATTCCTGGCCGACCGCGAGTGCGTCGGCGGCGGGTGGAACTTCGGCAACCGATCCGTCTACTACGTCGACCTCCCGCCGTTCGGCCAGACGACGGCCGCCGGCCTGATCGGGCTGCACGCCCTCGCTTCGGGCGACGGACTCGTCCTGCGAGGGGTGGATGCGCTCCGCCGTCTGTGGACGCTCGAGCGCGGTCCGCTCACGCTGGCGATGTCATTGGCGGCGTTCCGCCTCCTGGACCTCGCCGAGGCCGAGGAGCTCGAGCAGGCCCTCGAACGCACGCTGGACGCGCCCCCGCCGGACGTGATCTCGCTCGCGTGGACCGCCCTGGCCTCGGGGCCGGGGCTCTGGGAGCTGGCGGTGACGGCGTGACGCCGATGGACCGCCGCACGTTCCTCCGAAGGGCCGGCATCGTCGCGGCCGGCTCGGCCGCCGTGGGTCTGGGTGCCGGCGCGGCGATCCCCGGCCTGCTCCACCGGTTCGACCGTCCCTGGGACGACCACGCCTTCGCGCCGCCCGGGCGCCCGAAGGTCCTCGTGGCGCGCGCAACCTCGTACGACGTCGACCTGGAAAGCATCGTCGAGCAGGGGCTGACCGAGGTCGGCGGCTCCCTCGTCGGCCGTTCGGTGTTGATCAAGCCCAACCTCGTCGAGTACGACCCGGCCACGGTCGTCAACACGGACCCCAGGCTCGTCGCCGCCACCGTGCTGGCGGTGCGACGCCTCGGCGCGTCCGCGGTGCTCGTGGCCGAGGGTCCCGGGCATCGGCGCGACACCCCCTTCGTGGTCTCGGCCTCCGGTCTGGGCGAACGCCTCGGCGACGTCGGGGCTCGGTTCGTCGACCTGAACCTCGCCCCGGTCACCCGCGTCCCGCTGCGCTCGCGGTTCACCGACCTCGGCGAGCTGTGGCTGCCCGCCCCGGTCGTCGAGGCGGACGTGGTGATCTCGATGCCCAAGATGAAGACCCACCATTGGGCGGGCGCCACGTTGTCGATGAAGAACTGCTTCGGGTGCGTCCCCGGTCGCATCTACGGCTGGCCCAAGAACGTGCTGCACTGGGCGGGCCTGCAGGAGGCGATCGTCGACGTGGCCTCGGCCGTGCGTCCCGAGTTGCAGATCGTCGACGGGATCGTCGGCATGGAGGGCAACGGCCCGATCGACGGCACGCCCGTGCGGGCGGGCGTGCTGGTGTTCGGGACCGATCAGGTGGCCACCGACTCGACCGCGGCGCTCCTGATGGGGCTGGACCCGGCGGGGATCTGGCACGTCAGCGAGGCCGGCAGGTTCCTCGGCCAGGCCGACCCCGAGCGGATCGAGCAGGTCGGCGAGGACCCCGAACGCTCGATGACCTCGTTCGACGTGCTGCCGGTCTTCGACGACCTCCCGATCGGCTCGGAGGCGAGCGGCGCCGCCCGCGCTGGCCTCGGCGACGCGAACGCCTGACGCTTCCGGCGATCCCGGGGAAGATGGTCCGCGTGACACCGATCCGACCGCTAGCGGCCCTGCTGTCGCTCGGACTGCTCGCCGCGGCGTGCTCCTCGGACGACGAGTCACCGCGCCCGACGGGCTCGAGCGGGAACGCCTCGGGGATGGTCGCGGTGGCCGCGAGCGTCGACCTCTACACTGGAGACCCGCAGCGTGTGGACCTGGGGCTCTTCATGCCCGACAACAGCTTCGTGAGCTTCGGGACCGTGGACGTCTCGTTCTCGCTCGTCGGTGACGCCGCGCAGGCGAGCGTGCAGCCCGGCCCGAGGGCCGCCGCGGTCTTCGTCCCGACCTACGGGATGCCCAACGAACGCTCGAGCCGCCCCGTCGTGACCCAGCCGGACGAGGGACGCGGCGTCTACGAGGCGACCGACGTGGTGTTCGACACCGCGGGGGTCTGGGTGGCCGAGGTCACCGCGGACGTCCGGGGGTTGGGCCCGCAGACGGCGCAGGCGTCCTTCGCCGTGCAGGAGCATCCCTCGCTACCGGCCCCCGGCGACCGGGCGCAGCCGACGGAGAACCTCACCGTGCATTCGAAGGGCGTCCCGCTCGCGGCGATCGACTCGCGAGCCGCGACCAAGGGCACGATCCCCGATCCCGCGCTCCATGAGTGGACGATCGCGCGCGCGATCGCGGAGGGCCGGCCCGCGCTCGTCGTGTTCGCGACGCCCTTGTTTTGCGAAACTCGCTTCTGCGGCCCGGTGACCGACATGGTCGAGGATCTCTCGCACCGGTACGACGATCGTGCGGTGTTCATCCACATCGAGATCTGGAAGGACTTCGAGAACCAGGTGCTGAACCGGGCCGCGCTCGACTGGCTGCAGATGCCGAACGGCGACCTCACCGAGCCGTGGCTGTTCCTGATCGGCGCGGACGGCACGATCGTGGATCGCTGGAGCTCGATGTGGAGCGAGCGCGAGGTCCAGACCGAGCTCGAGGCACTCCCGCCGATGAAGCGGTAGCCGCGGACCCGAAGCCGCCCGTCGTAGGATCCAAGCACCCGTAGGATGAGCTCCATGGCCGAGGACCATCTGCCCTCCCCTCCCGCGCCCACGATCGAGGTGTGCTACCGGCATCCCGACGTGCCGACGCGCGTGCACTGCACCCGGTGTGAGCGCCCGATCTGCCCGGACTGCATGATCCCCGCGCCGGTCGGCTTCCAGTGTCCCGAGTGCGTGGCGGGGGCCCGCCGCGAGTTCCGCAAGGGCCCGGGGCGGCCGCTGCGCGGCGGGGTGAGCGTCACCAAGGCCCTGCTCGTGGCCATCGCGATCCCGTTCGTGATCGAGATCGTCGTCGGCGGGCCGCAGGCGCTGTTCAACCCGAGCCCGGAGGTGCTCTTCGACCTCGGGGCCATGCAGCCGATCGCCGTCGCGGGCGGCCAGTTCTGGCGGCTGTTCACGGCGATGTTCCTCCACGTGGGTCTGCTGCACGTGGCCCTGAACGCCTACTTCTTCTGGCTGTTCGGCCGCGTGGTCGAATCGGTCTACGGCAGGACGTGGATGCTGCTGATCTACCTGGTGGCGGGGTTCCTCGCGAGCGTCGCCTCGTATGCGTTCGGGCCGGTCACGACGCTCGCGGTGGGGGCGTCCGGGGCGATCTCCGGCGTGTTCGGCGCGTTCATCGCCTACAACTACCGGCGCCGGCACATCGCGGCGAACGCGGCCAACCTCCGGATGGCATTGACCGTGATCGTGCTCAACGCGGTCATCGCCTTCGCCTATCGCTCGATCGACTGGCGCGCTCACGTGGGCGGCCTCGTCGCCGGCTTCGCGCTCGGCTACCTCGCCGACGACGCCGTGCCCGCCGAGCAGCGCAGGCTCGCGCGCTTCGCCGGGGTCGCGATGCTCGTCGGGCTCGGGATCGCCCTGGTCGTGTGGCGGACGGACGAGATCCGAGCGCTCCCGGGGTTCAACGAATTCTTCGGTTGATCCCGGCCATAGGCCTTTGCGCCGGATCGGGGGATTGGGTCAGACCGGACCCTTGGAGGCGGGGTACGAACCCAGCACCTTCAGCATCGAGGTGTGCACCTTGACCTCGTCGAGCGCGGCAGCGACGTTCTCGTCCTCCGCCGAGCCGTCCAGGTCGATGTAGAAGACGTACTCGAACGGCGACCCCCGCCGTGGACGCGACTCCAGCTTGGTCAGGTTGACCCCGCGATCGGCCAGCGGCTTGAGCGCACGGAAGAGCGAACCGGGCCGGTCGTCCCCGGCCATGACCAGCGAGGTCTTGTCGGCCGGCCCCAGCCCGGCGTCGTTGGTCCCGATCACGCCGAACTTGGTGAGGTTGTCCGGGTCGGTCTGGATGTGTTCGGCGAGCACGGCGAGGCCGAGGTTGGCGCCAGCCTCGACGCTGGCGATCGCCGCGTCCTCGAGCCGCCCGGACTCGGCGACCAGGCGGGCGCCGCCGGCGGTGTCGTGGACGGGCACCGGGTCGATGTGCCGTGTCGCGAGGAACTCCTCGCACTGGGCCAGCGCCTGCCAGTGGGAGAGGGCGCGGCGAACGCCCTCGAGGCGGGCGCCCGGGAGCCCGAGCAGGGCGTGGTCGACGCGGAGGACGACCTCGCCTACGACCTTGACCAGGCTCGAGCGCAGGAGGAGTTCGTAGCTCTCGTTGACCGACCCGGCCTGCGAGTTCTCGACGGGCACGACCCCCAGGTCCGCCTCTCCGCTGGTCACGCGCGAGAACGTCAGCCGGATCGTCTCGCAGGCAAGCGGCTCCGCGTCGGAGAACAACACCTTGACCGCGCGCTCGCTGTAGGCGCCGGGCTCCCCCTGGTAGGCGACCTTCGGCATCCGCGAAGCCTAGCAGTGAGCCTGTTGCGGCCTGCCCGAGCTACGAGCGGGCTCGCTCAGCCGATCCGGATCAGTCCCAGCTCGGAGGCGCGGGCGAGCGCCTGGACGCGGTTGCCGACGCCGAGCTTGCGGTAGATGTTGCCCAGATGCGTCTCGACCGTCCTCGGCGAGAGCTCGAGGCGCCTGGCGACCTGGCCGACCGTGAGGCCGCGGGCCGCGTGCTCGAGGACCTCGATCTCTCGCGCCGACAGGTTCGCAGGTTCGCCCGTCTGCTCACGCGCCTGCCTCGCTCGGCGGCTGAGCTGGGCGACGGCTCCTCGCATCTGCGCCTGGGTGAAGACACGCTCGCCCCCGGCCACCCGGCTCAGGGCGTCGGCGATCACCCGGATGCCGGAGGCCTTCTCGAGGTAGCCATCCACGCCCACGATGACGCTCTCGAAGATGGCCTCCTGGTCGGTTCGCGCCGTGAGGACCAGGATCCGGACGGGGAGCCCTTCCGCGCGGATGGCGCGGGCCAGATCGAGCCCCTGGAGCTCGCCCGGCAGCGAGAGATCCAGCAGGATCACGTCCGGCGCGAGCTCCCTGCAGGCCTCGAGCGCGGACGACCCGTCGTCCAGCTCACCCACCATGTCCAGACCGGGCGTCTGCTCACAGGCGATCCTGATGATGCTGCGGAGCAGCGGGTGGTCCTCGACGACGAGGACCCGGGCCGGCGCGTCCGTGGGGGCCAGCGTCGGGCGTTCGACGGGCGAAGGCACCGTGCCCGTCGGGCCGGGGCGGTTGGTCGGGGCAAGGCCGTGACGCCACGCCAGCGTGACGGCCTCGATCTTCGAATGCACGCCCAGCTTGGCGAGGATGCTCTTGACGTGGCTGTGGACGGTGAGCGCGCTGATGCCGAGCGACTCGGCGATCTGCGCGGCCGTCTCGCCGGCCGCGAGGGCCTGCAGCACCTGCGTCTCTCGCGGCGTCACGCGAGCGAGCCCATCCTCACCCAGGCTGCCGCGGAGCTGTCCCATGACCGACGCCAGGTCGCCCTCGGGCATCACGATCTCGCCGGCGGCCGCCCGCCGGACGACGTCGAGCACCTGGTCCACCGCTCGCGACTTCGGCACGTAGCCGCAGGCGCCGGCCGCCAGGGCCTCCGCGATCGCCTCGGGACGCTCGACGCCGGTGAGCATCACCACCTTCGCGTCCGGCGCGACGTCCCGGATCCGGCGGGTGGCCTCGATCCCGTCGATCCCGGGCATGTCGAGATCCATCAGCACGACGTCCGGCTCCTCGGCGAGGAGCGCCATCGCCTCATCGGCATCACGCGCCGAGCCCACCAGCCGGACGTCGGGCTGGCGCCCGAGGAACATCGCGAGCGCCTCCGAGAAGACCTCGTGGTCGTCCACCACGAGGACGCGGGTGATCCGCGAGGGCGGTTCGTGCCTCGCGCTATCCATCGGCCGCGAGGCGCCGGGGTTCGAGCGTCAGCCTGCCGCGGCCGGAACTACTCCCCGCTCGCGTCTGTCTCCTCCACGTTCGCGTCGGCCTCCGTGCGGGCGGCCACCTGACCGGCGGTCTCGGCAGCGCCCTCCGTGACGTCCGGCAGGAACACGCGGAACGAGGCGCCACCACCCTCGCGTTCCTCGACCCAGGCCCTGCCGGCGTGGACCTCCGCGAGCCTTTGGAGGACCGCCAGGCCGGTCGACATCCCGCCCCGGCCGGCCCCACCCATCTGCTCGTCGGGCGAGGACGTCAGGGCTTGACGCCGCTCCTCGGGAACGTCGGCCATGTCGTCGACGGCGATGATGGCTCCCTCGGGGTCGGTCGACACCGTGATCCACACGTGACTGGTGGACGAGGTTCGCGCGTTCGCGTTGCTGAGGAGCGAGTCGACCATCTCCTCCACCATGAACGGGTCCACCGGCACCACGACCTTCTCGGCCTCCACATGGACGTTCCGGTTCGCCAGATCCGGCGAGTCCTCGACCACCCGGCGCACCAGGGCCCGGAGGTCGGTGCGGCGGCGATTCAGCCTCAGGGTCCCGGCGGCGAGCCTGTCGATCTCCAGGAGCACGCCGACCATGCGATCGAGCTTGCGCGCATTGGTCCCCAGCTGTTTCACCAACTCCCGGCCGTCACGGGATTCGGGATCGTTGTGCTGGAGCGCCAGGCTGACGCCAAGGATCGACGTCAGCGGGCGGCGCACCTGCGTCGCCAACCCGTCCTTGAGGGCGTTTCGATCGCCGTCTGCGACGGCGCCGATCGGCAGGTCGGTCTTCGCCACCGTGAGTCGCACCTTCAGCTCCTTCAGCTGCCCTTCCGCGACCTCGACCCGCTCGCTGGCGGCCCGGAGCCGCTCCTCGCTCAGGCGCGCTCGTTCCTCGGCACCGACCAACTCCCCCCGTGCCTGTTGCAGTTGCTCGAGAAGCTCCGCGTTCTTCGCGGCGGTCTGTGCCGAGTTGTCCTCCACCGCCGCCGACCGCATCTCGGCCTGCTTGACCTTGGTCTCGGCGACCAGCGCCGCTGCGGTCGCCTGGTTGGCCTCTTCCTCCGCGACCCGCATGCGCTTGGTGGCCTCCCCGGCCTTCTCCTCGGCGTCCCGCTTGCGGAGCTCCGCCTGCTGCGCATCCGCCTGCGCGGTCTGGAGGCGTGCGATGGCCTCGGCGAGTCGCTCCTCCGCCGCGGTGACGCGCGGGGTGAGCTTTCCGACCTGCTCCTCGGCGGCCTGTGCGCGGATCTGGGTCTGCTTGCCCTCGGTCTCGGCGGCGAGCAGCCGCGCGGCGGTCTCGGTCGCGTGCTCTTCCTCGGCCTCGAGGCGCTGCGTGAGTCGCGAGACATCCTCCTCCGCGGCCCGGAGCCGCTCCGTGAGCTGTTCGACCTGCTCGGTTGCGGTGCCCGCCCGATCGTCGGCCCTCCTGGCCTGATCCTCCGCGACCTCGATGAGCTGGTTGGCCTGCAGGGCCTGATCGTCCGCGGCCTGGGTGAGCCGAGCGACCTCTTCCTCCGCGGTCCGGAGCTGCTCGGTGGCCTGCGAGGCCTCCGCCTGCGCGGCCTGAAGGCGCTCGGTGAGCGGTCCGATCTGCTCCTCGGCGTCCCTGGTGCGCTCGTCGGCCTTCCTCGCCTGGTCCTCCGCGATCTGGATGAGCTCGCTGGCCTGCATGGCCTGCTCGTTCGCCGTTTGGGCGAGCTCGGTTGCCTGCGATGCCTCCGCCTCCGCGGCCTGAAGGCGCTCGGTGAGCATGCCGATCTGCTCCTCGGCGGCCCCGGCCCGCTCGTCGGCCTTCCTGGCCTGGTCCTCGGCGACCTCGATGAGCTGGTTGGCCTGGAGGGCCTGCTCGTTGGCGGCCTCCACGAGATCGGTGAGCTGTGCGATCTGGTCCTCGGCGGCCCGAGTGCGCTCGTCGGCCATCCTCGCCTGGTCCTCGGCGAGCTGGATGAGCTCGTTGGCCTGCAGGGCCTGCTCGTCGGCGGCCTTGGTGAGCTGCCCGATCTGCTCCTCCGCGTGCCGGGTGCGCTCGTCGGCCTTCCTGGCCTGATCCTCTGCGAGCTGGATCATCTCGTTGGCATGCAGGGCCTGCTCGTCGGCGGCCTGGGTGAGCCGGGCGACCTCCTGCTCCGCGGCCCGAAGCCGCTCGGTGGCGTACGAGGCCTCCGATTGCGCAGCCTGAAGGCGCTCGGTGAGCGGTCCGATCTGCTCCTCGACGGCTCGCGTTCGCTCGTCGGCGTTCCTGGCCTGGTCCTCGGCGAGCTGGATCAACTCGTTGGC
>Ga0126307_10000612_pt1 | contig 23036 bp, 21 predicted proteins | sample Plot28_FD_89955 | JGI IMG/M metagenome (GOLD analysis project Ga0126307, IMG submission 89955) | Serpentine soil microbial communities from UC McLaughlin Reserve, CA, USA - Plot28 | ecosystem: Environmental > Terrestrial > Soil > Grasslands | place: USA: UC McLaughlin Reserve, Lake County... | reverse complement strand
GAACGGCGACGCCGGCCGCGACGACGTGGAGGTCAACGGCGCTCCGGCGGCGGGCGACATCTTCACCGTCCAGCCGAACGGAGCGCGGATCAAGTTCGACCGCGCCAACCTGGTGCCGTTCACGATCGACATCGGCTCCAGCGAGACCATGCACGCCAACGGGCTCGGCGGCAACGACGCGCTCAGCGTCGGGGAGGTCGGCGGCTACGAGGTGACCGGCGCCGGCGGCCCCGGCAACGACACGCTGACCGGCGGCGGCGCCTCCGAGATGTTCCTCGGCGGCTCGGGCAACGACACGATCAGCCCCGGTGGCGGCATCGACGTCGTCTCCGCTGACGACGGCGACGATCAGGTCAACATCCGCGACACGACCGCCGACCTGGCCCGCGGCGGCGCCGGCACCGACTCGGTCGTTGCCGATGTCGGGCAACTCGACGTCCTCGACGGCTTCGAGGCCGTCGACCGTACGCCGAACGCCACGCCTCCGCCCATCGCGAACCGCACCCAACCGGTGACGATCCGGGGCGGCACGGTCAAGGTGAAGCGGGGCATAGCGTCGATCAAGGTCAGCTCCCCAGCGATCGCGCCCGGCAACTCCACGGGCTCGCTCGCGGTGCGCACGGCCAAGCCCGTCACGCTCGCAGGGCTGAAGGTCACCCTCCAGCTCGGCAGCGCGCGTTTCAACATCGCCCCCGGCGCCTCGCAGACGCTGAAGGTGAAGTTGGCGAAGGGCAGCCGGCGCCTTGCCGGCCGCAACGGCCGCCTCAAGGCCCTCGCCGTCGCCTCTACCGGCGTGGACGGCAGCATCGCGCAGAGCTCGCAGCGCTTCACACTCGCGCTCGGCACGACCACCAAGGCGAGGGGGTAGGCACCTCCCTCTCTCCGATTTCAATGCGGGCCCCGGCGGATAGAGCCGGGGCCCGTATCCCTCGAGGCGCCCAGATCCGGGCGATCCCCCCAACCTAAAGGAACAAGCATGACTCGCATACAGCCCCTATCCCTTCTGCTCGCCTTCGCGGCGATCGCGCTCGTGGCCCTCGTGGTCGCGGGCTGCGGCGGCGGCGACGACCAGGCAACCGCCTCGTCCGGCGGCTCCAACGCGGCCGGCGGATCCTCGACGATCGGCCTGTCGAAGATCGATGGCCTCGGCAGGGTCGTCGTCGACTCGCAGGGTCGCACCGTCTACTTGTTCGAGAAGGACACCGGCCCCAAGAGCACCTGCTTCGGTGCGTGCGCCACGGAGTGGCCGCCCGTCACGACGAGTGGCAAGCCGAGCGCCGGCTCCGGCGTGACCGCGTCGATCGTCGGCACGACGAAGCGCTCCGACGGGAAGACGCAGGTGACCTACAACGGCCAGCCCCTCTACCTCTTCGAGGCTGACCAGAAGCCGGGCGACGCCACTGGCCAGAACGTCGACGCGTTCGGCGCGGCATGGTACGTCCTCTCGCCCGCGGGCAACAAGATGACGGGCAAGGCCACGGGTCCGGGTGGCGGCTATGCGTACTAGTGTCCTCTGGCCCGCGGGCGCGCTTGCGGTCGCGGGCGAGGCCGCGGTCCACGTCCAGCAGTACCTCGCGCTCTTCCACGACGTGCGCTGGATCGGACCCCTGTTCCTCGCCAACGCGGTTGCCTGCGCGGCCGCGATCGCCGGCCTCGCCTACCGGCGGACGCGTGGCCTCGCCGCGCTGGTGGGCGTCGCGATATCCGCGGTCGCGCTCGCAAGCCTGATCGTGAGCTACGGCGAGGGCCTCTTCGGGTGGCAGGAGGCCGGCTTCAGGCCGATCGTCGAGCTCACGGTGATCTTCGAGCTCGCCGCCGTCGTGCTGCTGTCCGCGGCACTGGCGGCGGCGGCCTCGTCGCCGGCGCGGCTCTCCACCGGCTGCTTTACAACATCACAACGCTGGAGCCTGCACGGCGACGCGGACTGGGCACGGCGCTGACCGCGATCCATCTGCACGACGCACGCGCGTGCGGATATAGACGGCAAGCCTTCAGGCGACCAAGATGGGCAGCGCGTGTCCGTGCCAAGACACCGCCGCCCTCGACGCCGCGGCGCAGGGGTCGGAGTCGAACGAGCGTCGCTCTTCGCGCGCCGCTCGAGCCGTCACTGCGGCGCGGGCATCTAATCCCGTCCGAGAGGTGCGCGCGCGATCCCGATCACATGGGGGTTCGTGATGCCCCAGGCCGGGCCGATGTCGAAGCGCCGGACCCCTTCGACTGCGAAGCCGGCGGCCTCGATCGCGCCCAGCGTGTCGCGCGCGCAGTGGCAGTCGCCGGCGAGTCGCGGCCAGACCCCCCAACGGTCGAAGCGCTCCTGGACCCGCGCCTTGCGGGGACGGTCGGAGCGCACATGTTCCATGAAGCGCAGCTCGGCGCCCGGCTTCAGCACTCGTCGCAGCTCAGCTAATGCGCTGGTCGGATCCGGCACCGTGCAAAGCACCAGGCTGGCCACCGCAGCGTCGAAGCTCGCGGGCTGCAGCGGAAGCGGAGACGCGGTCGCGTTCCCGACGCTGACTCGCACGTGGGCGTGCTGCGCGGCCCGCTCGGCCCGGGCACGAAGGTAGGCCTCAGGCTCAAGCGCCACAACTTCGTCAACCGATCGCGGGTAATGCGAAAAGTTGAGTCCGTTGCCGGCGCCGATCTCAACCACCCGACCCGAAAGTCCGGCGAGCAGCTCATCGCGATGCTCGCCGACCTCACGTTCCATAAGGCGGCTGAACCGGTCGAAGAAGCGGGCGAAGATCGGATGCCGGACCGCTGTCATCCGTGACGACTGTATGTCACACCGGCCGCCACTCCGGCACCATGTGGGGCAATCCGACCCGGCGAACACGCTCGTGTCGGGAGACCCGGTGATCGCCGTCACGCTGTTGCCGCGAAGGGTCAGGAATGAGCCCGCGGCGGCGTCGGCTGACCGACCGCCTTGACATGCCGGGCAACGGCACTTGGCCCCGACGCTGACCGGCTCGCGCATCACTAGCGGGCGCTCTCGGCGCCCGGCGGCGGCCTGAGGTTCACGCTGACTGGGCGCGCGGCGGGGAGCCCGCTCCCGCTATGCGCCTGGGAAAGCGGCGTCTCGATGACCGCACGACAGAGTCGACTGCGGTTCGACATCGTGCGACGATCGCGAGAAACCGCATTAGCTGCGGTACTTGGCAATAGCTCCGCCTGGATTCGAACCAGGGACCTCACGATTATGAGTCGTGCGCTCTTACCGCTGAGCTACGGAGCCGCGCTGCGCAGTCTAGAGGCGCTCGGACCGCGCGAGGAGCTCCCATGGCAGACTGAATTGGATGTCGGTGCACCGCGAGTACGCGCACCTCGACAGCCCGCTCGACGTTGTCTGGGACCTCGTCGGGAGTCCGCGGCGCTACCCGGAGTGGTGGCCGCGCGTGGTCGAGGTGCGCGGCGAGCGCTTCGAGGAGGGGGACGAGTACCCGCAGGTGACGAGGACGGTGGGCGGCTCGACGGAGACGAGCTTCCTGCTCGAGCGGCGCGACGAGCTGCACGCGATCCGCATGCGCTGCGCGCTCACCGGCATGTACGCGGAATGGTCGCTCGCGCCGGCTCAGGGCGGCACGTTCGTGGAGCTCGAGATGGGGATGCTGCCGGACCGCCTCGCATACCGCGCCTTCGACATGACGCTCGGAAAGGGCTACTTCCGACGCTGGAGCAGGCAGTCCCTCGATGGGCTCCGCACGGCGGCGCTCCGCGATCGCGCGGCCTAGCGCCTCGTGGCCGAGCGGCCTTTGCTGATGGCGGTGCCGAACGTGAGCGAGGGCCGCGACCTCGAGACGCTCGAGGCGCTGGAGCGCTCCCTGGGGCCGGCGCGCTTCCTCGACCTCCACACCGACCCGGACCACCACCGCGCGGTCTTCACGCTGGCCGCCCGCCAGGGCGAGCTGGCCGAGGGGCTCGTCCGGCTCGCTCGCGAGGCCGTCAAGCGCATCGACGTCAGCTCGCACACCGGCATTCATCCGCACATCGGCGCCCTCGACGTGATGCCGGTCGTGTACCTCGACGAGGAGCGTCGCGGCGCTGCCGCGGCGGAGATCCTGACGGCCGGCGCGCGCGTGGGGGATGAGCTCGGGGTACCCGTGTTCCTGTACGGCGAGCTCGCCACGCGGCGGGAGCACATCGAACGCGCGTGGATACGCCGCGGCGGCCCGCACGAGCTCGCGCGGCGGATGGAGGACGGCGCGCTGGTGCCGGACTACGGCCCGCGGCGGGCGCACGCGACGGCCGGCGCGATGCTCGCCGCGGCGCGGCCGCCGCTCGTGGCATTCAACGTCGACCTCGAGACCAACGATCTCGAGACGGCGCGCTCGATCGCCGCCGGCCTGCGCGAGTCCGGCGGCGGGCTGCCCGGAGTGAGGGCGCTCGGCCTGTACCTCGAGGGCCGCCGGCGCGCGCAGGTGTCGACCAACGTGCACGACCACCGCGCCACCCCGCTGCGCGAGGTCGTGGAGTTCGTGCGCGCGCGGGCACCCGTGGCCGAGGCGGAGCTGATCGGGCTGGCGCCGCGTGCCGCGTTCGAGGGCTTTCCGGAGGACGTGCCGCTGCGCGGCTTCCACCCGGAGCGCCATCTGCTGGAAGAAGCGCTGACGACGCTGGAGTAGGGTCCAGAGGACGCATGGCACAGACGAGGCGCAAGCGCACGCGCAAGCACCGCGGCACCCCCGCCGGCACCATCGAACGCTCCGGCCGCACCGGCCGCCCGCGTACGCGCGAGGAGGCCAAGCAGATCTCGCGCGAGCGCCGCGACCAGCGCATGAACAAGCCTCCGACGTGGAGGGGCGCCTTGAACAAGGCGGCGATCGCGGCCCTCGTCTTCGGCGTCCTCGTGGTCCTGCTGTTCAAGCGGAGCGTCGGCGGCGGCCTCACGCTCGCCGCGTTCATGTTCCTGCTCTACATCCCGCTCGGCTATGGGACCGACCTGATGCTCTACCGGTTCCGCCGGCGGCGGCTCGAGCAGAGGCGCTGAGGCGATGGACGTGCGGGTGTTCACCGTCGGGCCGGTGGCCGAGAACGCCTACATCTTCCGCCGCGACGGCTCGGAGAAGGCGCTCATGGTCGACCCGGGCGACGAGGCCGAGAAGCTGCTTGGCGCCGCGGACTCGCTCGGCGTCGAGATCGCCGCCATCCTGCTCACCCACACCCACTTCGATCACGTCGGCGCGGTCGCCCCCGTGGCGCGGGCGACGGGCGCGGAGGTGTGGGTCCCCGAGATCGAGCGGCCCGTGCTCGCGGACATCATGAGCTTCGTGCCTTGGCCCGGCTTCGGGCCCTACGAGTCGTACGAGGCCGAGCACACGCTCGCGGGTGGCGAGCGGCTCGAGCTGGCCGGCTTCGAGATCGACGTGATCTTCACGCCCGGCCACAGTCCCGGGCACGTGACGTTCTCGATCCCGGACGAGGAGGCGATCTTCTCGGGGGACGTGCTGTTCCAGGGCTCGATCGGGCGAACCGACCTGCCGGGGGGCGATCACCCGACGCTCATGGAGTCGATCCGCACGCTCGTCGAGACGCTGCCTGCCGAAACCAAGGTGCATCCCGGGCACATGGGCCTGACGACGCTCGCGGCAGAGCGAGCCACGAACCCGTTCCTCGCCGAGCTGACGAGGTGAGCAGCAAGCTCCAGGCGCCGCGCGGCACGTCCGACGTGCTGCCGGAGGACGGCCGTCGGCGGCTCGCCCTTTTCAACATCTGCCAGGCGCTCCTGCCGCCGAGTGGCTTCGGCTACGTCGAGACGCCGATCTTCGAGGACACGGCGCTGTTCGAGCGCGGAGTCGGCGAGTCGACCGACATCGTCCAGAAGGAGATGTTCACCTTCGAGGACCAAGGCGGCCGCTCGCTCACGCTGCGGCCCGAGGCCACCGCATCGATCTGCCGCGCCTATATCGAGCACGGCATGCACAAGCGCCCGCAGCCCGTGCGGGTCTGGTGTGTGGGTCCCTTCTTCCGCCACGAGGCACCTCAGGCGGGGCGCTACCGCCAGTTCACCCAGATAGACGCCGAGATCGTGGGCAGCGACGACCCGAGCGCCGACGCCGAGCTGATCGTCCTGCTCGCGCAGCTGCTCGACCAGGCAAGATGCCGGGGGCTGCGCCTGCGGCTGTCGAGCCTGGGCACAGCGCAGACCCGCCGGGCGTACCTCGACGAGCTGCGCGCTCACCTCCACGCGCACGAGTCGGATCTCGCGCCGCAGGTGCGCGAGCGCATCGACCTGAACCCGCTGCGCGCCTTCGACGCGGACGACGAGGGAACCCAGGCAGTGATGGCGAGCGCGCCGAAGCTCCTCGACCGGCTCGACGACGTCGACGCCCAGCACTTCGCCGAGGTGCGCGCGCTGCTCGACGTCGCCGGAGTCGACTACGAGGTCGATCCGGCGCTCGTGCGTGGGCTCGACTACTACACCCGCACCGTGTTCGAGTTCACGAGCGACGCCCTCGGCGCCCAGTCGGGTGTCGCCGGCGGCGGGCGCTACGACGGCCTCGTCGAGCTGCTCGGCGGTCAGCCCACGCCCGCCGTCGGGTGGGCGGCGGGGGTGGAGCGGATCCTGCTCGCCCAGGATCCCGAGCTGACGGGCCACTGGGGCGCGGTGCCCGGCCCACGCGTGTACGTGGCGATCGCCGATCCCGCTGGGCGCGGGCGTGCGTTTGCGCTGCTCGGGGAGCTCCGGCGGGAGATGGTGTCCAGCGAGATCGAGCAGGCGGGTCGCTCGATGAAGGGTCAGCTTCGCCAGGCCGACCGGCTCGGCGCGCGCTTCGTCGTGATCGTCGGCGCGGACGGGGAGATGGACCTGAAGGACATGAAGAACGGCGAGCAGCGCCCCGTGGCAGGGGTGGAGGAGGTCGTGCACGCCACCGACCCGGACGTGGCGGGCTGGTGAAGCCGCCCCGCCCGAACGACTACCGCACGCACTGGGCCGGCGAGCTGCGCGACGGCGACACCGGCTCGCGCCTGCGCGTGGCCGGCTGGGTGCATCGCCGTCGAGATCACGGCGGCCTCATCTTCATCGACCTCCGCGACCGCACGGGGCTGCTCCAGCTCGTCTTCCGCCCCGAGGAGGCGCCGCAGGCGCACGGCGCGGCCGGCGCGCTTCGCGCCGAGGACGTGATCAGCGTGAGCGGCGAGCTCGTGCGCCGCGACGAGGCGGCCGTCAACCCGGAGCTGCCGACGGGCGAGGTCGAGCTCGTGGTGGCCGAGCTCGACCAGCTTGCCGACGCGCAGACGCCGCCGTTCCAGATCGACGAGGACGATCCCGTCGGCGAGGAGCTGAGGCTGCGCTATCGCTACCTCGACCTGCGCAAGGAGCGCATGCGTGACGTGATGGTGCTTCGCCACGACGTCGTCAAGGCGATCCGCGACTTCATGTCAGGCGAGGGCTTCCTGGAGGTCGAGACGCCGATCATGACCCGCTCGACGCCGGAGGGCGCCCGCGATTTCCTCGTGCCGAGCCGGCTCGTGCGCGGCTCGTGGTATGCGCTGCCGCAGTCGCCGCAGCTCTTCAAGCAGCTCCTGATGATGGGTGGCCTCGAGCGCTACTTCCAGATCGCCCGCTGCTTCCGTGACGAGGACTTCCGCGCCGACCGCCAGCCCGAGTTCACCCAGCTCGACGTCGAGATGGCCTTCGTGGAGGAGGAGGACGTGCACGACGTCGTGGACCGGCTGCTCCAGCACGTGCTGCGCGTGGGCGGCATCGAGCTCTCGCTGCCGCTGCCGCGTCTCAGCTACGACGAGGCCATGCTGCGCTACGGGTCGGATCGCCCCGACCGGCGCCTAGGGGTCGAGATCCGCGATCTCTCGGATGTCTTCAGGGCGAGCGAGTTCAAGGTGTTCGCGGGCGCCCTCCGAAACGGCGGCGTGGTCCGGGCTATCCGCGCGCGCGGCGACTTCCCGCGCAGCCGCCTCGACGCGCTCACCGAGAAGGCCGTCGAGCTCGGCGCGAAGGGGCTCGCCTGGGCCGTCGTGGAGGAGGGCGGCGGTTGGCGCTCGCCGATTACGAAGTTCCTCTCCGACGACGAGCGCGCCCGCGCGAGCCGCGAGCTCGAGGCCGCCGAGGGCGACGTCCTGCTGTTCGGCGCCGACAGCCGTGACGTGGTGGCCCGCGTGCTCGGCGGCCTGCGGCCCGAGCTGGCCGACGGCGACCCGCGCGGCCACGACGTCTTCTGGGTGGTCGACTTCCCGATGTTCGAGTGGAACGAGGACGAGCGCCGCTGGGATCCCCTCCACCACCCGTTCACCTCGCCGAGCGGCGATCTCGACGCGGATCCGGGGAGCTGGCGGAGCCGTGCCTACGACGTCGTCTTCGACGGGTGGGAGCTGGGCGGCGGCTCGATCCGAATCAACACCCCGGACGTCCAGCAGAAGGTCTTCGACGCGCTCGGCATCGGTCCGGACGAGGCGCGCGAGCGCTTCGGCTTCCTGCTCGACGCGCTCACCTACGGTGCCCCCCCGCACGGGGGCATCGCCTTCGGGATCGATCGCTGGGTGGCGCTGCTGGCCGGCGCGCCGTCCATCCGCGACGTGATCGCCTTCCCGAAGGCCGCGAGCGGGGTGGACCCCCTGACGGGAGCTCCCGCGCCCGTCGACCAGCGGCAGCTGAGGGAGCTCGGCGTGCGCGTCGACGCGCCGCCCGGCGGCCAGCCACGCTGAACCGATGCTGATCCGGCGGCCGGTGCTCGAGGGCATCCGCGCCGGTGAGGTGGACGTGGCATTTCGCCGCTGGGAGCGACCGCGGGTACGGCCGGGCTCGCGTTTGCGCACGGCGGTGGGCGTGCTCGAGGTGGTAGAGGTGACCAAGGTCTCGCCTTCGACGCTCCGCGCGGACGACGCCCGCCGCGCCGGGCTCGCGTCGCTCGCCGAGCTGCGAGCGATCCTCGACCGCCGCCCGACCGGCGACGTCTACCGGGTGCGGCTCCGCTACGCCGGCTCCGACCCGCGCATCGAGCTGCGCAGCCGCGCACGCCTGAGCGACAACGAGCTGGCCGAGGTGCTCGCACGCCTCGACCGCATGGACCGCGCCGCACCGGGCGGGCCCTGGACCCAGACCGTTCTCGAGTTGATCGCGGAGCGCCCGGAGGTGCGCGCGGCGGACCTGACGGAATCGCTCGGCCGCGAGAAGCAGCCCTTCAAGCGCGACGTGAGGAAGCTGAAGGAGCTCGGGCTGACGGAGAGCCTCGAGACCGGCTACCGGCTCTCGCCACGTGGACGAGCGGTCCTCAACGCTCTGCGCCGAAGCTGACCAACCACCCGAAGGCTGGAGGCCAGCTTCCGAAAAGCAAGCCTGGCAAGGACGCAGGGAGCGGACAAGGCTCCGCCTGTGCGCGACCGAGGACGAAGGCAGGCGCCGGTTTGCAGGAAGACTGGCCCCAACCTGCCGTCAGCCGGTACCGGAGTTGGGCCTGCTGTCGTAGCAGGTGGGTGCCCTCCGCGGCGGACCACGGTCCTACCGCGAGTCAGGCTCCCAAACCGGTGATGTTCGGCTCAACATATGCGGTCGGCTCACGCACAGGCTCGGGCCTGCGGCGAGGCTAGCAAGCGGGTCGGGGCAGCGGAACGCTAGCTTTGCCCGCGGTGCGGTCGTTCGCGGAACATCTGCACGCACCGGCGGGGAAGGGGGCCCTGGCCGGCGCGCCTTTCACCGGAGCGGCGGGCGGTGCCGCCTGCGGCGATCTCATCCGGGTCGCGGTGAGTCTCGACGGCGACTGCGTCGCCGAGGCCGGCTTCGACGCCGACGGTTGCGGCGCCGTCACGGCGGCCGGGAGCGCCCTCACCGAGCTGATCACCGGTGCGCCCGCGCTCGGGGCGGCGCGCGTCGGCGCGGGCGAGATCGCGGCGGCGCTCGGAGGCCTCGTGCCCTCGAAGCGCCACGCTGCCGAGCTCGCGGCCGACGCCTATCACCGCGCGCTAGGAGCCGCCGCGCGCGCCGGCGAGTTGCGCGTCGCCCCCAGCGCCCGCCGCACGCTCGTCGCGATGAGCGGCGGCGTGGACAGTGCGGCCGCCGCGCAGCTCGCGCTCGACGCGGGCGACGAGGTCGTCGGGGTCACGCTCGAGCTGTGGTCCGATACCGCGACGGACGGCGAGCGCTCCTGCTGCTCGCCCCAGGCGGTGCGCGGAGCGCGCGCTCTTGCGCACGGTATGGCCATCCCGCACATCACGCTCGATCTGCGCGAGCGCTTCCGCGCCGAGGTGGTCGACCCGTTCGTGGAGGGCTACGCCTCGGGCCGCACCCCGAACCCGTGCGTGCGCTGCAACGGGCACGTTCGCTTCGACGCCATGCTCGAGTTGGCCGACCGGCTGGGTGCGGCGCGGCTAGCCACGGGCCACTACGCGCGCATCGCTCGCGACGAGCACGGGCCGCTGATCCGGGCGGCCGCCGATGAGCGCAAGGACCAGAGCTACATGCTCGCGAAGCTCGATCCGGGCGAGCTCGAGCGGCTCAGCTTCCCGCTCGGCGGTCTCACCAAGGACGCGGTCAGGACGCTCGCCCGCGACGCCGGGCTGCCGGTCGCGGATCGGCGCGAGAGCCAGGACCTCTGCTTCGTCGCGGGCCTGGGAGGCAGTGAGTTCCTGCGCCGCCACGGTGGTCCGCGCCTGCGCAAGCCCGGGGACATCGTCGACCGCAGCGGACGCGTGCTCGGCAGCCACGACGGTCATCACAACTTCACCGTCGGCCAGCGCCGCGGACTCGGCCTCGATGTCCCGGTGCCCCTCTACGTGCTCAGCAAGGACGCGCGGACGAACACCGTCATGGTCGGGTCGAAGGGCGAGCTCGGGACCTCGGCCGTCGAGCTCGAGGCCACGCGGCTCCACCGGCCGGCCGATCAGATCGACTCCGTGCGCCTGCGCTACCACGCCCGCGCGCTGGCGTGCCGCGTCGCCGACGCTGACGGCGAACGGGTCACCCTCGCGCTCGCGGAGCCCGCGAGTGCGGTAGCCCCCGGTCAGCTCGCGTGCCTGATGCGGCATGATCACGTGGTCGGAGAGGGCACGATCCGGGAGCCGCGGTGACCGAGCACCCCGAGCGCATCGAGCTGGAGGCGCCGCTGGCCGGCGATTTCCACGCTGTCATCCGCCTGATCATCGGCGGAATCGCCGAGCGCGTGGACTTCGCCTTCGAGGAGATCGACGACCTGCAGCTCGCCGTCGAGCGGCTGCTCGCCGAGGCCGGACGCGTGGGAACCGTGGCGCTCTCGTTCGAGGTTGGCACGAGCAGTATCCGAACCCGGGTCGGCCCGCTCTCGGAGTCCGCGGTCGCGGAGGCGCTCCGCGACGGCGACATGCGCCCCGGCGAGCTGACACTGCGGCGCATCCTGCAGACCGTCGTCGACTCGTTCGGCGTCGAGGAGGCGGAGGACGGCCGCATCGTCGTTCGGCTCGAGAAGCTGAAGGGGCTTCCGTGAGCGCCCCGGACCGCCGCATTGCGGTGAGCCCCGAGCAGGCGCGCGAGGAGGATCGCGAGCTGCTGCGCCGCTACCACGCCGACGACGACACCGGCGCCCGCGAGGAGCTGATCGAGCGCCACCTCCCGCTCGTGCGCTCGCTCGCCCGGCGCTACGCCGGGCGCGGCGAAGCGCTGGAGGACATCGAGCAGGTGGGCGCGATCGGGCTGATCAAGGCGATCGACCGCTTCGATCTCGAACGCGACGTGTCGCTCGCGACCTACGCCACGCCGAACATCGTCGGCGAGATCAAGCGCCACTTCCGCGACAAGGGGTGGGCGATCCGCGTGCCGCGCGCGCTACAGGAGCTGAACGCCTCGATGTCGGGATCGATCGAGAGGCTGACCGGGAGGCTCGGACGCTCGCCCAGCATCGCCGAGATCGCCGGTGAGCTGAAGACGACCCCGGAGGAGGTGCTCGAGGCGATGGAGGTCGGCTCCGCCTACTCCACCGTCTCGCTCTCGCAGGGCCCCGGCGGCGACGAGGAGCTCGACCCGCTCGAGACGATCGGGGACGAGGACGAGGAGTTCGAGCGCTCTGAGCAGCGGGCCGCGCTCGAGCCCGCGCTCGAGCGGCTGCCGGCGCGCGAGCGCGAGATCCTGCGCATGCGCTTCGAGGAGGGGCTGCCGCAGACGCAGATCGCGCAGCGCGTCGGGCTCTCTCAGATGCACGTGTCGCGGCTGATCCGCAAATCGCTCCAGGTGATGCGCGACGAACTGCTGCGCATGCCTCCGGGCGCGGGTTGAGGCTGCGTTAAGCGAAGGTTTTCCTTTTTGGGAGGCGCCCGACGGCCTTGTCGAATGGATAACTTGCCGTCAGGCGGGCGTCCGCTCGTCGAAACAAACCGGGAGGGAATGCATGGGGAAGATCGGTAGACGCGCGCTCGCGCTGCTGGTCGTACTGCTGTCGGTCCTCGTAGTCGGCGCTTGTGGTGATGACGACGACGATGGCGGCGGAGGCGGGAGCGGCGCGACGGGCGGCGAGATCAAGGTTGGAACGACGGGTCTCGACAACGCGGATCCGGTCATGTTCCAGACGACGCAGGCCGTTCAGGCCTTCCAACTGGCGTATACACCGCTCATCACGTATGCGCACAAGGAGGGCGACGCGGGTACTGAGATCATCCCGGGGCTCGCCGAGGAAGTGCCTGAGCCCACGAACGGGGGCAAGACGTACACGTTCCAGCTGCGCGACGGCCTCAAGTACAGCGACGGCAGCCCGGTCAAGGCCAGCGACTTCGAGAACACGATCAAGCGTCTCCTCGTTCTCGGCAGCGGCTGGTCGTTCTTCTACAGCCCCGTCATCGAAGGGACTGAGGAGTTCACCGCGAAGGGCAGCATGGACGGCGACATCTCGGGGATCGAGACGGATGACAAGACCGGCGAGATCACGATCACGCTGACCGAGCCGGACACGAAGATCCTGTTCGCCTTGGCCGAACCCTATGCCGCACCTACGCCGACGGCCAAGTCGCCGGGGAAGAGCCTCAACCAGCCGCCGCCCGGCGTCGGCCCATACGTCCTCAACATCAAGGACTTCAACCGGCTCTATGAGCTGACACGCAATCCGAACTGGACCGAGATCCCGGGGATCCCGAAGGGGAACTTCGACAAGATCACCGGCGTCGTGAGCGACAGCGTCACGAAGATGACGCAGGACGTGATCGGCGGCGAGGTCGATTTCATGACCGAAGACCCGACCGGCGACCAGCTACCGGAGGTCCGGCAGAAGTACCCGGATCGCTTCAGCGAGGAGCCGAATCCGCCGAACGTCTACTACAACTTCCTGAACGTCACGCTACCGCCGTTCGACAAGCAGGAAGCTCGCGAGGCGTTCAACTACGCGGTCGACAGTCGCGCACTGATTCGGATCTTCGGTGGACGGCTGACACCGGGCTGTAACTTCATCGCGCCCGGCGTGATCGGCTACAAGGAGGCCGACTGCAAGTACGGCGATCCGAACGGCCCGCCGGACCTCGCCAAGGCGAAGGAGCTCGTGAAGCAGTCCGGTTACGAGGGCATGGACGTCACGTTCTTTACGAACAACAAGGACCCGCGTCCCGCGATCGCCGACTACTTCCGCGACGTGCTGAACCAGATCGGTTTCAACGCGGAGATCAAGACGCTCGACCAGCAGGTGTACTTCGAGCAGGTCGGTTTGAAGCGGACGAAGGCCCAGGCGGGTTTCACGGACTGGTTCCAGGATTATCCGCACCCGGGTGACTTCGTGGAGTCGCTCCTCAGCACGCGGGCCCTGCAGTCCGAAGTCACCTTCAACCAGGGCTTCGTGAGTGATCCGGTGATTGACAAGAAGCTCGACGAATTGAGGGGTCAGGACGCCGAGGCGACCGTCGACGAGTGGGCTGAGCTCGACGACTACATCGTCAACGACAAGGCCTACGTCGTGCCGTACGGAAGCGAGGAGTCGACCTCGTTCTTCTCGGAGCGAATGGACGCCGAGAACTGCAACGGCGTGCATCCCGTCTACAAGAACGACTGGCTGTTGTTCTGCAAGAAGGGCTAGCGCTCGAGCGCGGGCGGGCGCCTTGGCGCCCGCCCGCGCCGTCGTGCGGCCGATGATCCGCGGCCTCGCGGCCGTGGCGGCGACGGTCGCCGCCCTGGGCGCGAGCGGGTGTCTGGGCGGGGGCGATACGAGCGGCAGCGCGCGCGAGGGAGGAGCCGCGTTCGTGGCCTTGGGCGGAGACCGCCCGGTCCGCGACCCGGCGGTGGCGGGCGCGGCCGACGCGGGCGCCCTTTGGCTCGTCTACACGTCGCCGCTGACGTATCGGCGGGCGGAAGGCGCTGAGGGCACCGAGCTCATCCCCGGTGTCGCCCGAGCGCTTCCGCGCGTTTCGGGCGACGGGCTGACCTACTCGTTCCGCGTGCGGCGCGGCCTGCGGTTCTCGAACGACCGGCCCGTGCGTGCGAGCGACGTCCGGCACTCGATCCGCCGAGCCGCCAGGCTTGGAGCCGTGGGCCGCCGGCTGTTCGCCGGCGTGACGGCCATCGCGGCCGACGACGGGAGCGGCGAAGTCCGCATCCGCCTCGGCGACCCTGACGCGTCCTTTCCGCACGCGCTCGCGGCGGTCCAGGCCGGAGTCGTCCCGGCGAGCACGCCGATGCGCGACGCGAGCGGTTCGCCGCCGGCCGGTGTCGGCCCATACCGGATGCTGCGCCGGCAGCGCGGGTCGGGGCTCGTGCGCAACCGCGATTTCCGTCTGCCCGGCATACCCCCCGGGCTGATCGACTTCTTCCGGCTGGGACAGGCGGGCAGGCGCGCCGATCAGGTGGAGGCCGTCGAGGCGGGCCGTCTCGACGTGATGACCGAGACCCCTCCTGTGGACGCGCTGCCGGAACTGCGATCCGAATACAAGGATCGATATCTCGAGCAGCCGGCGATCGCGACGCGCTATGTCTCGGTGAGCGCGGCGCGCGCGCCCCTCTCGACGCCGGAGGCCCGCGAGGCGCTCGCGTATGCGATCGACAAGCCGGAGGCGGCGCGGCGACTGGCCGGCCTGGGCAGGCCGACGTGCAACCTACTGCCGCCGAACCTGCCGGGCTACAAGGAGCGCGACGCCTGCCCGTGGGGCGATCCCGACGAGCCGCCGGATCTCGAGCGCGCCCGCGACCTCGTGGACGAGTCGGACCTGGAGGATGAGGTCATCACGATCGCGGCGTCGCGACCGGATCGCCCGACCGCGCGCGAATACGCGCGCACGCTCGCGACGATCGGCCTGAGACCCGTGCTGGTCGACGGGCGGCGCGCAGACGTGACTCTCTCGGTGGCGGCCTCCCCGCTGCCTGATTCAGCGCGCTTCCTCGTCTCCCTCGCCAAGAACGTCGCGCTCGTCGCCGATCCAGAGGCCTTGCTCATGTCCGATGAGCTCCGGAGCACCTACGAGCCGGAGCAGGAGGCCGAGCTTGCGGAGCAGCTTGATCGTGAATTGGTGGAGTCGGCGATCGCGATTCCCTACGCCGAAGTCTCGACATCCGTTTTCCTGTCGGCGCGGATCGATTCTGCCAACTGCGCCGGCGTTCATCCGGTGTACGGAATCGATTTGTCGAGCCTTTGCCTGCTATGAGGCGCCTTCCAGGACGCATCTTGGGCCGGGGAACCCGTATTCTCGGGTAGCGGTGGCGATCGATCCTGCGACCGAGCTCGCGCACGAGCGTCCCGGGGCCCGCGACGACGATGCTGCGCCTGAGCGGACGGCCGGCGTCGGCCCGTGGCGCCTGGCCGCGCGCCGGCTTCGGCGCGACCGGGTTGCGCTTGCCTTCGGGGCGCTGTTCCTCGTCCTCGTCGCTCTGTGCCTGGGCGCGCCGATCTGGGCGAACCAGATCGCCCACACCGACCCGTACAAGAACCACCTAACGCAGAAGATCGTCGTCGACGGCAAGAGGACGAACGTCGTTTCGCTTGACGGAATCCCGATCGGGCCGACCTGGCGGGGCAAGTTCTTCCTCGGGGCGGACACGAACGGCCGTGACACCGCCGTCCGGCTCCTCTACGGCGGGCGCAACTCCCTCAAGATCGGCGTGCTCGCGGCGCTCATCACCACCGTCCTGGCCGTCCTCCTCGGCCTGCTCGCGGGCTATCTGCGCGGCCTCAGCGACACGGTCATCTCTCGCGCCTTGGACGTGATCTGGGCCTACCCGGTCGCGCTGCTGGCCGTCGCGCTCGGCACGGCGCTGAGCCTCGGCGGGCTTGAGATCGGCCCCATCCACGTGAGCGGCGACTCGATGCTGATACCGACGCTGATCATCGCCGTGGTCTACGTGCCCTACATGGCGCGACCGATCCGTGGGCAGGTGCTGGGGTTGCGCGAGAAGGAGTTCGTCGAGGCGACGCGCGCGCAGGGCGCCGGCCCCCTCCGCATCATGTTCACCGAGATCCTCCCGAACCTCTCGTCGACGATCGTGGTGTTCTTCCCGCTCATGGTCGCCAACGCCATCCTGCTGGAGGCCGCGCTCGGCTTTCTCGGCGTGGGCGTCCTGCCGCCGGAGCCGTCCTGGGGGAACATGATCGGCGATGGCGTCGAGCACATCCTGACCGGCCCGCACCTGGCGATCGTCCCGGGACTGATGCTGGTCATAACCGTGCTCACTCTCAACATCTTCGGCGACGGCGTGCGCGACGCATTCGATCCGCGCGCCCGCATCCATCTGGAACACTGAGGCATGGCGCGCTTCATCGTCAGGCGGCTCCTCTCGATGCTCGTCGTGCTGTTCCTGATCTCCATCCTGACGTTTCTGATCTTCAACGTGATCCCGGGCGGCGATCCGGCGATCCGGATGGCGGGCCGCCAGCCGGATCCCGGTCAGCTCGAGCGGATCCGCGAGGAATGGGGCTTCAACGAGCCGGTCTACGTGCAGTACCTCAAGACGATGGGACAGGTCTTCTCTGGAGACCTCGTCTCGTACTCCACGCAGCAGAACGTGATCGATGAGATCGGCAGGCGCCTCGGCCGCACCTTCGCGCTGGCGATCGGCGCGGCTGTCATGTGGATGGTGTTCGCCACAGCTCTCGGACTCTTCACGGCGATACGCGCCGGCCGCGTATCCGACCGCCTGCTTACGGTCCTCGCTCTGGTCGGCGTGTCGATGCCGGTGTTCTGGGTCGGTGCACTGATGAACTACTACCTCGGCTTCAAGGCGGGGATCTTCCCGAACGGCGGCTACGTGCCGATCACCGATGACCCGGTCGACTGGTTCTACCACCTGATCATGCCGTGGACCGCGTTGTCGCTGCTGTTCATCGGCGTCTACTCACGGATCCTGCGCTCGAACGTGCTCGACACCATGCACGAGGACTACGTGCGCACAGCGCGTGCTAAGGGACTCTCCGAGCGCCGGGTGCTGATCAAGCACGTCTTGCGGAACTCGCTGATCCCGATCATCACGCTCTGGGGGCTCGACTTCGGCGCCGTTCTGGGCGGCGGCGCGATCCTCACGGAGACCGTCTTCGACCTGCAGGGTGTGGGCCAGTACGCTGCGGAATCGGTCGATCAGCTTGACGTGCCGCCCGTGCTCGCGGTCACGCTCTTCGCCGCGTTCTTCATCGTGCTGCTCAACACGGCTGTCGACATTATCTACGCGGTCCTCGACCCGAGGATCCGGCTCACGTGAGCGTGGTCGAACCGCTCCTCTCAGTGCGCGACCTCGAGGTCTCGTTCCGGACCGAGGAGGGCGTCGTACCGGCGGTTGACGGCGTGTCGTTCGACCTCGCGGAGGGGGAGATCCTCGCGGTGGTCGGCGAATCGGGCTCCGGCAAGTCCGTCACAGCGATGACGCTCATGGGACTCACACGCGAGCCGAACGCCCGCTTCGGCGGCACCGCCCACTACAAGGGCGTTGAGCTGATCGCAGCGAGCGACGATGAGCTGCGACGGGTGCGCGGTGCCGAGATCGCGATGATCTTCCAGGACCCAATGACGTCGCTGAATCCCGTACACCGGATCGGCGACCAGATCATCGAGCAGATCCAGGAGCACGAGGGTCTGCCCGACCAGCAGGCGCGCGAGCGCGTTGTCGAGCTGCTGGAGCGCGTCGGCCTACCACGACCTGCCGAGCGGGTGGACAACTATCCGTTCGAGTTCTCGGGGGGAATGCGCCAGCGCGTGATGATCGCACTCGCGCTGTCATGCAACCCGTCGGTCCTCATCGCCGATGAGCCCACTACAGCGCTCGACGTGACGATTCAGGCCCAGATTCTCGGGCGCATCCGCGCGCTTCGCGACGAGATCGGCGCGGCCGTGATCCTCGTGACCCACGACCTCGGCGTCGTTGCGGACATAGCGGACCGGATCCTCGTCATGTACTCGGGCCGGATAGTCGAGCAGGGGACGCTGGACGAGATCTTCTACGACCCCCAGCACCCGTACACCTGGGGGTTGCTCGGCTCGATCACACGCGTGGACCGGCCGCGGTTGAGGCGGCTGCCGGCAATCGCCGGGCTGCCGCCCTCCCTGGCCCATCGTCCGGAGGGCTGCCATTTCCGCCCGCGTTGCCCGCACGAGTTTGACAAGTGCCCCGAGGTTCCGCCCCTGGAGTCGCGCCTCGAAGGGCGGCCGCACCACCGCGACCGCTGCTGGTTGTCGCCCGAGCAGAAGAGGCAGCTGCGCGAGGTGAGCGCGGGACAGATCGGTCTCGATCCGAAGGCGGGTGTTGAGGCGAATGAGCGTCGTAGTGGAGCCGGCCGGCGCGCGTGAGACCGCCGAGGCGGGGGCCCGGCTCGTCGAGGTGGACCACCTGAAGGTGTTCTTCCCGATCAAGAAGGGCCTCCTGATCGACCGCGAGGTTGCACGGGTGCACGCCGTGAACGACGTGACGCTTGCGATCGAAGAGGGCGAGACGATCGGCCTTGTCGGCGAGTCGGGCTGCGGCAAGACGACCACGTCGCGCGCGATCATGCGGCTCGTCGACCCCACCGGGGGGCGGCTCGCGTTCCGCGGCGATGACATTACGCGCGCGGGCCGGCGCGAGCTGGCACCGATGCGGCGCGAGATGCAGATGGTCTTCCAGGACCCCTTCGCGTCGCTGAACCCGCGCAAACGAGTCGCCCAGATCATCGGTCAGCCGCTGCGCCTGCACGGGACGCCGCGCGACCAGGTCGAGCGCCGCGTCCGTGACCTTCTCCGGCTTGTCGGGCTCCAAGCTGAGCACCTGAATCGCTTCCCGCACGAGTTCTCGGGAGGCCAGCGCCAGCGCATCGGCGTGGCGCGGGCTCTCGCGCTCGAGCCGAAGCTGATCGTGTTAGACGAGCCCGTCTCAGCGCTCGATGTGTCGGTGCAGGCCCAGATCATCAACCTGCTCGACGACCTCCAGGACGAGTTCCGGCTCACGTACCTGTTCGTAGCCCACGACCTGTCTGTCGTGCGCCACGTGTCCGACCGGATCGCCGTGATGTACCTCGGCAAGCTGATGGAGGTCTCGCCCTCCGAGGAGCTCTATACGAAGCCCATCCACCCCTATACCTCGGCGCTCCTCTCGGCGATCCCGATCCCGGACCCAGAGGAGAACCGCCGCCGCGAGCGAATCGTGGTGTCCGGCGAGCCGCCGAACCCGATCCAGCCGCCGCCCGGCTGCGTGTTCCACCCGCGCTGCCCGCGCGCCACCCAGATCTGCCGCGAGGTCGAGCCGCCGCTCGCCCGCTACCCGAACGGCCACCTGGCGGCGTGCCACCACCCGCTGAGCGTCTCGGCGGAGGAAATCGCCGCGACGGTGAAGGACGAATCGTCGCCGCTATCGAGCGGGGACGAGCTGCCGGCGCCAACCCAGGACCACTAGCTCACGGGGGACGCCAACCGGCCGCGCAGACGCGACGGCGGGTACACCGAGGGCCTCCGTCCGGAGCTTTTGCATAACTTCCTGCGCGGATTACGTGACAAAGCGCGCGATCCGTGACATAGTCGGCCACGGACTCGCACGAGTTCTGTGCCGGAAACTCTGCAACGACGCAAGCACCCGGGGAGGAACACCGGATGGCATATCGTCGCTAGAACGAACTGTAACTTGGGACCGCGCTCCGGCGCGGTCCCGGCCTTTGTAGTCTGAGTCGCTCCGTGCGGAGGACGGCCGAACTTCTCAAGAACGAGCCTCGCGCGCGCGTCTTCTTTACGGTTCTTGCGCAGTCCGCGCTCGGGAGCGGCGCCGCGTACGTGGCGCTTCTCGTGATCGCGTACGAACGCTTCGAGTCGGCGTGGGCCCTCGGATTGGTGCTTCTTGCCGACCTCGTACCCGCGATGCTGCTCGGACCGGTCTTCGGTGCGGCCGCCGACCGCTGGTCCCGGCGGAATTGCATGGTTGCGGCAGACGCACTCCGCGCCGGCGCGTTCCTCGCGATCACTTTGGTGGACGGCTTCGGTGCCACTCTCGCTCTGGCCCTGGTCGCCGGGATCGGCACGGGTCTGTTTACGCCGGCAGCGCTCGCCGCTGTTCCAAGCCTCGTCGAGCCAGCGCGCGCGCCGGCAGCGACCGCGCTGTATGGCGCGATCGCGGATGTCGGCTTCATCCTTGGTCCTGCCATAGCCGCCATCGTGCTGTTGGCGGGCGGTCCGGAAACGATCTTGCTGATCAACGCGTTGACGTTCGCGCTATCCGGACTGGTGCTTCTTGGGATCAGGTTCGGAGAGGCTCCAGCGCCCGTGGCCGTCGGCGGGCCGCGCGCCAGCCTCCTCGGCGAAGCCCGTCACGGGGTCGGGCTGATCGTCCGGATGGTCGGCATTCGCGCGGTCGTCGCGGCGTCTGCGGCGATGCTGTTATTCGCCGGGTTGTTCAACGTTGCGGAGTTGCCCTTCGTTCAGGACGAGCTCAGCGGCGGGGACGCCGGGTTCGCTGCGCTGGTCGCGATCTACGGACTCGGATTCGTAGGCGGCTCGCTCTCGGGTGGGCGCGGCGGGACGCCGATTGAGCTGAAACGACGTTTCCTCGCGGGCCTTGCGGTCGTGAGCGCAGGGTTTCTAGCCGCCGGTGCGGCGCCCGGCGTCCTCGTTGCGTGTCTTGGCTTCGTTGTGGCGGGGATTGGAAACGGACTGATCCTGGTGTACGAGCGTCTGCTGATCCAGACGATCGTTCCGGATGAGCTCATGGGCCGAGCGTTCGGCGTCAAGGACGGCTTGACCGCGTGGACCTTCGCGGCCGCGTTTGTCGCGGCGGGCGGGTTGGTGGAGGTGCTGGGTCCGCGGTCCGTGGTACTCGTCGCCGGTGTGGGAGGCCTGCTCGTATGGCTCGGGTCCAGCGTGGCGCTGCGCGGAGCTTGGGAGCAGGCGCCCGCGGACGGGGTCCGCGCGAACGAGCAGGCTGTGCCGACCTAGCCGGCCACGCGAGCGGGCTGCGCCAATGCGTGGCTCAGGACGGCACGCACCTCGTCGGTGGAGGTGCCCGCAACGGGCTCGCCGCGAGCGACGACCGCCGTAAGAGCGTCGACGACGCAAGGATCGAACTGGGTTCCGGCGTTCTCCGCGATCTCTCCCATCGCGGCCTCGCTCGACATCGCGCCTCGGTACGGACGGTCGGTCGTCATGGCGTTGTACGCGTCGCAGGCGAACACGATGCGCGCCGCAAGGGGAATCTGCTCGCCGATGAGCCCGTCCGGATACCCGTGGCCGTCCCAGCGCTCGTGACACGAGCGCACGATCTCGCCGACACGACCGAGCAAGCCTCCGACGCGATCGAGCATGAACTGGCCCTCGATCGTGTGTGATTTCACGACTTCGAATTCCGCGGAGGTGAGGGCTGCGGGCTTGTGGAGGATCTCCTTCGGGATGGAGATCTTGCCGACGTCGTGCAGCATCGCCGCGAACTCGATCTCCTGCGTGTCTTCCGGCCGGACAGCCAGCTCATCGGCGACGGCATTGGCGAGATCGACCACCGACCGCGAGTGCTGTGCGGTGTACTCGTCATCGAACTCGAGTACATCCGACAGCAGCATGACCGTGCCGCGATACGCCCGGTTGAGCTCGAGTGCGGCCGCGTACCGCGCCCAGCGGTCCCGGGCGAAGTTGTCGAGAAGCCACACGAGCGGTGCAATCACCGTGATCAGTACCAGCGGCTCTTGAACAGCGGCGAGTGCCGCGACGAGGGCGAGGGGCGAAAGGATCAGCTCCACACGGGCCGCGCCCGCAAAGCCCGTCACGAGATCGCGGATCGGCACACCGTCCAGCAGCCAGTTGCGCAGCATCGTCTGCGCTAGGTCGGTACCGAGCTGCAGCACTACCGCCAGCAGGTAGACCGGTGTATCCCCGAGCTGTGGTGAACCAGGAGCAAATGCCGCAATCACCAAGACTGGTGCCACATAGGACCAGCAATCCGCTGCCGGTCCCAGCCAGCGGTCCTTCGACCAGCTGCCACGATGGAAGTCGGGGATCAGCGAAAGCGTTCCGCCGATCGCGATGAGCAGCGGGACGAGCGGCAGCGGCGCTAGGAGCATCATCGGAACGATTACGAGCTGCTCCGGCACCACGTAGCCGCCACCAAACTCGAACCGCACGCGCGAAACGATCGCGTGGCCGAGCACAAGACCCGCCACGAGCGGCACGTCGAGCTCCCGTTCCGACGGAAGCAGCACGGCGATCAGGAGAGCCGCGAGTGTGAACAGTCCGGCGGAGGCGGCGACGACCATGCGCTCGCGCGCATCCATGCTCCTCGCTCTCCGAGCGCGCGCTTCCCCTACGAGCTGCTCAGCCAGCATCACGGCCCCCATCGTCCGCAAGCGGGGGGAAGGTGGAGTCGCTGCGCTGATATTGCATCGCTTGCGGGGCGGGAAGCTCTACCTCGGTGGCGGGCTTTGGCGCGAAATGGACGCAAATTGCACTCTGAGAGCCGCACGCTCATGTCTGCAATGGCGGTGTCGCCCCACGCGGGCAGCCGGGTGTCCCTTCGATGGGGACGTGGGTGCGGGCCCGCGGCCGCGGCCGGCGGCTCCTAGACTCCCAAGGCCATGAAGGCGGCCGAGATCCGCGAGCGCTTCCTCTCGTTCTTCGAGGAAAGCGGGCACCTCCGGGTGCCGTCGGCGTCGCTCGTCCCGAGCTCGTACGACCCGACGGTCCTGCTCACCACCGCGGGAATGCAGCCCTTCAGGCCCTACTTCCGG
>Ga0126307_10000611_pt1 | contig 23051 bp, 25 predicted proteins | sample Plot28_FD_89955 | JGI IMG/M metagenome (GOLD analysis project Ga0126307, IMG submission 89955) | Serpentine soil microbial communities from UC McLaughlin Reserve, CA, USA - Plot28 | ecosystem: Environmental > Terrestrial > Soil > Grasslands | place: USA: UC McLaughlin Reserve, Lake County... | reverse complement strand
CGCCTCATCGTCCAGTCCGAACTGACCGATACGCAGGCCAAGTCGGCGTAGGATCCAGCGTTGTGGACGACCTCCTCAGAGGGCAGCTAGCCTACTACCGGGCGCGCGCCGGGGAGTACGACGAGTGGTTTCTGCGCAAGGGACGCCACGACCGCGGACCCGAGTGGAACCGCCGGTGGTTATGCGAAGTGGAGGAGGTACGAGAGGAGCTCGACGCGTTCGGCCCGACCGGAGACGTGCTGGAGCTGGCGTGCGGCAAGGGCCTGTGGACGGTCGAGCTCGCGAGGCACGCCGACACCATAACCGCCGTCGACGCCTCGCCCGAGGTGCTCGATATCAACCGCGCCAGGCTAGAGAGCGTCCACCCCGAGGTCCCCGTCAGCCACGTCCTGGCCGACCTCTTCGACTGGCGTCCCGAAGGCGTTTACGACGCGGTGTTCTTCGGCTCCTGGCTCTCCCACGTGCCGCCCGAGCGCTTTGGCGCCTTCTGGGACCTCGTCCGGTCCGCGCTCCGGCCCGGTGGTCGCGTCTTCTTCGTGGACTCCCTTGGCCCGGAGGCTCCCGAGGAGAAGAGACGGCTCGGATGGACGCCCGGAGACCACACGATGCTCAGGCGCCTCAACAACGGGCGGGAGTTCCAGATATACAAGATCTTCTACGAGCCTGACGAGCTCGCGATGCGGCTGGACGAGATGGGCTGGAACATCTCCTTAGGAGCCACGGAGAACCACCTGCTCTACGGTTTCGGCTCTCCGGAGGCTTCCTGAACCGCCGCCTCTCGTGCTAGGGTCAGCCACTCTTCGTCCCTGAGCCCGTAATGGTGCCGGTCATGCTCCGCGGCGTTCGACCATCCCTCCCAGAAACGCAACCCCGCCGAGAGCCTGTCGAACCCCGGCGCAGAGATCCCGGACCAGACGAAAAGGATCTCCGGCGTGCCTCATCCTTCTATTTCGGCCCGAACTCCTGCGCTTTGAAGCGTTCTCCCGTTACGTCCCTCGATTCGTCCGAGGCCAGGTACAGGAAGACGGCGGTGTTCTCCTCGGGGGTTATGCGGGTCTGGGGGTCTTCCTTCGGGTAGGCCGCGGCCCGCATGTCCGTGCGCATCCCGCCAGGGTCGACGGCGTTCACGCGCACGCCACGCTCCGCCAGCTCCGCGGCCAGGATCTGGGTGAGGCCTTCGACACCGAACTTGCTGACCGAGTAGGCTCCCCACTCGGCCCTGCCCTCGACGCTGACCCCGCTTACGACGTTGACGATGGACCCGCCATCGGGCAAATGTGGGATCGCCGCCTTGGAAACCAGGAAAGGTCCCGTGAGGTTGGCGTCTATAACCCTCCGCCACTCGTCTTCTGGATAATCTTCTATACCGACCCTGGGTCCGAGCAAACCCGCGTTGTTGACGAGGACGTCGATCCGGCCAAAGCGCCCGACCGCCTCACCGATCAGCCTCTCCACTTCCGATTCCTTCGACACATCCGCCGCCACAGCCAGAACCTCAGCGCCCCCCCTTTCGATCTCCTGTGCGACCGGACGAATAGACTCCTCACTACGCGCGTTCACCACGACCCTGGCGCCCTCCTCCGCAAACGCGAGCGCGAGCGCCCTTCCGAGCCCCTGGCTAGCGCCGGTGATGAGCGCGACCTTGTCTTCTAGCATGTATCTCCCCTTCGGCAGCACTTCAGCAAGCCTGCTCCGCAGGCTTGTCAGCATGTCAGCTTAAACCTTTATGAGACGGACCGTTGCCCAAGAGAGGCTCCTTGCGCGAGACGGCTGACCGGCTGAAGTGCTGAAGTGCTGACAGCGCAAGCCGCAGGCTTGCGTGTGCTGAGCGCCGCAAAGCGGCGCTCACTGCAATCTTTCGTGACTTAGCGTATAAAGGGTACGTGAGATCGTACAGACCAGAAGGAACACCGAGCGATGTACGGTGAGAACGCGCCGCCTTCCTGGGCGCGGTTACCCGGCGCGCGGTGCCGGGCGGTCGAGCACCTTACGAAGCTGGACGGGCTCAAGGAGTTCGAGCTTTTCGATGGGCTCGAGGAGGGGTTCTTCCAGGACCTCGCGATCTCGGCCGAGGTGCTCGAACTGGGTGCAGGCACCACCCTGTACAGGGAGGGCGAGCCGTCTGGGGCCGTGTATTTCGTGGGCGAGGGGCGCGTAAAGCTCTACCGTACCTCCGGCGGTCCGAAGGCGCGGGATCAGATCCTTGGCGTGGTCGGCGACGGGGCCCTGCTCGGCCTCGGCGCAGCCCTGGAAGGCCGCACCCAGGGCCAGGGCGCCACGGCCCTCACCGACTGCGTGCTCTACGCCGTCTTCCGCGACGACCTCTTCGAGGTCATGGACCGCTTCCCGGAGGGCGCGATCCGCTTCGCAAAGGCCCTGGCCACGAGAAACCGCGACCTCGAGGACCTCGTGGGCGACCTCGTCTTCCGCAGCGCCCCGCAGAGGGTGGCCCGCATGCTCCTCAACCTCGCCACCGAAGAAGGCCGCGTCACCAAACGGGGCGTCGTATTCGCGCCTTCGCTCAGCCGGCAGGAGATGGCCGAGGCGACGGGGATCTCGCGCGAGGCCCTCTCCCGCGCCCTTTCGCGGCTCGCCAAAGAGGGCATCCTCGATCTCGGCGGCAAGACCATCACCATCCTCGAGCCTGCCGAGCTCCGCGCCCGCAGCTGAGAACCGCTCGCAGCAAGCACGATATTTGACCGGGATCACACGCGCGCATGATCCCGGTCATGGGCCGGGATGATGCTAGTCAACGACGGGTGTTGGGACGGAAAAGCGGCTGGTATAAAGCTGCTACCAGAGATTTCCCGATAGGAGGACCCTGTGACCTACGTGATCACCGAGCCGTGTATCGGCACCAAGGACCAGAGCTGCGTCGAGGTCTGCCCGGTCGACTGCATCTACGACGCCGGCGACCACTTCATGATCAACCCCGAAGAGTGCATCGACTGCGGCGCCTGCGAGCCGGAGTGCCCGGTCGAGGCCATCTACCCCGAAGACGAAGTCCCCGAAGACATGGAGAGCTACACCACCAAAGCCGCCGACTACTTCGAGTAGAGAGCACGCTTCGGCCTGGCGGCCTCAGCTTGTCAGCACGCTCGGGCTGGCGCCCTCGCTTGTCAGCACGGCGCTTCGCCTGGCTTCGCCAGGCTTGGCGCCTTCTCAGCACGCCGCCTTCGCTACGCTCGGCGGCTTGTCAGCAAGGCGTCCCGGGCACCGAGACCCGATCGCCCTGGGCAGGGGTGCTTCTTTCGCGGCCAGGCGAAGCTGCGAAGGGCGTAGCCAACTGACAGGCTGGCGGACGCTGGGACGGGATTACCTCTTCAGGAACCCGTGGTGCGCCTTCCGCGTCGATGAGGTCGAGCTGCCGGATGGGGCGCGGATCGAGTACGGTGTCCTGGAGAGCGGCGGTTTCGCGGCCGTCGTGCCCGTAACCGATGAGGGAGACGTGGTGCTCGTGCGCCAGTGGCGGCAGCCGCTCGGCGCCTTCACGCTGGAGTTGCCCAGCGGCGGGGTAGATGTGGGCGAGGAGCCGGAGCAGGCGGCCCGCAGGGAGCTTTTCGAGGAGACGGGGTACAGGGCCGAAGGGTTGAAGCATCTGGTCTCCGTGCATACGAGCACGGGACGGAGCACGGAGGTCTGCCACCTTTTTCAGTGTGGGGCGGTTAGGGACGGGCGCGGCCCGCGGCCCGGGCCCACGGAGTTTATTAGCGTGGTGGAGTTGCCGTTTGGGGAGGCTCTGCGCCTGGTGTCGGACGGTAGGATCACCGACGCCGCCACCGTGCTTGGGTTGTTGTGGGGTGGTGGTGTCGCCACCGGTGGTTTACACTTCGAGCACTAGAAAGTCCGGGGAGCCGTTAGGCTGAGAGGGCACGTCAGGGTGCCGACCCGCTGAACCTGATCCGGGTAATGCCGGCGCAGGGAGATCTCGAATCTTATCGGCGCGTCCCCGCACACAAGAGGAGGATGCGCTCGTGAACGCTTTCCGAGACACCAGGGTGCTGACCGAGGCGGCGCTCGCCGTGGCGCTCGCTTTCGTCCTTGGTCTGATCGCCGTCTTCAAGATGCCCTTTGGCGGTTCCATCTCTTTGGAGATGATCCCCCTGATTCTCCTGTCCCTCAGGCAGGGTTGGAAGGTTGGAGTCGTCGCCGGCCTGGTCTACGGGCTCCTCGACCTCGCCATAGACCCCTTCGTAATCCATCCTTTGCAGCTTCTGCTGGATTACCCGCTCGCCTTCGGCGTGCTCGGGCTCGCCGGCCTCTTCAGGCCCACGGTGCCTGGCGCCATCCTCGGTGCCACCGTCGCCGTGCTGGCCCGCTTTTCGTGCCACTTCCTCTCCGGCGTGGTCTTCTTCGCCTCCTACGCGCCGGATGGCTGGAACCCTTACCTCTATTCGGCGGCGTACAACGCGGCGTATCTGGCCCCGAGCCTACTCATCGCGATCCTGCTCGTGGTCGTGCTGCTTAAGGCGCTCGAAGGGGCGCAGCCTTCGCCGCGGCAGTTGCGCTACCGGGGTTCGGCGACCTAGAGATCGGCGTGCGGGCCGCGATCTTCCTGAACGGCGCCCCCGACTCTAGAGGTCTGATCCAGGCGGTCGCAAAGAGGGCGCACCTGGTGGTGGCCGCCGACGGCGGCGCCCGTTACGCGCTCGCCGCCGGTGTAATGCCCGACCTCATCGTCGGGGACATGGACTCGCTCGGCGAGGACATGGCGAAAGAAGCGGAGGAGCAGGGGGCCTCGTTGGAGCGACACCCGCCGGAGAAAGACAAGATGGACGGGCATCTCGCGGTTCTGGCCGCCGGAAAAAGGGGGGCGACCGCCGCCGACTTCCTGTGCGCGACCGGAAGCAAGGTCGGGGCCACCTTCGCCGTCCCGCACATCCTGCTCGCCGCCGAGCGGATCGGGCTGCGCTCCACCGTCACCGCAGACTGGGGGCGGATGTTCGTGGTCGAAGCCGGCTCCCGAATCGTGGAAGGGGCACCGTACGACAGCATCTCGGTCTTCCCCCTGTCTGGTGTGGCCACGGGCGTCACCCTGGAAGGCATGGCCTATCCCCTGGAAAACGCGAGCCTGGAACCCGGCGACACGCTCGGGTTCCACAACGAGCTGGTGGGCCGGAGAGCGAGGGTGAGCGTGCGTGGCGGCACGCTCCTCGTGGTGCAGGAGACCGAGGGAGCCGTGAGGGGGTACACGGACTCTTCCATCTAGAGGTCTTAAACTAACCATCGTTTATGGCGAAGACGTTCAAACCGGAGACGGTATTAGGCAGGGTGGAGCACCGTCCTTATCCCGTTCCGTCCGAAAGCTGGGTCATGGGGATGAGCTGGCGGGACCTGCTCTTCATGCACTGGCCCGTCGAGGCGGAGGATCTCAGGCCGCTCGTGCCGCCCGCTCTCGGCATCGACACCTTCGAAGGCAGGGCCTGGATCGGCGTCGTGCCCTTCGACATGACGGGCGTAAGGCCCCATTTCTTGCCCGCCGTCCCCGGGCTCTCGCACTTTCCGGAGATCAACCTCCGCACCTACGTCACGGCCGGGGACAGGCCTGGCGTCTGGTTTTTCTCCCTGGATGCCCACAACCGCCTCGCCGTCCGCCTCGCACGCGCCACCTTCCACCTGCCTTACTTCGACGCCGAGATGTCCTGCCGCGTCTCGAACGGCGAGGTCCACTACCGGAGCGTCCGCACGCACAGGGGCGCTCCGCAAGCGGAGTTCGAAGCACGTTACGGCCCGGTCGGGGAACCTTTCGAGAGCGGACCAGGAACCATCGAGAACTTCCTGACCGAGCGGTATTGCCTGTACAGCGCCGACGAGAAGGGCGTCGTCCGTCGCGGCGAGGTCCACCACCGGCTGTGGCCGCTCCAGCCGGCCGAGGCCGACGTAAAGACGCTCGCGATGACGCAGCAGATAGACCTGAAGTTGCCAGACACGGAGCCGGTCCTCCATTTCTCCAAACGCCTGGACGTTCTCGCCTGGTTGCCGCGGCAAATCGGCGCCAACGCGCAAGGAGCGTAAACCAGACGGGGCGGTTCGCGAACCGCACCTACGGATCATATACTTGCCGGATGGTGGGAAGAAACGACGTCTTGGCTGTGGGGATGGCGTGAAGGCGGATCTCGTCTCCGGCATTCTGCCCGTCCGAAAGGACGGACGCATGCTCCTGCTCCAGCGTCCCGCGGGAACCTGGGAGCCGCCCGCCGGACGCCTGCAGCCGGGCGAGAGCTTCGAGGAGGGGGCCATCCGCGAGCTCTACGAAGAGACCGGCATGCTCATCCATCCCCAACGCATTATCGCCACCTGGGTCGGGGAGGCGCCGAGCGGGAGGCTCCTGGCCTCCATCACCTACGCCGGACGCGCCGGAGGAGAGGCGGTCACGCTCTCCGAAGAACACCTCGACCACAGGTGGGTGACGTTAGGAGAGTGGATGTCGCTGCCGAGTTGGTGGGACAACGAAGATATCCAGAGCGTGGCCGGGCCTGTACGGGCGGTTCGCGAACCGCCCTCGCAAACCGAACCGCCGCCTCCGCGTGAGGATACGGGCTTGGTCTCCGCCAACCTCGGGGCGGGTGCCGTGCTCGTCGACCTCGAAGGTGTCGAGCCGCGGGCGCTCTTGCTCAGGCGCCGCAAGCCGCCAGTGGGGCTCTGGGAAAACGCTGGGGGTATGCTAGAAGAGGGCGAGGACTTCGTGGGTTGCGCCCGCCGCGAGCTGTACGAGGAGACCGGCGTGCGGGCCGGGATCGAGGACGCCTGGTGGGCCAGGGTCGAGCCGTGGCGTGGCCCCGGCGATCCCGAGCTCTACGCCGGCGTGGGTTTTCTGGCCCGGCATCCCGGGGGAGAGATAGAGCCGGAGACCTCGGCCCACGACGGCCACGTGTGGGTCACGGAAACCGGTTGGCGTTCGCTGCGTACCTGGTATACGAGGCAAGAATCGGACGTACTCTGGAAGGCCATAAGGGAGATGCAGCGATGAACGGAGGGAACACAGAGCCTCACCGACCGAAAGGGATAGACCGGACGCGGCTCCTCGGCATCGTCCTGCTCGGGGCGGCGATCCTGTTCTGGGTGGCGGCCCCGGCGGTGGTGCTCTTCCCGCTCACAGGCCCGCAGAAAGTCTGGACGAGCGCGACCTTCCTGGTCCTGGGAGAGGTGGCCTTCTGGGCCGCGGCCCTGGCGCTCGGGCGCGAGGTGTTTTTGCGCTACAGGAGGTTTCTGGACCCCCACAGCCTCTTCGGCAAAAAGCGGCGTTGAACGAGCTCGAGGTCGTACGCAGGATCTCGGGCCTCCTGCCTCCAGCGCCCCCCGAGGTGCTCGTCCCCGTCGGAGACGACTGCGCCGTCTTCCGGATCGGGGACAGAGCCTGGGTCGCCGCCTCGGACATGCTCGTGCACGGGCACCACTTCGAGGACTGGGCCGCGCCAGGGGACGTCGGCTACAAGGCCGTCGCGGTAAACGCCTCTGACGTCGCCGCCATGGGAGGGACCCCGCGCTTCGTCCTGATCTCGGGAGGAGCGCCCGATCCCGAGACCGCGCTGCGCTGCTTCGAGGGGGCTGTAGAAGCCTGCGAGAGGTTCGGCCTCTACCCGCTCGGGGGCGATACCACCCGCGCGGACGCCCTCACGGTGGACGTGGCCATCCTCGGGGAACTCGCGAGCAGGCCCGTACTGCGCTCCGGAGCCATAGTGGGGGATCTTCTGGCCGTCACCGGAGAGCTCGGTGCCGGCGCCGCCGGACTACTCGCCCTGGAGCAGGGCATCTCCGGGTACGAGCGCCTCGCGCGCAGATACCTCAGGCCGGAGCCCAGGATCGAGGCTGGCCGCATCGCCGCTAGCGTGGGCGCGAACGCCATGATGGACCTCTCCGACGGCCTGGCCTCCGACGTACGCCGCATGTGCGAACAGAGCGAGACGGGGTGCGCCATCGACCTGGATCTCCTACCCCTGAAGGACGATACCAGGCAACTGGCAAGATCCCTCGGCCACGACCCCGCCATCCTCGCGGCCACGGGAGGCGAGGACTACGAGCTCCTGATCTCTGCCCCAGATCGAATCCTCGACGAGCTGGCCGAAAGCGTGCCCCTCACGGTGATCGGAGAGATCACGCGGAAAGATGTCGTTTTCGAGCGTGAAGACGAGCCCGTCGATGGCCTAACCGGCTGGGACCACTTCGCCTGATCTCGAATCTTTTCGTGGACACGCGGGTAGGAATAGCGTGGCGGTCCAGAGAAAGGAGCCCGATGCCCTACAAGCAGATCACGCAGCTACCAGACAGCGTCAAGAGCAACCTGCCCAAAGGAGCGCAGGAGATCTACAAAGAGGCCTTCAACTCGGCCGAGGAGCAGTACGACGAGGAGAGCCGCGCCCACCGCGTCGCCTGGAGCGCCGTAGAGCAGAAATACGAGAAGAACGACAAGGGCAACTGGGTCCAGAGGTAGAGTGAGGCGACGCCGGCGAGCAGGTGCTGCCTGTCCCCGTGGGCGCCCTAAACCTCGGCCTCGAGCGCCCTCTCGACCCGAACGAACTCCCCCTGGAGACGGGCGAGAAGCTCCACGCTCTGCGGGAGGTCGCCGGAGGCGCCGGCGCGTTCCAGGCGCGCGCAGAGGTCGGACATGCCCCTCGCGCCCAAGCTGCCCGAGCCGCCCTTGAGCGTATGCGCCACCCGCTCGACGGCGGGCGCGTCGCCCCTTTGCACGGCCTCTTCGAGCAATGAGAGCCTCGCTCGCGCGTCTTCTAGGAACACGCCGGCCAGCTCGGCCACGATGTCGGTATCGTCGTCGCCCTGCAGCCCGCGCAGGCCCGCGAGCACCCCGGGATCCACGGGCGGGTGGGCTTTGCTGTGCTCGGCCTTCGGGAGACGGTAGGCTGGCGTCCCGGAGATCCATCGCCTGAGCACGGCGGCCAACTCCTCCCTGCTTACGGGTTTGGAGACGTAGTCGTCCATGCCGGCCCGGAGGGCCTTCTCCCTGTCGCCCTGCATGGCGTTGGCGGTCATGGCGATGATGGGCGTCCTGCGCCTCCTCAGGCCCATCATCATGTTGCGCCTTCCCAGCTGGTCCTCGCGGCGCCTGATCTGGCCTGTGGCACTGTAACCGTCCATCCCCGGCATCTGCACGTCCATGAGCACGGCCTCGTAGGAGTGTTTGGCGAGGGCTTCCAGGGCCTCCCGGCCGTCCCCGACCACGTCCACCAGGTAACCGAGGTTCTCCAGCATGCGCTGGGCTACCCTCTGGTTTACGGGGTTGTCCTCGGCGATGAGCACCCGGCGCGAGACGGCCTTCTGTTTCCTGAGGCTGCGGAGGGTGACGAACGCCGTCTCCTCGGTGGCCGGCCCCGCCCCGCTCATAACGGTCACGAGCGCATCGTACAGGTCGGACTGTCTCACTGGCTTGGTCAGGTACGCCTCTATGCCGGACCGGCTGGCCTCCTCGCCCTCGCCATGGCGTCCCATCGACGTGAGCAGTACCAGCCTGATCGGGGCGAGCTCGGGGTCGGCTTTGATGCGCCTGGCAAGCTCCATGCCGTCCATCCCCGGCATCTGCATGTCCAGCACGGCGAGGTCGTAGGACTCGGAGCAGAGCTTTTCCAATGCCTGCGGGCCGCCTTCGGCGCTGGCCACGCGCACGCCCCAGGAGGTGAGTTGCTTTTCGAGGATCGAGCGGTTGGTCTCGTTGTCGTCTACCACCAGCGCCCTCCGCCCGGCGAGATCGGCTGGCACGGGCCGTGCGGGGCGGGCGTGCGCCGGTTGCTTCTCGAACGTCAGGGCAAAAGAAAAGGCGCTGCCGGAGCCGGGCTCGCTCTGTACGCGCATCTCTCCGCCCATCAGGTTCACGAGCTGTTTGCTGATGGCGAGGCCGAGGCCCGTGCCGCCGTAGCGGCGGGTTGTCGAGGCGTCGGCCTGGGTAAAGGCCAGGAACAGGCGTCTCTGGTGTTCGGGTGAGATGCCGATGCCCGTATCCGAAACCTCGAAGCGCACCGTGGCGGCCTGCTCGTCCTCGTCGACCAGCTCGACCCTTACGATCACCTCCCCCTCGTCGGTAAATTTGATCGCGTTGCCGAGCAGGTTGGTGAGGATCTGGCGCAGGCGTGCCGGGTCGCCGCGTAGCGCCCCTGGGACGTCGGGCTCGATGAGGCTGGCCAGCTCCAGGTCCTTGTCCTGCGCCCTCCCAGCGAGCAGCACCGTAACGTCCTCCACGGTGGAGCGCAGATCAAAGTCTATGGTCTCCAGGCGCATGGCGCCGGCCTCAATCTTGGAGAAGTCCAGTATGTCGTCGATGATCAACATGAGGTTCTCGGCCGACTGGCTCACCGTCTCTGCGTACTCGAGTTGCTCCTCGTCGAGGTCCGTGTCGAGCAGGAGCTCCGTCATGCCCACGATGCCGTTCATGGGCGTCCTGATCTCGTGGCTCATGTTGGCCAGAAACTCGCTCTTGGCGCGGTTGGCCCGCTCGGCCTCTTCCCTGGCCTCGGTAAGCTCCCTCTCGTACTGCCTGCGCCCGGTGATGTCGGACATGGACCCGATCATGCGCACGGGCACGCCTCTGGCGTCGCGCACCACAAAAGCCCGGTCCACGACGGTCGAATAAGCGCCGTCGGCGCGCCGGAAGCGGTACTCCTCGGACCACATCTCTCCGCCGCTCTCGAAGATGTCCTCTACGCTGGACAGTACCCTCTCCCTGTCCTCGGGGTGTATGCGCTCCTCCCACCAGGCGGTGGCGGTCCTCTGCTCCGGGGAGTAGCCGAACATGGTTTCGACAGCCCCGTTCCAGGTCCGCTCGTCGGCGATAATGTCGCTGTCCCAGATGGTCTCGTCGGTGGCCCTGGCGACCAACCTGTAGCGCTCCTCGCTCTGCCTGAGTTCCTCCCCGGCCCGCTTGCGCTCGGTGATGTCGAGCATGAACCCCTGCCAGTAACGGGCCCCCGAAACCTCGTCCTCGACAACGACGGCCTCGTTTCGGACCCACACCGTGTGCCCGTCTTTGTGGACCACGCGATACTCCGTAGTGAAGACCTCGTCGGGCCCGACGCTCCGCGTGTCTTCGGAGCGCATCCGCTCGCGGTCTTCGGGATGCACCAGGAGCCACCGGAGGTCGGGGTCTCTGAAATCGTCGGGGGCGTAGCCCGTGAGGGTCTCTATGCGCGGGCTCATGTACACCGCGGAATCCGGGCTTCCTATCTCCTGCGTGTACACGACCGCGGGGACCTTCTCCACCAGCGCGCGGTACCTCTGCTCGGCCTCCCTGAGCCTGCGTTCGGCCCGCTTGCGCTCCGTGATGTCCCGCACGGCGGTGATCCTGACGTTACGGCCCCGATACAGCATGCTCTTACCGCGTATCTCCGTGTCGAACGTGGTGCCGTCTTTCCTGAGAGACACGGCCTCATACGGCTCGGATGAGCCCGTGGAGATGTGCTGTGTGACCGCCTCGCGCGATACGGGCGCCACGAACGCCACCGCCGGCATGCCGACGACCTCCGAGGCCTCGTAGCCGTACATCTCGAGAAAGGACCTGTTGACCTCGAGGACCCTGCCACCCTCGCTCACGGCTATGCCCTCGAACGTGGCGTCGGAGAGACCCCGGAACCGTTCCTCGCCGTCCCGCAAAATCTAGTTTCCTCCAGCCCTACAACAGGTCGCGCCGCCGACCGTAGAGAGGCCCCACGGGCCGATCCCACCAAAATTATACCCCCGACGTCCATCGTAGGGCGGCCCGCGAACCGCCCAAACCCGCCCCTACGACGCGCGAGGCAGGTAGACGGTGAAGGTGGAACCTTCGCCGGGCGTGCTCTCCACGGCGACGCGGCCCCCGTGGTTCTGGGCCACGTGCCTGACTATGGAGAGGCCAAGCCCCGTCCCGCCGGTGGCCTTGGAGCGGTCCTTGTCCACGCGGTAGAAACGCTCGAAGATGCGGGGAATCTTGCCCTCCGGAATGCCGATGCCCGTGTCGGAGATCCGGATTACTATCTCAGGCCCCTCGGAACCGCCTACCACCTCCACATGGCCCCCCGGCGGCGTGTACTTGACGGCATTATCTACAAGGTTAGTGAACATAGAGGTCAGTTGCGTTTCGTCGCCGTAGACTGTGTACTGGGCGGCTTTACCAAAGCGTTTCCACTGCAGGGAGATATCTTTCTTACGGGCGAAGCGCCTCATGCGGGCGAGCACGGTCATGAGGACGCCGCGCACGTCCACGAGGGTGGGGTAGTCGACCATTTCCTGGCTCTCCAGGCGCGCCAGGTCGAGGAGGTCCGTTATGAGGTGGGCGAGCCTTTCGGTCTCTTTCTTGAGTTGGGCGGCGAAGAGGCGGGCCTGGACGGGGTCTTCGTCGAGGGTTTCCTCCAGGCTCTCGGCAAGAAGTTTCAGGCTGGTGGCCGGCGTCTTCAGTTCGTGGGAGACGTTGGCGACGAAGTCGCGTCGGATCTTGTTGACCCTCTGCAGCTCGTCCTGGCTGATGGGTGAGGTGCCGTTTCGCCGCTCCAGGGCCACTCCCTACTCCCGAAGCTCGGAGAGGGCCGGGTTTCGCGGCTTCGCCTCGAAGCGGTAGCCGAGGCCGCGCGCCGTGTGGACGTAGTCGTAGGAGGACTTCTTCTCCAGGGCGGCCCTTATCCTACGTATGTGCACGTCGATGGTGCGCGAGGAGCCGACGCCCGCGTGCCCCCAGACCTCTTTGGCCAGTTCCTCGCGGCTCCTCAGCTCGCCCGGGGTCGAGGCCAGGGCGGCGAGGAGTTCGAACTCTTTGAGGCGGAGATCGATTGGTTCTCCGGCTGCGCGGGCCGTGAAGTTCTTCGTGTCCAGTTGCAGGTCTCCGGCTTCTATAACCTTGCCCCTGGTGCCCGTCTCGCTGCGTTTCAGGTTCGCGTTGATGCGGGCTATGAGCTCCTTCATGCCGAAGGGTTTCGTCACGTAGTCGTCCGCGCCAGCCTCGAACCCGCGGACCTTGTCCTCCTCCGCGTCCTTGGCCGTGATCATCAAGATCATCACGCTCTGGTCGCGCTCGCGGATTCGCTCGCACACCTCTATACCCGACTCGCCGGGGAGCATGATGTCAAGCAGGATCAGGTCAGGCCTCGACTTCCTCGCCAGCCTCAAGGCATCAGCGCCGTTGGTGGCCCCCTCCACCTCGAAGCCGTGCCGGGAGAGGTTGTAGGCTAGCGTACCCATGATCACCTCGTCGTCCTCGACTATCAGGATCTCCGCCGCGTTGATTTCCAAGGCATCTACTCCCGTTCGTACCGGCCAGGGACCACGCAAGTATAAGCGCTGCCCACACGGGCTTCATAGATTTAGCCTCGTTTTAACATAGGCTTCAGGCGTCGTCGGCGACGGCCTGCGGAACGGTCTCTCTGCCCGCGTGGTGGATGATGCCTTGTGGGGGCGAAGATCCTTCGGTCAGGGCGCTCAGCATGGCGGCCCTTCCCCTGCTAGCCCATCCCTTGACCGTACCGTCGGGGACGCCGAGAAGCTCGGAGATCTCCGCGCAGGAGCGACCCTCCATGTGGCGCATCACCATGGCCGTGCGGTGCTCCGCCCTGACGTTGCCGAGGGCGATCTGGATCTCCCCCCGGCGTTCGGCGTCGAGCGCGGCCTCCTCGGGGTCAGCGTCAGGCCCCGATGGCTCGGAGAGCTGCGCCATCTCTGCGTCGACCTCCCGCGTCCTGCGGCGCGATTGGTCGCGCCGGAAGCTCAGGCAGGTGTTTACCGCGATCCTGTGCAGCCAGGTGCCGAAGGCGCTATCTCCCCTGAAGTTCTCGATGTTCCTCCAGACCCGGATCCAGACCTCCTGGCTCGCGTCCTGGGCCTCCTGGCTGCCGAGCATGCGGAGGGTCACCCCGCGCACTAGGCCGGAGTGGGCGCGGACCAGTTTGGAGAACGCCGCAACATCGCCCCTGGAGGCGCGTGCCACCAGCGTCATATCCTCTTTGTTCATGAGGCGTCTTCGTGTTTCATGACGGGTCTCCGTTGCCTTCGACTGCCCTCAGCACCTCGCGCAGCAGACCGCCGGCCAGCTCCTCGCCGCCCGGGTTTACTATCCAGTTGATACCGCTGCCCCCCGGCACGCTCGCGCTCCTGACCCGCGCGCAGATCACGTACGTCTCCAGGTCGGCATCTTCGCCGTAGTGGCGGGTAAGATGATCCAGCAACGTGCCCACCGAGTTGTTGAACAACGACAGGTCCAAGGCCACACGTACCCCCGTTTCCCGGTCTCCTTGACCCTATTCTTTCATACTATCCTCCGGACCGCCCGGAGACGGGCGCATAAGCCGGCGCTACAATGCTAACCTGGAAAAGCGTGGGGAAGGGGACGGTTCTGCGGACGAACGTAGAGACCTTCGAGGTGCATACCGAGCGCACGTTCGCCATCGCCCGCAGCTCGGCCGACGCCTTCGAGCGCGTGGTCTTCGAGATCGAAGACGAGGGCCTTGCGGGCCGGGGCGAGGCCGCGCCCACAGGCTACTACGGCCAGAGCGCCACCGGCGTGGCCGCCGCGTTGGAAGGGGTCGAGATCGGGGACCCCTGGGATATCGAGGGCGCCCTCGCAAACAACGACAGCCTACCCCCCTCGGCGCTCGCCGCCCTCGACAACGCCCTCCACGACCTCGCGGCGCAGAGACTGGGCGTGCCGGTCTACCGTTTGCTGGGCCTCACCAGGCCGGAGCCCGTCTCGGCCTACACCCTGGCCATAGCCGACAGGGAGACCACCGTGTCCGAGGCCAAGCGGTTGCGGGAGCACCCTGTCCTCAAGGTGAAAGTAGGGGGATGGAAGGACGTGGAGACGCTCCGGGCCGTCAGGGAATCATCGAGGGCGGAACTCTGGGTCGACGCCAACGAGGCCTTCTCCGTCGAGGAGGCCGTCGAGGTCGCGGCGCAGTTGCAAGACCTCGGGGTCGGCGTGATCGAGCAGCCCGTCCCTGTCTCGGCAGGACCCGTGGCCCTGGGCAGGGTGACGGAGGCGGCCTCCCCCGTACCCGTGATCGCCGACGAGAGCGCCATCGAGGCCGCGGATGTGCCCGAGCTCGTCGGATACGTCAGTGGGGTCAACGTCAAGCTCGCCAAGTGCGGTGGTATCCGGCGCGCTTTGCAGATGATCCACACCGCCCGCGCCCACGGGATGCTGGTCATGCTCGGCTGCATGGTCGAGACCTCTTTGGGCATCTCGGCGGCGGCCCACATCTCCGGCCTCGTCGACTTCGTCGACCTCGACGGCGCCATGCTCCTCGCCGACGATCCCTTTGCGGGACCCGTCTACGACAACGGCCGCATCATCCTGTCCGACAGACCAGGCCTCGGGGTAGGGTCGCGATGACGGCTCCCGAGCGGCGGTACGCCGTACTGGCCGACGGCTGGTTCGCCAACCAGCACGCCAAGACGGCGCACGGCCTGATCCGTTACGGCCGAGACGAAATCTCCTGCGTCATAGACTCGACGCTCGCCGGAGAACGCGTGGCCGAAATAATGCCAGGCCTCGGCCGCGACGCCCCCATAGTCGGTACACTCGACGAGGCGCTGGATCTCTCGCCGACCTCGATCCTCGTAGGCCTTGCCCCCGCCGGTGGAAAGGTACCCCCTGAATGGATGGTGACGATAAGCGAGGCGGCCGAAGCGGGGCTCGAGATCGTCAGCGGCCTGCACCAGCGTCTCGCCCCCGAGTTCCCGGGAAAACCCGTCTGGGACGTGCGCGAGCCGCCCGAAGGCATACCGCTCTTCTCCGGCGAAGGCTTCGAGGTAGGGTCGAAGGTCGTGCTCACCGTGGGGACGGACAGCGCCATCGGAAAGATGACGGCGACCCTGGAGATAGAACGCTCCGCGAGGAAGGCCGGCCTCTGTCCCGAGTTCGTCCCGACCGGACAGACGGGCGTCATCATCGCGGGCTGGGGCATCTGCGTCGACGCCGTGGTCTCCGATTTCATAGCCGGAGCCGCAGAACAACTCGTGATCCAGGCGGCCGAGTCTTCGCCTGACCTCATCCTGGTCGAGGGCCAGGGTTCTCTGGGGCATCCGGCATACTCGGGGGTAACGCTCGGCCTCACGCACGGCTCCTGCCCCGACTGCCTGATCCTTTGTTCCGCCGACCCGGCCGAGGAGGTCTTCCGCGGCGTTCCGCGCCCTTCGGCCGCCCGCGTGGCCCGCCTCTACGAGGAGGTGGCCGCCCTGATCAAACCATCCCCCGTCGTCGCCGTCAGCCTCAACACCAGAGGTATGGACGAGGAGGCCGCCGCAGATCTCATCTCCGCCGTCGCCGACGAGACCGGCCTCCCCGCCGCCGACCCCTTCCGAAGCTCAGCCACCCCCATCCTCCAAGCGATCCTCGAAGCACCCAAAACCACCCCCACAGGAAACCCGTAGGAGCGGTCCGCGAACCGCCCAAAAGCTGACAAGCGAGGGCAAAGACCCAGAAGCTGACAAGGCGCCAAGCGAAGCGAGGCGCCGTGCTGAGGAGCGAAGACCCAAAGGGCCGAGCGTGCCGACAAGCGAAGGCCGAGCGTGCTGACAAGCGACCGAAGGGAGCGTGCTATGTTAATATCTCCGCGTGGCACGATGCTTGACGCTCAACGCGAGCTATGAGCCCGTGGCCCTGGTCACGGTCAAGAGGGCGATAGTCCTCGTCGTCTCCGAAAAGGCCGAGATCGTAGAGGCAAACCTGGACCGCAGGTTCCGGTCCGAGCGGGCCGAATACCCCTACCCGCTCGTGATCCGGCTCGTCAAATACGTCGAGATCCCGCGCCGCCTGCGCAAGCACGTGACCAACGCCATCCTCTTCGCCCGCGATAACTACCGCTGCCAGTACTGCTCCCGCCACCGCAACGACCTCGGCCGCCGCGACCGCCTCACCCGCGACCACGTCAAGCCGATCTCGCGCGGCGGCGCGAACACCTGGGATAACGTCGTCACGGCCTGCACCAAGTGCAACGCCAGAAAGGGCAACCGCCTGCCCATGGAATGCGGCATGTACCCCAAGGGCACCCCCAAAGAACCGCGCTACGTCGTGATGGTCTGGTACTCCCGCGACCTCAACGAGGTCCAACGCCGCTACGTAGATCAATTCTACGGAGGCCTTCCGGCCTCCTAGCACGGCGGCTGCGCCGCCGGCACGCTTCGGGCCTTACGGCCCTCGCTTGTCAGCACGCTTCAGCCTTCGGCTTCCGCTCGTCAGCACGCTCGGCCTTTCAGGCCTTCGCTCCTCAGCACGGCGCCTCGCCCGGCTTCGCCAGGCTTGGCGCCTTGTCAGCTTGGACCTGGCGCTGACCGGCTCGACAGCGCCGCCCCTGAACTGCAGGCCCATCAGGTGTTTTAGCACTTCAGCGTTTCAGGTAGAGGATTTCGGCCCGGCCTTCCGCGTGCCGCGGAGGCTCTTTCGTTGCCCGCGATGTCACGCACGACGCGCAAGGCTCGCGCCCGCAAAAAGCTGAAGTGCTGAAATGCTATGAGATATAATCCACGTTGTTACCAGACATAGACGGGAACTCTTTGGACCAAAAGGATTTCGCCAACCGTGTAGACCGCATCGTCGGGAACGTCGGGCGCGCCGTTTCGGGCAAGCGTGAGGGTGTCTTTCTGGCCGTGGTGGCCATGCTCGCGGGCGGGCACATCCTGATCGAGGACGTGCCTGGCGTGGGGAAGACGCTCCTGGCCAAGTCGCTCGCGCGGTCTTTGCGGGCGGAGTTCAGGAGGATACAGTTCACGCCTGACCTTTTGCCGGCCGACGTGACGGGGCTCAACGTGTACAACCAGGGCGATGGAGACTTCGAGTTCTGGGCCGGGCCCGTGTTCGCCAACCTGGTGCTGGCCGATGAGATCAACCGCGCCAGCCCCAAGACGCAGAGCGCACTTTTGGAGGCGATGGAGGAGGGCTCGGTGACCGTGGACGGGGTGACGCGCCACCTGGGCCAGCCTTTCTGTGTGATCGCCACCCAGAACCCCGTGGAGCACGAGGGTACCTATCCTTTGCCGCACGCCGAGCTCGATCGCTTTATGGTCAAGATGCAGGTAGGGTATCCCGACGAGGACGCCGAGACCGAGATGCTCAAGCTCTCCCAGGACCCCGTCTCGGACATCTCTCCCGTGGTCGGGGTCGAGGAGTTTCTGGAGATGCGCCGCGTAGTCGAGGAGGTGTACACCAGCGAGGCCGTCCTCAGGTACGTCGTCTCCGTGACCTCGGCGACCCGCGAGCACGAGGACATTTACCTGGGCGCCTCCCCGCGCGCCAGCAGGATGCTCCTGGCGGCCTCCCGGGCGCGGGCGGCGGCGAACGGGCGCTCCTACTGCGCCCCCGACGATGTGAAGGCCATGGCCACGAGCGTGCTCTCGCACAGGATCATACCCTCAGCCACCAGCTCCGAGGAGGGGCCCGACGATGTCACCCGTGAGATCGTAGAGGACATCCTGATCTCCGTGCCTGTGACCGAGGCGGTGTAGGGGCCTTTGCGGGGCGCCTCGCGGCTCTCCGTGAGACCCACGGCCCGCGGCTGGCAGGCGCTCGTCGCCGGGATGATAACGCTGTTGGTAGCACGCTTGATCGGCACCACCCAGTTCCACCAGCTCGGCTACGCGTTCCTCGCGCTGCCGCTCGCCTCCCTCGTTCTGGGCGTTTTGGCCTCCAGGGGCCTCAGGTACTCGCGAACCCTGCCCGCGGGCACCCGCATCACGGCCGGCCAGGGGGCCAGGCTGCGGCTACTGCTGGAGCGCCCTCGTCTGGGGTCGGCGAAGGTGAACGTAGTGGACCGTGTTCCGGGGCCGCGCGACTTCGAGTTCCCCGGGGCGAGGGAGAAGTACAGAATAGATGTTCCCCTCACCTTCGCCCGCAGGGGCGTCTACGAGCTCGGCCCGGCGGAGATCAGCGTCGCAGATCCCTTCGGGCTCCTCCGCTTTGCCCGGCTCTCCGAAGAGAGAACGGAGGTCGTCGTCTACCCTGAGGTCTACGAGCTCAGAGGCTTCCCCCTGCGGGGCGGGAACGTGGAGGCCGGCACCCGCGGGGCCCGCGGCCGGCGGGGCGAGGAGTTCGCGAACCTGCGAGAGTACCGCCTGGGGGACGACAGGCGTCACATCCACTGGAAGGGCCTGGCGCGCACGGGCGAGCTCTTCGTCAAGGAGTTCTCCCTGGAGGCGCCGAGGCGCCAGACGGTGGCCCTGGACCTCCGCCGCGAGGGACTCAGAACGCAAGAGAACGAGGTCGACGACGCCGTCTCGGCGGCGGCCTCGGTGCTGGCCCACCTGTTCCGTGAGGGCCTGCCCTTCCGCCTGCTAACCACGGGGAGCGCCGGATCGGACACGGGTTTCGCCTCCGACGAAGATTCGTACTGGGAGGCCATGAGGCTCCTCGCGACGGCCCGCGCCGACGGGGTCAGTCCCCTTGGGGAGGTCGTGCTCGGCGAGCGGGGCGGGGAGGGCGTGGTGCTTGTCACGCGCACCCGCGACGAGGAGCTGCCGCTCTGCGTCCGCAAGCTCAGGGAGGCTGGCCTCTCCGTGATAGTGGTCGCCCTCGCGACCCACACGTACCGGACGCCCGCCATCGCGGGCGCCGCGCAGGGGGGCGTCGCGCAGGCCCGCGAGGCCGAGTTCTCGAGGAGCGTTGGGCGGCTGGAGGCGGCCGGGGCCCTGGTGCGCGTGGTCAGCCGCCCCGAAGGGAAGATCGGGCTCTCCGGCGTGCGGGGGGTCGGGGCTGTGCCGTGATCCGGGCGGGTACCAGATGGTGGCTCTACGGCGCGGCGCTCGCGACCGGCGGCGCCTTCAGCATCCTGTTCTCCGGCGAGACCTACTACGGCGGCGACGGCGGGTTCGGGGACCTCTCCGTGGTCGCGATCGTCGCAGGGAACAAGGCCTTTCTGCCCCTGCTCCTCGCCGCCGCCGTGGCCGCGCTGGTCGGCTCGGCGGGCAGGTGGCGCTTCGTGCTCCTGTTGCCGGCCACGCTCGTGTACACGCTCGTTGCGGTGTACGGGACGGACCTCTTCGGGGTCTCGGGATGGCGGGAGCTCTTCCGGGTCGTGGGGGGAGACGTCTACGTGGCGGCGAACATCATGTACGCCGAGCCCATACCCTACGGGCTCGCCCCCGGGCTCATGATCGTCCTCGTTCCTGTGGTCATGATCCTGGTCGCCTTCGCCACCTCGGCCACCCTCTACGAGGACAGCCCCATCATCTCCATAGCCGTTCTGGGGCTCACCATAGGCGTACTGTCGACCATCAGCTTCGAGGATGGGGCCGGGTTCTACTTCGCCGTGTTCCTGGTCTGCGCCGTGGGGCTCCTCCTCTGCGCGAGCGGTCCAGACGGCCCCGACCGTCCCGCCGTCGTGGCCGCAGCCGCCGTGGTGGCGCTCGTGCTCCTCGTGCCGAGGATGCCCCTCTCCGACGAGACGGTCAGCCCAGGGATGATAGATTGGACGCGCATCGGGACGGGCGGCACCTCCAGGCTCGACGTGCAGGCCGACGTGGGGGATTACCTTACGGCCGGCAGGGACGCCGAGCTCATGCGCGTGCAGAGCCCCGAACCCCTCCTGTGGCGCGGCGGGACCATGAACTACTTCGACGGCGTAAGGTGGTCGGACACCACCCAGCCCGGCATCGACTACGGGGAAGAAGTCGCCACCGGCATAGAGAGCCGTCCCGTGCTGCAGAGGGTGCAGGTGCTCAACGCCAGGACGAACCTCGTCTTCGGGGGGTACAAAATCGTCAGGACCACCCTGGGGACCACGACCCAGAACTCCGACGGCTCGTGGTCGATGGACCAACCCTTCGAAGAGGGCGACTCCTACACGGTGCTCTCCGAGGTGCCCCAGCCCACCATGTCGCAGTTGAGGGATGCGGGCGACGACTATCCCTCCACCGTGGTGCAGAACTACCTCGAACTGCCAGGCGACACGCCGGCCGTCGTCGGCGAGACGGCGCAGAAGATAGAGCGTAGATACGACCCCAGGACGCCCTACGACCAGGCGCGCGCCATCGAACAGTACCTGATCTACGACGGCGGCTTTACCTACAACCTGGACGTGAGCTACCGCCGAGCGGACAAGGCGATAGAGGAGTTCCTGGGCGACGGCAAGCAGGGGTTCTGCACCCAGTTCTCGACCTCCATGGCGCTCCTCCTGCGCGAGATGGGCGTGCCCTCGCGGGTCGTTTACGGGGCCACCACAGGGGAAGACATGGGCTCGGGAGAATACCTGGTCAGGGGCAGCAACATGCACACCTGGGTGGAGGCCTACTTCCCCGGCGTCGGCTGGTACCCCTTCAACCCAACCCCGGGCTTCTCCATGCCCACCGCGATGGAGGCGAACGCCCCGCGGCCGGAGCTCCCGCTGGCAGGCCAGAACCAGCAATCCGAGAGCGACAACCTCGACCAGCGCAGATCTGAAAGAGGCCGCGGACAGCAGACGCCCCAGGATCAGAACCGTAAGGCTCAGGACGCCAGCACGGGACGCTTCGGCAACGACAGCCCGCTCTGGCCCCTGTTCGTGATCCTCCCCGCCCTGCTCGTGGCGGCCTTGCCCCTCTCCAAGAGAGCCCTCCTCGCCCGCGGCAGGCCAGAAGACCTCTACAGGGACCTCACGGGCCGGCTGCGCGACGTGCTGCCGCCGAACAGGAGCATCGTCGCCGACTCGCCCGCGCTGACCCCGATAGAGCGCGTGCTGCTGCTCGCCGGGGCGGTGGGCGTGGGGAAAGCCCCGATGCGCCGGTTCGCCCTCGCCTACACGGACCACCTCTATTCATCTGGCGGTGACGGGGAACAGGTAGCCTCAGCCTACCGGGAGGCGCGCTCGGCCTTCGAACAGCTGCCGTGGTGGAGGAGGACGCTCGGGGCCTTGAACCCGGCCTCGCTGCTCATCCGATTCAGGAAGCACACCTCGAAGTCGAAGGCGCGGCTCGGCAAGACGCTGCGCGGGGGAGTCTTCTGGAGGCTTCGGCGCAACCGGGATAAACGCCGTTGAACTATACGGGTGGCGGTGTAATAATTTCCGTATTCAAAAGCCGACTACAGCACTGGAGGTGCTGATGCAGCAGAAGGAAGAGACAACCATCGTCGCCATCACCGACAACGCCGCCGAGAAGGTCAGGACCCTCATGGCCCAGGAAGGCGAGGAAGACCTCGCGCTGCGCATCGGCGTCAGGCCCGGCGGCTGCTCCGGTTTTCAGTACAGCATCTACTTCGACGACGAGATCGCCGAAGACGACGAGGTCTTGGAGACCAAGGGCGTCAGGGTGCTCGTCGACGCCATGAGCGTCCCCTACATCATGGGCTCCGAGTTCGACTACGTCGACGGCCTCATGGGCGCAGGCTTCGCCGTCAACAACCCCAACGTCCAGGGCGGCTGCGGCTGCGGCAGCTCGTTTACTTGTTAGCATTTCAGCTGTAGAGGCACGAAGCCCGGAGCATTCTGCTCCGGGCTTTTTCTCTGTCACTCTTTTTCCCGCAGCCGTTCCAGGGCCAGCATGACGGCGGCGACGCCGCTGGAGCTGACTATTTTGCCCGAGTGGACTAGCTCTGGGAGATCTTCTACGGGCGCCCTTACCACCTCGACGAGCTCGTGTTCGTCGGGGTCGGGTGGGGCTGTCTCCTCGACGTCTCGGGCGAGGAATAGGTACGCCCAGTTGTCCTTGAGGCCGGGGGAGGAGGCCACGGAGCCCAGGGGTTCCCACTCGCCGCCGGTGTAGCCCGTCTCCTCCGCGAGCTCGCGGCGTGCCGCGGCGTCGGGGCTCTCGTCCTCTTCGACGAGTCCTGCGGGCAGGCCTAGCTCCATCATCCCGATCGGCGGGCGGTACTGGCGCACGAGCACCACCTCGCCGCTCTCGGTCAGCGGGAACACTATCGCAGCGTCGGGACGTTCGATGACGAAGTAGGGGTCTTTGATCCCCCCGTCAGGAAGCTCCAATCGATCGGACCGCACCGAGAAGTACCGGTTCTTCAACAATCTCTCGCTCCCGAGACGCTTCCACCCCTCAGCCAACGCCGGCCTCGTCGACGGTGTCTGGCACGCCGCCGGCCAGTATTTTCGGCAGGTCTCTGGTGAAAGCACTGCGGGCGACTACACGGTCGCAGCCGGCCTCCCTGGCTGCGACGGCGAGGTCTTTCT
>Ga0126307_10000609_pt1 | contig 23057 bp, 24 predicted proteins | sample Plot28_FD_89955 | JGI IMG/M metagenome (GOLD analysis project Ga0126307, IMG submission 89955) | Serpentine soil microbial communities from UC McLaughlin Reserve, CA, USA - Plot28 | ecosystem: Environmental > Terrestrial > Soil > Grasslands | place: USA: UC McLaughlin Reserve, Lake County... | reverse complement strand
CCGGTCTTCGCCGCGGCGAGTGCGGCGCGCTGTCCGGCGAGGCCGGCTCCGATTACGAGGACGTCGTGTTGGGGCATCTGGGTAGAGGGGGGCGCAATCCTATTCGAGCGCGACGCCCACCCGATCTACGGCGTGTGGCCCCTCAGGGCGCAACCGGACGCAGAGCCTGGCGCACTCGATCGGCGGTTACCACGCCGCGCAGGATGCCCTCCCGGTCGACGGCCATGATCGCCCCCAGGCGGGCGAGGCCCTCGCGGCCCAGCAGCGCCTCGAGCGGCTCCTCGAAGCCCACCCGCAGCCCCGCCCCGGCGTCGTCGGCGGCCATCACGCTGGCCACGTTGCGGCTCGGGCGGACCTGTTCGGGTACCGACTCGACCGACTCCGAGGCGACCACCCCGACGAGGCGGCCGGCGGCATCCACGACGGGAAACCACGGCCAGCCGTAGCGCAGGAAGAAATCGTCCCAGGCGCGGTCGAGGTCCAGCTCGGAGTGGATGGCCACGGGCTCGGCGTCCATGACGTCGGCCACGCGGACGCCCTCGATCCGGCTCTGGACCTCGTTCTGGAACTCGCTCTGGCGCGCTGCGCTGCCCAGGAACATCCCGATGACCGCCAGCCAGATGCCGCCGAACACGTCGCCCGTCGCGATGGCGATGAAGACGCCGCCGCCGATCATCAGATAGGAGACGCCGCGGCCCAGGCGCGTCGCGGTACGGGTGGCGCGCGTGCGATCGCCGGTGCGCCACCACACGATCGAGCGGGCGATGCGCCCGCCGTCGAGCGGGTAGCCGGGGATCAGGTTGAAGATCAGCAGGCTGACGTTGACGAGCGCCACCCAGCCGAGCACGGCCACCACGGGGTCGAGCCTGCTGCCCTCCACGCCGGTTGCGTCCAGCGCCTGGTCGGCGCCGGCGATCAGGGAGGCGGCGGCGAAGCAGACGGCAGCGATCACGAGCGTGACCGCCGGTCCGGCCGCCGCGACCTTGAACTCCTCGCCGGCGGTGCGCGTGTCGCGCTCCATCTTGGCGAGGCCGCCGAACAGCCAGAGGTCGATCGAGGCGATGGCGATGCCCAGCCGCCGGGCCGCGAGCGCGTGCCCCAGCTCGTGGAGGACGATCGAGCCGAAGAGCAGGATTGCGCTGATCACCCCGAGCAGGAAGGCTTCGGTGTCCTTCCCGGAGCCGAGGCTGTCGCTGTAGTTGCCCGTCAGCCAGTAGATGACGAGGAAGAAGACGAAAAACCAGCTGACGTCGACCCCGATACGGATTCCGAAGACCCGCGCCAGCTTGATCGAACTGCCACCGAACACCACCGTGGATGGTGGCAGGTGTCTCGAACGGGCTAGGGCAGCCGGCCGCTCATCAGGTCGGCCGCCTGCTCGTCGTCGAGGCCCTCGGTGCTGAGCCGGCGCCAGGTCCAGAAGTCCAGCGCGAGCCGGGCCAGCGCGCGCGCTCGCTCAGCGGCCTCGCCCTCCAGCCCGAACCCGGCTGCCAGGGCGCCCGCCAGCTCCGCGAGGCGCACGTCGGCGCTGCGAGCCATCCAGCGCTCGAGCTCGGGGACCGTGTTGCGGTCGCCCTGCACGTTCAGCTGCATGCGCTCGTTCTCGCGGTACCACGGGTAGAGGCGCCTCAGCGCTACGCACACCCGCTCGCGCGGGTCCTCGATCGCGAAGGCCTCCGAGAGGTCGGGCATCGGGTGCCGCTCGAGCCAGTGAGCGCTGCAGGCGGGCAGCAGCTCGTCGAGGTCGGCGAAGTGGTTGTACACGGTGACCCGCTGGACGCCGGCGCGGCGGGCGATGTCGGCCACGGTCGTGTTCCTGACGCCGACCTCCTGGTGCAGCTGGGCGGCCGCCGCGACGATCCGCCCACGGGTCTTCTGCTGCCCCTCGGCGCGGGCCTTCAGCTCGTATCTGCGCTTTTGGGTTGACACGGTGTTCATCCATGTTACCTTGGCTGCCGTTCGATAAACAGTCTGTTCAACGAAAGGTGAGCCATGAAGACCTCCTCGGCCCCCAGGATCGTCGGTCCCCGCGACGGGAAGAGCGGCATGCTCGGCTCGATCGGCGTGCGCTTCATGGTCGACGGCGACGAGACCCATGACGGCGGCTTCTCGCTGGTCGAGCACCCGATGCCCCCGCACGCCCTCGCCGCCCCGCTGCACCGCCACAGCCGCGAGGACGAGTACTCCTTCGTGATCGAGGGCCGGATGGGCGCGCTGCTGGGCGACGAAGTGGTCTACGCCGGCGTTGGCTACCTGGTCTTCAAGCCGCGCGACCAGTGGCACACCTTCTGGAACGCCGGCGACGATCCCTGCCGGATCCTGGAGATCATCTCTCCGGCCGGCTTCGAGGAGTACTTCCGCGAGCTGGTCGACCTGGTCGGGGGAGGGCCGCTGGATCCGTCGCAGGTGGGCGAGCTCGGCGCGCGATACGGCCTCGAGGCAAAGCCGGACAGCATCCCGGCGTTGTGCGAGCGCTTCGGCCTGACCTTCGGACCGGCATAGGCGTACGCTCCGCCCGTGATCGAGGCCGGCTTGTGGGGCCTCGTCGGCGGCGGCGCCCTAGTCATCGGCGCCGCCCTCGGCCTTCGGGTGCGCTTCTCGCAGCCCGCGATCGGGTTGATCATGGCCTTCGGCGCCGGGGTCCTGATCAGCGCGGCCGCGTTCGAGCTGACCGCCGAGGCCTTCGAGCGTGGTGGACGTGACGCCACGGCGCTGGGGCTGATAGCGGGCGCGCTCGCCTTCTTCGTGGCCGACACGGTCGTAACCAGGAGGGGCGGCGCCCATCGCAAGCGCTCTCAAGGCCAGCAAGCCGGCGGCTCGGGCCCGGCGCTGGTGATCGGATCGCTTCTCGACGGCGTCCCCGAGTCGGCGGCCATCGGGATCAGCCTCCTGGAGGGCAAAGGCGTGGGCGTTGCCGTGGTGGCGGCCGTGTTCATCTCCAACGTGCCCGAGTCGCTGTCCGCCGCCAGCGGGCAGCGGAAAGCCGGGCACTCGACCCGCTGGATCATCGGCCTGTGGACGGGCGTCGCGCTGGCCTCGGCGCTCGCCTCCCTCGCCGGGTTCGCTCTGCTGGACGGGGCCTCCGGGGACGCGATCGGCGCGATCCAGGCCTTCGCCGCCGGGGCGATCGTGGTGATGCTGGCCGACACGATGGTCCCGGAGGCCTACGAGGACAGCGGCCGGCGCAACTGGGTGGGGCTGGTCACCGCGGCCGGCTTCGGCCTGGCTTTCATGCTCTCGACTCTCGAGTAGCCCTCAGGCGGGCTTGCGCACCACGCCGCGTCCGATCACCTCGACCTGCTCCCCCGGTCCGCAGGCGGCGATGTCGTGGCGCTCGGAGCGCAGCCTGCGCCTCAGCACCGCCAGGGCGGGGAAGCCCAGGGCGGCCGGAACCGCGAGCAGCACTCCGCGGTAGGCGATCACGGCGACCGCCGCATCGGCGGCGTCCACCCCGTAGATCACCAAGGCGCCGATGAGCCCGCCGTCCACCCCGCCGAGGCCCCCCGGGACGGGGAGCAGGCCGCCGAGTTGGCCGACGATGTAGGCCACCAGCAGCACGCCGAAGGGCGGGAGCTCGATGTCGAAGGCGGCGAAGCAGGCGGCGAGCACCGCGACGTCGAGGAGCATGTAGCCCGCGGTGCCGATGCCGAGTGCCGGCTGGCGCGTGCGCAGCAGGTCCAGCGCTTCGAAGACCCCCTGGCCGAGCGTCAGGGCGACGGTCGTCACGCGACCCCAGCGGGAGCGGCGCGCCAGGGCGCCGGCGAGCCGTCCGGACACCAGCGCTATCGCGATGGCGGCGGCGCCGGCCAAGGCGGGCAGCAGGCCGAGCAGCACCGAGTCGGTCCCCGACAGCACGCCGGTGGCGAGGCCGAGCCCGCCCAGGAACAAACAGCTCACGTTGACCAGGCTCGTCAAGAGGAAGAAGGCCACGGTCCGGCGCGCGATGTGCCCTCTGTCCACTCCGCCGCGCCGTAGGATCCAGGCGCCGAGGGCGAGGCCTCCCGCGCCGCCGACCGACAGCACCGAGTTGGCCGCCAGCTCCGACAGTCCGATCTCGGTGCTCGTGCGCCAGCTCATCTGTCGGCAGAACACGGTCCGAAAGGCGATCACGTACGACAAGCACGAGAGGATCTGGAGCACGGCGGCCAGCACCAACCAGCCCGCCTTGGCGCCCTCGAAGCGGTGACGCAGCGAGGCCAGGCCGGGCACCAGCACGAGCAGGCCGACAACCACGAGCACGATCGCCACGACGATCAGGATCGACCGCCGCATGCGCGAGGCCGTGAACTCCTCGGGGATCGGCTCGGCGTCGATGTCGGTCGTGATGGGCATAGGCCGGTTTGTACCCAGCCTGGTAAATACTCCCGCCCCTATGGCACACAAGGTCACGCTCATACCCGGCGACGGCACGGGGCCCGAGATCGCAGAAGCAACCACGCGCGTGTTGGAGGCCACTGGCGTCGAGTTCGAGTGGGACCAGCAGGAGGCCGGCGAGGACGTCTACGAGAGCGAGGGCAACCCGCTCCCCGAGGCCACGATCGAGTCCGTGCGAGAGAACGGCCTGGCGCTCAAGGGGCCGACCACCACTCCGGTCGGCTCGGGCTTTCGCTCGATCAACGTCGCCCTGCGCAAGGAGTTCGACCTCTACAGCTGCATCCGACCCTGTAAGGCCTACGAGGGTGTGAGGACGCGCTTTCCGGAAACGGACATCGTCATCGTGCGCGAGAACACCGAGGACTTGTACGCGGGCATCGAGTTCGAGAAGGGCAGCGAGGAGAACGAGAAGCTCCAGCGCTTCCTCGAGGACGAGCTGGACTCACCCGTGCGCGAGGACTCGGGCATCTCCATCAAGCCGATCTCCGTGTTCGGCTCGGAGCGCATCGTGGAATCTGCCTTCGACTACGCCGAGCAGAACGGCCGCCAGAAGGTCACCGCGGCCCACAAGGCCAACATCATGAAGCACTCCGACGGGCTGTTCCTGGACACCGCCCGCAAGGTCGCCGAGAAGCACCCGGACATCGAGTTCGAGGACCGCATCATCGACAACCTCTGCAACCAGCTGGTGTCGCGGCCCGAGGAGTACGACGTGATCGTGCTTCCCAATCTCTATGGGGACATCGTCTCCGACCTGGGGGCCGGCCTGAGCGGCGGGCTCGGCCTGGCGCCGGGCGCCAACATCGGCTCCGAGGCCGCCACCTTCGAGGCCACGCACGGCTCGGCTCCGAAGTACAAGGGCAAGAACGTGATCAACCCGACGGCGCTGATGCTGTCCGGGATGCTGATGCTGCGCCACCTGGACGAGGACGACGCCGCCGACCGGCTCGAGTCGGCCATCGCCGCCGTGATAAAGGCCGGCGACGACGTCACCTACGACCTCAAGCCAACCCGCGACGACCCGTCCGCCGTCGGCACCTCGGAGTACGCCGACGCGGTCATCGAGGAGATGAACAAGTGAGCACACCTGTGAACGTGACCGTGACCGGCGCGGCGGGCGCGATCGGCTACGCCCTGCTGTTCCGGGCGGCCGGCGGCGACCTCCTGGGCCCGGACACGCCGGTCAAGCTGACCCTGCTGGAGATACCCGATGCGGTCAAGGCCGCCGAGGGCACCGCGATGGAGCTCGACGACTGCGCCTTCCCGCTGCTGCACGGGGTCGAGGTCACCGACGACCAGAAGGAGGCCTTCTCCGGCTGCAACGTCGCGCTGCTCGTGGGGGCCAAGCCGCGCGGCGAGGGCATGGACCGCTCCGATCTGCTCGAGGCCAACGGCGGCATCTTCAAGCCACAGGGAGAGGCCATCAATGCGGGTGCGGCCGACGACGTCAAGGTGCTGGTCGTCGGCAACCCCGCCAACACCAACTGTCTCATCGCCCAACAGAACGCGCCCGACGTGCCCGCCGAGCGCTTCACCGCCATGACCCGGCTCGACCAGAACCGCGCCATGACCCAGCTGGCTCGCAAGGCGAACGACCTGGTGGCCAACGTCCACAACCTGGCGGTGTGGGGCAACCACTCGAACACGATGTACCCCGACATCTTCAGCGCGAAGGTCGATGACGTCCCCGCCTGGGACGCGGTCGACCAGGACCAGGACTGGCTGGAGAATGACTTCATCCCGACAGTGGCCGGCCGCGGCGGCGCGATCATCAAGGCACGCGGCGCCTCGAGCGCCGCGTCCGCGGCCAACGCGGCGATCGATCATGTGCACGACTGGGTCATCGGCACCGGCGACGAGCGGGTGTCGATGGCCGTCCCCAGCGATGGCTCCTACGACGTCCCCGAGGGCCTGATCTCGTCGTTCCCGGTGACCACGAAGGACGGCCGCTGGGAGATCGTCCAGGGCATCGAGCTGAGCGACTTCTCCAAGGAGCGCATCAAGGCGACCGTCGACGAGCTCGCGCAGGAGCGTGAGACGGTCAAGGACCTGCTGGGCTAGCCCCGAAGCGAGACTACGCGCCCGGAGCGTCCGCGAACGGTCCGCGACCCGATGCTCCGCGCACCGCTCCCGCGAAACGCTCAGGCGGCTGAGCTCTTCCCTTGGGTGGGTGCGTGCGCGCCGCCCCCGCCGGTACGTTCGGCCCACGAGCGCGCACCGCGTCACCCCTCCCACGAATTGCTCAGGCCGCTGACGATTTCCCTCGGCCCGTGCGCCGCGGAGCCCGAGCGCGGGCTAGCCGCTGGGCGGGACGATCCGGAGTATCCGGTCGTTGCTTCCGTTGGTGGTCAACGCGTAGAGGGCGCCGTCGGGGCCCTCTACGACTGTGCGGATGCGGCCGAAGTCGCCGCGGAACAGCGCCTGGTTTCGCGTCACGCTGCCGTTGGTGATCGTCAGCCGCCGGATGTGCTCGCCGCGCAGGGCGCCGAACATGAAGTCGCCGCTCCATGACGAGCCCCCCTGGCGGACGAAGGTCGCGCCCGAGGGGGCGATCGCGTTCCGGTAGAAGACCAGCGGTGAGGTGAGGCCGGGCGCGCGCTGCGAGCCCTGTATCAGCGGCCACCCGTAGTTGCGCCCGCGGCGGATGATGTTGACCTCGTCATTGCCGACCGCGCCGTGCTCGGTCGCGAACAGCGTGCCGCGGCGCGGGCTGAAGGCGAAGCCCTGCGGGTTGCGGTGCCCCTTGGAGACGATGGTCGGCCGGCCGCCGCGGCCCAGCACCTGGCGACGGCTGAGCGACAGGAACTTGCCGTTGCGCGAGCGGCTACTCTGGGCCGTGCTCGGATTGGCGCTGTCGCCGGTGGTGAAGTACAGCCTGCGGCCGGGACCGAACTTCACCCGCCCGCCGTTGTGAATGCGGTTCGCGCTGATACCTCCGGCCAGCACGCGCCTGCTGTGCAGGCGGCGGCGCACGAAGCGGTAGCGCACCAGCGCGGCCCCGCCCTCTGTGGTGCGGAAGACGTAGACGTAGCGGTTGACCCGAAAGCGCGGGTCCACGGCCACGCCGAGCAGCCCGCCCTCGCCGCCGGAGACATCGAAGCGGGCGATCACGCGCGAGCTGAGCCGCAGGCCCTTGGTGACGAAACGAAGCCGCCCGGGGCGCTCGCTGACCAGCGCGCTGCCGTCGGGCAAGAAGGCCATCTCCCACGGATGCACCAGCCCCCGCGCGACCGTGCTGACGCTCGGGTTCGGACCGACCGTGCGTACCGGGGCGGCGTGCGCGACCGGCGCGAGAACACCGGCGGCCACCAGGAGGCACAGCAGTCCGGTCTTCACGTCCCGCCAACCCTGTGGGCGGCGGGAAGTTCCGCTCAGGCGGCTACGTAGCCGCGCCCTTCCTTCTTGACCGAGCCGTCGCCCTCCAGCTCGTTCATAACCCGGTACATGTAGTTCGGGTGCTTGACGCCGAGCTTCTCCGAAAGCTCGCGCACCGAGACGCCGGGCTGCTGGCGCACCACCTCCAGAGCCTGCTGCGCGCGCGTTCCGCCCTGGCGCCGGCGACGGCGCCTGCGCCCGTTGCCCGAGGAGGTCGAGCCGCGCGGGCGGCCGGGTCGGCGCTTGGCCGGGGCGGCGTCCAGTCCCTCGAGCGCCGCCTTGGCGCGTTCGAGCTTGAGGTACTCCTCGTGGAGCGGCTTGAGCTCCTTCAGCCTGGCGTCCATTGCCTGTAGCTGGTCCTTCAGGAAGTCGGTCATAATGTGTAACAGTAACAGTTACTCAAAAAGACCTTTCAGGTTCTTCAACGACTTGTCCAACTCTCCACCTGTCACGCGCCTCACCGCCGGTCCTGCCATCCGTCCGACCGGGCCTCCAGGCAGGTTGTACTCATTCATGTAGTTGAAGCACGTGCCCCCGTCCTTGGCCTCGAACTCGTACACCACCCTGGCCCTGGACCGAACCGGACCCTTTCCTTCCCACACCACCTTTTCCGGTGTGTTCTCAGTCACCTTCCAGGTGACCCTGAACCGCTGTCCCGCGAGCTTCAGGCACTGTGTGAGCTGCGATCCCTTGCGCAACTGCCCATTGGGTGAGTCCTCGAGATGTTGGTGAATCGACACCCAGTCACCAAGGCGATCGGGGTCCATCACCAGCTCGCGGACTGCCTGCGGGTCCGCGTTCAGCTGCATCGACCGCTCTACCTTCACCGTGCCCCCAGGGGCTCGATCGCCTCCCACTCGCCGAGCGAGTGCTCCACGGCGCGATCGAAGCCGCGCGGCCGCAGGCCGTACAGCCGGGCCGCTTCGTGCGGGTCGCGGGGGAGAATCTCCGACTCGAGGCTCTCCATCAGCGGCCGCACCAGCTCGAGCGGCTGGCCGGTGACGGCGGCCACCACGGCGCTCGCCGGCGGGGTCAGCGTGGTCTTGAGGCCCAGCGACGCCCGCCCGACCCCCATGATCTCCGCGATTCGCTCCAGCATCTCGCCGTAGGCCAGCACGTCCGCCCCGACGATGTCGAGCGCCCGACCGGCCGCGGCCGGGACCGAGGGGGTGCGAGCCAGGTACTCGAGCATGTCGCGCTCGTCGATCGGCTGTGTGCGGTTGCGGTTCCAGGCCGGCATGGGCAGGACCCGCAGGCGCTCCACGAGGCGGACCAGCACCCGAAACGAGGAGGAGCCGGCGCCGATTACGATCGAGGCGCGCAGCGACGTCGACTCGGGGACGGCGTCGAGCAGGATCTGCTCGACCTCCAGCCGCGAGCGCAGGTGCTTGGACTGCCGCCCGCCGGGCGCCATCCCGCCCAGGTAGACGATCCGTTCCACCCCGGCGCCACGGGCGGCCTCGCCGAAGCGGCGGGCCATGCGGCGGTCGCGCCCCGCGAAGTCATCGTCGGAGGAGGCCTCCATTGAGTGCACGAGGTAGTAGGCGGTGCTCACGCCGTCCAGCGCCTCGTCGATGCCCTCGCCCTGCAGCAGATCGGCCTTGACGGGCTCGACTCCGTCCAGCGGGGTGAGACGCGCGGCATCGCGAGCCAGCCCCCTCACGGGGCGGCCCTCCGAGGAGAGGCGCTCGAGGAGGCGCTCTCCGACATAGCCGGTGGCTCCGGCGACGAGTTCCATGCAGAAAGGAGTACGCACCTTAGGTGCCTCCCCGCTCAGCCAGCCTCGCGCTCGAACCGCGCGGAGCGCGCCTCGTGGTCGGCGCACGGTGCCCTCGGAGGAAGGCAGCGAAACCCCGCAAAGACCGGGGCAACGTGCGGACACCCTGGAAATTGCGGGAAAACAGAAAAGCGCCGTTTTCCGGATTTGCGCAGTGGCGAGGGGGGCGAACATGTTGCATGGTCGTCCCGTGCCCAAGCCCAAGAGCCAGAAGGCCGCGCGCTGCCAGGACTGCTTCTTCCACCAGCAGATGCTGTGTGCGCTGAAGGTCAGCAAGCCCTGCCCGACGTTCCGCCCGGCCGAGCGCGGGCTGGCACCCGAGCGCCAGCTGTCGTTCGTCTTCCGGGCCGAGCGCACCCACGCGGCCTACGCCTTCCCGCCGGCTCCGGGCCCCTAGAAGCTCCCCGCCGGGGGATAATGGCGTCGTGCGGCTGACGGTCCTGGGCAAGTCACCCTCGTGGCAGGACGCCGGGGGCGCCTGCTCGGGCTATCTGGTCGAAGAGCAGGACACCCGCCTGCTGGTCGACTGCGGCAACGGCGTGTTCGCCAAGCTGCGCGAACACGTCGATTACGTCGACGTGGATGCGGTAGTCGTGTCGCATCTGCACGCCGACCACTTCCTGGACCTCGTCCCCTACTCGTATGCGCTCACCTACGCGCCCCGCCAGCAGCCAGTCCCCGTGCCCCCGTGGCCGGGCACCGACGACCCGGCCAGGCCCGAGCTGCACGTCCCGCCGGGGGCGACCGACGTGTTCCGCAGGGTGGTCGGGGCTTGGGGCAACGAGGACCTCATCGAGAACGCCTTCGAGATGCGCGAGTACGAGGTCAGCTCGCGACTGGAGATCGGCCATCTCGTCGTCACCTTCCGCGCCGTGCCGCACTTCCTGGAGACCTACGCGATGTGCCTGAGCTCCAAGAGCGGCAACGGCCGGCTGGTCTACGGGGCCGACACGAGCCCCACCGACTCGCTGAAGGATTTCGCCGCGGACGCCGACCTGCTGGTGATCGAGGCCACGCTGCCGCGCCCTGAGCGGACGGGCGTCCGGGGGCACCTGACGCCGGGCGAGGCCGGCGAGCACGCCGAGGGGGCGAACGTGGACCGCGTCCTGCTGACCCACATCTCCGACGAGCTGGACGCGACCTGGGCGCGCGACGAGGCCCGCCGCACCTTCTCGGGCCGCGTGGACGTGGCAAGCGACGGCTTCGTGGTGGAGCTCCCCTGAGCTCCGAGCGCGACCTCTTCGCCGGGTTCGAGCGGATGCGGCGCGACATCGACGAGCTGTTCGGCGACGTGTTCGAGCGCTCCGGGCTCCGCGGCCGGGGCTTCGTTCCCGCGATCGACGTCCTCTACCTGGACGACCCGCCGCGCGCGGTCGTGCGCGCCGACCTGGCCGGGGTCGACCCCGAGCGCCTCGGGCTGGAGATTCGCGGTCGGCAGCTCGTGATCGCCGGGGAGCGGCGCACGGTCGAGCAGGGCGCGCGGCTCTACCAGCAGCTGGAGATCGAGCAGGGGGTGTTCCGGCGCGTCGTGGAACTGGGCGCCGACGTGGTCGCCGACGAGGCCCGGGCGTCGTACGACGACGGAATGCTACGGGTCGAGGTCCCCCTGGCCCGGCGGGAGGAGCCGGTGCGCCGGGTACCGATCGAGGAGGGCGGATCCTCGTGAGCATCGCTGTCCCCTCGGGCAACGGCGAGTTCCACGAAGTGCCGGTGGGCAGCGGATTGCCGGGCGCGCTCCCGGTGCTCCCGCTGCGCGAGAGCGTCCCCTTCCCCAACATGCTCATTCCGCTGGCGGTGGGCCAGGAGCGCTCGGTCCAGCTCGTCAACGACGTGCTGGGAGGCGACCGGATGATCACCATGGTCGCCTCGCGGAACCCCGAGCTCGAGGAGCCCGGTCCCGACGAGCTCTACGACGTCGGGGTCACCGGCGTCGTCGCCCGGATGATCAAGGTGCCCGACGGCTCCCTTCGCATCCTGGTCAACGGCGGCCAGCGGGTGCAGCTGGGCGAGTACTCGGCCACGGAGCCCTACCTGGTGGCCGAGATCACCGAGCGGCCGGACGAGTTCGAGCCCTCGACCGAGCTCCAGGCCCTGCACCGCAACGTGCAGAGCACCTTCACGCAGATCATCGAGCAAGTGCCCTACCTCCCGGAGGAGCTGCAGGTGGCGGTGGCGAACCTGGAGGACCCGGCCGAGCTGGCGCACATGATCGCCGGCGCCCTGCGCATCGACACCGCGGAGAAGCAGGAGCTGCTGGAGGAACGCGACGTGGCCAAGCGCCTGCGCCGCCTCTCGGAGTTCCTGGCCCGCGAGCTGGAGGTGGTCTCCCTCGGCAGCCAGATCCAGTCGCAGGTCCAGTCGGAGATGGACCGCGGCCAGCGCGAGTACTACTTGCGCCAGCAGCTCAAGGCGATCCAGGAGGAGCTGGGAGAGGTCGACGAGCAGGGGGCCGAGGCCGCGGAGCTGCGCGAGCAGATAGAGGCGGCCGACCTGCCCGAGCACGCTCTCAAGCAGGCCGAGCGCGAGCTGCAGCGCTTCGAGCGCCTGCCACCCCAGGCGGCCGAGCACGGCGTGATCCGCACCTACCTCGAGTGGCTGGCGGCCCTGCCCTGGGCGAAGTCGACCGAGGACAACCTCGACCTCGCGCATGCGCGTGGGGTGCTCGACGCGGACCACTACGACATCGAGCGGGTCAAGGACCGCATCCTCGAGTTCCTCGCGGTGCGCAAGCTCAAGAACGACGCGCGCTCCTCGATCCTCTGCTTCGTCGGCCCGCCGGGCGTGGGCAAGACGTCGCTGGGCAAGTCGGTCGCCTCGGCGATGGGGCGCGCCTTCGAGCGCCTCTCGGTGGGCGGGGTGCGCGACGAGTCCGAGATCCGCGGCCACCGGCGCACCTACATCGGCGCCATGCCCGGGGCGATCATCCGCGCGCTGCGCGACGCGGAGTCCAACAACCCCGTGCTGATGATCGACGAGATCGACAAGATGGGCGCGGACTTCCGGGGCGACCCCTCGAGCGCGATGCTCGAGGTGCTCGACCCCGAGCAGAACTCCAGCTTCCGTGACCACTACCTGGACCTGCCCTTCGACCTGTCGAGCTGCTTCTTCATCACCACGGCGAACCAGCTCGACCCGGTCCCCGCGCCGCTGCGCGACCGCATGGAGGTGATCGAGCTCTCGGGCTACACCCAGGAGGAGAAGCTCGAGATCGCCAAGCGCTACCTCGTGCCGCGCCAAGTCGAGCGCAACGGCCTGGGGAGGTCCAAGATCGAGTTCACCGACCTCGCGCTCGAGGAGATCATCGACGGCTACACGCGCGAGGCCGGCGTGCGCAGCCTTGAGCGCGAGATCGGGTCGGTGTGCCGCAAGGTCGCGCGCGAGTTCGCCGAGGGGACCCGGCGCTCCAAGCGCACGGTGCGGCCCAAGCAGGTGCGCCTGCTGCTGGGCAAGCGCAAGTTCCAGGAGGACGTCGGGCGGCGCACGGACGAGGCGGGCGTGGCCACCGGCCTGGCCTGGACGCCCGTGGGGGGTGACGTCCTGTTCGTGGAGGCCGCCGCCTACCCGGGCGAGGGCAAGCTGCAGATCACCGGCCAGCTGGGGGACGTGATGAAGGAGTCGGCCGCCGCGGCGCTCTCCTGGGTCAAGGGCCACTCCGAGTCGCTGGGCGCCGAGCACTCGGACCAGTGGTTTCGCGAGCACGACCTGCACGTCCACGTGCCCGCCGGCGCCATCCCCAAGGACGGCCCCAGCGCGGGCATCACGATGGCCACAGCGCTCGCCTCGTTGCTGACCGGCCGCCCGGTCCGCTCGGACACCGCGATGACCGGCGAGGTGACTCTCACCGGGCAGGTCCTGCCCATCGGCGGGCTGAAGGAGAAGGCTCTCGCGGCACAGCGCGCGGAGCTGACCAGGGTCATCGCGCCGAGGCGCAACGAGCCCGACGTCGACGAGTTTCCCCAGCACCTGAAGGACGACATGGAGTTCGTCTTCGTCGATTCGATCGAGGAGGTTCTGGACCAGGCGCTCGAGCCCGCAACCCGACTTTCTGGTGTCCAAGCTGCCTGAGCCGGGTATGGTGCGCCGTGCCGGCAAGCAAACTCCGAGGAGAGCAATGGCAGCGAAGAAGAAGGCCGCGAAGGCAGGCGGTGGTGTCGCCGCCGCAGGTAAGGCGGTGAAGGACAACGAGTACGTCCAGCGCCTGATGGAGGACGAGGATCTGCGCGAGAACCTGCGTACGGCCTTCGACTCCTCGAAGAGGGCCTACACCCGGATCAGCAACGGCAAGGGCCCTCAGGCCGTCTTCGACGACAAGAAGACCCAGAAGGAGCTGCAGAACGCCGCGAGCGCCATGAAGGACGCCGCCGACGCGCTGCGCGGAGCGAAGCGCAAGCGCAAGGCCAAGCGCCGCGGCAGTCTCCTGATGGTCCTCGTCGTCGGTGGCATCGCCGCCGTGGCCCTGAACGAGGGTCTGCGCAAGAAGGTGCTCGACGCGCTGTTCGGCGCCGAGGAGGAGTTCGAGTACACCTCGACCACCACGCCGCAGACCAGCAATCCGCCCAGCGCGCCCGTCGGGAGCTCCTGACCGGCTCGCCGGGCGAGCAAGCAGTTCTTGAAGGGCGTCCTGCGGGGCGCCCTTCGTAGTTCAGGAGGCTGTCGACCGCCGGTGGCGCCCGAACAGGAATCGCGCTGCGCTCCGGCGGTACGATCGTTGGCGGTGGAGGCCTCGGTCGCAGCCCCACGCCGCTTGGACGGCGAGAAGGCGCGCAGCATCGTCCAGGCGATGCGCGCGAGCGTCGCCGAGCGCGGAGCCGCCGGGTCGACGTTCGACCACGTCGCGCGCGACGCGGGCGTCTCGCGCGGGCTGCTGCACTACTACTTCGGCTCCAAGGAGCGCCTGCTGGTCGAGGTCGTGCGCCACGACTGCGACGAGCGGGTCGCCGCGCTCGAGAAGAGCCTGGCCGGCGCCGGCTCGCCGGACGAGATCGTGGAGGCGCTGGTCGAGCAGCTCAAGGCCTTCCTGGAGGACGACCCGGGGTCGCCCACCGTCGTCTACGAGATGCTCAGCGCCTCGCGCCACTCCGAGGAGATCCGCCTGGAGCTGGCCGAGCTGTACCGGACGTGGCGAGCGCACCTGGCCGAGTCGCTGCGCGCAAAGGAGGCCGAAGGCGTCGTCACCCTCGACGCCGGTGCGGAGGAGGTCGCCGCGGTGATCTTCGCGCTGGGCGACGGCATCGGCATGCAGCTGCTGTCCGACCCCGACTGGGATTCGAGCGCCGCCCTGCAGCTCGGCACCCGCAGTGTCCGCCGTCTGCTCGCCCAGTGACCAAGGTCACAGAAGTCTCGCGTTGAGCGCTGTCTCATGCCTGGCTGTACGGCCAGCCAGCAAGCGGGAGTAAGGGCAATGCAGGCAGCGATGGAGAAGCTCGGCAGGTTCCTGGAACGCCGACGCTGGCTGGTGGTGGCGGTCTGGCTGGTCGTCCTGCTCGCCTCGGCCCCGTTCGCGGCGAGGCAGACCGAGCACCTGACCAGCGGCGGCTTCGTGGTCCCCGGCTCGGGCTCGGAGGCGGTCGACCACTCGCTGCACCAGTTCGACCGCGCCCAGCGCGACTCGCTCGCCGTGGTGCTCGCCCAGAAGCCGGGCTCTACCACGAGCGACGTCCGCGCCGCCGTGGACCGCGTCGGCGTCGCCGCGCGCAGGCTCGACCACGCCGAGCTCTCGGGCACCGTGGCCGCGCAGGCAAAGCGCGAGGCCGGCAAGGGCTCGATCGTGGTGGTGCCCCTGGACGTGAACGGCTCCCAGGACGAGCTGTCAGACCTTGCGGTGGACATGCGCGAGGAGGTCGGCGCCGGCGCGGGGGCGCGCGACGGCGTGCAGACCTACCTCGTCGGCCAGCAGGCTCTGTGGGCGGGTATGCAGGACCTCAGCAAGGAGGATCTCGAGTCCGCCGAGAAGAGCGGCTTTCCGATCGTGCTACTGATCCTGCTTGCCGTCTTCGGATCGCTCGCGGCCGCGGCGCTGCCGCTGGCCCTGGGCTTTGCCAGCGTCGGCATCACCGGGGCGGGCATCTTCTTCCTCTCTCAGACCACCGACATGTCGGTGTTCGTGACCAACGTGGCCTCGATGATCGGCATCGGGGTGGCGGTGGACTACTCGCTGTTCATCCTCGCCCGCTACCGCGAGGAGGTGCGCGCCGGGCGCGAGCCCGACCAGTCCCGGGCCATAGCGCTGCGAACGTCGGGCCTGACGGTGGCCTTCTCGGGCGTGACGGTGATGCTCTCGCTGGCCGGGCTGTTCCTGGTCGACTCCACGACGATCCGCTCGATGGCCATGGGCGCCATCCTCGTCGTGGCGATCTCGATCCTCGCCGCTGTGACGCTCCTACCGGTGCTGATCAGGCTGCTGGGCAAGCGCGCCTACGCCCGCGGGCGTGTGGCCACGGTGACCGCGCTGATCTTCCGCTCGCTGCAGTGGCGCCGGCGCCGCCCCGGCTCCACGCGTGAGGTCAAGGCCGACTTCTGGACGCGCTGGACCGAGCGGGTGACGCGCCGGCCGGTCCTGGCCGCCACCGCGAGCGCGGCGGTGCTCCTGGTGCTCGCCATCCCCGCTCTCTCGCTCGAGTTCGGCGACGGCGCGCTGCGCCAGTTCCCCGGGGGCAACGAAACCCGGGTCGGCGCCGAGCTGGCGGCCGACCGCCTCGGCCCGGGCGCGGCCGGGCCGACGCAGGTGATTGCTCAGCGCAGGGAGGCCGAGACCGTGGGCCGCCGGCTGCGGCGCGACCCCGAGGTGGCACGGGTGAACCGCCCAGTCGCCTCGGAGGACGGCGGCTCGGTGCTGTTCTCCGCGGTGCCCCGGCACGATCCCGAGAGCCCGCAGGCGCGAGCGCTGGTCGACCGGCTGCGCGCCTCGGGCGCAAGCGTGCAGGTGGGCGGTGCCACCGCCAGCGTCGAGGACTTCAAGGACCAGGTTTCAGGCTCCATGTGGAAGATCGCCCTATTCGTGCTGCTGTTCTCCTACATGGTCCTGTTCCTGCTGCTGCGCTCGGTGCTGCTGCCCCTGAAGGCCGTGGTGATGAACCTGCTCTCGGTCGGCGCCGCCTACGGGGTGCTCGTGGCGATCTTCCAGTACGGCTGGGTGGACGGCTTCCTGGGATTCGAGTCGCTGGGCTACATCAACACCATCACGCCGCCGTTCCTGCTGGCGATCGTGTTCGGCCTGTCGATGGACTACGAGGTCTTCCTCCTGACCCGCATCCGCGAGCGTTACGAGGCGACCGGCGACAACAAGCTCGCCGTCGCGCAGGGCCTGCGGGCCAGCGCGGCCACCATCTCCAGCGCCGCGCTGATCATGGTCGCCGTGTTCGCGGTCTTCGCCGGCACCGGCGTGCCCTCGATCAAGGAGATCGGCCTGGGCCTCGCGGTCGCCATCGCGCTCGATGCGACTCTCGTCCGTCTTATTCTCGTACCCGCGACGATGGAGCTCATGGGCAAGTGGAACTGGTGGGTGCCGCGGCCGCTGGCGCGTGTGCTGCCCCGGAACGACTTCGAGGGGTCGCCCGCCTGACGCTCCCGCGCTGGCGGCAGGGCACGCCGGCCGTGCTATGCGTGGCCGGCCCGCACGCGATCCCCGTTTCGACCGCGGTCCGTCTCGGCGACGAGCGCCTGGCCTTCGCGCTGGGCCCCGGGCGCGACACGCTCGAGCGGCTGCGCGCCGAGCCGCGCGCGGCGCTGTGCCTGCTGGGCGTCGAGCTCGCCTTCAGCGTCTACGGAACGGCGGTCGTGGTCCGCGACCCGCTGGAGGCGGCGCCCGTCGTGGGCGTGGAGCTGCGCGTGGAGTCGGTCCAGGACCACCTGGCCGACGGCCGTACGGAGATGCTGGACGGCGCGCGCTGGCGCTGGCTGGACCCCGACGCGGCCGGCTCGGACCCGAAGATCGCGGCCGAGCTCTCCACGCTCTAGGCCGCCCCGTCCGCGCTAGGCGGGCTGCGCGGCTACCGGCGGCCGCTTTGCGCCGGTTGAGCGCCGCGCGCGTCTGGGCTGGAGCTCGACGCGATCGTTGCCCGCCAGGAACTCGTCGATCTCCGGCCAGGTCGTCCTGCGGGCCGAGCGCCCGGTGAGCACCCCGAGGTGTCCGCCGGGCGCGTCGCGCAGGCGAACCTCCTGCGCGTTGGGAAGCAGGTCGGCCACGTGGCGCACCGCCCCGCGCGGGGCCAGCACATCGCTGCCGCCGGCCACGCTCAGGACGGGCTGGCGGACCGCGGCCAGGTCTATCTCCTGGTCGGAGAGCAGGACCTTGCCGCCGGCGAGCTCGTTGACACGGAAGAAGGCGTGGTAGAGCTGCCCGAAGGTGCGCCCGGGGTAGGCCAGCATGCGCGCCATGTAGTTGTCGACGGCCTCGGCGTGGGCCAGCGTGTCCCGGTCGCCGAGGTTCTGGGCCAGGAAGAGCGGCTTGGTCAGGTAGCGGTCAAATGCCGTCAGGCGAAAGCCGAGCGAGACCAGCGGCGCGGGCGCTCCGCCGAGTCCCCTGTAGAGCGCGGATACCAGCGCCCCGCCGGTCAGCTGTGACAGCCGCCGGATGGGGGCGAACATGCGCACCTGGGCGAAGTCGAAGGGGCTGGCCACCATCGCCACCGAGGAGACGGGCAGCTTCTGGTCACCCGCCACGGCCAGCAGGGTCATGATCCCCCCCAGGCACCAGCCGACAGGCTGGACCGGTGCGCCGCCGGCGTCCTCGGAGACTGCCTCCACTGCCTCGGGGATGACCTCGTCGACCCAGTGCTCGAGGCCGAGCGCGCGGTCTGAGAACGAGATCGGGCCGTAGTCGACCAGGTAGGTGGGGTGACCGCGGGCCACCAGGTGCTCGGCCAGGCTGCAGCCGCGGCGCAGGTCGAAGGACGAGGCCGGCGCCGCGAGCGGCGGGACCAGCAGGACGGGCGAGCGCCTGTGGGGCCCGCCGCGGGCCGGGCGGTATCGGTAGACCGTGCGCTGCGGGCCCTCGTCGATTATCGACTTGGGGGTCGGCGAGAGCTCGGCCAGACCGCCTCCGACCAGCATGTCGTAGCCGTTCGCGGCCGAGTCGACGAGGGTGTCTAGAGAGAGGCGGGCGATCCTAAAAAGTCTAGGAGCAGGTCGCCGAGCCGATCGGGTCGCTCCAGCTGAGGGCAGTGCCCGCAATCGTCGATGACCTCCAGGCGCGAACCCGGCACCGCGTCCAGCACGCGCTCGGCGCCCGACTGGAAGACGAGCAGGTCCTGGCGCCCCCAGACCAGCAGCACGGGGCAGTCGATCTGGTCGAACTCGAAGCAGTCGTCGAGCTCGGGCAGGAGCCGGCGAGCGGTGCGCACGACCCGGGCGGCGGTGGCGCGGCTCTCGAGGTGCCCGGCGAACGCCCTCGCCACGAGCGGGTCGACCTCCGAGGGGCGGTGGAAGACCAAGCGGCTGTAGACGCCGGCCACCACGCGCCGGGTGATCGCGTTGGGCACCGGCAGCGGAGACGAGAGCAGTGTGCGCACGAGCGGGTCGCGGCGCACGAGCACGAACCAGCGCGCCATGTCCAGCCCTGCCGGGGCGACGGCCAGCACCCCGCCCAGGTCGTGGCGCTCGGCGGCTCGCAGCGCCGCGCAACCGCCGAGCGAGTTGCCGACGACCACGGTCCCCTGGCCGGTCTGCTCGAGCGCGGCGTCCACGAAGGCGTCGAGCTGCTCGAGGATGGGCGCGCCGGTCAGCTTGCCGGCGGCGCCGAAGCCGGGCAGGTCGAGCGCCAGAGCGGCTCGGCCCTCGCGGGCCAGGCGGTCGAGCAGCAGGCGCCAGGTGTCGGCGCTGTCGGCCCAGCCGTGGAGGAGGAGGAGCGGGGGGCCCTCGCCCTCGAGCTCCAGCGCGCGAGTCCTGTATCCCGCGAGCTCCAGCCGGTGCTCGAACAGCGGCTGCATGCAGCCATTTTAGGCCAGTTTCGGACTGCTCCAGGGCTGGTGGAGGCGCTCCTCGAGCTCTGCCGCGAGGTCGCCGGCGGCGATGCGTGTCTGCTCGAGCGAGTCGCGGTCGCGAAGGGTGACGGTGTCGTCCTCCATGGTCTGGTGGTCGACGGTCACGCCCCACGGGGTCCCGATCTCGTCCTGGCGCCGGTAGCGCTTGCCGATCGAGCCGCCGGTGTCGAACTCGGCCGGGATGCGTCTGCGCAGCTCTTCATAGATCGCGCGCGCCTTCTCGGGCTGGCCGTCCTTGTTGACCAGCGGCAGCACCGCGGCCTTGACCGGCGCCAGGCGCGGGTGCAGGCGCAGCACGACGCGCTCGCGCCCCTCGACCTCCTCCTCGTCGTAGGAGTCGACCATGAAGGCCAGGGTCGCGCGGTCGGCGCCCGCGGAGGGCTCGATGACGTGGGGCACGTAGCGGTCGCCCGTGCCGGGGTCGACGAACTCCATCTTTACGCCGCTGTACTTGGCGTGCTGGGCGAGGTCGAAGTCGCCGCGGTTGGCGATGCCCTCGAGCTCGGACCAGCCCATAGGGAACAGGTACTCGATGTCGCTCGTGGCGCTGGAGTAGTGCGAGAGCTCGTCGGCGCCGTGGGGGCGCAGCTGCAGATGGTCGGCCCTGATGCCGAGATCGGTGTACCAGCCCATGCGGTCCTCCATCAACGCTGGTGCCAGGTGTCGGCCTCGGCGGGTGGGACGAAGAACTCGATCTCCATCTGCTCGAACTCGTAGGTACGGAAGATGAAGCTCTGGGTCGTGATCTCGTTGCGGAAGGCCTTGCCCACCTGGGCGATGCCGAAGGGCGGCCGCTTGCGCGCAAATTGCAGGACGTTCTTGAAGTTGACGAAGATGCCCTGGGCGGTCTCGGGACGCAGGTAGACGACAGAGCCCTCGTCCGCTACCGGCCCCACGTGGGTCTCGAACATGAGGTTGAACTGGCGGGCCTCGGCCAGCTCCCCGCCGCACTCGGGGCACGTGCGCTGGCCGGGCGGCAGGTGGTCCTCACGCCAGCGCTTCTTGCACTCGCCCAGGCACTGGACGAGGGGGTCGGTGAAGCCCTCGAGGTGGCCGCTGGCCTCCCAGGTGCGGGGGTGCATGAGGATTGCCGCGTCTAGCGCGACCATGTCGTCGCGCTCCTGCAGCACCGAGCGCCACCACTCGGCCTTCACGTTGCTCTTCAGCAGGACCCCGTAGTGGCCGTAGTCGTAGACCGAGGCCATGCCGCCGTAGATCTCCGAGCTTTGAAAGATGAACCCGCGCCTCTTGCAAAGAGCGACGATTTTGTCCATCGAGACCGCCTCGGACACGGCGGAGACGCTATAGCGTGGCCCGATGATCAGGACGGCCTTCCGCCCTGTCCGCCACGTGACGGCCTGGCTGGTGTGGCACGCAGCAGGCGTGTCGCTGCTCGAGGACCTCGAGCAGCCGCGCCCGCCCTCCTAGGCCGCTCCTATACTCGTCGCGCCGTGCCCATCTACGAGTATCGCTGCGACAACAGTCACGAGTTCGACGTTTTCCAGCGTATGAGCGACGAGGCGTTGACCGAGTGCCAGGTGTGCGGCGCGCCCACCAGGCGGGTGCTCTCGGCCCCCGCCGTCCACTTCAAGGGGTCGGGCTTCTACAGCACCGACTACGGAAAGAAGAAGTCGCCCGACACCTCGACGGACACCAAGCCCAAGAAGTCCGAGTCCTCCTCCGAGACCTCCTCGTCGTCCTCCGCCTCGTCGTCGGGCAACGGCTCCTCGGCCGACTCCGACTAGCTGTCGCCCTTCAGCCGGTCGACCGCGTCGTGGCGCTCGGCCTCCGAGACCAGCAGGCTGCCCCCGGGTCCGCAGCCCAGGCAGGAGGGCTTGAGCACCTCCGACTCGCCGGTGCCGCCCAGCATGGCGTCGAGGCTCAGGGCGAGGATGCCCGGGCCGTGGAGGTCGGTCTTGAAGGCCCGTGGCGCGCGCCACGCCGCCCACGGCGCACGGAAGAGCATGAACGGCGAGAAGAACTGGCCGCGTACGCCTGAGAGCAGCTGCTGCTGGCGAGCGGCGCGGTCGGTGTCGTCCTCGGATGGCGCGCAGTTGTTCTTGCGCACGCGCGCCCACCCGAGCGCCTTGCGCCCGTCGAGGTGGTTCTCGCCCTTCTTGAACCGGAGGCCCTTCCAGAAGTTGTCGAACGGCGGCGAGCAGACCGGCCGCTTCGCGGTCACGGTGATCCCGCCGACGGCGTCCACGAACTTCGGGAAGCCCTTGAAGTCGATCTCCATCAGGTGGTTGATCTTCAGGTCGTTCCCGAGGTACTGCTCGACGGTCTCGATCATCAGCGCCCGCCCGCCGAGCGCATAGGCGGCGTTGATCTTCTGGGCGTCGTGCCCGGGGATCTGGGTGTAGGCGTCGCGGGGGATGGAGAGCCTTCGGAAGCCGCCGAGGCTCGCGTGAAGGACCATGATCGTGTCGGCGCGAGCGGGGCCGGTCTGGCTCTTGTCGATCGAGTCGCCCGCCCGGGTGTCGGTGCCGAGGACGAGGAGGTTGCTGCCGGCCAGGATGCTGCTTCCTCCCGAGAGGGCGCGCTCGCTCTTGGGCGACAGGCCGCCGTTGAGCTGGGCGCTGAGCAGGAACAGAGCCAGGGAGAAAACCAGCCAACCGGCCAGCGCCAGAGCGGCGATCTTCAGCGCACGGCCGGGGGACATGCCGCGGCGCTCGCGAGGCTGCCTGGGTCCCTTGTCCCGCCCGCGCCTGCGCAGCCCCTCGAGCCCGCGCGCGCCGATCCCCGAGAAGGGATTTCTGCGGCTCTTGTAGACCTTGTATTCGGGCGGCGAGTCCGGCATCTGGTCCCTTATATCGTCCGGCGATGCCGCCAAAGCGCGTCATCGGCGTCGACGCGGGGGGCACGAAGCTGCTTGGCGGCGTGGTGGACGACCGCCTCGTGGTGCACAACCGGGTCCATCGCCTGTGGCGCGGAGCCGACCGCGAGGAGACGCTGCGCATCGTAGTCGAGGCGGTCGAGGAGCTGCGCGCCGCGGCCCCTGACGCCGCCGCCGCCGGCTTCGGGATCCCCTCGCTGGTGTCCGGGGGCCGATCGGTCGCCTCGGTGCACCTGCCCCTCGACGACGTCCCCTTCGGGGACCTCATGGCCGAGCGCCTCGGGATACCCGTGCTGGTGGACAACGATGTCAACGCCGCCGTCCTCGCCGAGCATCGCTTCGGCGCCGCGCGCGGCACCTCGCACGCGGTCATGTTCGCCCTGGGCACCGGAATCGGCGGTGGGCTGATCCTGGACGGGCGCGTCTACCGCGGGGCAACCGGGGCGGCCGGCGAGCTGGGGCACACCGTCGTCGACGTCGACGGCCCGCCCTGCCCGTGCGGCGGCCGCGGCTGCCTCGAGGTGCTGGCCTCGGGGACCGCGATCGGCATCGCCGGCACGGAGGCCGCCCGCGCCCATCCCCGCTCCGCGCTGGGCAAGCGCCTCGAGGACGACGGGGCGATTCGCGGCAGCTTCGTCACCGAGCTCGCTCACGCCGGCGACGAGCTGGCCCGGGAGGCGGTCTGCTCGGTGGGCCGCCGCCTCGGTGCCGGGCT
>Ga0126307_10000608_pt1 | contig 23093 bp, 27 predicted proteins | sample Plot28_FD_89955 | JGI IMG/M metagenome (GOLD analysis project Ga0126307, IMG submission 89955) | Serpentine soil microbial communities from UC McLaughlin Reserve, CA, USA - Plot28 | ecosystem: Environmental > Terrestrial > Soil > Grasslands | place: USA: UC McLaughlin Reserve, Lake County... | reverse complement strand
GCGTTCCGGAAAAAATCATTAGTTTGTTAACCGAAAACTTACTGAACTAACTGAATGTACCTTATAGCTCTTCATCTCAGCATTCTGGAAATTGCTGTACTCTTAATTGGTGCTGTTATATTAGGCTTTGCTATCCATTTTTTTATTGTCAGTCGCAGGTCGTTAAAACAAGCGTTGGAGAATACCAATCAAAGGTCCTATGCACGGCCGGGCTCATATATAAAACATATTGCTCCTGTTTTGCAAAAAACACCCGAAGTTTTTCCTCAACCAACAAAACAACTAAAACAAAAGAGCCGGGTTGATGAAGAACCGGTAAAGACAAAAATTAAAAATAAACCTTCAACCAAAGAAGAATCCGTAGAAAACCTGAAAGAAACCATATTGCAACAGCAAAAGTTGTTGAATGGGCTTTTGCATCAGGTAGAAGAAATAGAGAATGATGGGAACGAAGAATTGGAAATGGAGAACAAACATTTGCAAAATGAGATCAAAGCCCTCGAACTTCAATTAGGTAAAAATAAAGTTGAATTAACTGAGGCAAAACAACAGGCATCAATTTCTGAAAGAATGGCTGCCCGGATTGAAGAGGTGTACCAGGAGTTTGAGCAATTACAGGCAAAAATGATTGTCTTGGAAAAGCAGGCTGCAAGAGCTAATAATCTTGCGCTTGAATTGGAGGATACCAGGGAAGCTTATGAACAAATACATAAGGATTTACAACGAAAGACCGAGAAACTGGATGAAACATTTTCAGAAAATCAAAGGTTGCAACAACAGTTAAACACACTGGAAGATAAATTGGCAGAAGCGAATTTGCAAAGGCAACAACTACAAAAGAAAGTACAATTTCTACAAGATCTGAATACGGACCTGCAAACCGTGTCCGATACCAATAAAAAACTTCAAACTGAATTGCGTCGTATTGGCGAACTAGAAAGTATGCTTGATATGATTGCTGAAGAAAGAGATTATTTACTTAAGAAGCAGAGTAAATAGCGTGGTCTTTAACTTTGCGCAACAATAAGTTGTATGAATTCTTCCCTTGCTGATTTGCGTAGAGATTATTCTTCTCAAAGTTTGCTGGAAACCGATGTTGCTCCTGACCCAATTGAGCAATTTCAAAAGTGGTGGCAACAGGCAATGCAAAGCGAAATTATCGAGGCGAACGCGATGACGCTAGCTACTGCATCCATTGACGGCATGCCCTCGGCCAGAATTGTTTTGCTAAAAGGATTCGATAAAAATGGATTTGTATTCTTCACTAACTACAAAAGTTATAAGGCCATACAATTAGAAGAAAATCCAAAAGCCTGTTTAGTATTTTTTTGGAAAGAAGTAGAAAGACAGGTGCGGATTGTAGGCCTGGTGAAAAAGCTAGCAGCAAAAGACAGTGATGACTACTTTCACTCGCGTCCCATAGGCAGTCAGCTTGGCGCCTGGGCTTCTCCACAAAGCCAGGTTATCGACAGCCGCAACTGGTTAGATAATCATTACCTGGAAGTTGCTGAACAATTCAGGGAGAAAGGAATTGATCGTCCGCCACATTGGGGAGGATATATAGTACAACCTGTAATTATAGAATTTTGGCAGGGGCGTCCCAGCCGATTGCATGACAGGATTCAATATACCCTGGAGGAAAATGGAAGGTGGAAAATTGAAAGGCTTGCTCCCTGATGATTTAAAAGATAAATTGGTTAAAAGTTCAAGAAGAAAGTATCAACCTGTCAAGCCTTTCAACTAACTAACTTTCTTTCTTAACAGCAGGCTTATTACCCGTTGTTTTTTTGTCGCTGGCTGGTCTTGATTTACCAAAAGAGCCTTTAAACGTTTTTCCTTTTTTTGTTTTTTTATCACCTCTGCCCATAATTATATTTTTTGTTGTGCAAATGTCGGGAAAAATAAAAAGCCCCGTGCACACACGGGGCTTAAATGCGTTTGTGCTGTAATTACAATTTAGCCGAAAGCTCTTTACCAGCTTTAAAGCGGGCAACTTTCCTTGCTTTAATTTTAATTACTTCACCAGTTTGAGGATTACGGCCATTGCGGGCAGCACGTTTTGAAACAGAAAATGTTCCAAAACCAACTAAGGTAACTTTGCCACCGCCTTTTAAAGTTTTAGTAACGGCTTCTACGAAAGAATCTAAAGCAGCATTCGCTTGGGTTTTGGTAACGCCTGCATCATCAGCGAGCTTGGCGATCAGTTCAGCTTTGTTCATATTCGATATTTTAAAAAGTTTGAGTGCAACAAAAATAGACGGTTTTTTTATCCGGCAAAATAATTTTCGTCATTTGAGAAAAATGTTGACTCGCTTAAAATCCTTATGCCGCAAGGGTTTGAGGGAATTTACGTGGGAGTTGTAACATTGTTTTTGTCCGTCAATGGCTTGAAACGCTTTACAGTAAAGGGTTTCAGACTATGTAAGCTGAAATGCAGACCCCGCAAGGCTTACAGGGAATATACAACAAATAGAAGAACAAAAAATTTTCTTCAGTTATTTTCTGCACAGCTATTCAACAACCTGCATCACACTCCGGTAAGCAATAAATTTATCGCCCCATTTTTGCGAAGAACGTTTACGCATTTCGGGAGCATGCAACTCTATATACCTGTTATAATCTGCTTTAGTCGCTGCATGGTATTGTATAGCATAAGTGGGTCCTTCTGTATCGTCAACTTCCAGCAAACGCACTACTTTATAATCTGTAAAACATTTGGTTTGTAAAACATCACGTATATGTTCGTGCAACAGCCATTGCAACCAGGCATCTGCGATTGAAGCCTCTACTTTCACTGTCACATTATAAATGATCATTCCCGCACATTTTCAATATCAACTTCCAAATAAATAGGGCAATGGTCGCTGTGCTTTACATCATGATAAATTTCTGCGTTTTTCAAGTAAGGTTTCAAAGGTTCCGTAACACTGATATAATCTATTCTCCAGCCCTTGTTAGCTAAACGCACAGAAGGAAAACGCTGACTCCACCAGCTATAGCGATGCGGTTCCTGGTGAAATTCGCGGAATGTATCTATCCATCCGTTGCCGTAAAATTTATCCATCCATGCTCTTTCGTCAGGTAAAAAACCAGACGTGTTTTTATTGCCTGTGGGGTTATGAATATCAATTTCTTTATGCGCTATATTATAATCGCCGCAAAGTATAAGATTGGGATAAGTTTTGCGCAGGTTCTGTATGTAATCAAAAAATTCACCCAGCCATTGATATTTATAAGTCTGGCGTTCATCGCCGGAAGTGCCGGATGGAAAATAGGCATTAACCAGGCGCACTTTTCCAAAGTCTAAATGCATTACTCTTCCTTCATCATCACTTAGCTGGTGGCCGGTCCCACACTGCACGTGGTCAGGTTTTATTTTCGTAAAAACCGTTACACCGCTATATCCCTTTTTTTGGGCGCAGAACCAATGGTCATGATAACCTAGCTCATTAAATAATTTAGCATCAAGGTCATTTTGTTGTGCTTTGTTTTCCTGTATGCAAATGACGTCGGCAGGGTGTGTTTTTAGCCATTCAATAAAGCCTTTCTTTATAGCAGCTCTTATGCCATTTACATTATAGCTAATGATCTTCATGAAGCAAATGTAGGAAAGTCTATAGTCCATTTTCCGTGATGAACAGATTTGTTGGCGTACAAGTGAGTGACACAAGAGGTGCTCAATAGCGATATAAAAAGATGGCGTACAAATCGATAATTTTAATTTTTATGGAACAACAAACAATCAAGCCCGGGAAAAAGAAATATGATCCCATTATTCCACCAAAAGAACATGTGTACCTGGAGGGACCCAAAAGCCGTGGCTATGAATTAAGATTTGCCTGGAAAGTTTTTTTAGAATTGATTACTGCCATCCGGACACTGCATTTTGTGGGCCCGTGTATTACAGTATTTGGATCGGCACGATTTAAAGAAGATAATGAGCATTACACATGTGCCAGGGAATTTGGAAAGCGTATTGCCGAATTAGGATTTACCACTTTAACGGGTGGTGGTCCCGGGATTATGGAAGCGGCCAACAGGGGAGCGTATGAAAATGGCGGCAGGTCGGTGGGTTGTAATATCAAATTGCCATTTGAACAAAGTACTAACAAGTACCTGCATAAGAGCATGACGTTTGAGTTTTTCTTTACCCGTAAAACTATGCTCATTAAATATTCTTATGCCTTTATTATTATGCCTGGAGGATTTGGAACGATGGACGAGTTTTTTGAAACCCTGACTTTGATACAAACAAAAACTATTACCAGTTTTCCATTGGTAATTTTTGGAACAAAGTTTTATAAAGAATTAATGGATGTAATGCACGACATGGCCAGAAAAGGAACAATATCGGAAGAAGACTTATCATTAGTTTTATTAACAGATGATGTGGGAGAAGCAATGGACCATATAAGAAAGTACATAACTACTAATTATAAGATTAAACCCCGCCGGCGGTTATGGTGGCTGTTCGAGAAAAGATAAATTCATTGCACTATTTCCTGTACATCAAAAACAGCTTCTGTATTTATGGGGCCGTAAATATGCGGGAACTCCTCGTTTATAGAAGGTGCAAGGTCATAGCGTAACGGTGCAACCAGTTTGTTTGTGTCTATCGTAAGTTTTACTAAGTGATTCTGTCCTTTGTAATACCGATTTAAAACGCCGTCCACCTGTCCTCCATTACTGCAATGAATAAAGCCTTCCGTTTCTAAAGAAGGTGCGGAGTAAACTCCTTTTTGCCTGGCCAGGTTCCATGCTTCTGCTGACGTGATGTGATAGATAATTCCCATTTCTTTTATGTAAAAATTAATCAATCGTTAATTGTATTTTCTGATCAGGCCATTCGCCAAATACCTGGTTGATCTTTTGAAATCTGAAAAAAAAGATTTCATTTAGTTTGGTTTTTATTGTCAATGCATTGGCTACGTTTCCCAAAAATCCCAGCGGCAAACGATAGTGAATAATATCGGTCATTTCGACGCCGCCTGTGATGGTTTTAAAATGGTGCTGGTGATGCCACAGTTTGTACGGTCCTTTCCGTTGTTCATCTACAAATAATTTCATTGGTTCTACATGGGTGATCTCTGTCATCCAATGAATGGGTATACCAAATAAAGGTTTTACTGTATAGGTAATGATTTGTCCTTGGTATGTCTCAGTTCCAAATATTTCATTAGTTACTTTCAAATTTAAAAAGGGAGGTGTTATGTTTAAAAGATTATTAGGATCCGAAAAGAAACCCCAAGTTTTTTCCAGGGTTGCAGGAATCCTTTGAACATTTCTTAGTGTATGAACAGCGCTCATTTGATATATACAAAACAGAAGAAAAATGGTTGATTATTAACTAATAAAAATCCCGGTGAAGACCGGGATAAATAACGTACCATATAATACTATAATTATTTCACTATGCTATTCCATTTCCAAATGTCTTCTTTTTTTCCTGACCTTATAGCTTCTAATTCTTGCTTCAGTACACAATGAATGCTATTGTTTGAATAAGGAGGTAGCTCATAAACCTTTCCATCAATGCTGATACTTGATATGGGTGCAATGACCGCTGCAGTGCCGGCGCCAAAAACTTCTGAAATCCTTCCTTCTGCAAATGCTTTTTTGAATTCCGTTATTCCTACCGGTCTTTCTTCCGTAGCTATACCTAATTCCTGTGCTATTTGTAACAAAGAATCTCTTGTGATTCCATCAAGGATGGAATCGGATATGTGAGGTGTTACCAGTTTTCCATCAATTACAAACATCATGTTCATGGTACCGGATTCTTCAAAGTATTCATGTTCAAATGCGTCCATCCATATAACCTGGTCAAATCCTTCTTCTTTTGCTTTTTGAGTGGGATAAAAAGCGCCGCCATAGTTTCCTGCACATTTTGCAAAACCGGTTCCGCCTTTGGCTGCCCGAATAAACTGGCGTTCTACTTTTACTTTAATAGGTTTCTGGTGTAGCATTTGTGTAGGTCCTGTTATAATCAGGAAATGGTATTCATCAGATATCTTAACACCAAACTTTGCCTCACTGGCAAAAACAATAGGCCTTATATATAGTGCTGCATTTTCAGATGCGGGAACCCAATCTTTGTCAAGCCGCACCAATTCCTGTAAAGCGGTATTAAACAGGTCATAAGGCACAGGCGGCATGCACAATCGGGCCAGCGACTTATTCAACCTGTCATGGTGTTTTTCTATCCGGAAAATATTTATTTTCCCATCTTCCGTACGGAACGCTTTCATTCCTTCAAAAATGCTTTGCCCGTAGTGCAGGGCCAACGTAGTCGGCGACAAGGATAAATTCTGGAAAGGCAAAACCTGGGGCTCCTGCCATTCGCCATTTTTATATATGCATAGAAACATATGATCAGATACGTATCTGCCAAATTCAAGATGGTTCCAGTCTACACTGTCTATTTTTGAAGTCATTGTTGGGGTAATGCGGATGTCGCTGATTGCTTCCATATTTTATATTTTATAAGTACTAACTTTTATGGGTAATGCCATTACATAATAATCAAATGTTTGCGCACCAATAGTAAAGGTGTGATTTCCTGCTTTGGAAAATCCATTTTTCTCATAGAACCTCTTTGCCTTTTCGTTGGATGTATGTACATCAAGCCACAACTGTCCTGTTCCCAATTCCTGTGCCTCTTTTATTGCAGCGTCTAGTAAACCTTGTCCTGCACCACAGCCATGATATTCTTTCAACACATAGATCCTTTGTAATTCAGATTGATTTTCTGATTTTATTACTTCGTGGCGGGAGGTCTTTTTTATTTTAGCAAAACCAGCCACTTCCTCATTTATCAAGGCTAAAAAATAAGAGTTGTTTTGTTTGCTTATACTTTTTTGAATCCGATCAGCGTTGTACGTAAGATTAAGATAGCGCTCTAGTTCATCATGGCTCGTAAACAAATTTACGAAAGTGTCATAAAAAGATGCTCTTCCTACTCTTACAATAGCAGCGGCATCAGCTTCAATTGCTTTTCTTACAGCAAGACTCATACACTTACTTTCACGTTTTGAAGTTCAATTTCCATTTTGATATCAGAACGTTGATAAATGTCTTTTTCAAGCGGCACTTCTATGAAACCAATTTTTTTATACATAGTAATAGCCGGAGCCAGGCCGGTTTGCGAATAAAGTATGACTTTGCCGGCTCCTAATTTTTTTGCCTTTTCAAAAGCTGCATAACTAAGGGCTTCGGCAATGCCCTTACGCCTGTAAGGTTCATCCACAGCCATTTTTGTAAACTCATATACTTTCCCATTAACTTTTTTTAAGGCGACTGTTCCCGCAACTATACCGTTATAGGTAGCCATCAATATGGCACCACCTTCGTCCAATATAGCTTCTTGTGGGTTTTGCAAAACGTATTTATCCAATTCTTCTAACCAGAAATATTTTTCGATCCATGCCCTGTTCAAACGTTCGAAATAAGGTTGATGCTCTGGAGTGTAATCAACGATTTCTATTGAGTTCATACTGCTGTTTTTTGAATTCTTTATTTACCAGGTACACACCCCCAAGAGTAATTAGAGTACCGGTAATAACATTAAAACTCATGTGCTCTTTTAAAATCATCCATCCAAGTAAAACTGCTACAATAGGATTAATATAAGCATAAACAGAAACCTGCGTAGGTGGTAATTTACTAATGGCAAATACATAGGCTGAATAAGCTAGTAAAGAACCTATGAAAATGAGATACGCGAGACTCCACAAGGCTCTCCCATCAGCTTCCACCAGATTTACATATTTTCCTGAAGCATAACAAATGCAGAGCATAACACTACCTGCAATCAGCATTTGTAACCCCACTGAAAACAAAATATCTGTTTTGGGTTTATATCTTGATGCAAATACAGTTCCCAACGACCAGCTTACCGTGGCAACCAGGGACAGGATAACACCAAAAGCAAAACGGGCATTCATAAGCTGTGCAAAGTGTTCGTAAAAAATAGTAATAATGCCCCCAAAGCCTGTTACTAAACCAATGATCATAAGAAGAGTAAACCTGGCAAAGCGCAATAACAAAATGCTGAACAGGGCCACAAAAAGCGGTACCAGTCCAGCTATGATAGCCGCTAAGCCGCTGTTGATATATTCCAAAGCCCAGGTTAGTAATCCATTACTGATGCACAGGAGTAATACTCCTTGAATGGCAATTTTTATCCATGATTTTTTATCTGGCCATTGATAGCCCCTACTTCTGAAATAGGCCACCATTAATAAACCGCCGATAAACTGTCGTACGCCTGATACAAACAAGCCAGGCATATGCTGTGTACTAATACGGGCGGCCAGGTACGTTGTTCCCCAAAAAAAACTTACTACAGCCAGAGCTAAATAAGCCCTGTTTCTTTCGCTTTTCATAACAATACAAAATTGTTTTAAATTTTAGTGATAAAACAGATTCAGTTTTTTTAATTTTGACTATATCAGATTTTTATGTCTAAAATTTTAGTAGCCAAAGAAGATCACAAATACCTGCAGATAGCAGGCGGTATTGAACAAATGATCCACGGCGAAATTTTGCGCATCGGCGATAAGCTTCCTTCGGTGCGTGTATTAAGTGAAGAGTATGGTATAAGCATGGGAACAGCTTTCCAGGCGTATTATCATTTAGAAGGAAAAGGGTTGATCGAAGCCAGGCCCAAGTCAGGTTATTATGTTCGATTCAACAATAAACGCTTTCCGGGAATACCTAAGGTCAGTAGCCCAGAGCCTGTAGTAAATGAGATCAGTACACAGGAAATGATCACCCATGTTTTTAAAAACATTTCTGCCGATGACCTGATTAATCTTTCCGTGGCAACTCCTCAAGCTAATCTTTTGCCGGCGGCCAAACTAAATAAATCTGTGGTGCATGCGCTACGTACATCGAAAACCAATTGTCTAAATTATGAAGACATCCAGGGTAATAAAGAATTGCGTAAGCAGGTTGCCAAATTAGCTTTTAACTGGAATGGTAAGTACAGTGCAGACGATGTTGTGATCACCGCCGGATGTATGGAAGCACTGGTCATGTGCTTAAAAGCCGTCACACACCAGGGCGATACAGTAGCAATTGAAAGCCCTACTTATTTTGGCATTTTCCAGGTGATGGAAAGTTTGGGCCTTAAAGCCATAGAAATTCCTAGTTGTCCTGTTACTGGTTTGGATTTGGATTACCTGGAGAAAGCGATAAAAAAGTTTGGCATTAAAGCATGTGTCTTTGTCCCCAACTTCAATAATCCATTAGGCAGTTGTATGCCGGACGATAAAAAGAAAGACCTGGTACAATTGATCACAAGAAATAAAATACCATTGATTGAAGACGATATTTATGGTGAACTTTATTTTGGCAGGCATCGGCCTAAAACCTGTAAGAGTTTTGATACGGAGGGTTGGGTGTTGCATTGCGGATCTCTTTCCAAATCATTGGCGCCTGGTTACCGTATTGGATGGTGTATTCCAGGCCGCTTTATTCAAAGAGTAAAGGAACTCAAATTAATGCATACCGTTACAGGAACTACCCTCACGCAAGTGGCAATGGCGCATTTCCTAAGTATTGGCCGTTATGAATATCATTTAAAAAACCTGCGGAAGGCTTTACATACCCAATGCCTTCGTTATACCCAGGCTATTATTCAATATTTTCCTGCAGATGTTCGATTAAGCCGTCCCGCTGGAGGTTTTGTTCTGTGGGTAGAAATGAACAAAGAAGTTAATGCATATAAATTATACCAGGAAGCGATGAAATATGGTATTTCCATTGTGCCCGGACAAATCTTTTCTGCCAGTGGTGACTACCGTAATTGTATACGCATTGGATATGGTAACGCGTATGATGAAACAATTGAGTACGGATTAAAAGTTTTGGGTGACCTGATAAAGAAACAAGTGAAAAAATAAATCAGGCTTGCGCATAGGCCGGTACCTTTTCTTTTTCTTTTCCAGTTTGTTTTACTTGCTTGAGCAGCCATAATTGTCTTAGTGAAAAAATATGGAAACTATACGCTAAAACTACTAGTACAGACGGCAGATAGATCATAGGGAACTGTCCCACCTTTTCTACCGTTGGTTCATTTATAAAATAGCGTAATGGTGTTGGCATGGAAAGAAAGGCTACAATCAATACATTGAGCAATAAACTTAGGCCAATAATGTTGTAGGCTATAGCTATGGTGCGGTAGTTGTTTCTTTTGTGCAGTACCATCCATGCAACCACTAGTGCTAATACTCCGGAAGCAATATCCCAATTGCGTCCTTCAAAGGTCATTTGTACTGGCAGAACATTTTTTACAAAGGCCTGCCATAAAATTAGCTCTACAAAAATCCTGAATGCCTGGAAACGGATGAACCAATGTTCAGGTATGGTCGAGGCTATTTCTTTGAAACCTTTTGAAAAGGCAGTTACCAGCACGAGTGGTAAGGGTAGTAATATTAGTATGATCGGCCTTGGTGGTAATGTTGTTAGATCTGCAAAAAAGCCCTTTATTGCCATTATACTCACCATCATCACCCAGCCCGCAATTAATAAAACAGTGGTGCTGAATATGCGGTTCTGAACTGGCCTGCTCCATTTTGTCATTCGAAGTGCCTTGTGTAAATAAAGTAGAACAACAGTTATACAAGCAAGTGACAACAGGACTATTAAAATGTCAGGCAGTGTGGTAGCGTTCATGATTTGTAATTTATAGAGCAAAGTTGGAACCTATAGCAGAAAGCCTGATAGCCAAAATTGCTAATTTGCAACTTCTCTGAATTGAGACGGGTATAATCGTCGTCTCTGCCGGAACAGGCGACTGAAAGAGGCTGCATTGTCAAAGCCCAAAAAATCCGCAATTTCTCTAATAGCCAGATCTGTCGTCCTTAATAATTTTTCTGCTTTTTCCAAACGAAGATTTTGCCAGTATTGGTAAGGAGAAAGGCCATAGGTTTGTTTAAAAAGGCGTAAAAAATGGTACTTGGATAAGCAGGCTGTAGACGCCAATGCATCTAAATCAATATAGCTTCCATCTTGCGCATGAAGCCAGTCCAGGGAGTGAGACAATCGTTTATATAATTCCAACCTCGTTGATGCTTTTACGGCGGGCATTTGTGCAATACGTTTCAATAGGTCGCGATGTTGTTGCAACAGGTATACAACGAGGGATGTCATCTTTTCTTCAAACAAAAGCTTATCAAAATATGCAGGCGTTTGACTCTTTTTAATTTCATATACAATGCGATGGAAGGCTTCATCTTTTCGATAGAGTTGATTATGAAAAGCAAGGGTCACCGCTTTTTGCTGCAGGCCATCATTTAATATAACGTCAGCCGGTGTAAGTAAGGCGCTGAATACGCCTTCGGAAAATGCTTCACCTAAATGAATATTAAAGGTTTCAACCGGTTGCGCACTTTCTATTTCCAGTGTATACGATTGAAAGCGATTGGAGATAAAATAATGATCCGGAGGCACTGTTACCTTTCTGCCTTCCACGGAGCATTTGCTGCTGCCCCGGAGATTTAGAAAAAGAGAAACCGGCCCTGTAACATCGGCACGGTAAGTTTGTTTGATTTGAGTATTAATGATCACAGAAGGGAAACCTTCAGTTTCCAATGGAATGCCTCCATAACCAACACGGCTTTTAAACCGCTGCGCAATCTGGCTTTTGAGCCAGGAAAGATCGGGAAACTGGTCCAGGATCATTGCGCAAAGCTACATTTACTATCGAGCTTTTCATCTCTATGTCGCATGAAATGGGTTAAGACCTTAACCAGTTGAGGACTCGTTTTGAACCGGCTCATCAAATTCTGCCCCACAATTAAAGCAGCGCCATATTTTCTCTGCTCCAATGGCTAAATCGGCAAAAAGAAATCCTGCAAAAGCGCTAAACCAGTTTACTGCTTTGCGGGGACTACTAATAAATTCTATATCATGACTGCCACATTTAGGACAAGACCGGGCTTTTTTTCTTTCTTCTGTAAATTGTTCCAACAATTGAGCTGCCCGTTCTAACTGGTCTCTGCCTACCATTAGTTTTATTCCGCCTACAGCAGTCGTCCATATTGGATTGATAGTAACAGTATTCTCATCTTTCAACCAACAACGTATGCCTTCCTCTTCCAGCCTTCCCAGGAGTATATGTGCATCAATGTAACTGGTAAAGCTTTGCAGGATAACAAAATCCATAAGGAGAAATATAGTATGACCTAAGCCAGAAAGCAGAAGCAAAGAAATGGAATCAAACTGCACCAGGTTTAACGACGTCCCGGCAAGAACAACAATTGTTACAAAGCAAAATCGGCAATTGCAGCTAACTAAAATCCATCTGTCAATAGACTCAGCCTTGAAAATTCAGCGCCATTAAAGATTTTGGCAAGGTTTACATTTTTGGACTTGTTGTATTCATCAAAATGAGTGCGGGTAACAATGCGCCAGAAATTTTTTGATTTCAGATCGCTATAGTCGTTGTCTTTAACAAACAAACCATAGATAGTATCTCTTTTTTTAAAATCGATTTTTACATAACCCTGTCCCTTGGCTGTTTTAGTAACGAGGAATTTTTCTATTTCTTCTGAATTCATAAGCCAAAGTTAAATGAATAAAACAGCATAGGTGTTATTCTTTAATGAGATAGGCTGTGAGTTTTCTGCCTAATTATCGGTATTAACCCTTAGTTGAATGCAAACTCAAGTATAAACCTGGATCGTTAGCGCAATATGTCTTCCTTTTTAGTTTGGATATATGGCGCATGGTATTGTTTTAAGAAAAGCTTCTTGGAATCATGGTAATAACGAACTGCTCCCACCAGGCTAAGAAATTTGATATAATACCAGGCAATATCTATTTGGTGATTTAAAAACCCAGTACGGGCACTTGATGGAAAAAGATGATGATTGTTGTGCCATTCACCAGCTACAATTCCGGGCCATAGCTGGTTAATGGACAGATCATCCCTGTTAAAATCTGAACCTTCTTTGCGTTTATCTTTTCCCTTGCCATGGCCTTCATAATTAAACGTGCGGACACCAATGGCCCAAAAGCAGGCCGCTCCAAATAAAGTACTTGCTAATGCATGACCACCTAAAAGAAAAAATACGCAATACCAGAAAGTCCAGTTTAATAAAGTACTTATAACTGCCCTGAACGGATTGGCTACTGATCCCCACTCAAGGTATTGAGCATAAGTGTTTGGTTTTATACCTGTGTGCTTCATCCATCTTGTCACAGTAGTATAATCTTTCTCATCCAGGTTTGTGGCGATGGGCTGATGATTTACATCCGCCAAAAAGCAATATAAAAAACCGGCTGTTGCATTATATGGATCACCAGGCTGGTCTGATTTGGCATGATGCACATGATGTGACACTACATAAATTTCTTCAGGGATCATGCTTATGGTGAGGTTCTGTGTAAAGAACCGCCAAAAGCCGTTGCTAAACTTATAAGCTTTGTGGGTACAGTACCGGTGATGCCAGATAGTACCGTGTGTTCCCATAATGACCATGCCATATATAAAGGCTATTATGAGTAATGAAAAGCTGAAATAATGGAATACAAACAAAAAGAAAAATGGTGTTAAACAAAGAACCTTAAACCAGCTAAAAAAAGGGAGCCAGTTCTTCTTCGATTTAAAGATGTTAAGCCGCGAAAAAAACTCCGTAAGAATTTGTTTGGAGGAGGGAGTTACTAAATTTCCATTTTCATCTTTCCATCCATAGGAGGGCGGATGCAATACATAATCAAGCAAAGGCATAAGGTACTGTGTTTTTTATCATTAGCAACTTCCAAAGGTATGGATTTAGTGAGGAGCAATATATAACTTGTTGTTATGATTAAGCGAATGCTGTCATCAAAGAAGTTAATACATAAATTGCCAACATGTTACCGGCCACTACAGTGCGCAATAAAAATGAACTCGTTCAAATTCATCATTTAAACCAAGGAAATCTTAAACAGAACCTAACGGTCATCGAGCAAAAACAACAAGGCTTTGTTACATGGCTTTATTCAATAGAATTACTTGAACAGATGCACGACCTTGCACCGAGCATCATTGTAAAGGATGGTAACAAAGTAGCCGGATATGCATTAACAACGTTAAGAGAAGCGAGTGCGTTTCATCACGATTTAAAACAAATGTTCGATAATCTTCAACAGGTAAAATACAGGAACAAGCTGCTATCTTCTTTCTGTTTTTATTGCATGGGACAAATTTGCGTGGCTAAAGAATACCGCGGAAAAGGAATTGTAAATAGTCTTTATCAAAAGCATAAGGAAGTATTTGGTGACCAATACGATTTTGTTCTCACAGAAATTTCTACTGCCAACCAGCGTTCCTTAAAAGCGCATGAAAAAGTTGGTTTTGAAAATATATACACTCATCTCGATAAGATGGGTGAATGGAGTGTAGTGGTTTGGGACTGGAAATAAGACCAGCATCATATATAATTCCCAACATGCAATCTCAGCCGTAAAGTTTTTATTTTTTCTGGCAACCAAATTAAACTATCCACGTACGTACTATTAGCAACACTTACTCCACCATTAGATTTTTCTTGATTAACAGCGAATACTGCTGCCTTTGAGAGTTATGTCCGTACTCTTTTGTTACCTGTGAAACGTTTATTCTTCACCCATAATAAAAACATATGAAAGGAGTACAACAAACAAACATCGTCCTTGTTGCGGCATTGTTTTCTACTTCAATGCTATTACAAAATTGTAAAAAAACCGAAACGGTAAGCCAAAACCCTTCCATTGAGAGTTCTGCTTCAAATAAGGCTAACGGAAATAATTTTAAAGAAGCAGACCTCAAACTTATTGCTGACAATTTTGTTTCGCCAATAGGATTGGTAGCTATCCCTGACAATACTCATCGGTTAGCCGTTATTGATCAAATAGGAAAAATATGGCTGCTCGATGCCATTGGTAATAAAATGGCCACGCCTTTCATGGATGTAAGCGCTAAACTTGTCCCTTTATCGCCTTTCTATGATGAAAGAGGGCTGCTAGGGTTAGCCTTTCATCCAGACTATAAAACCAATGGCAAATTTTATATTTATTATACCGCACCTCGCCGTGAAGGTGGGCCGCAACCAGGTTCATTATGGAACAACCTAAGTGTCATCTCAGAATTTAAAGTTTCTGCTTCCAATCCAAATTTAGCAGATATGAATTCTGAAAGAAGACTATTGCAGTTAGATGATCCCCAAGCTAATCATAATGGGGGCACCGTTGCTTTTGGTCCTGATGGTTATCTCTACATTTCTATTGGTGATGGCGGAGGCGCTAATGATGTGGCGCCTGGGCACGTTGCAGACTGGTACCCGGTTAATGCAGGAGGCAATGGCCAGGACATTGAAGCCAACCTTTTTGGAAATATTTTACGCATTGATGTTAACTCAGGTAATCCTTATGCTATTCCGCAGGATAATCCTTTTGTAAATAAGCCCGCTATGGATGACATTTATCCCTACGGTCTTCGTAATCCTTTTCGCTTTTCTTTTGACATGAGCGGTTCGCGTAAATTATATGCAGGTGACGCCGGGCAGATATTATACGAGGAAATAGATGTGATCGAAAAGGGCGGCAATTATGGTTGGAATGTAAAGGAAGGTTTTCATTGCTTTAATGCCGCAGCACCTTCAACGGTACTACCTGATTGTCCTGAAGTAGACAACTTTGGAAACAAGTTAATAGATCCTGTTATTGAAATCCTTAATACAGCAAACCCCGCACCGGGGCGTCATGCACTTACTGTCATCGGTGGTAATGTTTATAGGGGTCATGACATACCGGGTTTCCAGGGCAAATATATTTTCGGCACTTTTTCACAATCCGCAACCACTCCTAATGGTGAGTTATTGATTGCACAGCCATCAGGTGCGGGGCCATGGAACTACCAGGAAGTTTCTTTGGCAAGTTTCCCTAATGATCTTGGACAATTCCTAAAAGGCTTTGGACAAGACCTTGAAGGTGAAATCTATTTAACTACTTCTTCCCGTTTAGGTCCGGATGGAACCACGGGTAAAATATATAAGTTGGTCTTGGCAGAGTAGTGCTTGCTACGTGAAACGGGCCTCAACTGAGAGGCTCGTTTTTATTTACCAAACTGCAGTACTACTATTGCGCTTTGGTTGTGTCATTCCCTTGTGCACTTGTAACACTATTGACCATGATTGCAGTCTCCTTGTTCATCTGTAAGAATTCTTTAGATGTGGCAGTCACCAAATAGTACTGGATTAATGGCAAAATTGTTTGTACAAAGTGATTTTAAAAAAGGCTGAAGTAAATTTCAATAAAATGTCAAAGTAGTGTGGCCAGCGAGATAAAGCATATCACATTCTAACAAAAAAAGCGACTCTTTTGAAGTCGCTACTCTTGGTTATGGCTGAGGTGAAATTTTTTAATTTAATTCTTTAATCCATTGTTCGGCAAAATCAATGGAAGGCTCTATTACTTCTTTGCCGGCACGAAATATTTGTTTCCAGTCGTAAGGTTTGTATTCATAGTCTGGTTTCACAAATTTTTTCTTTCCACTCACTACTTTAAGTTGCGCATTAAAATCAACGGTTTTTGCCAGGTCTATAAATTTTTGCAAGCGGCGTTTTACCAATTCCCTATAGTCGGCGGGATATTCTCTTTCCCAGTTCTTTACACTTTCTTCAAAAGATTTAGCCCGGCTTTCGGCACCCATTTTTTCACTCTGATACATCAACTCAATCATTTTACTATTCGGGTCTTTGTAATCCTTGATGTTCTTTTTCAAAATTTCTATAGTGGGTTGTAAAGCCTTTACAATTTCAGGCGTCATTTTTTTGTAATTGGCTTCTGTTTCCCTGATGGTTTTTTCTGCTTCTTCTATCTTCTCCTGGCGTATTTCTTCTTTGGTTTTAAGTTTTTGAAGATATTCAACTGGCTTTGCATTTTTGCGCTCCAGTTCATATTGTTTTTTGAAGGATTCAGTATTGACCTGCTGCTTAGCATACGCCATCAAATCTTTGGCGATAGCAACACGATCGCCGGCTAAAAGATTTTTTACTTTCTCGGCGCCATAGTAATGAAAGTAGCCATTCAGGAAACTTTCATCTATATTTTTGGCTCCTCTTTCTTTGCTGATACCCAATTGCTGCCACACATCAACAAATATTTTTCTGCTGGTGAAAGACATTAAAATGGCTGTTATCAGGGCAAGTATCAGCAATCCTCCTGCAATTCGAAGTTGTAGTATTATAAGTTTGAGCATCTTTTGTTGCATGGCTGGTTTTTTTACGGAGGTAAAGATGAAAGCGTTGCAAAACAATACCAAGGTTGTACTGCTTGATTTGAGAAAACAGGAGTATGAATTGCCCAATCTTTTACTATTACCAGGTAATAAAACAGAATGACTTTAGATTGTTTTTAAAAAGTTTAATATTTTTACATCACCAAGTGCTATTTACTGCTCAAAATAGGCACACTATTGGCTTCGTTAAAAACTGTAATAAATACAATCTCCTTCTCCACTGCCTATGATATTTTTCCACTTCCTATGATATATTGAGTTTGCCTTTCCTGTGAATAAAAATTAGTGAGCTATGCAAAAGGTATATCTGCTCCTGCGGAATAATCACCAGTCAGGACCCTATACAATTGATGAATTATTGCAACAACATTTAATGCCCACCGACCTGGTTTGGGTAAACGGAAGAAGTCTGGCATGGTCATATCCGCCAGAGGTGCCTGAACTAAAAACATTATTATTTGGAAGTGATTTCCTGTCAAAAGCGTCACCTGTACAATATCAACTGGTAAGCTCATCCAATCCCGATGAAATTGAACAAAGAGCCGAGGCATTGCGGCAGCAGGTTATGTCCTTTAAGACTACTTATTATTCCCAAAAAAGCTATGATAAAATTCGCAGCGACGGCTTGTATGCCATGGATGGAAACAGTATTGAGTTCATCGATCATAGAAAGAAAGAAGGTCCTTTATTTGAATGGATGTCTGGCGTAAGCGTGATGTTGATAGTTGTGTTCGGGGTTTATGGAGGGCAGCGCTTTTTTGCTACCCACACCAGCGGACGAGCAGTGGTTTCAACTCAAGTAACAAACATTGATAATCACGCTGCCAAAATAATTGAATCCACCTCTATTCCTCAGCCTAATCTTACGGCTTATCAGGAACCGCCACGGGACACCATCGCTATTATGCCGGGGGATAGAAAGCAGGCAGACAATTATAAAAGACGAATTTCAAGAGCTGTTGAAGCCAGGCCTGCAACCATCATTGAAAAGCTACCAATTGCAAACGATTTGGAAGAAAACACTGCTTTGAATACCTCGCAAATGCCCGATGACGAACACGCAAAAAAGGAGCTGGCAGAGTTGGAGCCAAAGCTAATTGTTGCTGTAGAACCTGAAGAGAAAAAGAAATCGCTTGGCCAGGTTTTTAAAGGATTATTCAAGAAAAAGAAGAAAGCAGAGATGAAGGTTATAGAAGACGAGCCCAAAGCTGAGACCACACAAGAAAATTAATTTTATCAGGCTTATCTGATAATATCTAACGTAAAAAACATCGTTATTAAAAAAAGGCAGCTAATAGCAAGGATAAAGGAGATATCTGCAATTCTTTCCCAAAGCCGTTTCTGGTTTCTAATAGAAAGAAATGAAAAAATAATAGAAGCCATTAGTAAAAATATCGTTGCGGCAGTTAACTCATCAATTTTAGTGAGATGGTCAAGTTTCAAAACTTTTAGCGTGGTTAATACAACGAAACAAAAGCCTAAAAGATTAGAAGCTGCATTCAGTATATGAGGAGACTTTTCACTCATTAAAGACGGGGTTTCATGTTAAATTAATGAAGGATAGGGCAGCAGATAAATTATGTCAAAGGTTCACAAAAAAACAGATTGCAATTAAATGTCTGGACCAAATCACTTTTCTGCCACGTCGTATATTTTTTGCATGAACGCAAGTGACAGTCGACCGCCTTATTTTAAAAAAAGAACGGCGATCTGATTGATTAGTACTGACGGAACCTGAATCTGGCATGAAAGCCAGGCACACAAAAAACGGGATCTGCATTGCAAATCCCGTTTCAATTCAATTAATGGTGTTTAATAACGTCCATCTTTTTTATCCATACCACGGCCAATTCCATAACCTGCCCCTGCACCAATTATACCACCTACAACGCCACCTACTACACGGTTACGTTTGTTAATAACAGCACCCGCGGCGCCACCTGCTACGCCGCCAATTACAGCGCCTTTAGCTGCCTTACTCCAGCCTTTTTTCTGGCTTGCTTTCGCTGTATTGGAAGAACCAGAACTCATAGAGCCACCGCTAGAGGAGCGGCTTCTTGAGGCAGAACTACCTGAAGTTCTGCGTGCCGCAGCCGATGTACTGGCTACTGGTGCCGAAGAGGTCAATTGCTGATTTTCTCCATATTGAGCGTTCGTAATTTCATTTTGCGCTTTCCATGCCTGGTATTGGGCCAAGCCAGCTGTATCGGCCGCCAAACGTAGGGAGTCGGCGACTTTTCTGGCAACGTCCACATCTGCTGCTTTCGTTCGCGGATTACTGTTACAGGCTACCATCAGGATAGCTACTATAGGTAACAGAAAAAATAGTTTTTTCATGGTTCTCAGTTTAAATGGTAAATGTTTTTTCATATTACTATACATTTTGCTAACACCGTGCCAGTCATAGTAGCCAATTGTTAAAGCAATTCTGACTCATTTTCCTTAACAATAGCTTGCCTCAAAGAATTATCTCTGGCCTTGAATTAATTCCAGTTTTTCGAAAATACTTTTTGTAACAAAGTTGTGGTACGAGCGGAAGCATCAACACGCACCTGTTTTTCTTTTTCCTCAATTTTCTGGAACATCTTTTCAGTCACCAGCCCGGCCATAAGTGTGGGAAGATCAAAATTTAGCTTGTTGCCAACAAGGGTTTGGGCCGGCTTTATAATTTTTTCCCATTGCTCAGTCAGCTTGTATTCATCGAGAGCGGACTTCATCACGGGTTTTACTGAACGGCGAAGGCTATCTCCTATAGAGGTCCTTAAATAATCTGTGGCAGAGGTGCCGCCACTCTTAATAATACGCATGGCATCGGTAAATTTCATATTGCTAATGCCACTTACGAAAATAGGAACTGAAGCGGTAGCGGTTTTTTCTGCGGCTGTTCCCATTGTAGTAGTAAAACGATCAATTTCATTTGTCAATCCTAACTGGTTTAATGTATTTAATGTTTTCCTAAGAGCTTCAGGAAACAAGGTAGCCATAACCGTTTCTTTGCTAAAAGCACCAGTCAAAGCTCCATCTCTTGTACCAATCTCTAACATTTGACGTATAGCAGCAGCGGCATCTGCTTCGTTTAAAGTATATCCGCCAAACTTAGTACTGCTGCAGGAAAACGATACCGGCAATAAGAATGCAACAAACAGGGGTAAAAACAATTTTTTCATAGTCTTAATTTAAAGGTTAATCTCGTAGACCTTAAGGCAGACTAAAAAACCATGCGGAAGTTTTGTCTTATTTTGTTAAAATGAAATGGCGAAGAATAGTGGGATCAAAGAACAAACTGCTTAACCATGGGCATAGCGTTCAATCAATTCCATCATTCCCTCATTTTCCTGAATGCGGGCATGATCGAATGGAGTTTTACCGCGTGCATCTGACAAGGTAATGTCAGCACCGTTCCGGAGTAACAATTCTGCTATGGGCAAATGGCCAAAAGTAGCGGCGAAAGTGAGAGCGGGTGCTCCGTTACTATTCCGTAAGTTAACGTCAGCGCCGGCTTCTAAAAGCGTCTCTGCAATGCCTGTATAGCCTTTAAAACTTACACCCATTAACGCGGTATTTCCTGCGCTATCCTGTGCGTCAGGATCAGCACCATTTTGCAATAGAAATTCAGCTATGTGAGGATGGTTATTATACACCGCAATTATTAAAGGTGTAAAGCCCTTAAAGTCCATTATATTGATGAGCTGTGAATCTGCTTTAAATAAATGTTGAACTTCTTCAAGGTCTCCTTTTCGGCAAGCATCAAAAAACGCTGTCTCATTCATCGGATAAGTATTAAAAAATGAGATGACAAATATAGGAACCGGTCTAATATAAACAGGTGATGAACATAGTCATCACCTGTTAGTGATAGGAAGAATCAGCTAATAGAAACTTCTTTGCGGGTAGTTTCTTTACCTGCTATTAATGGGAGGCTTACCTGCAATACACCATCAACATACTTAGCTGATATATTCAAGGCGTCAATGGTTTCATCCAATGTAAAAGTTCTGACAAAACCTCCGCGGCTGTATTCCCTTTGTATCCAATCGGGACGGGGAAAGCCTTCCGGCGGCGTGTAGGAAATTTTTAATTCCCTTCCTTCCACATCAATTTTAAAATGTTCTTTAATACGGCCTGGTGCAAACACAAGCATTTCAAAACTGCTATCGGTTTTGTAAATGTTGACAGCTGCCCTTTGCATAGATCGGATAAGCATAGGCCTCTGCCTGCTTCCGTAATTTTCGCCTTTTGCGGCGCATGACTGATTGTAGTACATGTTATTGTTTTTAAATGAAAAAAGAATTGACAACTGATTGGACAAACAATTAAGCCAAACGAAAATTTTGTCTATTCTGGCAGAGAGAAAGCTAGTACCTGTGGCAGTACTGACATTTATTAAAATTTCGTTTACATTTTGGCAGAGATGGCAGGAGAGTAAAAAAAGAAAAGCACCGGGCTTGTTTTAATACCATCCGAAGCCTATAGTATTACTAACCAGATGCTTTGAACTGATCATGACACCGATCTTTTGAAGGATTAGTAACATTCACAATTCTTTGTCCAAAATAGTTCAATGCTGTGGTCGTTTGCAAATTTCGACCCATAGTGTTCGGCACTTCAACACATACTTATGCACAGAGTCGCTTCTGATCAAGCCTTACCAGACAAGGGCGTAGTTCTATACAGCTGCATTTAATTGGTGGAAACAAAACGTTCGCCTCCTCGGCCTTATAAGAAATTATTTTAGTTCGTACACTCTTACTTTTTTTTATCAGCCCTGCTTTTTAATTCTTCAATAGGCATTGCAATCATACGACCTACTGGTTGTTTGCCTTTGTAAGTAATTACCTTGAGCATAACGGCATCCTTGGGTGCAATTAAAGGTCCTGTATATTTTGGATAGAACCTGTCGGGGAAAGAGTTATCAAAGCTGTAATAAATGTCAAGGTCTTGTAGTTCTGTACTTAACTCAATTTTTAATTGTTTATCAGTTGTATTGCTTGCATCGAAAATGGGATCGTACACTGCACGGGCATACTTCTTCTCTGCTACATCAAAGCGTTCGAAATGTTTTTCTACCTTGCTAAAGAAATTGTTCCAGTTTTTCTTTTGCTTAGGTGACCACATGGTTTCTGCAATAGCGAAAGCACGTGGCCAGACCATGTACTGAACTGTACGCATATTGTACATTTGTTCTGTCCATATATTACCTTGTCCACCTTTTATATATTTAGCGTCAACACCTTCAGGTAAAGGTTCAAACTCGTAGGTTTTATTTAATCTCAATGAAGCATATATTCTCGGCTCAATGATCGGATCGGCCTGCATGTAATCGAGATAAGCATAGGTTGTTGGGCTCATTACTACTTCGTGACCTGTTTTGGCGGCTTCTATTCCACCTTTCATACCCCGCCAACTCATTACTGCGGCAGTCGGTGTTACACCTGCTTCCACTATTTCATCCCAACCCATAAATTTTTTCCCCTTTGACTGAATGATTTTTTCCAGTCTTTTTTCAAAGTAACCCTGCACTTCGTGCATGCTCTTCAGACCTTCTTTCTTCATTAGTTCAAGAATGGCAGGTGTTTTTTCCCAATAGTTTATAGGAGTTTCATCACCACCAACGTGAATATATTCAAACGGGAAAAGTTCAGCTACCTGGGTCATTACTTTATCCAAAAATTCATAAACCTTTTCGTTGGCAGGACAAAGTGTGTTGTCCACTAAGGCAATTGGGGGTGCGCCTTTAGACCAATCCATGATAGCTTCACCTGACCGCACTACATAATTTTTTGCTTCCGGTGTACAGGATAATTCAGGATAGGAAACAACAGCTGCG
>Ga0126307_10000607_pt1 | contig 23096 bp, 20 predicted proteins | sample Plot28_FD_89955 | JGI IMG/M metagenome (GOLD analysis project Ga0126307, IMG submission 89955) | Serpentine soil microbial communities from UC McLaughlin Reserve, CA, USA - Plot28 | ecosystem: Environmental > Terrestrial > Soil > Grasslands | place: USA: UC McLaughlin Reserve, Lake County... | reverse complement strand
CTACCCGAAGCCGATCAACATCTCGTCCCAGGTGCTGCTGGACCGCGAGCGCTGCGTGCTGTGCGCCCGGTGCACCCGCTTCTCCGCGCAGGTGGCCGGCGACCCCTTCATCGAGATGCTCGAGCGTGGTGCGCTGCAGCAGGTCGGCATCTACGAGAAGGAGCCCTTCCAGTCCTACTTCTCCGGCAACACGGTCCAGATCTGCCCGGTCGGTGCACTGACCGGCGCGGCGTACCGCTTCCGCTCGCGGCCCTTCGACCTGGTGTCCTCGCCGGGCGTGTGCGAGCACTGCGCCTCCGGCTGCGCGATCCGCACCGACCACCGCCGCGGCAAGGTCCTGCGCCGACTGGCCGGCGACGACCCGCAGGTCAACGAGGAGTGGAACTGCGACAAGGGCCGCTGGGCGTTCCAGTACGCCACCGCGCAGGACCGCCTCACGTCCCCGCTCGTCCGCGACGAGGACGGCGTGCTGGTGCCGGCCTCGTGGGGCGAGGCGCTCGACGTCGCCGCACGTGGCCTCGGCGCCGCGCGCGGCGCGACCGGTGTCCTGGTCGGCGGACGGTCGACGCTCGAGGACGCCTACGCCTACGCCAAGCTGGCCCGCGCGGTGCTCGCCACCAACGACGTCGACTTCCGGGCCCGCCCGCACTCGGCCGAGGAGGAGTCCTTCCTCGGTGCGCACGTCGCGGGCTACGGCCTGGGCGTCACCTACGACGACCTCGAATCGGCCTCGACGGTTCTCCTCGTCGGGCTGGAGCCCGAGGAGGAGTCGCCGATCCTGTTCCTCCGCCTGCGCAAGGCGGTGCGCCGCGGCTCGCTGACGGTCCACGCCGTCTCGCCGCTGCTGACCCGCGGCCTGGAGAAACTGTCCGCGCGGCTGCTGCCGACCGCACCGGGCACCGAGGCCGAGGTCCTCGACGCCCTGCGCACCGGGGACTCGCGCGTCAAGGAGGCCGCCGACGCGCTGGCCGGCGACGACGTGGTGATCCTCGTCGGCGAGGGCCTCGCCTCCGTCCCTGGCGCGCTGTCCGCGGTGGTGCGGCTCGCGGAGGCCACCGGGGCCGGGCTCGAGTGGGTGCCGCGACGGGCCGGTGAGCGCGGCGCGGTCGAGGCCGGCGCGCTGCCCTCGCTGCTGCCCGGCGGTCGCCCGGTGGCGGACGCGCCGGCCCGGGTGGACGTCGCGACCGCCTGGGGCGTCGATCGGCTGCCCGAGGGCGACGGCCGCGACACCGACGCGATCCTGGCCGCCGTGCACACCGGTGAGGTCCGGGCGCTGCTGGTCGGCGGTGTCGACCCGCACGACCTGCCCGACCCCACCGCCGCGCTGGCCGCGCTGGACGCCGCACGGTTCGTGGTGAGCCTGGAGCTGCGCGAGTCGGCCGTCACCGAGCGCGCCGACGTCGTGCTGCCGGTCGCGGCGGCGGTCGAGAAGGCCGGCACGTTCGTCACCTGGGAGGGGCGCCAGCGCCCGTTCGAGGCGGTCCTGCGCGGCACCAACGCGATGCCCGACGTCCGGGTGCTCGACGCGCTCGCCGACGCCATGGGCGCCGACCTCGGCCTCCCGGACGTCGCCGCCGCGCGCGCCGAGATCCACGAGCTCGGCGGCTGGGACGGGGCGCACGCCGCGTTCCAGCCGGTCGACCCGGTGCCGCCGGCGCCGGCCAGCCTCAGCGCGGGCCGCGTCGTGCTCGCCACCTGGCCGACGCTGCTGGACAGCGGGCGCCTGCAGGACGGCGAGCCCTACCTGGCCGGCACCGCCCGCCGGGCGGTGGCGCGGCTGTCGGCGACGACCGCTGAGGCCGTCGGCGTCACGGACGGCGCGGCGCTCGCCGTGTCCACCGACCGGGGCGAGCTGACCGCGCCGGCCGAGGTGACCGAGATGCCCGACGGCGTCGTGTGGCTGCCGACCAACTCCGACGGCGTGCAGGTGCGGCTCGATCTCGGCGCCGCGCACGGGTCGCGGGTCAGGATCCGCGCCGCCGGAGGTGACCAGTGACCGGCACCGTGCTCGCCTCGCCCGAGATCCCCGGCTTCGGCGACGACCCGTGGTGGCTCGTCGTCGGCAAGGCCGTGGCGATCTTCGTGTTCCTCGTGGTGATGACGCTGTTCACCATCTGGTGGGAGCGCCGCGTCGTCGCCCGGATGCAGCACCGCATCGGCCCCAACCGGGTCGGCCCCGCCGGCCTCCTCCAGTCGCTCGCCGACGGCATCAAGCTGGCGCTGAAGGAGGACATCATCCCGAAGGCCGCCGACAAGGTGGTCTTCGTCCTCGCCCCGATCCTGTCGGCGGCACCGGCGTTCATGGCCTTCGCCGTCATCCCGTTCGGGCCCGAGGTCACCGTCTTCGGCGAGGAGACCCCGCTGCAGCTGACCGACCTGCCGGTCGCCGTGCTGTACATCCTGGCCGTGGCCTCGGTGGGGATCTACGGCATCGTGCTGGCGGGCTGGTCCAGCGGCTCGACCTACCCGCTGCTCGGTGGGCTGCGGTCGTCGGCCCAGATGATCTCCTACGAGGTCGCGATGGGCCTGTCGTTCGTCGGCGTCTTCCTCTACGCCGGCACCATGTCGACGTCGGAGATCGTGGCGGCGCAGGGCGACTACTGGTACGCCGTCCTGCTGTTCCCGTCGTTCGCGATCTACGTGATCTCGATGGTCGGCGAGACCAACCGGGCACCCTTCGACCTGCCGGAGGCCGAGGGCGAGCTGGTGGGGGGCTTCCACACCGAGTACTCCTCGCTGAAGTTCGCCCTGTTCTTCCTCGCCGAGTACGTCAACATGGTCACCGTCTCCGCGCTGGCCACGACCCTGTTCCTCGGCGGCTGGCGGGCACCCTGGCCGCTGTCGCTGTGGGAGGGCGCCAACGAGGGCTGGTGGCCGGTGCTGTGGTTCACCATCAAGGTCCTCCTCTTCCTGTTCGTATTCATCTGGCTGCGCGGCACGCTGCCGCGGCTGCGCTACGACCAGTTCATGCGGCTGGGCTGGAAGGTCCTCATCCCGGTGGCGCTCGGCTGGCTGCTCCTGGTGGCCACCGTGCGCGCCCTGAACACCGAGTACGACTTCGACATGCGCCAGGTGCTGATCTACGGCGGCATCGCGGCGGCGGTCGTCATCGGGCTGACCTTCGTCTGGGACCTGCTCGCCGCCCGCTCGGAGCCGGTGGACGACGAGCCGGACGAGTTCGACCCGATGGCCGGCGGCCACCCGGTGCCACCGATGCCCGGCCAGAAGGTGCCGGCCCTGACCGCCGCGCCCGCGACGACGTCCGGCGACAGTGCTGTCACTGGCGACGAGGAGGACGAGCGCTGATGCAGCTCCCCACCCAGCTCAAGGGGTTCGGGGTCACCTTCTCGACGATGTTCAAGAAGGTCGTCACCGAGCAGTACCCCGAGGAGAAGAAGCCGACCGAGCCGCGCTTCCACGGCCGGCACGTGCTCAACCGGCACCCCGACGGGCTCGAGAAGTGCATCGGCTGCGAGCTGTGCGCGTGGGCCTGCCCGGCCGACGCCATCTACGTCGAGGGCGCCGACAACACCGAGGGTGAGCGCTTCTCGCCGGGTGAGCGCTACGGCCGCGTCTACCAGATCAACTACCTGCGCTGCATCTTCTGCGGCCTGTGCATCGAGGCCTGCCCGACCCGGGCGCTGACGATGAGCAACGAGTACGAGCTCGCCGACAACAGCCGGGCCAAGCTCATCTACGAGAAGCAGGACCTGCTCGGGCCGCTGCTGCCCGGCATGGCGCCCGCTCCGCACCCGATGGTCGAGGGCTTCGACGAGCAGGACTACTACCGCGGCAAGGTGTCGCGCGCGACGCCGGAGCAGGAGCGGTACGTCGCCGAGCGCCCCACCGAGCCGGCCGGGGAGGGCTGATGACGTCCGGCACCCTGCTGGCCGCTGCCGCCGGCACCAGCACCGGGACCGGCGAGGCGGTCGTCTTCTGGGTCCTCGCCCCGGTCGCGGTGCTGACCTCGCTGGGCATCCTCTTCAGCCGCAAGGCGGTCCACTCGGCCCTGCTGCTGGCGGCCACGATGCTCTGCCTCGCCATGCTCTACCTGGCGCAGGACGCGCCGTTCCTCGGCGTCGTGCAGGTGGTCGTCTACACCGGCGCGGTCATGATGCTCTTCCTCTTCGTGCTCATGCTGGTCGGCGTCGACTCCGGCGACAGCCTGGTCGAGACGCTGCGCGGCCAACGGGTCGCCGCCGTCATGGCCGGCCTCGGCTTCGGGGTGCTGCTGATCCTCGCCATCGGCAATGCGACGGTGACCAACATCGGCCTCGAGGAGGCCAACGCCGACGGCAACGTCGTCGGCCTGGCCAACCTGATCTTCTCCCGCTACGTCTTCGCCTTCGAGGTGACCAGCGCCCTGCTCATCACCGCTGCCCTGGGTGCGATGATCCTGGCCCACCGCGAGCGGCACGAGCAACGGCCCTCCCAGCGTGAGCTCTCCGTCGAGCGCTTCCGCGGCGACTCCTACCCGGCGCCGCTGCCTCCGCCCGGCGTCTTCGCCCGGCACAACGCCGTGGACACCCCGGCTCTGCTGCCGGACGGCACGCCGGCCGAGACCTCGGTGTCCCCGGTGCTGGTCGCGCGCGGCGACGTCCGCCCGGCCCCCGGCGAGCTCGGCTCGGCGACCGACCTGGCGCGGCGGGAGGACGACGAATCATGAACCCGATGAACTACGTCTTCCTGTCGGCGCTGCTGTTCTCGATCGGCGCGTCCGGCGTGCTCCTGCGCCGCAACGCGATCGTCGTGTTCATGTGCGTCGAGCTGATGCTCAACGCGACCAACCTGGCCTTCGTGACCTTCGCCCGCATGCAGGGCAACCTGGACGGCCAGGTGATCGCGTTCTTCGTCATGGTCGTCGCGGCCGCCGAGGTCGTCGTCGGCCTGGCGATCATCGTCACGATCTTCCGCACCCGTCGCTCGGCCTCGGTCGACGGCGCCAACCTGCTCAAGTACTAGGGGTGCGACGATGATCGCGACGACCTCGACCGTCCTCGCCGCGGCCGAGACCGGGTCGGTGGCCGATGCCACCGGGGTCCTGTCCCTGACCTGGCTGCTGATCGCGCTGCCGCTGGCCGGAGCAGCGATCCTGCTGCTCGGCGGGCGCCGCACCGACGCCTTCGGCCACCTGCTGGGAACGGCCACCGTGGTCCTCGCCTTCGCGATCGGTCTGCTGCAGTTCATCGCCCTCCTCGGCCGGGACTCCGACGACCGGGCGGTCGGGCAGGAGCTCTACACCTGGATCTCCGTCGGCGGCTTCGACGTCGACGTGGGCTTCCAGCTCGACCAGCTGTCGATGTGCTTCGTGCTGCTGATCACGTTCGTCGGCGCACTGATCCACATCTACTCGATCGGCTACATGGAGCACGACCCCGACCGCCGGCGCTTCTTCGGCTACCTGAACCTGTTCGTCGCCGCCATGCTGCTCCTGGTGCTGGCCGACAGCTACCTGGTGCTCTACGTCGGGTGGGAGGGCGTCGGCCTGGCGTCGTACCTGCTGATCGGGTTCTGGAACCAGAACTCGGCGTACGCCGCGGCGGCCAAGAAGGCCTTCGTGGCCAACCGGGTCGGCGACTTCGGGCTGTCCGTCGCGATCATGATCATGTTCGCCCAGTTCGGCGGCGTGAGCTTCGACCAGGTGTTCGGCCGGGCCGACGGGGCCAGCGAGGGCGTGCTCACGGCGATCGGGCTGATGCTGCTGCTCGCCGCCTGCGGCAAGTCGGCTCAGTTCCCGCTCCAGTCCTGGCTCGGTGACGCCATGGCCGGCCCGACGCCGGTCTCGGCGCTGATCCACGCGGCGACCATGGTCACCGCCGGCGTCTACCTGATCGTCCGCAGCCACGCGATCTTCGACGCGGCACCGGACGCACAGCTCGTCGTCGTCATCGTCGGAGCGGTCACGCTGGTGTTCGGGGCGATCATCGGCTGCGCCAAGGACGACATCAAGAAGGCGCTCGCCGCCTCCACGATGAGCCAGATCGGCTACATGATGCTGGCCGCCGGCCTCGGCCCGGTCGGCTACGCCTTCGCGATCTTCCACCTGCTCACCCACGGCTTCTTCAAGGCCGGTCTGTTCCTCGGCGCCGGCTCGGTCATGCACGGCACGCACGACCAGATCGACATGCGCCGCTTCGGTGCCATCTCGACGGTCATGAAGATCACCTGGGTGACGTTCGCGGTGGGCTGGCTGGCCATCATCGGCTTCCCCGGGCTGTCCGGCTTCTGGAGCAAGGACGCGATCATCGAGGCGGCCTTCGTCGGCGACGGCTGGCGGCCATGGGTGTTCGGCCTCACCGCGCTCATCGGTGCCGGCATCACGGCGTTCTACATGACGCGGCTGTTCGCCATGACCTTTCACGGCAAGCGGCGCTGGACCGACGACGTGCACCCGCACGAGTCACCGCTGATCATGACCATCCCGCTGATGATCCTCGCGGTGGGCTCGGCCTTCCTCGGTCTGCTGCTCGGACCGACCGGCGCGATCACGTCGTGGCTGGAGCCGGTGGTCGGCGAGCACGCGGAGGAGGACCCGGTGGTCGCGGTCCCGGTCCTGACCTCGGTGACCGTGCTGCTGGTGCTCGCCGGCGCCGCCTTCGCCTGGATGACGTACGCCCGTCAGGCGGTCCCGACGGTCGCCCCGCGCGGCTCCGTTCTGACCCGCGCCGCCCGGCAGGACCTCTACCAGGACACCGTCAACGAGTCGCTGCTGATGCGGCCGGGGCAGTACCTGACCCGGCTGCTGGTCTACGTCGACAACCGGGGCATCGACGGGGCCGTCAACGGCCTCGCCGCCCTGATCGGCGGGACGTCGGGGCGGGTCCGGCGGCTGCAGACCGGGTTCGTCCGCTCGTACGCACTGTCGATGTTCGCGGGAGCCGCCGTGCTGGTCGGCGCCATGCTGCTGGTGAGGCTCTGACGTGACTGACTTCCCCTGGCTCACCGTCCTCGCTCTCATCCCGCTGCTGGGTGCCCTGCTCGTGGCCGCTCTGCCCGAGCGGCTCGAGCAGGTCGCCAAGCAGGTGGCCCTCGGCTTCTCGCTGATCACCCTCGCGGTCCTCATCGCGATGGCGCTGCAGTTCGAGTCCGGCACCCAGGGCTTCCAGTTCGAGGAGGTCCACGAGTGGATCCCGCAGTTCGGCGTGAGCTACGCGCTCGGCGTCGACGGGATCGCGCTCGTCCTCATCGGGCTGGCGACCGTGCTGACCCCGGTCTGCATCCTCGCCTCGTGGCACGACGTCGACGCAACCCGGCGCAGCGTCAAGGGCTACTTCGCGCTGCTGCTGCTCCTCGAGACCTTCATGGTCGGCGTCTTCGCCGCGACGGACGTCTTCCTCTTCTACGTGCTGTTCGAGGCCATGCTCGTCCCGATGTACTTCATCATCGGGTCCTACGGCGGCCCGCAGCGGTCGTACGCCGCGGTGAAGTTCCTGCTCTACAGCCTCTTCGGCGGTCTGCTGATGCTGGCCGCGGTCATCGGCCTCTACGTGGTCTCCGACGGCGGCCCGCAGGCCTTCCTGTTCGAGAACATGCTCGACACCGACATGGGCACGAGCACCGAGCGGCTGCTCTTCGTCGGCTTCTTCATCGCCTTCGCGATCAAGGCGCCGCTGTGGCCCGTCCACACCTGGCTGCCCGACGCGGCGGCCGAGTCGCCCCCGGGCGGTGCCGTCCTGCTGGTCGGCGTGCTCGACAAGGTCGGCACCTTCGGCATGATCCGGTTCTGCCTGCCGCTGTTCCCCGACGCGTCGCAGTGGGCGGCGCCGGTCGTCATCACGCTGGCCGTCATCGGCATCCTGTACGGCGCGCTGCTCGCCATCGGCCAGACCGACATGAAGCGGCTGATCGCCTACACGTCGATCTCGCACTTCGGCTTCATCGTGCTGGGCATCTTCGCGATGACGACCCAAGGACAGTCCGGCGCGACGCTCTACATGGTCAACCACGGCTTCTCGACGGCGGCGCTGTTCCTGATCGCCGGGTTCCTGATCAGCCGTCGCGGGTCCCGCCTGATCGCCGACTACGGCGGCGTGCAGCGGGTGGCGCCGATGCTCGCCGGGACGTTCCTGGTGGCCGGCCTCTCCTCGCTCGCGCTGCCCGGCCTCTCGACCTTCGTCAGCGAGTTCCTGGTCCTCGTCGGCACGTTCACCCGCTACGAGGCCGCGGCGATCATCGCGACCGGCGGCATCATCCTGGCCTCGCTCTACATCCTGCTGATGTACCAGCGGACCATGACCGGTCAGCCCAACGAGCACACCTCCAAGCTGGCCGACCTGGACGTACGGGAGGCGTGGGTGGTCGCCCCGCTGATCGCCGTCATCATCGCCCTCGGCTTCTTCCCGCAGCCCTTGCTGGACGTCATCAGCCCGGCCGTCGACCGCACCATGCAGCAGGTCGGCGTCGAGGACCCCGCGCCCGAGGTGCCTGCCGCGGAAAGGAGTGTGCCGTGACCGGGTCGACCGTCCTCGCCGCGACGTTCGAGTCGCCGTCCGTCGAGTACCGGCTGCTGATGCCGATGCTCATCGTCTTCGCCGTGGCCCTGGTCGGCGTGCTGCTCGAGGCCTTCATGGGCCGCACCTGGCGGCACGAGACCCAGCTCGGACTGGCGCTCGTGGGGCTGGCGGCGGCCTTCGTCTCCGTCGTGTCGCTGGCGGGGGAGCAGCAGGTGGCCGCCATGGGGGCGGTGGCCATCGACGGCCCGACGCTGTTCCTCCAGGGCACGATCCTGCTGCTGGCGATTCCCGGCGTCCTGACCGCAGCGGAGCGGCAGACCGACGAGGGGGGCGTCTTCGCCCCGACCGGCTCGTCCATGCCCGGCTCGCGCGCCGAGCGGACGCTCACCGAGACGGGCGTCACCCAGACCGAGATCTTCCCGCTGCTGATGTTCGCGGTGGGCGGGATGCTGCTGTTCCCGGCCTCCAACGACCTGCTGACGATGTTCGTCGCGCTCGAGGTGCTGTCGCTGCCGCTCTACCTCCTGTGCGGGCTGGCCCGCCGGCGGCGTCTGCTCAGCCAGGAGGCGTCGCTCAAGTACTTCCTGCTCGGGGCCTTCTCCTCGGCGTTCTTCCTGTACGGCGTCGCCCTGCTCTACGGGTACGCGGGGACGGTGTCCCTGTCCGGCATCGCTGACGCGGTCAGCGCCGAGACGGGCAGCGACGCGCTGCTGCTCACCGGCACCGCCCTGGTGGCGGTCGGCCTCCTCTTCAAGGTCGGCGCGGTGCCCTTCCACTCGTGGACGCCCGACGTCTACCAGGGCGCCCCGACCCCGATCACCGGCTTCATGGCGGCGTGCACGAAGGTCGCCGCGTTCGGCGCCCTCCTCCGCGTCTTCTACGTCGCCGTCGGCGGGCTGGCCTGGGAGTGGAAGCCGGTCATGTGGGGCGTGGCGATCCTGACCATGGTGGTCGGCTCGGTCGTCGCGATCACCCAGACCGACGTCAAGCGGATGCTCGCCTACTCCTCGATCGCCCACGCCGGCTTCATCCTCACCGGCCTGGTGGCGACCGACGCGGTCGACTCCGAGGGCAACCTGGCCGGCATCTCCAGCGTCCTCTTCTACCTCGTCGCCTACGGCTTCGCGACGATCGGCGCGTTCGCGGTCGTGACCCTGGTCCGCGACTCGGCCGGCGAGGCGACCCACCTCTCCCAGTGGGCCGGCCTGGCCCGGCGCTCACCGGTCACCGCCCTGGTCTTCACGTTCTTCCTCGCCGCGTTCGCCGGCATCCCGCTCACCGGCGGCTTCACCGGGAAGTTCGCGGTCTTCAGCGCGGCATGGGACTCCGGCGCCGAGCCGCTCGTCATCGTCGGTGTGCTGATGAGTGCTGTCGCGGCCTTCTTCTACTTCCGGGTCATCGTGCTCATGTACTTCAGCGCCCCTGCACCCGAGGGGCCCTCCGTCGTCGTTCCCAGCGCCCTGACCACCGTGACCATCGCCCTCGGCGTGGCGGTCACGCTGCTCCTCGGCGTCTACCCGACCCAGGTGCTGGAGCTGGCCGGCCAGGCAGCGCAGTTCGTCCGCTGATGACACAGCCCTCCGGTCCCTTCGGCGCAGCGTCGGGCGACGCCGCGCTGGAGGCGTCGGTCCGCTCGGGGCTCGCCTCGGTCGAGGCGTTGCTGCACGAGACGGTCAAGAGCGACCTGGACTTCGTCACCCGGGCCTCGCGACACCTCGTCGACGCCGGCGGCAAGCGCTTCCGGCCGCTGCTCGTGCTGCTGGCCGCCCATTTCGGCGACCCGGAGGCACCGGGGGTCGTGCCGTCCGCGGTCGTCGTCGAGCTCACCCACCTGGCGACGCTCTACCACGACGACGTCATGGACGAGGCCGACGTGCGCCGCGGCGCGGTCTCGGCCAACGCCCGCTGGGACAACACGGTCGCGATCCTCACCGGCGACTTCCTCTTCGCCCGGGCGTCGGACCTCCTCGCCGACCTGGGTCCCGAGGCGGTGCGGCTCCAGGCGCGCACGTTCGAGCGACTGGTCACCGGCCAGATCCGCGAGACGGTCGGCCCGGTCGACGACGAGGACCCGGTCGACCACTACCTCTCGGTGCTCGCCGACAAGACCGGGTCGCTGATCGCGACGTCCGGCCGGTTCGGGGCGATGCTCTCCGGCGCCGACGAGACGGCCGTCGACGTGCTCACCAACTTCGGCGAGCGCATCGGCGTGGCCTTCCAGCTCTCCGACGACCTGCTCGACGTCACCTCCGAGACCGCCGTGTCGGGCAAAACTCCCGGCACCGACCTGCGCGAGGGCATCCCGACCCTGCCCGTGCTGCTGGCCCGCAGAGCGGCCCGTCCGGAGGACGAGCGGTTGCTGGCTCTGCTCGAGGGGGACCTGGCCGCCGACGCCGACCTCGCCGAGGCCCTGGGGCTGCTGCGGGCCAATCCGGCGGTCCCGCAGGCCCAGGACGAGGTCCGGCGCTGGGCCGCGGAGGCCCGGGCCGTGCTCGCCCCGCTGCCCGAGGGCGCCCCGAGGGACGCGCTGGCCGCGCTCTGCGACCAGGTCGTCGGCCGCGCGGTCTGAAGTTCGGCCCGGTCCCGGCCGCAGGCTGCTGTGCCGCCCACGTCTGGACGGCGAGCCCCGGGGTAGGCGTCCGGCATGACGAACCAGCCTGACGACGCGACGACCGCCGACGACGCCGCAGAGGCGGTGATCGAGGATGCGACGGAGGACCTCGTGACACCGCCGCGCCTGCCGGACGAGGACGGTCCGGACGCGCCGACCGTGGACTCGGGTGGTGGTCCCCAGGGCGGCGCCGCGGACGACCGCTCGTGACCCGCTCCTCGACCCGGTCGCCGACCGTACCCCTTGTCTCTGCCGTCAAGCTCTCCCTGACTGACTGAACACTCAGTAGGATCGGGGACCTGCGGGATCCCGACAACAGGCGGGCAAGGTCGGCGATGATCAAGACCACTCCGTTCCACGAACGGCTCGACCAGCTCAACACCACGAAGCGGTGGGGCCACTGGTCCGGCTACCTGTCGGCCCTGAAGTACCAGATGTCGCCAAAGCAGGAGTACTTCGCGATCCGCAACAGCGCGGGCTTCTTCGACACCTCGCCGCTGTACAAGTTCCGGATCACCGGCCGTGACTCCGAGCGGCTGCTGGCGGGGGTGATGACCCGCGACATCCGGACCTGCCGGCCCGGCCGCGCGCAGTACACGGTCTGGTGCGACGACCGGGGGTTCGTTCTCGAGGACGGCGTGCTCTTCCGGCACTCGGCGACCGACTTCCTGCTCACGGCGGCGGAGCCGAACCTCGGCTACCTCAGCGACCTCGTCGGGCGCCTGGACGTGACGATCGACGACGTCACCGACCACTACGGCATGCTTGCCGTGCAGGGCCCGAGGTCCCGCGAGATCCTCGCGAAGGTCGCGCCGGGGATCGAGGGGCTCCGGTACTTCGAGCACACCGACACCAAGATCGGCAGCGCGGCGGTGACGGTCTCGCGCACCGGCTACACCGGTGACCTGGGCTACGAGGTCCGGGTGCCGCGGGACGACGCGATCGGTGTGCTCGACGCCGTGATCGAGGCAGGCCAGAGCCATGGTCTCCGGCCCTTCGGCGAGGAGGCGCTGCTGATGAGCCGCATCGAGGCGGGCCTGGTCCTCATCAACGTCGAGTTCTCGTCGAGCCGGCTCGCCTACACCGACCACGACCGCATCACGCCCAAGGAGCTCGGCTTCGGCTGGATGCTCAAGGGCATCGACGACGACACCCGCCCGTTCATCGGGCGGCAGGCGCTGCGCCGCGAGCTGGCCGAGAAGACCTCGCGCTGGGCCACCGTGGGCCTGGTGCTCGACTGGTTGGACTACGACCGGGTCTACAACCGGGCCGGTCTCGTCCCCCCGAAGGACGAGACCCCTCTGGACTACGAGTCGATGCTGTACGACGACGTCGGCGAACGGGTCGGCTACGCCACCAGCCTGATGTACTCACCCGTGCTCCAGCAGCACATCGCGATGGCCCGGGTCCGGCCCGACCTCGCCTCCGCAGGCACCCGGGTGAACCTCGAGCTGACCATCAACCACCACTACGAGACGGTCGCGGCCGCTGTCACCAAGCTGCCGTTCTTCAACCCGCCCAGGAAGACGGCCTGACATGGCACCCGCGACCAGGGCGTACGACGCCATCATCGTCGGCGGCGGGCACAACGGCCTCGTCAACGGCGCCTACCTCGCGAAGGCCGGCCTGCAGGTGCTCATCGTCGAGCGCCGGCACCTCGTCGGCGGGGCGGCCATCACCGAGGAGCTGCGCCCGGGGTTCCAGTTCACCTCGTTCTCGTACGCGCTGAGCCTGCTCCGGCCGGACATCGTCCAGGATCTCGAGCTCGTCAAGCACGGCTTCATGCCGATCCTCATGCCGTCGTCGTTCGCCCCCATGGAGAACGGCGACTACCTCCTGCTCGGGCAGGACCGCGACGAGAACATCAAGGAGATCACCCGCCACTCCTCGCACGACGCCGACGCGATGGACCGGTACGAGTACGACGTCGAGCGTGTCTGCCAGGTGGTCAAGCCGCTGCTCGACAAGGTGCCGCCCAACGTCTTCGGCAAGTCGCCGCAGGACCTGGCTGAGACCGCGGACCTGCTGAAGCACCTCGGCGGCGTCGACCAGAAGGTGCTCCACGACCTGGTGCGGCTGATCACGGGCAGTGCCGCCGACTTCCTCGACGACTACTTCGAGAGCGACATCCTCAAGGGCTACATCGCGTCCTCCGGCATCATCGGGACCAAGGTCGGGCCGATGTCGCAGGGATCCGGCCTGGTGCTGCTGTACCACTCGCTCGGCGAGCACGACGGGCACTTCGGCGCCTGGTCGTTCCACAAGGGCGGCAACGGCGGCTTCACTCAGGTGCTCGCGCGCGCAGCTCAGGCGTACGGCGCCGAGATCATGCTGAACGCCCCCGTGGCGTCGGTCATCACCAGGAACGGCGCAGCCGTGGGCGTCGCCCTCGAGGACGGCACGGAGCTCACGGCGCCGACGGTCGTCAGCGCCCTGGACCCGCGACGCACCTTCACCCAGCTGGTCGAGCCGCGCGAGCTGCCCAGCGAGCTGGTCGAGAACATCGACCGCCTGCGGTTCCAGGGCACCTCCGCGAAGGTCAACTTCGCGCTGGACGGAGCTCCGCGCTACCCCGCACTCGGCGACAGCACCGACCAGTACTACGGGTTCGTCAACATCGGCCCGACCATGGAGTACCTCGAGCGGGCCTTCGACGACGCGAAGTACGGGTGGTACAGCAAGCGGCCCTACATCGACTGTGCCATCCAGTCGTTCGTCGACCCGGACATGGCGCCTCCCGGCAAGCACGTCATGTCGTGCTTCGTGCAGTACGCGCCCTACCACCTCAAGGGCAGCGACTGGGACACCGAGCGGGACCGCTTCGCCGACACCGTGCAGGCGACGCTCGAGTCGTTCTTCCCAGGATTCGGCGACCTCGTGCTGCAGCGCGAGGTGCAGACGCCGCTCGACATCGAGCGCACCGTGGGCCTGACCGAGGGGAACATCTTCGCCGGCGAGTTCTTCGCGCCGCAGATGTACTTCTTCCGGCCGGCTCCGGGATGGAGCCAGTACCGCACGCCGATCGACGGCTACTACCAGTGCGGCTCCGGCACCCACCCCGGCGGCTGCGTCATGGGTGCTCCCGGCAAGCTGGCCAGCCAGCAGATCCTCCGGGACCTCAGGACCCGCGTCGGCCAGGCCGACTGACCGGGCAGGACCTCGGCACCGAGGCCCTCGTCAGTCGCCCTGCTGCAGCACGCCGAGGAAGTCGGCCGCCCAGGCGGCGACGTCGTGCTCGCGCACCCGGCGCCGCATCGACCGCATCCGCCGCCGCGACTCGGCGGGCGACGCCTCGACCGCGCGCATCACGGTGTCCTTGAATCCCTCGATGTCGTGCGGGTTGATGCCGTAGGCCGCCGTGAGCTCGTCGGCAGCCCCGGTGAACTCGCTGAGCACCAGTGCGCCGGTCTCGTCGAAGCGGCAGGCGACGTACTCCTTGGCGACCAGGTTCATGCCGTCTCGCAGCGAGGTCACCAGGAGCACGTCCGCGGCGAGGTAGAGGGCGGCCATCTCCTCGCGCGGGTAGGCGTGGTGCAGGTAGTGCACGGCCGGGTGCCCGAGCACGCTGTGGTCGCCGTTGATGCGGCCGACCGTGCCCTCGACCTCGTCGCGCAGCACCTGGTACTGCTCGACGCGCTCGCGGCTCGGGCTGGCCACCTGCACCAGCACGGCGGACGGCGGGCCGAGCCGTCGCTCGCGCAACAGCTCGCCGTAGGCCTTGAGCCGGTGCAGGATGCCCTTCGTGTAGTCGAGCCGGTCGACGCCGAGCAGGACGGTCTGCGGGTCGCCGAGGGCGGTCCTGATCTCCTTGGCCCGTGCCTGCACGTCGTCCCGGCGGGCGACCTCCTCGAGGCTCGCTGCGTCGATGGAGATGGGGAACGTCCCGGCACGGACCCGGCGGCTGCCTTCGGAGCCGGCCGTCACCCCGGCGCCCTTCGTGCTGCGGCCGGCCGCCCTCCTGGCGGCCCGCAGGAAGTTGGTGACGTCCTGCTGGCGCTGGAAGCCGACCAGGTCGGCACCCAGCAGCCCCTCGACGATCTCCGAGCGCCACGGCAGCTGCGCGAAGATCTCGTAGCCGGGGAACGGGATGTGGTTGAAGAAGCCGATCCGCAGGTCGGGTCGGGCCCGGCGCAGCATCGCGGGCACCAGCTGCAGCTGGTAGTCGTGCACCCAGACGGTCGCGGCGTCGGCGGCCTCGGCCGCGGCAGCCTCGGCGAACCGCTCGTTGACCACCAGGTAGGCCTTCCACCACTGCCGGTGGAAGACCGGCGGCGCGATCACGTCGTGATAGAGCGGCCACAGGGTGGCGTTGGAGAAGCCGGCGTAGTAGTCCGCGACCTCGCTCTCGGAGAGGCCGACCGGCACGAGGTGCATGCCGTCGGCGTCGAACGGGTCGTCGGCTTCGCCCGGCGCGCCCGACCACCCGACCCAGGCACCGTCGCCGGCCCGCATGACCGGCTCGAGGGCCGCGACCAGCCCACCGGGGCTGGGCCGCCAGTGGACGTCGCCGTCCAGCTCCTCCACCCGGTCGACGGGCAGGCGGTTGGCAACCACGACGAAGTCATGCATATCCCCCTCACCCTACGGTCACCCCGCTCCAAGCCGGGGTGACCGTCGGCGCCGAATGCATCCACGCTCGGCCCGCGCAACTGCGCGGGGAGGCCGGAGCTCACGACGATCAGGCCGCGGACGCTCAGTAGCCGCCGCCGACGCCCGTGTCGTCGTCATCCGTGGTCGTGATCTTCGAGCCGGAAGGGGAGATGACCCACCAGAGCCCGCCGGAGAGGTTCGTGCCCTGACCGGTCGCCTTGCCGGGCCCGGAGTCCGCGGCGTAGGTGTAGGCCGGCCACCCGTCGACCGTCAGCTGGGTGGTGCCGTCGTCGCGGGTGATGGTCGACAGCTCCGCCGTCACGTCCGCCGCGTGGCTCACGGTGCCGGACGCCTCGGCGACCGGCCAGTACTCCAGGCAGCTGCCCGTGCAGGTCGACGTGCCCGGCGAGTCGGCGTCGAACACGTACAGCGTCATGCCGTTCGCGTCCACCAGGACGTCGCCGTACTCCGTGTCGCCGGTCCGGACGGTCTGCCCGCCGCCGGCCTTCTGTGCGGCCTGGGTCGAGGCGGAGGGGCTGTCGGCGTCGTCCGAGCCGCCGTAGCCCGACCCGCCGCCGCACGCGGCGAGCAGGAGCCCGGCAGCGAGTACGCCAGCTGCCCCGGCGAGCCGGCTGCCTGACCTCGAGACGTGGATCGACATGGTGTTCTCCGTTCGCTGGACTGTGTCGTCCAGGTACACGGAGCGACCACCGTGGGTGGTTCATCCGCCGCCGCCGTCGTCATCACGATCAGGCCAGGATCTCGACCGACTCCGGTCCGGGCTCGGGCTCCCGGCGGGTCGAGCGCCGTCGGTGGCGCAGGCTGTCGAAGGTGAGCAGGGCGAGGGCGGCCCAGATCAGCGTGAAGCCGGCGAGGCGCGACGCGGGCATCGGCTCCTGGTAGAGCAGCACGCCGAGGAGGAACTGCAGGACCGGCGTCAGGTACTGCAGCAGGCCCAGGATGCTCAGCGGGACCCGTCGGGCGGCTGCCGCGAAGAAGATCAGCGGCACCGCGGTCACCACTCCAGCGGACGCGAGCAGCAGCCCGTGCCCGACCCCGGAGTGCCCCAGCTGACCGTCGCCGCGCAGCTCCAGCGCGACCAGGAAGCCCAGCGCCGGCAGCGCGATGACGGCGGTCTCGACGGTCAGCGACTCCAGGGCGCCGACGTATGGGCCGACCTGCTTCTTCAGCAGGCCGTACGTCGCGAACGACCCGGCCAGTCCCAGCGCGATCCACGGCGGCCGGCCGTATTCGACGGTCAGCACCACCACCGCGGCCGCACCGACCGCGACCGCCGCCCACTGCAGCCGGCGCAGCCGCTCGTGCAGGACCAGCACGCCGAGCAGGACCGTCACGACCGGGTTGACGAAGTAGCCCAGCGACGTCTCGACGACGTGCTCGTTGTTGACGCCCCAGATGTAGAGCGCCCAGTTGGCCGCGATCAGGACGGCCGCCAGCGACAGCCTGACCATGGTGGCCCGGTCGGCGAGCAGGGGCTGGACCCACTCCCACCGGCGGCGGACGGTCAGGACGACGAGCACGAAGACCAGGGACCAGACGACCCGGTGGGCCATGATCTCCACCGCCCCGGCCGGCTCGAGCAGCGGCCAGTAGAGCGGGAAGAGCCCCCAGATCAGGTAGCAGGCGACGCCGTAGAGGAGCCCCCGCCGAGCCTCCGTGCGGGGCTCGTCGGTCAGGACACGGTCCAGGTGTCCGAGCCGGCCAGCAGCGAAGCCAGGGCGTCGTCCCCGCTGCCCGGGGTGGTGCCGGGCTGCTGGCTGCGCTCGATCTGCTCGCGCATCAGGTCGTCGTAGACCGGCCGGTCGATGTCCCGGAAGACGCCGATCGGGGTGCGGGCCAGCGAGATGTCCGCCAGCCGGCTCAGGTCGAACGCGTGGGACGGGTCGTCGGCGTGCGCGTCGTGCACGACGAGCTCGGCCGGGTCGACCGAGGCGACGTCCACGACCTTGAGCGCCTGGTCGTGGTCACGGACGACGCCCTGGCCGCTGTCGGCGCCCCAGGTGATGGGCTGCCCGTGCTCGAGCCGGATGGTGAAGTCGTCGCGGGTGCCTGGGTCCTTGAGCGGCTCGAAGGCGTTGTCGTTGAAGATGTTGCAGTTCTGGTAGATCTCGACCAGCGCCGTGCCGCGGTGCGCCGCTGCCGCCTGCAGGACCGACGTCAGGTGCTTGCGGTCCGAGTCGATCGAGCGGGCCACGAAGGACGCCTCGGCCCCGAGTGCGAGCGACACCGGGTTGAAGGGCGAGTCCAGCGAGCCCATCGGCGTGGACTTGGTGATCTTGCCGAGCTCGGAGGTGGGGGAGTACTGACCCTTGGTGAGGCCGTAGATCCGGTTGTTGAACAGCAGGATCTTCAGGTTCACGTTGCGGCGCAGCGCGTGGATCAGGTGGTTGCCGCCGATGGACAGCGCGTCGCCGTCACCGGTCACCACCCACACGGACAGGTCGGGCCGCGACGCCGCCAGGCCGGTTGCGATCGCCGGCGCGCGGCCGTGGATCGAGTGCATCCCGAAGGTGTCCATGTAGTACGGGAAGCGCGACGAGCAGCCGATCCCCGACACGAAGACGATGTTCTCGCGCGCCAGGCCGAGCGTCGGCATGAACGACTGGACGGCCGCGAGGATCGCGTAGTCGCCGCAGCCCGGGCACCAGCGGACCTCCTGGTCGGTCTTGAAGTCCTTGGCCGACTGCTTCTCGGGAGCCTTGGGCACCAGCGACAGCGACGGGTAGGGCTGGTTCGGAACGGCGCTCACTGAAGGTCCTCGATCACGTTGGTGATGACGGTCGCGAGCTCCTCCGCCTTGAAGGGCAGCCCACGGATCTGGTTGTAGCCGATGGCGTCGACGAGGTACTTGGCGCGGACCAGCATTGCCAGCTGGCCGCCGAAGCCGTAGCCGAGGTTCATCTCCGGGACGAGCACCTTGTCGTAGCGGCGCAGCACCTCGCCCAGGTCGGCCGGGAAAGGGTTGAGGTGGCGCAGGTGCGTCTGGGCGACCACGCCGCCGGCGCTGCGCACCCGTCGGCAGGCGGCGCCGATCGGGCCGTACGTCGACCCCCAGCCCAGGACGAGCACCCGGGCGTGCCCCGACGGGTCCTCGACCTCGAGCGGCGGGATCGTCGCGGCCACCGCCTCGACCTTGGCCTGCCGGGTGCGGACCATGAAGTCGTGGTTGGCCGGGTCGTAGGAGATGTTGCCGGTGATGTCGGCCTTCTCGATGCCGCCGATCCGGTGCTCCAGCCCGGCGGTGCCCGGGACGGCCCACGGCCGGGCCAGCGTCTCCGGGTCGCGCAGGTAGGGCTGGAAGACCGGCTGGCCGTCCTCCTCGCCGTTGGGCTCGGTCGCGAAGGCCACCCGCAGGTCGGGCAGCTCGTCGACGGTCGGGACCAGCCACGGCTCGGAGCCGTTGGCGAGGTAGCCGTCGGAGAGCAGGATGACCGGCACCCGGAAGGCGGTCGCGATCCGGGCCGCCTCCAGGGCGGTGTCGAAGCAGTCGGCGGGCGAGCGCGGCGCCACGATCGGCACCGGTGCCTCGCCGTTGCGGCCGAACATCGCCTGCAGCAGGTCGGCCTGCTCGGTCTTGGTCGGCATGCCGGTCGACGGACCGGCGCGCTGCACGTCGACGACGATCAGCGGCAGCTCCAGCGACACGCCGAGCCCGATCGTCTCGGCCTTCAGGGCCAGCCCGGGGCCCGAGGTCGAGGTGACCGCGAGCGAGCCGCCGTACGCCGCGCCCAGCGCCGCACCGACGGCCGCGATCTCGTCCTCGGCCTGGAAGGTCCGCACGCCGAACCGCTTGTGCTTGCTCAGCTCGTGCAGGATGTCGGAGGCCGGGGTGATCGGGTAGGAGCCCAGGAAGAGCGGCAGTCCGGTGCGCTGCGAGGCGGCGACCAGCCCGTAGGACAGGGCGAGGTTGCCGGAGATGTTGCGGTAGGTCCCGGTCGGCAGCCGGGCCGGCTTGATCTCGTACGACACCGAGAAGTCCTCGGTCGTCTCGCCGAAGGACCAGCCCGCCTCGAAGGCGGTGAGGTTGGCCTGCATGATCGCCTCGTTGCGGGCGAACTTGGCCTTGAGGAACCGCACGGTGCCCTCGGTCGGGCGGTTGTAGAGCCAGGAGAGCAGGCCCAGCGCGAACATGTTCTTGGCGCGCTCGGCCTCCTTCTTGGTGATGTCGAAGCCCTTGAGCGCCTCGACCGTCATCGAGGTCAGCGCGATCGGGTGCACGTTGTAGGCCTCGAGGGAGCCGTCCTCGAGCGGGTTGGCGGCGTAGCCGACGCGGGTCAGGTTGCGGCCGGTGAACTCGTCGGTGTTGACGATCACGTCGGCGCCCCGGGCGAGGTCGCCGAGGTTGGCCTTGAGGGCGGCCGGGTTCATCGCGACCAGCACGTCCGGCCGGTCGCCCGGCGTCATGATGTCGTGGTCGGCGAAGTGCAGCTGGAAGGCCGAGACGCCGGGCAGGGTCCCGGCCGGCGCCCGGATCTCGGCGGGGAAATCGGGCAGCGTCGACAGGTCGTTGCCGAACGACGCGGTCTCCGTCGTGAAGCGGTCGCCGGTCAGCTGCATCCCGTCACCGGAGTCGCCCGCGAACCGGATGATCACCCGGTCGCGCTGCTCCACGTGCTTCGCTGGTGGCACGCCTCCCAGGTTACGTCAGCGTAGGTTGCAACGCCCCCTAGACTCCGGCTTGCGCCGAGATCGACGAGCGAGATCGAGGAGGCAGCAGCGGTGGACGGCTTCTACGGCGGCTACGCCCTGGTCGGGCTGGTCCTGCTGGTCGGCGTGGTCTTCGTGACCGTCGCGTTCACGGCCAACCGACTGCTGGCGCCGTCGGTGCCGGGCGTCGGCAAGTCCCTGACCTACGAGTGCGGGGTCGACCCGGTCGGCGAGGGCTGGGCGCAGAGCCACGTGCGCTACTACGTCTACGCCTACCTCTACGTGATCTTCGCCGTCGACGCGGTCTACCTCTTCCCGTGGGCGACGATCTTCGCCGCGCCGGGCTACGGCGTCACGACGCTGGTGGAGATGTTCGTCTTCATCGGGTTCCTCGCAGTCGGTCTGCTCTACGCCTGGCGCAAGGGGGTGCTGACGTGGTCGTGAGCGGCGCCGTCGACCTGCCGTCGCCATCAGTCGGCCCCCCGTCGGTCGGGGCGCTTCAGCGGGCGGCCCCGGAGCCGATGCGGCTGGTCCTCAACTGGGGGCGCCGCTACAGCTTGTGGGTGTTCAACTTCGGCCTGGCCTGCTGCGCGATCGAGTTCATCGCCTCGTCGATGTCCCGCCACGACTTCATCCGCCTCGGCGTGATCCCGTTCGCCCCGGGGCCGCGGCAGGCCGACCTGATGGTCGTCAGCGGCACCGTCACCGACAAAATGGCGCCCGCCGTGAAGCGGCTGTACGACCAGATGCCCGAGCCCAAGTACGTCATCTCCTTCGGGGCGTGCTCCAACTCGGGCGGGCCCTACTGGGACTCCTACTGCGTGACCAAGGGCGTCGACCAGATCGTCCCGGTCGACGTCTACGTGCCTGGCTGCCCGCCCCGCCCGGAAGCGCTGCTGCAGGGCATCCTCAAGCTGCAGGAGAAGATCGCCGGCGAGTCCCTCGCCGACCGCTACCACCCCACCCCGGTGCGCGGCCCGATCACCACCGTCCCGGTCGGTGACGAGTGAGCATCCCCGCCGAGGTGGACGTCGAGCCGGAGGCGTGGGTGGCCGAGGTCACGGCGGCCCGTGACCGCGGGTTCGACTACTTCGACTGGCTCACCGCGGTCGACCAGCTCGACGACACCGACGCGCCCGGCTTCGACGTGGTGACCCACCTGTGGTGCCTGGAGCGGCGCGAGCACCTGCTGCTGCGGACCCGGGTGCCCTCGGCCGAGCCGGTCCTCCCGACGGTGACCGGTGTCTTCGCCGGCGCGGCCTGGCACGAGCGTGAGACCTACGAGATGTTCGGCATCGACTTCGCCGGCCACGTCGACCTCCGGCCGCTGCTGCTGCCCGACGGCTTCGAGGGGCACCCGCTGCGCAAGGACTTCGTGCTCGCCGCGCGGGCGGCCAAGGCCTGGCCGGGAGCCAAGGAGCCGGGTGAGTCCGACGCCGACGCCCACGGCGGTGCGTCGCCCGGACGGCGCAAGACCCGGCCGCCCGGCGTGCCCGACCCCGCGGTGTGGGGACCTCGCCCGGACGGGCTGCCGGACGTACCCGCCGAGCCGGCGGACGAGGGGGCGGACGGGACGTGACCGAGGCGCTCGAGGTGCTGCTGCGCATCGTGCTGGTGCTCGGCGCGTTCCTCGTGCTGCCGCTGCTCGTCGGGCAGACCGAGCACAAGGCGATGGCCCACATGCAGAGCCGGCTCGGGCCGATGTACGCCGGCGGGTTCCACGGCTGGGCCCAGCTGGTCGCGGACGGCGTGAAGTTCGCCCAGAAGGAGGACGTGGTCCCGGCGGCGGCGGACCGCACCGTCTTCAAGCTCGCGCCGGCGGTCGCGCTGATCCCCTACCTGGTGGTCCTGGTCGCGATCCCGGTCGGGCCGGACTGGGTCGGGCACGACCTCGACGCCGGCCTCTTCTTCGTCCTCGCCGTGATGGGCATCGGCGTCCTCGGCTCGCTGATGGCCGGCTGGGCGAGCGCCAACAAGTTCTCGCTGCTCGGCGGCCTCCGCTCGGCCGCCCAGCTGATGGCCTACGAGCTGCCGTTCATCCTGGCCGCGGCGTCGGTCGCGATGGCCGCGGGCACCCTGTCGCTGCCCGCGATCGTCGAGGCGTGGGAGCCGTGGTGGCTGGTCTGGCAGCTGCCGGGTGCGGTCGTGTTCTTCGTGGCCGGGCTGGCCGAGCTGCAGCGCCCGCCGTTCGACATGCCGGTCGCCGACTCGGAGATCATCTTCGGCGCCTACACGGAGTACACCGGCCTGCGCTTCGCGCTGTTCCTGCTCGCGGAGTACGCCGGCATCGTCGTGCTGTCGGCGCTCACGACGGTGCTCTTCCTGGGCGGCTGGCGGGGCCCGTTCGTCGACGAGCTGCCGGCGCTCGGTGTCGTGTGGACGTTGGTCAAGACGATGGCACTGGCCTTCGTGGTGATCTGGCTGCGGGTCGCCTACCCGCGGCTGCGTGAGGACCAGCTGCAGCGGCTGGCCTGGCAGGGACTCGTGCCGCTGGCGCTGGGCCAGCTGGCTCTCACGGGGGTGGTGGCGGTGGTGGTCGCGTGAAGATCCCGGGTGCAGGGCTCGCCAAGGGCCTCGCCGTCACGATGCGGACGATGACCCGCCGCTCGGTCACCGGGCAGTACCCGGACGTCAAGCCGGAGCTGCCGCCGCGAAGCCGCGGGGTGATCGCCCTGCTCGAGGAGAACTGCACGGTCTGCATGCTGTGCGCCCGTGAGTGCCCCGACTGGTGCATCTACATCGACTCGCACAAGGAGACGATCCCTGCGCCGCCG
>Ga0126307_10000606_pt1 | contig 23099 bp, 23 predicted proteins | sample Plot28_FD_89955 | JGI IMG/M metagenome (GOLD analysis project Ga0126307, IMG submission 89955) | Serpentine soil microbial communities from UC McLaughlin Reserve, CA, USA - Plot28 | ecosystem: Environmental > Terrestrial > Soil > Grasslands | place: USA: UC McLaughlin Reserve, Lake County... | reverse complement strand
TCGACCCCGCCTTCCATTCCTGCTTCTCGCCCCCGCCGCACGGGCAACGCGTGCTGGTCCACAGCGTGTGGCCGAGATTCTGGACCTGCGGCACGAAACGGTACGGACGGGCTCCGACCTTACTAGTTCACATTTGCAACGAGCAGGTGCGCTCGGTCGCCGCGGCGATCGCCGGCGACCTGGCCGCCGCCGACGACGTGCGGCTGGTGCTCCCGGAGACCGGCGCCTGCCAGGTGCCCGAGTCCCGGGACCTGACGCTCCTGGCCGACCCGACGGCCGCGCGAGGGGAGGTGAGCGTGATGGAGGACTGCTGCGACGACCTGCAGGGCTGCGAGACCGGCTGCTGCTGAGCCGGGGCTCGTCTCCCGGACCTCGACCGTCATCCTGACCGCCACCCACGGTGGCGGGCAGGATGGCGGCGTGGACCTCGAGGCCGTCGCCGACGAGCTGTACGGCCTGTGGCCGGGCGAGTTCACGGCCGCCCGCACCGAGCGGGAGAAGGAGGCCCGCGCCGCCGGCGACAAGGAGCTGGCCCGGCAGGTCAAGGCGCTGGGCCGGCCCACCACCGTCGCGTGGCTGGCCAACCGGTTGGTGCGCGACCACGGCGAGGAGCTGCAGCCGCTTCTGGAGCTCGGCGACGCGTTGCGTGAGGCGACCGCGGTGCTGCAGGGCGAGGAGCTCCGCGCGCTGTCCCAGCAGCAGCACCAGCTGGTCGCGGCCCTGGTGCGCCAGGCGCGCCGGGACGCCGCCGGGGCGGGCCACCGGGTCGGCGAGGACGCGGCCCGCGGGCTGGAGGAGACGCTGCGTGCGGCGCTCGCCGACTCCGACCTGTCGGCGCAGCTGGCGGCCGGCCGGCTGAGCGGAGGCCTGCAGCACTCCGGCTTCGGCGCGACCGCGGGTGCAGGCGCCGGCGGAGCGGGGCCGGCGAGGCGCGTCGCGACGCCCGCCGGCATGGCTGGGAGCACGGCTGGGAGCACGGCTGGGAGCACGGCTGGGAGCAAGGCCGCGGGCACGGCGGCCGGCCAAGGCGAGAGGGGAACGGCGGCCACGGCGGGTGCGAGCCGCAAGGACGCCGCGGCGGAGCGGGCGCGGGATCGCCGGGAGAAAGCCGCCGCCCGCAAGCAGGCCGAGCGCGACCTGGCAGACGCCCGCAAGGAGGCGGCAGCCGCCGCAACGGCGCACGCCGCGGCGAAGGCCGCCGTGGACGAGGCGGCGGCCGCTGCCGCTGCTGCCGCCTCCCGGTCCGCCGAGCTGCGCACCGAGCTCGAGCAGGTGAGCCGTGACCAGGCGGCGGCCGATCGTCGACGCCGGGCGGCCGAGCCGGAGGTCGCCGCCGCGACGAAGGCGGTCAGGGCGGCCGACCGGCTGGTCCGCGCGCGCACCGCGGAGCTCGAGGACCTCGACTGACGGCACCCGCTGCCTGCGCAGGACTTGGCCGGAGAGGCGCAGCAGCTCGAGACGACCCTGCCGGCCGAGCCCGCGTCGGCGCCGCTCGCCCGGGCCACGGTCGCCGAGCACAGCCGGACGTCGGGCGTCGAGGGGCACCCCACCGGCAAGACCATCTGGGTCGAGCTGCTCGGCACGTGACCCTCCCGTGATTGGGTGCCCGACGTGGTCCGGCCGCCCTCTGACCCGCCGCCGCGTCGCGCGACGACGGGGCGTGACGTCGTCCCGTTCCGCGACGCGGTGCGGGCCTGGTTCTCGATCTCGCTGCAGACCTTCGGTGGCCCGGCCGGCCAGATCGCCGTCATGCAGCGGACCCTCGTCGAGGAACGGCGGTGGATCGGCCAGCGTCGCTTCCTGCACGCGCTGAGCTACTGCACGCTGCTTCCGGGGCCCGAGGCGCAGCAGCTCGCGATCTACGTCGGGTGGCTGCTCAACGGCGTGCGCGGCGGGCTGGTCGCCGGCATCCTCTTCGTCCTGCCGGGCGCGGTGGCGTTGCTCGCCCTCTCGGCGGTCTACGTCGGCTACGGCGAGACCATCCTGGTGACTGCGGTGTTCGCCGGGCTGGCGCCGGCCGTCCTCGCCGTCGTCGCGCAGGCCGTGGTCCGACTCGGCACCCGGACCTTCGCCCACCCGGCACCGATCGCGATCGCCGTCGCCGCCTTCGTGGCGCTGTGGGCCTTCCAGGTCCCGTTCCCCGTCGTGATCGCGGTGGCGGCAGCGCTCGGCTGGGCGCTGGGCCGGTGGGCGCCGCACACCATGCGGGCGGCACCGGCGCGAGAGCCGGCGGAAGGCGCCGAGCCGCCACTGATCCCGGACGACGCCCTGCACGCCGAGCGACCGACCCGCGGCCACGCGGTGCGGGTCCTCCTCACCGGGCTGCTCGTCTGGGGCGTCCCGGTCGCGACGGTCGTGCTGCTCACCGGCACCGACAGCGTCCTGACCGAGCAGAGCCTGTTCTTCACCGGCACGGCGCTCATCACGTTCGGCGGCGCCTACGCCGTCCTCGCCTACGTCGCGCAGAAGGCGGTCGAGGTCTACGGGTGGCTGGCGCCGGGCGAGATGGTCAACGGGCTGGCGCTCGCCGAGACGACTCCGGGGCCGCTCATCATGGTCGTGCAGTTCGTCGCCTTCGTCGGCGCCTACCGGGACCCGGGATCGCTGAACCCCTGGGTGGCCGCGGTGATCGCTGCCCTGCTGACCACCTGGGTGACGTTCGTGCCGAGCTTCGTCTTCATCTTCCTCGGAGCGCCCTACGTGGAGCGGCTGCGGGGCAACCGGTCCCTCGCCGCCGCGCTCGGGGGCATCACCGCCGCGGTGGTCGGTGTCATCGCCAACCTCGCCGTGTTCTTCGCCCTGAACACGCTCTTCGCGGATACGTCCGAGCTGTCCTGGGGGCCTGTCCAGCTCGTGCTGCCGGTCGTCAGCTCGGTGCGCTGGCTCTCGGTGGCGATCGGCGGGGTCGCCGCGGTGCTGCTCTTCCGGCTCCGCTGGTCGGTGCTGCGGACGCTCGGCGCCTGCGCGCTCCTCGGCATGGCAGCGGCGGCCGTCGGGGTGCCGCTCGACTGACGAGCACTTGACGCCTATTACCCCCTGGGGGTATAAAGGACGAGTTCTCGGGTTCGTACGCCAGATCGGAGCGCCGTCGTGACCACCTCGGCCCACCACGGGACCTCCGGGCCCGCCCTTACCCGCGCCGCGGTGTCGGCCACGCTGCACTGCCTCACCGGCTGTGCCATCGGTGAGGTGCTGGGGATGGTCATCGGGACGGCGCTCGGCTGGGGGAACTTGCCGACCGTCGCACTGGCAGTCGGGCTGGCCTTCGTCTTCGGCTACGCGTTCACCGTCGGCCCGGTGCTGCGGAGCGGACTGACGTTCGGGGCCGCCGTGAAAGTCGCCCTGGCGGCCGACACCGTCTCGATCCTGGTGATGGAGGTCGTCGACAACGCGGTGGTGCTCACCGTCCCGGGCGCCATGGAGGCCGGCCTCGACAGCGCACTCTTCTGGGCAAGCCTGGCGTTCTCGCTCGCGGTGGCCTTCGTGGTCACCGTGCCGGTCAACCGGGCGATGATCGCCCGGGGCCGCGGCCACGCGGTGGTCCACGGCATGCACTAGCCCATGGGATGCGCCCTGCGGTGGTCATCGCACGCGTAGGCTTGCGGTCCGATGCCCAGCCTCGTCCGTCAGCCGCTGGTGGCCCTGGTGGCCGCCCTCGCCGCGATGCTCGCCCCGCTGGGTGCGACCGCGGCGGGCTCGGTCCCCGTGGCGGCGCGCCAGGCGGTCGCCGGCGTGACCGAGACCACCGGCCAGGCGCCGGTCGGGCGGGTCACCACCGGTCGGGAGCTGCGGGAAACCGCGGTGCGGCGGGTGCAGCACGGCGGCGCCGAGGTCGGCGGCGTCCTCATGGCCGGCTCGGAGCGGGCCGGCCAGGGTGGGCCGGGGCACCTCCCGGCCGGTGCCCTCGCGGTGGCGGTTCTGGCCGTGGCCGTGGGCTGGTGGGTGCGCCGGGTCACCCCGGTGCGGGTCGCTGTCGGGCGTACGACCGGCAGCCGCTGCGGACGCGGTCCTCCGGCGCTGCGCTGCGCCTGAGCCCACCCGTCACCTCCGCCGCCGACGCGGCGGCCCCACCACCGGAGCGTCCCCGTGTCCGCACCCGTCGTCCGCGCCATCGTGGCGCTCGGGATCCTCGCCGGGTCCCTCTACTTCACGCTCACCACGCCAGCGCGGCTCGGTCTCGACCTGCGCGGCGGCACCCAGATCGTGCTCGAGACCCAGGACTCGCCGACCGTCAAGGCCGGCAAGGAGTCCACCGACCGGGCCGTCGAGGTGCTGCGCCGACGCGTCGACGCGCTCGGCGTCTCGGAGCCCAGCCTGACCCGCTCCGGCGACCGGCGGATCATCGTCGAGCTGCCCGGCGTGCAGGACCCGCGCGAGGCCGCCGAGGTCATCGGCCGGACGGCGCAGCTCACCTTCCACCCGGTGCTCGGCGTCCCCGAGCCGACCGCCGCGCCGTCGGCCGACGGGGCCACTCCCTCGCCCTCCCCGTCGCCGACCCCCTCCGCAGCTGCCGACGGCGACCGCGTCTTCGACGACGAGGACGGCCAGCCGATCCGGCTCGGACCCCCGGGGCTGACCGGTGACGGCGTCGACGGCGCCGAGGCAGCGATCGACTCGCTGGGTGGCGGCGGGTGGTACGTCACCGTGGACTTCCGCGGCTCCGGCCAGGACGCGTGGGAGCAGCTGACGGGTGACGCGGCCTGCCAGCAGCCCGGCGACCCGCGCCGGCGGGTGGCGATCGTGCTCGACGACCAGGTGATCTCGTCGCCCCAGGTCGACCCGAGCGTCCCGTGCGACGTCGGCATCACCGGCGGCTCGACCCAGATCACCGGGCAGTTCACCACCGACGAGGCCAAGGGCCTCGCGGTCCTCATCCGCGGCGGCGCGCTCCCGGTGCCGGTCGAGGTGATCGAGCAGCGGACCGTCGGCCCGACACTCGGTGCCGCCGCCATCGACGCCAGTGCCAAGGCGGCCGTCATCGGCGTCGCGCTGACCGGCCTGTTCATCATCGTGGTCTATCGGCTGCTCGGGGGGCTGGCGACGGTCGCGCTCGCCGGCTACGCCCTGATCTCGTACGCCGCACTGGTCGCACTGGGAGCGACCCTGACGCTGCCCGGCCTGGCCGGCTTCGTGCTGGCGATCGGCATGGCGATCGACGCCAACGTGCTGGTCTTCGAACGAGCCCGGGAGGAGTACGCCGCCGCACCGAAGAAGGGGCTCCGGGCCGCGCTGTCCACCGGCTTCGCGAAGGCGTGGACGGCGATCCTCGACTCCAACGTCACGACGCTGCTTGCCGCGGGGCTGCTGTTCTTCCTGGCGTCCGGGCCGGTGCGCGGCTTCGGCGTGACCCTGTCGATCGGCGTGCTCGCGTCGATGCTCTCGGCGCTGGTCGTCACCCGGGTGCTCGCGGAGTGGGCGGTCGCCCGGCGCTGGGTCACCACCCGCCCGGAGATCAGCGGCATGGCGTCCGTCGGCCGGGTGCGCAGCTGGCTCACGGAGCACGAGCCGGACCTGATGAAGCACGGCCGCAAGCTGCTGGCTGGGTCGGCCGTCGTCCTCGTCCTGGCCGGCGCCGGGATCTTCTGGCGCGGGCTCGACCTCGGGGTGGAGTTCACCGGTGGACGGCTGGTGGAGTACTCGACCACTGCGCCGCTGTCCGTCGACGCCGCCCGGGAGGCGGTGGCGGACGCGGGCTTCCCGCGCGCCGTGGTGCAGGAGAGCGGTGAGGACAACATCTCGGTGCGCACCGGGGAGCTCACCAACGACGACGTGGTCGAGATCCAGCGGGCGCTCGGCGACGCGTCGGGCGGCGAGGTGACCAAGGAGCGCGACGAGCTCATCGGGCCGAGCCTCGGTGACGAGCTGCGCGACAAGGCGCTGATCGCTCTCGCGGTCGCGCTCGGTGCGCAGCTGCTCTACCTGGCGTTCCGCTTCCGGTGGACATTGGGGGCCTCCGCCGTCGCCGCGATGGCGCACGACGTGATCCTGCTGGTCGGCGTCTTCGCCTGGCTGGGAAAGCCGATCGACGGTGTCTTCCTGGCGGCGCTGCTCACGGTCATCGGCTACTCGGTCAACGACTCGGTCGTCGTCTTCGACCGGGTGCGTGAGCTGTGGGCCGTCGGGCGGAAGAACGGCTTCGCCCGCACCGTCAACACCGCCGTGCTGCAGACGGTTCCGCGCACGGTCAACACGGGGCTCGGCGCGGTCTTCATCCTGACCGCGCTCGCCGTGCTCGGCGGCGACTCGCTGACCGACTTCGCCCTGGCGCTGCTGATCGGCATCGGCGTCGGGACCTACTCCTCGATGTTCACGGCGTCGCCGCTGGCCATCGAGCTGGAGCGGCGCAGCCCGTCGCCGCCGCCGGCGCAGAAGCCCACGCCGTCGCAGCGGCGCGTGCAGCGGGACAGCAGCGGCGCGGTGGTCTGACGCCACGGACGGCGCGAGGCCGGCGTTACGGACGGCGGCGCAGCCGGCGTTACGGACGGCGGCGCGGCCGGCGGGCCGGGTGGTGCCACCCGGCCAGCCGGCCGTGCCGCGACACCGCGCGCAGCCGCCGCTCGACCGTGCTGCGCACCTGCTCGGTGGTCACCAGGATCACGTCGTCACCGGCCCGCAGCGGCGTCGACTCGCGCGGCACGAACGCCCGTCCCTCGCGGATCACCAGCGTGACTGCCGCGCCCTCCGGCAGGTTGAGCTCGAAGACCTCGACGCCGACCAGCCGGGACCCGTCCTGGACGCTGACCTGGAGCAGGTCGGCGTCCAGCCGGGTCAGCGGTGACGACTCGATGTCCAGCGGCTGCGCCTCGCCGCTCGCCACCAGGCCGAGCCTGCGGGTCACCCACGGGAGGGTCGGCGCCTGCACCAGCGTGAACGCGATGACCAGCACGAAGACCAGGTTGAAGACGTCGTCGTCGGCCGGCACGGTCGCGAGCACGACCGGCACCGCACCGCGCAGACCCGCCCACGAGAGCAGGGCGCGCTCGTTCCACGTCGTCGGCAGCCGCCACCACCCATCCGACGGCGGCGCGTCGTCGTCGCGCGGGTCCTCCTCGCCGACCGGGCGGCGGCCGAACGGCGCGAGCGAGACGGCCACCGACACCGGGCGGGCGAGCACGAGCAGCACCAGCCCGACGCCCAGGGCGGGCAGGATCGACCCGCCGAGCTCCCGCGGGGTCGCCAGCAGGCCGAGCATGACGAACAGCCCGATCTGCGCGAGCCAGCCGACGCCCTCGACGAAGCCGCGGGTGGCCGGCCGGTGAGGGAGCCGGGCGTTGCCCAGGACGAGTGCGGCGACGTACACCGCGAGGAAGCCGCTCGCGTGCACGACGGCCGCCGCGCCGTAGGCGGTCACGCACAGCGCGAGCACCGCCAACGGGTAGAGGCCGGACGACGGCAGCGCGATCCGGCGCACCCCCCACGCCCCGGCGAAGCCGACCGCGAGGCCGAGCACCCCGCCCAGCGCCAGCTCGTAGCCGATCAGACCGAGCAGCTCCCACCAGGTCAGCGCCTCCGACCCGGCCAGCGCGACGACCAGGATGATGACCGGCGCGTCGTTGAAGCCGGACTCCGCCTCGAGCAGCCCGCCCAGCCGCGGCGGCAGCGGCACCCGGCGCAGCACCGAGAAGACGGCGGCCGAGTCGGTCGGGGAGAGCACCGCGCCGACCAGGAGGGCGTCGCGCCATCCCAGGTCGAGCAGCACGTTGGCGGCGCCGCCGACGACCGCCACCGAGATCCCGGTGCCCACCACGGCCAGCGACGCGGCGGCCGGCAACGTGGGCCGGATGCTGTGCCACGACGTGGTCAGCCCACCTTCGGCGAGGATGAGCACCAGCGCGGCGTAGGCGAGGGACCGGGCCAGCTGCTCGTCGTCGAAGTCCACGCCCAGCGCGTCCTCGCCGAGCACCAGGCCCAGCCCCAGGTAGAGCAGCAGTGTCGGCAGCCCGCTGCCGACGGCGAGGCGGACCGCGGCGATCGCGACGAGCAGGACGACCGACCCCAGCAGGAGCAGGAGGTCGAGCTCGTCGGTGCTCATCCGCCCACCGCCTCGGGCAGGTGGTGCACGCCGTCCGGGAGGACGGCGACGTCGACGCGGCGGTCATGGCCTTGCGCGGGTACGTCCGCCAGGAGCTCACCGGAGTAGAGCAGGGCGACCGCCGGGACGGCCACCCTGGCCAAGGCCCGGTCGTAGGAGCCGCCGCCCCGGCCGAGCCGGTGCCCGTCGCGGCCGACGGCCAGCGCGGGGACGACCACGACGTCCGCCTCGGCCACCGCGTCGACGCCGAGGCGCGGGCCGGTGGGCTCCAGAAGGCCCCGCGTGCCTTGCGACATCAGATGCGGTTCGTCGTAGATTGCCCAGTCGAGGTCGAGGTCCTCGCGCAGCACCGGCACGAGGAGACGTAGTCCGCGCGATCTCATGACCCGCAACAGCTCAGCGGTCGACGGTTCCGTGCCGAAGGAGACATATGCGGCGGCGCAGCGCGCGGCCCCGACGACCGGGAGGTCCAGCACGGAACGGGTGAGCTGCTCGGCGGCCGACGCCCGCTGCCCCGAGGAGGCGGCGCGGCGGGCGGCGAGCACGCGCGCGCGCAGCCGGGCCTTGGCCTCCCCCACGGTCTCCACGCGGGCGATCATCCCAGCCGCCGGTGAGGGCGGGCCACGATGAGCCTGCGCACGCGCCTCTGGCTGGTCCTCGCCGGGCTGTTCCTCGTCCCGCTCGTCGTCGGTGTCCTGGTGGTCGCCGTGGTGGTCACGGGGGCGCGCGGCGACCGGCTCTCGACCTCCCTCGACGTCGCCGCGCAGTCGGTCTCCGCCGAGCTGTCCGACGACTGCGCCATGGTCGGCGTGCTGGCGCGCGACGTCGGCTACGCAGCCGCCAACGGCTCGCCGCAGGAGGCCGTGCAGTCGGCGGTGTCGGGGTCGACCGCCGACTACGCTGCCCTGCTCGGCCCCGGCGACGAGATCGTGGCGCAGCAGGGCCAGCTCTCCGACGGGCTGCAGCCGGCCCGGCTGCCGAGCTGCTCCGGCAACGAGGGCGGCGCGCCGGTCGTGGCCGACCGGGTGTCGGTGACGGGCGTCGCGCAGGTGGAGTCGGTCGTGGTGGCGCTGCGCCTCGACCAGCGCGCCATGCAGGACCTGCGGCTGCGCGGCGGGACGGAGGGCGAGGTCGTCCTGCTCGACGGCGGCGACATGGTCGCGAGCTCGCTCGCCCGAGGGACCGCACGTCAGGTCGCCGCGGTGGCAGCCGGGCGACGGGGCGCAGTCGACGCCGACGGCTGGACGCTGCAGGTGCAGTCGCCGGTGGACGGCGCGCCCCTGACGGTCGTCGTCGCGGCCGAGGACACCGGCAGCGACTCGACGGTGTGGCTGATCGGCGCCATCCTGCTCGCCGGTGCGCTCGCGGCCGGGCTGCTCGTCAGCGTCGTCGCCCGCGGGCTGAGCCAGCCGTTCACCGAGCTGACCGAGGCGGCGGAGCGGGTCGCCCAGGGCGACCTCGAGACGGCGATCGACGCCAGCGAGGAGGGTGAGGCCGGACGTCTCGGCAGTGCTTTCAACGTGATGACCGACGAGCTGCGGCGCAGCCTGCGCGAGCTGGAGCGCAGCCGCGAGGACCTGCGCGACAGCCTGGAGCGCATCGGCGACGCGTTGCGCAGCACCCACGACCTGGACGGCCTGCTCAACGTGGTGCTCGAGACCGCGACCGCGACGCTGGCCGCCCGCGCCGGTGTCGTGCTCTACCGGTCCGGCGACTCGATGCAGCTGATGGCCGAGCAGGGTCTGCACGAGGCCGGCCTGATCGCGCCGGCGGTCGTCGTCCCGGGCCGGGGGGTGCTGGGCCGTGTCGTGTCCCGCGGCACCCCGGTGCGCGGCCGGATCGGCACCGGCGACCTGCTGATGCCGGTCGAGGGGGAGCCCGCCGAGGGCGACGTCATGGCGGTGCCGCTGGTCAGCATGGGCGTCACGGTGGGTGTCGTCGCGCTGTACGACCGCATCGACCGGCGTCCTTTCGACGCCACCGACGAGGACGCGCTCACCACCCTCGCCCAGCAGGCGAGCATCGCGATCGACAACGTGCACCTGCACAACGAGGCCCAGCGGCTCTCGACGACCGACCCGCTGACCGGGCTGTGGAACTTCCGCTACCTCTCGATGAGCCTGGCCCGCGAGATCGAGCGGTCCACCCGCTTCGACCGGCCACTCGCCGTGCTGATGCTCGACCTCGACCACTTCAAGCTGGTCAACGACGTCCACGGGCACGCCCGCGGCGACATGGTGCTGCGCGAGCTGGCCAGCCGGGTGCAGGAGCAGATCCGCGAGGTGGACACCTTCGCGCGCTACGGCGGGGAGGAGTTCGTCGTGGTCCTGCCGGAGACGACCGTCGAGGGAGCGGCGCAGCTGGCCGACCGGATCTGCCAGGCGGTGCGCCGGGAGCCGTTCCGGGTCGAGGGCGAGGAGCCGCTCGACATCACCGTCTCTGTGGGGGGCGCCGCCTTCCCCGAGCACGGCTCCAGCCCGGCCACCCTGATGCGTGCGGCGGACCGCGCGCTGTACGTCGCCAAGGGCGCCGGCCGCGACCAGTGGCACGTGCCCGGGGCGGACGAGCTCGCCCGTTAGGGTGCGGGCCATGAGCGGCCACCCTCACGACTCCGCACGCCCCGACCGCCCTGTGCGCAAGGCCGTCGTCACGGTGGCCGGCCTCGGCACCCGGTTCCTGCCGGCGACCAAGGCGACGCCCAAGGAGATGCTGCCGGTCGTGGACAAGCCGGCGATCCAGTACGTCGTCGAGGAGGCCGTGGCCGCCGGGCTGGACGACGTGCTGCTGGTCACCGGGCGCAACAAGAACGCGATCGAGAACCACTTCGACCACAACTGGGAGCTGGAGGCGGCCCTCGAGGCAAAGGGCGACACCGACCGGCTGGCCCGGGTGCGCGAGAGCGCGATCATCGCCGACCTGCACTACACCCGGCAGGGCGACCCGCGCGGCCTCGGCCACGCGATCGGCTGCGCCGAGCGGCACGTCGGCGACGAGCCGTTCGCCGTCCTGCTCGGCGACGACCTGATCGACCCGCGCGACCCGCTGCTGGCCCGGATGCTCGAGGTGCGCGACCGCGAGGGGGGCAGCGTCGTCGCCCTGATGCGGGTGCCGCGCGAGCAGGTGCACCTCTACGGCTGCGCGGCCGTCGAGGACGCCGCCGGCGCCGACGTGGTGCGGGTCACCGGGCTGGTCGAGAAGCCGCCGGCCGAGGAGGCGCCGAGCGACCTGGCGATCATCGGCCGCTACGTGCTGGACCCGGGGGTCTTCGAGGTGCTGCGGCACACCGAGCCCGGCCGAGGCGGCGAGATCCAGATCACCGACGCGCTGCGCTCGATGGCCGAGAGCGGCGACCACGGGCCGGTGCACGGGCTGATCTTCGAGGGTCGCCGCTACGACACCGGCGACCGGCTCGACTACCTCAAGACCGTGGTGAAGCTCGCCAGCGAGCGCAAGGACCTCGGGCCCGACTTCACGGCGTGGTTGCGCGAGTTCGTGGACGGCCTGCAGACGTGACCGGCCCACCCGGCCCCGGCGCACCCGACCTCGGCGACGACGGGCTCAAGAGCGTCGACCAGCACCTGGCCGACCTGCTCGGCGCGGTGTCGCCGATCGCGCCGCTGGACCTGCAGCTGCTCGACGCGCACGGCTGCATCCTTGCCGAGCCGGTCGTCGCCGAGGTCGACCTGCCGCGGTTCGACAACTCCGCCGTCGACGGCTACGCGGTGCGGATGGCAGACGTCGAGTCCGCCGGCGCGTCGACGCCGGCCCAGCTGCCCGTGGTCGGTGACATCGCGGCCGGGTCGCGGCCGACCTACACCGTGCAGCCAGGCATGTCGGTGCGCATCATGACCGGCGCACCGGTGCCGCCCGGTGCCGAGGCCGTCGTCCCGCTCGAGTGGACGGACGGCGGCATCGCCAGCGTGAGCATCACTCAGACGCCGGAGCCGGGCAACGCGGTGCGGCGCCAGGGCGAGGACGTCAAGACCGGCCAGACCGTGCTCGAGGCCGGCACCCGACTCGGGCCGGGCCAGCTCGGGCTGCTGGCCGCTGTGGGCCGCGACCGGGTGCTGGTCCGGCCCCGTCCCCGTGTGGTCATCATCTCCACCGGCAGCGAGCTGGTGGAGCCCGGATCGCCCACCGAGCCGGGGCAGATCCACGAGTCGAACTCCTACCTGCTCACCACGGCCGCCCGCGAGGCCGGCGCGCTGGCGTTCCGGGTCGGCATCGTCCCCGACGACGACCGGTCGCTGATGAATGCGATCGAGGACCAGCTGATCCGCGCCGACCTGGTGCTGACGAGCGGCGGGGTCAGTGTGGGGGCGTACGACGTCGTCAAGGAGGTGCTGTCCCGGCTGGGCACCGTGCGGTTCGACCGGGTGGCGATGCAGCCGGGCAAGCCGCAGGGCTTCGGCACGGTCGGTCCGGACAGCACGCCGATCATCACCCTGCCGGGCAACCCGGTGTCGTCCTACGTCTCCTTCGAGGTCTTCGTCCGGCCGGTGATCCGGCGGATGCTCGGCGTCGAGCCGCTGCACCGGCCGGTGGTACGGGCCAGCTGCCTCGAGCCGCTGACGTCGCAGCGCGGCAAGCGGCAGTACCTGCGCGCCTGGCTCGACGTCGCCGACGGGCGGTACGTCGTCCGGCCGGTCGGCGGCCCCGGCTCCCACCTGGTCCGCGGGCTGGCGCACGCCAACGCGCTGCTCGTGGTCCCCGAGGACGTCACCGAGGTGCCGGAGGGCGGCCCGGTGGAGGTCATGGTGCTCGAGCGGCGGCTGACGTGAGTCGACGATGAGTGTCCCCAGTGATCCGCGGCTGACCCATGTCGACGAGGCGGGGGCGGCCCGCATGGTCGACGTCTCGGGCAAGGACGTGACGGTGCGCACCGCGACGGCGAGCGGCCGGGTGCTGGTCTCGCCCGAGGTGGTGGCCCTGCTGCGCGAGGGTGGCGTGCCCAAGGGCGACGCGCTAGCGGTGGCCCGGATCGCCGGCATCCAGGCGGCCAAGCGCACGCCGGACCTGGTCCCGCTCTGCCACCCGGTCGCGATCCACGGCGTGGACGTCGACCTCGCCGTCGCCGACGACGCGGTCCACGTCTCCGCCACCGTGCGCACAGCGGACCGGACCGGCGTCGAGATGGAGGCGCTGACCTGCGTCGCCGTCGCCGGCCTGGCGCTGGTCGACATGGTCAAGGCGGTCGACCGCGCCGCGACGATCAGCGACGTGCGGGTCGAGCACAAGAGCGGTGGCCGGTCGGGGGAGTGGCGGCGCGGCGCGCCGCCGGACGAGCCCCCGGCGGGGCCATGAGGGCGCTGGTCGTCAGCATCTCAAACCGGGCCGCGGCCGGGGTCTACGAGGACCGCACCGGCCCGGTCCTCGTCGAGGGCCTGCGCGGCCTGGGGTTCGACGTCGACGGGCCCGAGGTGGTGCCCGACGGGGATCCCGTGGAGGAGGTCCTGCGCGAGGCGGTCGCCTCGGCGTACGACGTCGTGCTCACCACGGGCGGCACCGGCATCACCCCCACGGACCGGACGCCCGAGATGACCGCGCGGGTGCTGGACCGGCCGGTCCCGGGCATCGCCGAGGCGCTGCGCGCGCACGGGACGGCCAAGGGCGTCGCGACCGCAGCCCTCTCGCGCGGGCTGGCCGGGCTGTCCGGGACGACGCTGGTCGTGAACCTCCCCGGGTCGGCGGGCGGGGTCCGCGACGGCCTGGAGGTGCTCGGCCCACTGCTCGGCCACGCCGTCGAGCAGGTCCACGGGAGCGACCACTGAGCACCCCGCGCGGCCCCTGGCTTCCCTCGGGCCCGGACGGGGAGCCGGGTGAGCCCCGATGACCCGCGGCTGGCCGGCGACGCTGCGGGAGGCCCGGGTCGCGCTGCGCCCGATCGCGCGCGGCGACCGCGACGCCTGGACCAGCGTCCGGGCGGTGAACCGGGACTGGCTGGCCCCCTGGGAGGCGACCCCGCCCGTCGACGCCGGACCGCCGATGAGCTTCGCCGCCATGGTGCGCAACCTGCGCAGCCAGGCCCGAGCCGGGTCGCTGCTGCCGTTCGTGGTGACCTTCGACGGCGTCCTGGTCGGCCAGCTCACCGTCGGCGGCATCACCTACGGCTCCCTGTGCTCGGCGCACGTGGGCTACTGGATCGACGCCCGGGTCGCCGGCCGGGGCGTCATGCCGACCGCTGTCGCGCTGGCGGTCGACCACTGCTTCCAGATGCTGCGGCTGCACCGGGTCGAGGTCAACATCCGGCCGGAGAACACCGCGTCGCTGCGGGTCGTCGCCAAGCTCGGCTTCCGCGACGAGGGCATGCGCGAGGGCTACCTGCACATCGCCGGGCAGTGGCGCGACCACCGGTCCTTCGCGCTGACGGCGGAGGAGGTGCCGGAGGGGCTGCTGACCCGCTGGCGGGCCAGCCGCCCGCCCGAGCGAGGCAGCTCGGCTTCGACCTCCTGAGTCACATCAGTCCCAGAACTGATCGTGCGACACACCGGTCACGGTCCGTGCTCGCCGGTCCGACCGGCCCTAGCGTTCCTCTGCGTGGGGAGCGGCCTGATCTACGCACTGCTCATCGGCATGTGGGCGGTCTACTTCATCCCGCGCTGGCTGCGCCGCCACGAGGAGCTCTCGGAGTCCCGCTCGATCGAGCGCTTCGACCGCGCGATGCGCATCCTCTCCCGGAAGGACCCGACGCCCGACCGGCGCTACGTCGTGATGCCGCCCCGGCCGGCCGAGCGCGCCCGCCCCGCGCGGCCCATCGGACAAGCTGACCGGTCCGCACCGGTCCGCAGCCGCCGCGCGACCTCGGTGGCGGTCCGTCGCCGGCGGGTGCTCGCGGGACTGCTGCTCGGCACCGTGCTGCTGGCGGTCACCGCGCCGCTCACGCCGATGCCCTGGTGGGGTGGCCTGGCCGGTCTCACCGTCGTGCTCGGCTACCTGGCGCACTGCCGGCTGCAGGCGCGCACCCGCCATCAGGTCGACCGCACCCGGGCGGCCGTCCACCAGCGGTCCCGCTCGCGGCTGATGCGCTTCGACGCCCTTGAGCGGCTGATGACCGTGCGCCGCGAGCTCGCGGAGGAGCGGGCCGCGGAGCAGCGCCGATGGGACCAGGCGGAGGCCGCCGAGCGCGCGGTCCGAGAGGAGGAGGAGCGCCGCCGGGCGGAGGCCGAGGCCCGGTGGAGCCCGGTGCCCGTCCCGCTCCCGACCTACGTCAGCAAGCCGGTCGCCCCGCGCCGCGCACCGGTGCCGGAGCAGGCCGGGGCAGCCGCCGCGGAGGCTCCCGAGCCCGCGCCGTCGACCGCCGGCCTGGCCCGGCTGCTCGACGACGCCGCGACCGCCGAGGACGAGCTCGACGCGATCATCACCCGCCGCGCGGTCAACGACTGACCGGCGGGAGCGCTTACGGCAGCAGCGGGGGTCGACCGCTCCGTCCGCGCCGTCGGCGCGGTCAGGCGGTGGGCTCGGGTTTGGTAACCTCGCTGTCTCCACCGGCACGGTCCGCACGCCGGTCAAGGGGCTGTAGCGCAGCTGGTAGCGCACCTCGTTCGCAACGAGGGGGTCAGGGGTTCGAGTCCCCTCAGCTCCACCCAAGCCCACGCGATGCGATCCGATGGGAAGCGCGCGGCACTAGCGCACCACGAGCTGCCACGGCACCGGATCCGCTGTCGCGGTGAGGCCCGCGGCGATGCGGGCGCACGCGACACCCTGGTCGAAGAGCGACTGACGCACGCTCGGGAAGTCGAGCGCGGTCGCGAGGTCGCTGTCGTCCCATCCACTCACCCGGGCGGAGTCGCCCAGCACGTCCAGGGCACCCGCTGCGAGCTGGTCGCTCATCGCGATGACCGCGTCCGGCCGCACGTCCTCCAGTGCTGCGGTGACCGCTCGTCGCCCGTCGTCCCGGCTGTGCCGAGCGATGACGGCGACCGGCACGGCCGCCCAGCTGCGGCCGGACTCCTCGACCGCGTCCCGGAAGCCCGCCAGCCTGGCCCGGGTCACAGGGAACGCCACCTGGGTGTCGGGGCCTCGGAGCAGTCCGGCCCATCGGTCGCGGTCGAGCGGCTGTGAGAGCACCAGGGGCGACTCGGCGCCGGTCAGCATGTGCCGTGCGACGGCGTGCGCAGCCGCCCGGTCGTCCGCGGCGACGACGTGCACACCGGGCGCCGCCGGCCCGCCCTGGATCGCGGCCGGCCGCCCGGTCGAGGCGACGGCGTCGAGGACCGGATCGCCGTCAGCGGTCGTCCACAGCACGAACCCGTCCACAGCGGCTTCGCGGACCCGGTCGACGTCGTCGGGCTCGCCGGTGCTCGGGATCAGCACCAGGCCGAGCCGGTTCTCCACGCAGACCCCGGAGACCCCGGCCAGGAAGCGAGCGGCCTGCGGATCCTCGAAGGCGTAGTCGAGGTGCTCGCCGAGCACGACCCCGAGGCTCCCCGTCGAGCCGCTGCGCAGCGAGCGCGCCACCGGGTCCGGGCCGCTGTACCCGAGACGCTCGGCCGCCTCCAGGACCCGGGCGCGGGTCGCGGCGGCGACCCGCGTCGGACGCGTGTAGGTGTAGCTCACGGTCATCACCGCGACCCCCGCCTCCGCGGCGACGTCCCGCATGGTCACCCGCGGCGACTTCACCGCACCAACATACTTGTGTATCGTTACACAATGGGTATCGGTGCACAGCCGCTGACGACGGCGTCCTACGCGTCCTTCGCGGCGTACGGGATCTTCTGGGGCACCTGGGGGGCCGCCCTGCCCGCCCTGCGCGACGCGGCGGCGGTGGACGAGGCAGCTCTCGGCACCGCCCTGCTCTTCGTCGGGCTCGGCGGGCTCCCCGCCATGCTGCTGACGGGTCGTGCGGTGGACCGCGCCGGCCCCCGGGTCGCCGGCGCGCTGCTCGTCCTGCTCGGCCTGGGCGGGGTCCTCGCGGCCGCGGTCGCGGGTGACCTGTCGACCCTCGTCGTGGGGATGGCGCTGGTCGGCGCGACCTCCGGCGCGGCCGACGTGGCGCAGAACGCCCTCGCCGGCCTCGCCGAACAACGGTCCGGACGCAGGGTCATCACCACCTCCCACGGCATCTTTTCGTCGTTCGTCGTCGCCGGCAGCCTCGGTGGCGGGGCGATGCGTGCCGCAGGGGCCGACGTCGTGACGCTGTTCGCCGTCGCGGCCGCTGCGATGGCCGTCGCCGGAGGCGTGGTGCTCGTCCTCGGAGACGGGCCGGCTCCCGCCTCGCGGGTGCATGACGCGCCGGCTGACGGGCTTCGTCTCGTCCTGCCGTTCGTCGTGGTCGGCCTCGTGGGCGCGCTCGGGTTCGCCGTGGAGAACGCGCACCAGAGCTGGAGCGCGATCTTCCTCGCCGACGAGCTCGGTGCGCCACCGGGGGTCGCGGCGACGGCGCCGGCTGCCTTCGCTGCGTTCGCGGCACTCGCGCGCCTCGCTGCCGGTGCCCTCACCCGGGTCTCGACCACGGCTCTGCTCGTCGGTGGCGCGGCCGCGGCAGTGCTCGGGACGCTGGTCCTCGGTGGCGCCGAGCAGGTTCCCGTCGCCCTCGCCGGGCTCGGCCTGGCAGCGGCAGGGACCTCGGTGCTCTACCCGACCCTGCTCAGCCGGGCCACCCGCGACGTGCCTGCGCATCGGCGCGGACGGGCTACCTCCGCCGTGGCGACCACGTCGTACCTGGGGTTCGTGCTGGGCCCGGTGTACGTGGGGGTGCTCGCCGGTGCGGTGGGCCTGCCGACAGCGATGGTCGGGGTCGCGGTGCTCGCCGGCGCATGTGCGGTGCTCGCTCCCGCCGTCATCCTCTGGTTGCCCCGCGCCGCCTCGGATCAGCGTCCGGTCACCTCGTCGATCTGCTCGCGCAGGATGTCCATGTGGCCGAGGTGACGGGCGATCTCGGCGGTCTTGTGGGCCAGCACCCACCGCAGGGTCTTGGGACCGTCGTCCCCGACGGGCAGCTTCGTCCGGGTCTCCGGCGAGCCTGCGGCGGCGATGTGCCGATCGCTCTCCTCGATGGCCGAGCGGTAGTCGGCGACCACGTCGGCGCCCGGCACTCCCTCCGGCACGACCATGGTCCAGTCGAGGTCGGCGTAGGCCGGATCACCGCCCAGATGGTGGGCGAACCACCATCGCTCCCCGTCCGCGAAGTGCTTCACCAGGCCCAGCAGTGTCGTGTCCGAGGCGACCAGCCGGCGCCGGAGCTGCTCGTCACTGAGCCCCTCGATCTTCTTGAGCACGCACGCCCGCTGGAAGTCGAGGAACGCCAGAGCGGTGTCCAGCTCGCCGCCGTCGTTGCCGGGCACCCGCTCCCGCTGCGTCTCGGGCATGGCGCGAGCCTAATGACGTCGGCTTGGAGCAACGACGCGCGTCACCGTCTCGCGAGGAACCCCAGCACCCGCTCCACCAGCAGGTCCGTCGCGGCGGCGTCGTAGTCCTTCAGCGAGCTGTCGGTGAACAGGTGCCCGTCACCCGGGTAGACGAAGAGCTCCGCGTCGTCGGCCTCCTCGACCAGGGCCTTGGCCGCGTCGAGGTCACCCGCGTCGGCGAACTCCGGGTCGGCGTCCATGCCGTGCACCTGCACCGGGACACCAGCCGGCCAGCCACCGAACTCCGAGCTCGGGAGGCAGGCGTGCAGCAGCACTGCACCGAGCGCGCCGGGCCGGGTCTGCGCGAGCTGCTGGGCCGGCATCACCCCGAGCGAGAGCCCGGCGTAGACCAGCTCGGCGGGCAAACCGTCGGCGGCCGCCGTGGCCCGCTCGACCAGTGCGCCGAAGCCGAGCTCGCGGGCGTGGCCTACGCCGCCCTCGAGGTCGTCGAACGTCCGGCCGTCGTAGAGGTCGGGCGCATGCACCGCGTGGCCGGGCTCCCGCAGCCGGTCCGCCAGCTCGTGGAAGCCCTTCGTCTGACCCTGTGCGTGGTGGAACAGCAGTATCTCGGCCATGGTCCCCCATTCCTTCCGTCGGTCTGTCCGTCGGCCACCTCTTCGAGCGGTTCGGTCAGCGGCAGACCCTAGACCGGACCGACGACAGTCCTGTCGAGAGCACCGTCGTCCACCCGTGCCCTCGCGAGGCCCTCATCAGCCTCCGGTCGACGCGTCGGCATAGCGCAGGAGTGCTCCGATGCCGTCCTGCATCGACGGTTGCCCGGTCGGGACGAGCACCAGCTCGGCGTCGGTGGCGACCAGCGCGCGGACCAGCGCGGCATCCGCCCGGTCCCGTCGACTCTGCGCCACCCCCAGCGCCTCGAGCTCGGCTGATGACGTCCCGAGCTGCAACGGGTCCGCGCCGACCAGTAGCGTGGCCGTCGACGAGGGGTCGTCGTGCAGGAGCAAGGCCTCGACCTGCGCCCGTCGCAGCGCGTCGACGACGGCGGGGAGCCCTTCGACGGCCGCTTCGCCGCGGCCCTGCTCCCGCGCGAAGTCGTCCACGACCCGGGTCCGGTCGGCTTCCGCCGTCTTCGCGACCACCTCCCTCACCTCGTCGGTGAGGTCGTCCGGCGACGAGCCGGCCGCCCGCCCGCCGCTCTGCAGCTCGACGGCCACCTCCCGGGTGCGGGTCGCGACCTGCTCGAGCAGGGCTGTCACGGCGCGGACGTCGCCGGCCACCAGGACCAGTCGGAGCCCGTGCCGCAGCACCACCTTGTCCAGCTCGGTGGCGACCTCGCCGGCGTTCCGCTGCCACGAGTCCTCGGCCCGGCGCTGGTACCGCGCGGCCGACCAGCCACCGGTCGGCACCTTGTGGATCACGTCGTGCGAGCCCTCCTGTGAGAAGGACTCGACCTCCTCGTGGTGCGGGCCCACCACCGTGATGTCGGCGCCTTCGCGGTCGACGACGACCAGTACGTGAGGGACGACGTACGTCTCCTGCCGCAGCAGCGGCAGCAGGTGCGGCAGGGCGGACCACGACGCCGACTCGCGGGCCGGCGGACTCTCGAGGGTCCGGCAGAAGGTCACCCGGTCCTGGTGACCCACCACGAGCAGCCCGTGCGGACCTGCGACGCCGGTCGGACGAAGTGCGCGCTCCTCCGTGGCTTCGAGCAGTCGCCCGGGCGCTCCTTCCTCGGCCAGGCGCTCGCGGGCGGCTCGCCATCGCAACGACACCTGCGACGGACCGCTCTCGTCGGCCCGGGTCGCGTCCAGGTAAACCGTCGCGTACGGCCCGTCCGACGGCTCCCCGTACGCGGGTCGGAGCCAGCCCAGCTTCACGGCATCTCCCTGCTCTGAGGTCGTCAGGACGGGTGGGGCGGCTGCTGCTCGGGTGGCACCCCACCGCCGGGGCCGCCGCCCTTGCTGCCCTTGTCGGAGCCGTGCGGCTTGCCCGATGCCTTCTCTCGCCCCACCCGCAGCTTCTGGCTGCCCTCGACCGACTCGCCCTTGGCGCTGCGTCGGAGCTCGGGCTGCTGTGGATTGCTCATCCGGTGTCTCCTCTCGTCGCCTCGTCCTCGACCGGCCGCCATCCCGGCCTGCTCACTCAGAAGCGGTGCGCCTCCGCGCCGCCGCCCAGCGCCGTCCAGCACTCCTGGAGGTTCCGGAAGCTGCGGTCGCCGGGGAGCCGCGCCAGGAGACTGACGACCCGGTCCGGAGCCCCGGCGTCCCTTGCCCGACCCAGGAGGGTCGCGCCGGTGGCCGGCCACACCTCCTTGCCGAGGACCGCAGCGACCTCGCTGCGGGTCTGCACATCTGCCGCGGTGGTGCCGTCAGGCGTCCCACCCGTCAACGACGCGTTCGGAGCGCGATCCACCTCAGGCTGGTCCTCGCCGGCAGGCTCGGGGTCTGCCCACTCCTCCGCCCGCGTCGACCGTCCGCTGCGGGTCAGGCCCTGCACCTCGTGCTCGAGCTGCTCGTCCACGCGGCTGCCGTGCTTGTCACTGCCTCGCTGCACGTCGACGACCTCCTTCTGCGACCTGTCCGTCCAAGGCACGACGCGTACCCGGCCGACCAGCGGCCTAACACGGGTCGACCGCAACGGGAACCAGCAGGGTCCGACGGCCGGCCGGGCCGGGACGTTAGGCCCTGCTGACCGGCGCAACGCCGCACGCACCCTGGGAACCGGAGGGCGGCCGGCCCCGCCGCCCCGGACGAGTCAGCGAGGACGGAGCACGACCATGACGGCGCGCGTAGGGATCAACGGGTTCGGCCGGGTGGGCCGCTGCTTCTTCCGGATCGCGAAGGACCGGGTCTCGGAAGTCATCGAGAACGTCGAGGTGGTCGCGGTCAACGACCTGACCGACACAGCGACCCTGGCCCACCTGCTGGAGCACGACTCGACGTTCGGCCGGCTCGTCGCCGACGTCCGGGCCGAGGACGGCGCGATCGTCGTCGACGGGCATCGCATCGCGGTGCTCGCGGAGCGCGACCCCGCGCTGATCGACTGGAGGGCCCTCGGTGTCGACGTGGTCATCGAGTCGACCGGCAAGTTCCGCACGAGGGACACCGCCGCCGTGCATCTCAAGGGTGGAGCCCGCAAGGTGATCGTGTCCGCCCCGGGCAAGGACGAGCTCGACGCGACGTTCGTGCTGGGCGTCAACGACGCGACGTACGACCCGGACCTGCACGACGTGGTCTCGAACGCCTCGTGCACCACCAACTGCGTGGCGCCGATGGGCAAGATCCTGGACGACGCGTTCGGCGTCGAGTACGGCTTCATGACGACGATCCACGCGTTCACCAACGACCAGGTGACCCTGGACTCGCCGCACAAGGACCTGCGGCGCGCCCGGACCGCGTCGGTCAACATCATTCCGACCAGCACCGGCGCGGCTCGCGCTGTCGGTCTGGTCGCACCCTCGCTCGAGGGCCGCCTGGACGGGCTCGCCGTGCGCGTCCCGGTCGAGGACGCGTCCCTCATCGACCTGACCGTGCTGCTGAAGACGGAGGCGACGGTCGACGAGGTCAACGCGGCGTTCGAGGCCGCCGCCGACGGCCCGATGGCAGGGATCCTGCACTACAGCTCGGCGCCGCTCATGTCGCGGGACATCGTCGGTGACCCGCACTCGTGCGTCTTCGACTCGAAGCTCACCCAGGCGGCCGGCCGGCTGGTCAAGGTGTTCGGCTGGTACGACAACGAGTGGGGCTACTCGGCCCGGCTGGTCGACCTCGCGGAGCGGATGGGCGCCTGACCGGCCGCGAAGGGGCGGGCGGCCGGTCGCCGGCCCGTCCGCTACTCCGACGGGTCGACCCCCATGACCAGGCCCTCGATGTCGTGGACCTGCTGCGGTCGCTCTGGCAGGTCGTCGACAAGAGCGACCCGCAGGTGCTTCCGGACGTCGGCCGGAAGCGCCTCGAAGTACCGGCGGGTCATCGTGAGCCGGTGGTGCTCGGGAGTGGGGTCCTCGGCGGCGACGATCCCCAGGATGAGGACGCCGCGGTCGATGTCGGTGGCGTTGGGGGTGCCCCGGTGGATGGTCAGGCCGGTGCGTGCGGAGATGTCGCCGAGCCGGGCCAACCTCTGCGTGCGCAGCGCCTGGTAGCGCGGCCACTCCGCGCGGCTCGGGAACATGCCGTGCGGCCAGGCCGACCCGTCGTCCCACTGGGTTCCCGGCGCGATCTCGAACGGCCCCATCTCCTGGGTCACGTCCACCGTGGTGACGTTGAAGGCCAGCGAGGTGAGCCGGTGGTGGGTGGCCGTCGTCTCGGTGATCGGGAAGTCGCGGTGCCACGGCTGGTGCACGGCCCCGGCCCGAGGGCAGTCGAAGGCCACCTCGACGACCTGCCACTCAGGCCCGCAGACCGCCTCCGAGAGCCGGATCACCGCCGGGTTGGTCACCAGGGCGACGAAGCCACGCAGGCGCTCCGCGGGCACACCGAAGTAGTGGCGGTTGGGGCCGCGGTCCACGGTGCCCCCGGGGTAGCCGAGCGCGTGTGCGAAGAGGGCGGCGAAGTCTTCAGCCAGCTCGGTCGCCCGGTCGCGGCCGAAGGCCCCGGGAAAGCCCACGATGCCGTCTCGCAGGAGCGTCGACAGCTCGAGATCGGGGGGACTGGGGTGGGAGGTCGGGAGCCGGACCGGCGGTGACTGGGCGTGCATCGGTTCTCCGTTCTGGCGGCGGACTTCTTCACCGGACCCTCCAGCCTGACACGACTGCCCGGGCG
>Ga0126307_10000605_pt1 | contig 23102 bp, 20 predicted proteins | sample Plot28_FD_89955 | JGI IMG/M metagenome (GOLD analysis project Ga0126307, IMG submission 89955) | Serpentine soil microbial communities from UC McLaughlin Reserve, CA, USA - Plot28 | ecosystem: Environmental > Terrestrial > Soil > Grasslands | place: USA: UC McLaughlin Reserve, Lake County... | reverse complement strand
GATGTACCCGGCGCGCACGAGCAGCCGGTGGCTGGGGACCTCGGCGTCGGCCGGGTCGTCACGCAGGGTCCGCAGGAACAGGGTCGACATCCGCAACAGCACGGCGGAAGTCTCCCAGGCGTCGCCAGCGCTTATCCGACGACCCGTCCCCGCAGGACCATCCGCTGCGGCCGCTGCAGGGTGTCGAGGTCGGCGCGCGGGTCGGTGTCGTAGACGACGACGTCCGCCGGCGCACCCTCCTCGATGCAGGGCAGCCCGAGCCACGCTCGCGCCGACCACGACGCGGCGGCGAGGGCGGTCTCAGCGGGCAGCCCGGCCTCGGCCAGGGCCCCCACCTCGTCGGCGATGACCCCGTGCGGGATCCCTCCGCCGGCGTCGGTGCCGGCGAACACGGGCACGCCCGCCTCGAACGCGGCCCGCACCACCGCGCCGGACTGCGCGTAGAGGCGCCGCATCGTGCTCGCGTACGCCGGGAAACGCTTCTCCCCCGCCTCGGCGAAGCCTGGGAAGTTCTCGACGTTGACCAGGGTCGGGACGACGGCGGTGCCGCGGGCGGCCATGTCGGCCAGCAGGTCCTCGGTCAGTCCGGTGCCGTGCTCGATGCAGTCGATGCCGGCTCCGATGAGGTCGGGCAGCGCATCGGCCCCGAAGACGTGCGCCGTGACCCGGGCGCCCTCCTCGTGCGCTGCGGCGATCGCCGCCCCCAGCGCCTCGCGCGGCCACTCCGGGCCGAGGTCGCCCCGGTCGCGGTCGATCCAGTCGCCGACCAGCTTGACCCAGCCGTCGCCGCGGCGGGCCTGCGTGCGCACCTCCGCGGCGAGGCCCGCCGGGTCGACCTCGACCGCCAGCCCCGGGATGTAGCGGCGGGGTGCCGCGATGTGCCGGCCGGCCCTGATGATCCGTGGCAGGTCGGGCTCGTCGTCGAGGTACCGGGTGTCGACCGGGGATCCGCAGTCGCGCAGCGCCAGGACGCCCGCCGCCCGCTCGTCGAGCACCTGCAGCAGGGTCGCGTCCCGGTCCTCCACGGCGCTCCCGCCGGGACCGATGCCCACGTGGCAGTGGGCGTCGACGAGCCCCGGAACCAGCCAGCCCCCGCGGCTGACCGTCTCGGCGCCCGCGACCGGCTCGAAGGTGAACAGCCCGTCGCGCACCCACACGTCGCGGTGCTCGGCCTCGGGGAGCACCACACCCGAGAGGTGCAGGGGCGTGCTCACCGGCCCGGCCGCTCGTCCCCGAACTGGTCGAAGTTCAGCTTCGTGAGGTCGGGCAGCCCCTGACCGGGAGGCAGACCCGGCATCCCGCCCGGGAGCCCCGGCATCCCCGGCGGCAGGCCCGGGGCACCCATGGGCCGGCGCGCCGGGGCCGCCTTGGCCTTCCCCTTGCCCTTCTTGCCCTTCTTGGACTGGGCCTGCATCTGCCGGCCCCGCGCCTTCTTCGACATCGGGCCCATGCCGGGCAGCCCCATGCTGCCGGCCATCTGGCTCATCATCTTCTGGGCCTGGGCGAACCGCTCCAGCAGCTGGTTGACGTCGGTGACGCTGACACCGGAGCCGTTGGCGATGCGCACCCGGCGCGAGGCGTTGATGATCTTGGAGTTGACCCGCTCCTCGGGCGTCATCGAGCGGATGATCGCCGCGGTGCGGTCGAGGTCGCGGTCGTCGATGTTCTTTATCTGCTCCTTCATCGCGCCCGCACCGGGCAGCATGCCCAGCAGGTTGGCGATGGGGCCCATCTTCCGGATGGCCATCATCTGCTCGAGGAAGTCCTCGAGCGTGAAGCCCTCGCGGGAGGCGAGCTTGCCGGCCATCCGCTCGGCCTGCTCGGCGTCGAACGTCTGCTCGGCCTGCTCGATGAGGGTGAGCACGTCGCCCATGCCGAGGATGCGCGAGGCCATCCGCTCGGGGTGGAAGACGTCGAAGTCGGTGAGCTTCTCGCCGGTGGAGGCGAACATGATCGGCTGACCGGTCACGTACCGGACCGACAGCGCCGCGCCACCGCGGGCGTCGCCGTCAAGCTTGGTGAGCACGACGCCCGAGAAGCCGACGCCCTCCTGGAAGGCGGTCGCCGTCGTGACGGCGTCCTGACCGATCATCGCGTCGACGACGAACAGTGTCTCGTCGGGCTGCACGGCGTCTCGGATGCCCGCGGCCTGGGCCATGAGCTCCGCGTCGATACCGAGGCGGCCGGCGGTGTCGACGACCACGACGTCGTGCATCGTGCGACGGGCGTGCTCGATCGAGTCGGCGGCCACCCGGATCGGGTCTCCGACGCCGTTGCCGGGCTCGGGAGCGAAGACGTCCACACCGGCCTGGCCGGCGACGATCGACAGCTGGTTCACCGCGTTGGGCCGCTGCAGGTCGGCGGCCACCAGCAGCGGAGCATGGCCCTGGGCCTTGAGCCAGCGGCCCAGCTTGCCCGCGAGCGTGGTCTTCCCGGAGCCCTGCAGGCCCGCCAGCATGATCACCGTCGGCGACTGCTTGGCCAGCCGGATGCGGCGGGTCTCGCCGCCCAGGATGGCGATGAGCTCCTCGTTGACGATCTTGATGACCTGCTGGGCAGGGTTCAGCGCCTGGGAGACCTCCGCGCCCGCGGCGCGCTCCTTGATGGCGGAGATGAACTGCCGCACGACGGGCAGGGCGACGTCGGCCTCGAGCAGCGCGATGCGGATCTCGCGCGCGGTGGCGTCGACGTCGGCCTCGGTGAGCCGACCTTTGCCGCGCAGGCCGGTGAAGACCTTGTCCAGGCGGTCGGAGAGGGTCTCGAACACAGCACGTCCTCAGAAGTCACGGGCGCGAAAACGCGTCACGCCGTCCGACCCCGAGGGTATCGACCGGTCAGGCGGCGTGCTGCAGGCGCAGGACGTCGGCCACCACGGCCGCGTTTCCGATGACCACCGCGTAGCCGCAGTCGGAGCACGCCCACTCGGGGCACTCGCCGCCGTCTTCGGTGTGGCCGTCGGCGCACGGCGGCTGGACGAACTCGCGGATCGCTTCGCAGGGAGGGCAGGGCCACAGCCGGCTGTCCACGTGGGCTCCTCTCGACAGGGGGACCGTTCCGTCCCGGTTCCTCTCGACGGTCGCACGGCCCACCGACAGTTACGGGGACCTCACCCCGGCGTGTCGGCCCGCCCGAACGCGAGCTCCGCCCCACCGCGGGTCGCGGCCACCAGCGCGGCCTCCACCCGCTCCCGCTGCTCGAACGACACCGGCGTGCCGGAGGGGTTGCAGACGTAGAAGCTGTCGACGGCGTCACCGCCGAGCGTCTCGATGCGGGCGGAGGTGACGTCCAGCCCCTCCGCCGTGATCGCGGCGGTGAGCCGGTAGAGCAGGCCGGCCCGGTCGCCCGCCCGCACCTCGATGATCCCGGTGGCGTCCCCGCTGGCCTCGCTGTCGTGCCAGGAGATCCGCGGCGGCGCCGACCGCGCGCCGTCCTGGCGGTAGTCGGCCTCGCGCTGCCGGAGCCGCTCGGCCAGCGGCAGGGTGCCCTCCAGTGCCGCACGGACGCCGTCGGCCAGGATCTCCGGCACAGGGGCGCGCCCGAAGCGGGGGCGGACGGCGAAGACGCCCGTCCCGTAGCCCTCCTCCACCGACATCTTGGCGGCCCGGACGTCGAGCTGGTTGAGCGCGAGCACTCCGGCGCAGGTGCTCAGCAGTCCCGGCCGGTCGGGGGCGCAGATGGTCACCTGCTGGCCGTCGGCCACGTCGGTGATTCCGACCGTCACCGCACCGCTGGTGCCCGGGAGGTCCGGTGCGGCCGCCGAGACCTGCGGCTCCGTGGGGTGGAGCACGGGCTGCGGCCCGGCGCCGGCCGACGACCCCAGGCGGGCGGCGACCCGGGCGACGAGCGCCGCCACGAGGTGGGCCTTCCAGGGCGACCAGGCCGAGGCGCTGGTCGCCGCGCCGTCGGCCTGGGCGAGGGCGTGCAGCAGCTGGAGGACCGCGGGGTCGTGCCCGATCGTCGCGGCGACGCGGTCGACCGTCGCCGGGTCGTCGATGTCGCGACGGGTGGCGGTGTCGGGCAGCAGGAGGTGGTGCCGCACGAGGGCGGCGAGCGTGGCGACGTCCGGCGCGGCGAAACCCATCCGCTCGGCGATCCCGGCGGCGATGGGCTCGCCGACGACGCTGTGGTCTCCGGGCCAGCCCTTCCCGATGTCGTGCAGCAGGGCGGCGACGAGCAGCAGGTCGGGCCGGTCGACGTCCCGTGTCAGCTCCGCCGCGGCGGCGGCGGCCTCCACGAGGTGCCGGTCGACGGTGAAGCGGTGCCAGGGGTGCCGCTGCGGCAGGGAGCGCACGTGGTCCCACTCGGGCAGCAGCCGGGAGAGCAGGCCCTCCTGGTCCAGCTGCTCCAGCACGGGGACGGCGGCCCGTCCGCTGGCCAGCAGGCGCAGGAACGACCAGCGCACCTCGGACGGCCAGGGCTCGGGCACCGGGGGGCTGTGCACGGCGAGAACCTTGAGCGTGTACGGGGAGAGCAGCAGGTCGGCCCGCGCCGCCGCGGCCGCGGCGCGCAGGAGCAGTCCGGGGTCCGCGGCGGGTTTCGCCCCCTGCGCCAGCACGACCTCGTCGCCCTGCCGGACGACGCCCTCGGCGAGCGGCTCGCGGCGCACGCGCCGGTACCGGCCGCGCGGACGGCGCACGAGCGACGCCTCGACCCGCCGCCACGTCTCGTCCGCGACGAAGGCCAGCCGCCGGCCGGCGAGGCTCACCTCGCGCAGCAGCACGTCCTCGTCGGCCAGGCCCAGGGCCACGGCGACCGGGCGCTGCTCCTGGCGGACCAGCACGTCGTTGGGCCGGCCGGAGCGGCGCTGCAGCTCGTCGCGGACGTCGAGCAGGAACGCGTAGGCCTCCTCGAGCTCCGCCGCCGGCTCGTCGCCCAGCTGGGCGGCCGCGACGGCCCGCAGGACCTGCCCCTCCCGGAGCCCGCCGTAGGCCTCCTTCAGGTCCGGCTCGAGCAGGAAGGCGAGCTCGCCGAGCTGTCGGGCCCGCTCGCGGCGCAGGTCGCGCAGCTGCGGCAGCAGCCGGGACGCCGCCTGCCGCCAGCTGGCCAGGGTCGCCGTCCGCAGCCGGGCGGCGAGGTCGGCGTCGCCGGCCACGAGGCGGGCGTCCAGCAGGCCGAGACCCGCCTTCACGTCGGTCGAGGCGACCGAGACCGCCTCGGCGATCGACCGCACGGAGTGGTCCAGCCGCAGGCCCGCGTCCCAAACGGGATACCAGAGCGCGTCGGCGACCGCCGCGATCTCCGGGCGGTCGTCGTGCACCAGCACCAGGTCGAGGTCACCGTGCGGCGGCAGCTCGCGGCGGCCCAGGCTGCCGACCGCGACCAGCGCGATCCCGTCGGTCCCGGTGCGCGGCGGGGGCCCGCCGCGCCGCGGCTTCGGCGGCGGGGTGCCCGAGATCGCGTCGGCCAGCAGCCCGCCCAGCCAGGAGTCGACCGCCTGCATCCGCTCGGCGCGCGTCAGGCCGGGCAGCGCCTGCAGGTCCAGCACGTGTCCCCCTCGAAGAAGCCCGGCCGTCGGAAGCGCGCCGGCCGGGGCAGCGGATGACCCGCTCCCCCGGCCGGCGGCCATGGTCAGTGCCTAGAGCGCGTCGTCGCCGCGCTCGCCGGTCCGGACCCGCACGATCTCGTCGATCGTGGTGACCCACACCTTGCCGTCGCCGATCTGGCCCGTCGAGGCGGCCTCGACGACCGCGTCGACCACGCGGGCGGCGTCGAGCTCGCTGACGACGACCTCGATGCGGACCTTCGGCACGAAGTCCACCTGGTACTCCGCCCCGCGGTAGACCTCGGTGTGTCCCCGCTGCCGGCCGAAGCCCTGGACCTCGCTGACGGTGAGCCCGGCGACGCCGATCAGCTCGAGGGCGTTCTTGACGTCGTCCAGCTTGAACGGCTTGACGATCGCGGTGACCAGCTTCATGCCCGGACCCCTTCGGTGTTACGGGCCTCGGCGTGCGCCTGGCCGACGATGGATGTGGACCCGCCACCGCTGCCCCCGAGGGAGGCGAAGTCGTACGCGGTCTCGGCGTGCTCGATGGAGTCGATGCCGGTGACCTCCTCCTCCTCCTTGATGCGGAAGCCCATGGTCTTCTGGATGACGGTGCCGATCCCGTAGGTGACGACGAAGGAGAACACGAGGACGGCCAGCGCGCCCACGACCTGGCGCCACAGCTGGTCGACGCCGCCGCCGTAGAAGAGCCCGTCGACACCGGCGGTGGTCGCCGCCGAGGCGAAGAAGCCCACGGCGATGGTGCCCCAGAGGCCGCCGACGAGGTGGACGCCCACGACGTCGAGCGAGTCGTCGTAGCCGAGCTTGTACTTCAGGCCGACGGCGAGGGCGCAGACGACGCCCGCGATCAGGCCGATGGCGATGGCACCGACCGGGGTCACCGAGGAGCAGGACGGCGTGATGGCGACCAGGCCGGCGACCACACCGGAGGCCGCACCCAGCGACGTCGCGTGACCGTCGCGGATCTTCTCCGTCGCCAGCCAGCCCAGCGCGGCAGCGCCCGTCGCCACCATCGTGGTCACGAAGACCTCGGCGGCCTGGCCGTTGGCCGACAGCGCCGAGCCGGCGTTGAAGCCGAACCAGCCGAACCAGAGGAGACCGGCCCCGGCCATGACCAGCGTCAGGTTGTGCGGGCGCATGGGGTCCCGCCCGAACCCGCGGCGCTTCCCGAGCACCAGCGCGAGCGCGAGCCCCGCCGCACCGGCGTTGATGTGCACCGCGGTGCCGCCGGCGAAGTCGATCGCCAGCAGGTTGTTGGCGATCCAGCCGCCGGTCTCGGACTCCGCGCCGTTGAAGGCGAACACCCAGTGGGCGACCGGGAAGTAGACGATCGTGGCCCAGACGCCGGCGAAGACCATCCACGGCCCGAAGCGGGCGCGGTCGGCGATCGCGCCGGAGATCAGGGCGACGGTGATGATGGCGAAGACGGCCTGGAAGGCCACGAACGCCATCGACGGGATCGTGAAGACCAGCGACGTCGCGGCGAAGCCGTTGTCGATGCCCTCGGTGCCGAGCAGGCCGCTCAGGCCGAAGAACTCGAACGGGCTGCCGAGCAGGCCGCCGCCGATGTCGTTACCGAAGGCGATCGAGTAGCCGTACAGCACCCAGAGCACGCTGATCAGCGCCAGGGCCCCGAAGCTCATCATCATCATGTTCAGGACGCTCTTCGCGCGGACCATGCCGCCGTAGAAGAGCGCCAGACCGGGGGTCATCAGCAGCACCAGAGCGGCGCTGGCGAGAACCCATGCGGTGTCGCCGGTGTCCACGGCAACCTCCTGACGGGGTGGGAGTCGGACCACCGCCCCGGAGTCGGGGCGGCGTTCGCGTTCACCGTGCCGTCGTCCTGTTTCCGCCGGGGGTGCCGCCCTGTTTCGGGACGGTGAACTCCACGCCGCGTGTCGCCGCGCGTGTTCCACCCGTGTTGCGAACCGTCGCGGGGCGTGGCGCACGCCACGCCACGCCCCGCAGGCCGGTCAGCCGGATGCGCGCCCCGCGTCGGCCCCGCCGGCCGCCACCGACCCGAAGTAGAGCGACAGCGTCGCCGTGGCCAGGTGCAGGAAGTTGTCCGGTTCCGCGATCCCGGACATGCCGAGCATCCCCATCCCGCCGACGAAGCCCAGGACGGTCACCAGCCCGAGGACGACGCCGAACGCGAGGTTGGCCAGCCGGGCGGCGCCGTGCCGCGGGGCAGCCGCCAGCCATCCGACGCCCAGGATCAGGTGGATGACGTTGTGCAGCGGGTTGACGGCGAAGATCAGCAGGGTGTGGTGGTGCTCCCCGGCGAAGTCGGAGAAGCCGGTGAGCGCGATGCCCGCCACCGCCACGGCGAGGTAGACGACGCCGAAGACGGCGGCGAAGCGCTGCGCGGGAGTCCACGCGCGGAGGCGGCTGGGAGCGGCCTGGGTCTGGGAGGTCATGCTCCTCTTATCGGCCGCCGGGGCGGGGACTCCAGACGAAGGCCGGTCAGGGGACCAGCGCCGTACCCGGCTCGGGCACCAGGCTCCAGCCCGGCTCGTCGGCCTGCCGGTGCAGCAGCTCGGCGAGCGCGTCGGCGGGAAGCGGACGGGCGAAGTAGTAGCCCTGGCCGTACTGGCAGTCGAGTCCGCGCAGCCTGGTCACCTGCTCGGGCTGCTCGATGCCCTCGGCGACCATCTGCAGGCTGAGGGCGTGGCCGAGCTGGCTGATCGCCGAGACCATGACCGACCGCTGCGCACCGCCGTCGGCCTCCTCGGCCGAGCCAGGCGCCAGGTCCGCGATGCGGTCGACGAACGACTTGTCGATCTTGAGGATGTCGACCGGCAGGTTCTCCAGGTAGGCCAGGGACGAGTAGCCGGTCCCGAAGTCGTCGACCGCCAGCCGGACACCGAGGGCGCGCAGCTCCAGGAGCGTGCCGACCGTGGTCGGGAGGTCGACCAGGAGCAGGCTCTCGGTGATCTCGAGCACGAGGTGGGCGGGGTCCAGCTGCGCCTCCTCGAGCGCCTCCTGGACCCAGCCCACGAGGCCCGGCTCGTCGAGTTCCCGCGCCGACAGGTTCACGCTGACCGTCATCGGGGGCCGCGTGGAGTAGTCGCGGTGCCACGCGCTCATCTGCCGGCAGGCCTCTCGGAGCACGAACCGGCCGATCGGCACGATCAGACCGGTCTGCTCGGCGAGCGGGATGAAGTCGAGCGGCGGCACCAGGCCGCGCTCGGGGTGCTGCCAGCGGACCAGCGCCTCCACGCCGGCGAGGCGTCCCGTCGCCAGCTCCACGGTCGGCTGGTAGTGCACGGTGAACTCCCCGCGCTCGACGGCCCGGGCGAGCTCGGCCTTCAGCTGCAGCTGGCCGATGATCGCCGAGTCCATGTCGGGCGCGAAGACCGCCGAGCGACCCTTGCCGGCCTCCTTGGCCGCGTACATCGCCACGTCGGCGTGGCGCAGCAGCTCCGCGGCGTCGTGCTGGCCGGCCGCGCCCATCGCGATGCCCACGCTCGCGGTGATCCGCACCTGCTCGTCGGCCCCGCCGATGCCGGAGAACGGCTCGGACAGCGCCGCGAGCAGCCGGTCTGCGGCCGCCTGGGTGTGCGCGGCGTCGACGGCGTCCTCGAGCAGGACGGCGAACTCGTCGCCGCCCAGGCGGGCGACCGTGTCGCCCGGACGCAGCACCCGGCGCAGCCGCTCGGCGACGGCGACCAGCAGCTGGTCGCCCGACGAGTGCCCGGCCCCGTCGTTGACGGCCTTGAAGTCGTCGAGGTCCACGAAGAGGACCGCCGCGGGGGCCGCCTGGCGGTCGGTCCGGGCCAGCGCGTGCTCGAGCCGGTCGGCGAACAGCGCCCGGTTGGCGAGCCCGGTGAGGGCGTCGTGGAAGGCGTTGTGCTGCAGCTGCGCCTCGAGCTCCTTCTGGGCGGTGACGTCGCGGGTCGTCACGACCACGGCGCGGACGTCGGGGTCGGCCAGCAGGTTGGTGTGGATGCTCTGCACGTGGCGGTAGCTGCCGTCCTTGTGCCGCAGCCGCAGCTGGGACGTCGCGCTGGCCTGGTCCCCGGCCGTCGCCTCGGCGCGGGCGGCGAACAGCGTCAGCCGGTCGTCGGGGTGGGTGAGATCGGACAGCTGCGTACCGATCAGCTCGTCCTCGGCGTAACCGAGGAGCCGCGTGATCGACGGCGTCTGGTAGGTGATCGCGAGGTCGGCGTCGACCAGGGTGATCAGGTCCGAGGAGTTGTGGACCAGCGCCTGGAAGCGCGCCTCACCGCGCGCCGTCGCGGCCGCGACGCCCTCTTCCCCGGACCGGCGGGCGGCCTCGAAGCGGCGGAAGAGCAGGCCGGCCATGACCGCCGCGAAGACCATCATGAACAGGGTCTCGATGTCGGCGACGAGCCCGGCGCTGTCGTTGGCCTCGGCGTGCTGCTCGGCGGCGTCGTCCACGGCGCCCTGCAAGCGGGTGCTCTGCGACTGGGCCTCGGCCACGAGGCCGACGGCGGTGGAGGTGCCACCGACGAGCGCCTCGCGCGCGGCGGCGGCCTCGCGCTGGTAGACGGCGACCGCCGCGGCGACGTCGACGTCGTCGGCCCCGTCCGGGCTGGCGGCCACCCGCCGGGCGGCGAGGTCGACCCGCTGTCCGGCGGCGGTGAGCACGGCGGGGTCGGTCGCACCGGTCGTGGCACGCCACAGGAGGGCGTCCTGCGCGGAGGCGGCGGCACCGAGCTCGGCGAACAGGACGTCGGCGCGCGATCGTGCGTCCGCCTGGTGACGGAGGCCCACGACGCTGAACCCCATGCCCAGCGCGATGTTGAAGGCGAGGACGACTGCGGCCCAGCGGCGCCAGGACGCGCGGAGGCGACCCGAGCGCACTGCACGCGCACCAGTCACGTCGGCTCCCTCCCCGTCCGGGCGCGGCCGGACGGCTGCGGCACCGGTCCTTGAATCGGCCCGTTCGGGGGAGAACTGAAGAACCTCCCCGTTCCTCATCCGGACGAGGGAGAGCGGCGACCCTCCCGGGGGGCCGCTTGTTGCGAACCCTTCGCAGTAAGGTCGCCTCCGTGACCCCGCTCGTCCCGGCCGACCCCGGCGCCGGTGCGCGGGTGTCAGCGGCCCGGGACGACCGGCGGTCGCTCGCCGCCATGGCGGGGTTCGTGCTGCTGCTGCACGTCCTCGGCTGGGGCGTGCTCCTCGTCGCCGTGGCGCCGCACGACTACCGGCTGGGCAGTACCGGGGTCCTGGGTGTCGGGGTCGGGCTCACCGCCTACATGCTCGGCGTCCGCCACGCCTTCGACGCCGACCACATCGCCTCGATCGACAACACCACCCGCAAGCTGGTCGGCGAGGGCCGGTCCGCGGTGAGCACCGGGTTCTGGTTCTCCCTCGGCCACTCCTCCGTCGTGTTCGTCGCGAGCCTCCTGCTCGTCGCCGGAGTGCGCTCCGTCGCCGGTGTCGTGCAGGACGAGGACTCGCCGGTCGCGCAGACGTTGGCCCTCGTCGGCACCGTCGTCGCGGGCACGTTCCTGGTGCTCATCGGCCTGATGAACCTCGCCGCTGCCGTCGGCATCGCGCGCGTGTTCCGGCGGATGCGCACCGGTGAGTTCGACGAGGCCGAACTGGAACGCCACCTGCACAACCGCGGCTTCCTGGCGCGGATCCTCGGCCGGGTGACCCGGCGGGTCAGCAAGCCGTGGCACCTCTACCCCGTGGGCCTGCTGATGGGCCTGGGCTTCGACACCGCCACCCAGGTGGCCCTGCTGGTGCTCGCTGCCGGCTCGGCCGCCTTCGTCCTGCCCTGGTACGCGATCCTGGTCCTGCCGGTGCTCTTCGCCGCCGGCATGAGCCTGTTCGACACCGCCGACGGGGTGCTGATGTCCCGGGCCTACGGCTGGGCGTTCCTCAAGCCGATCCGCAAGGTCTTCTACAACCTGGCCGTCACGCTGCTGTCGGTGACCGTCGCGCTGGTCATCGGGCTCCTGGTGCTCACCGGGCTGCTCGTCGAGCGGCTCGGGATCGATTCCGGGCCCCTGGCCTGGCTCGCCTCGCTGGACCTCGGGCTCGTGGGCTTCGCCGTCGTCGGGCTGTTCGTGGCGACGTGGGCCGTCGCTCTGGCGGTGTGGCGGCTCGGCCGCATCGAGGAGCGCTGGGCGCCGGAGGAAGCCTGAATTCCTGACGGCCCGTCTGCAGGGGCCCACCGCGAGCCTGCGAGGGGTGGGGGGCAGACGGGTCCTTCTACTAGTCGGGAGAACCGACCAGCGCCTCGGCGAAGGCCTTGGGCTCGAAGGGCGCCAGGTCGTCCGGCCCCTCCCCCAGCCCGACCAGTTTCACCGGGATGCCCAGCTCGTTCTGCACCCGGACGACGATGCCGCCCTTCGCCGTCCCGTCGAGCTTCGTGAGCACGATGCCGGTGACGTCGACGGCCTCGGTGAACACCCGGGCCTGGACGACGCCGTTCTGGCCGGTGGTCGCGTCCAGGACGAGCAGCACCTCGGTGACCGGGGACTGCTTCTCGACCACCCGCTTGACCTTGCCCAGCTCGTCCATCAGGCCGGACTTGGTGTGCAGCCGGCCGGCGGTGTCGACGAGGACGGCGTCGACCTCGCCCTCGACGCCGGTCCGCACCGCCTCGAACGCCACGGACGCCGGGTCGCCGCCCTCACGGCCGCGCACGGTGAGCACGCCGACGCGCTCGCCCCACGTCTCCAGCTGATCGGCGGCGGCGGCACGGAAGGTGTCCGCGGCGCCCAGGACGACGCTCTTGCCGTCCCCGACCAGCACGCGGGCGATCTTGCCGACGGTCGTCGTCTTGCCCGCGCCGTTCACCCCGACCACCAGCACCACCCCGGGCCGGCCGTCCTGCCGGTCGGTGCCCAGGTGGCGGTCCATGTCCGGGCCGAGCACGGCGGTCAGCTCCTCGACCAGCAGCTCGCGCAGGTCGGCACCCGAGGCGGTCGCCAGCACCATCGACTTCGTGCGCAGCCGCTCGACGATCTGCGTCGTCGCGGCGACCCCGACGTCCGCGGCCAGGAGTACCTCCTCGAGCTCCTCCCAGTCGTCCTCGGTGAGCTTCTCCCGGGCGAGGACGGTGAGCAGGCCGCGACCCAGCGACGACTGCGAGCGGGCCAGCCGGGAGCGCAGCCGCACCAGCCGCCCGGCCGACGGAGGAGGCGTCTCGAAGAGGAGTCCCGGCTCGGCCTCCGCCGGCGGCAGCTCGACCTCGGGGGCTTCCGGTGGCAGCCCCAGACCCGAGGCAGTCGCGCCGGAGGGCGGCGCAGCCGGGGTCTCGGGCTGGGCCGGCCGCGGCCGGGTGAGCGTCGTGCCCGCCGCCGCGTCGTCGTCCAGGCGGGTGGTCCGGCGTCCCCGGCCGACCAGCAGGGAGATCCCCAGGACCAGCGCCACGACGAGGATCGCGATCGCGATGAGCACGAATTCCATGGGAGGAGTCTCCCAGCACCGACCCAGCCAGGTGCGCGAGGCTAGGGGCATGCCGTCCGACCAGAACCCGCCCGCCCTGCTGCTGGGCCCGCTCCTCCGGCACGTCGACCCGGTGTCCGCGACGGTGTGGGTGGAGACCGACCGGCCGTGCGAGGTGTCGGTGCTCGGCCGGCGCGCCCGGACCTTCTGCGTCGGCGGCCACCACTTCGCGCTCGTCCTCGTCGAGGACCTCGAGCCCGGGAGCACGACCCCGTACGAGGTGCACCTGGACGGCGCGAAGGTGTGGCCGCCGGAGCGGTCGGCGTTCCCGGCCAGCCGGATCCGCACCCCCGGCAACCAGGAGGAGTTCCGGGTGGCGTTCGGGTCCTGCCGCTACGCGACGCCGAGCACCGCGGACGCGTCCGACCGCATCCCGCCCGACGCCCTGGACGCGTACGCGGCACGGATCACCCGGCTGCCGGAGGAGCAGTGGCCCGACGCGCTGGTCCTGCTGGGCGACCAGGTCTACGCCGACGAGCTCACGCCGGCGACGAGGCGCTGGTTGTCGCTGCGGCGGGGCGAGGACGCGCCGCCGGACGCGCAGGTGTCCGACTTCGAGGAGTACACCCGCCTCTACGCCGAGTCGTGGAGCGATCCGCAGGTGCGCTGGCTGCTGTCGACGGTGCCGTCGTCGATGATCTTCGACGACCACGAGATGATCGACGACTGGAACACCTCGGCCGCGTGGCGGCGGCAGGTCAGCGCCGAGAACTGGTGGCACGACCGGATCAGCGCGGGCCTGGTCAGCTACTGGGTGTACCAGCACCTGGGCAACCTCAGCCCGCAGGAGCTGGCCGAGAACAAGACCTGGCAGGCGATCCGCGGCCTGTCCGCGGACTCCGATGACGCCGAACCCGTCCTCCGCGAGATGGCCGAGCGGGCCGACACCGAGCCGGCGAGCGTCCGGTGGAGCTTCGTGCGGCACTGGGGCGAGGCGCGGCTGATCATGATCGACAGCCGGGCAGGTCGGGTCCTCGAGGAACGCGACCGCCGCATGGTGGACGACGACGAGTTCGCCTGGATCGAGGCGGCGATGCAGCGGGCCGTGGAGGAGGGGGTGCAGCACCTGATCCTCGGCACCTCGCTGCCCTGGCTGCTGCCGCACGCGATCCACAACCTGGAGCGGTGGAACGAGACGCTCAACGTCCGCCACCACGGGCAGTGGCGCGGTCGGCTCGCCGAGAAGGTGCGGCAGGCCGCCGATCTCGAGCACTGGGCGGCGTTCGGCCACTCCTTCGAGCGGCTGGGCCGGGCCCTGGTCTCGGTCGCGCGGGGCGATCACGGGCCCGCCCCCGCGACGGCGCTCGTGCTCTCGGGCGACGTCCACCACGCCTATGCCGCGGAGCTGGTGCATCCCGGCGGCCTGGCCGGCCGGGTGCACCAGCTGACGGTCTCGCCGCTGCACAACCAGGCCCCGCACCCGATCCGGGTGGGCTTCCGGATCGGCTGGAGCCGGTGGGCGCAGCGGTTCACCCGGGGTCTGGCGCGGCTGGCGAAGGCGGAGCCGAGCACGCTGCAGTGGGAGAAGCAGGCCGGGCCGTTCTTCGGCAACCAGATCGGCGAGCTCGTCCTGAGCGGGCAGCAGGCCCGCTTCGTCCTCTCGGTGACCGACATCGACCAGGAGGAGCTCCGGGAGGTGCTGGACATGCGCCTGGCCGGCGCCTGAGAGGCTTCGCTGCATGACTGGTGCTCATGGCGTGCGGCCGGCTCCCGGCCCCGAGCAGCCACCGATCCCGGTCCGGCTCGTCACCTTCAACACCCACCACGGCGTGGGCGAGGACAGCAAGCACGACCTGGCTCGGCTGGCCAAGGTGCTCGCCGCGGTCGAGGCCGACGTCATCTGCCTGCAGGAGCTGGACCGCCACTTCGGCGACCGCAGCGAGGGCGTCGACCAGGCCCTGCTGCTCTCCCGCGCCCTCGACATGCAGCTGGCCTGGGGCCCCGCGATCGACGAGCCGCAGGCCGGCGGGCGGCCCGACCGCGAGTACGGCAACGCCCTGCTCTCGCGACTGCCGATCCTGGTCAGCGACGTCCACCGCCTGCCCGGTGGCGGCGAGCCCCGCAGCGCGCTGCGCACCATGCTCGAGCTCGACGGCGGGACTCTCTGGGTGACCGCCACCCACCTGAGCACCGGCAACCCCGAACGGCGGGCGGCCCAGGTGTCGGCGCTGGCCGGCCTGCACACCGACGGGATGGCCGCTGGCGTCCTCGTCGGCGACTTCAACACCGGGCCGGAGGCACCCGAGCTGGCGGCCCTCCGCGCGCGGTTCGCCGACGCCTGGGAACTGGCCGCGGACCGCGACGACCGGTCGGGCTGGCGGTTCTGGCAGCACGACGAGGGCCTCACCCATCCGGCGCACTTCCCGCACCGGCGGATCGACCAGGTGTGGGTCACCCCGAGCATCGGGGTCCCAGCGGCTCGGGTGCTCGACGCGCAGGGCGCGTCCGACCACCTGCCCGTGCTGGTCGACCTGCGGGTGCCGTCCGGGGTCTAGGCCGATTCCAGCTCGCGGAGTCGCTGGCTGATCACGCCGGTGATCCCGTCGCCGCGCATGCTGACGCCGTAGAGGGCGTCGGCGATCTCCATCGTCCGCTTCTGGTGGGTGATCACGATCAGCTGCGACGTCGACCGCAGCTGCTCGATGAGGGTGAGCAGGCGGCCGAGGTTGACGTCGTCCAGCGCTGCCTCGACCTCGTCGAGGACGTAGAACGGCGAGGGCCGGGCGCGGAAGATCGCCACGAGCAGGGCCACCGCGGTCAGGGAGCGCTCGCCGCCGGAGAGCAGCGACAGCCGCTTCACCTTCTTGCCCGGCGGCCGCGCCTCGACCTCGATGCCGGTGGCGAGCAGGTCCTCGGGGTCGGTGAGGACGAGCCGCCCCTGGCCGCCGGGGAACAGCGTGGCGAACACGCCCTCGAACTCGCGCTGCACGTCGGCGAACGCGGCGGCGAAGACGTCGTGGATCCGCTCGTCGACCTCGCGGACGACGGTCAGCAGGTCGCGCCGGGTGGACTTGAGGTCCTCGAGCTGGGTCGCGAGGAAGCCGTGCCGCTCCTCCAGCGCCGCGAACTCCTCCAGGGCGAGCGGGTTGACCTTGCCGAGGGTCACGAGGTCGCGCTCCGCCTTCGCGGCCCGGCGCTCCTGGGCGGCCCGGTCGAACGGCTCGGCGCCGGACGCCGGCCCGTACTCGGCGAACAGGGTGGCGAGGTCGACGCCGTACTCCTCGGCGGCCCGGTTCTCCAGCGCCTCGATCCGGTAGCGCTGCTCCGCGCGGGCCACCTCGTCGCGGTGCACCTCGTCGGTCAGCCGGTCGAGATCCGCGGTGGCCGCGCGGACGCGCCCCCGCACCTCGAGCAGCTCCGCCTCGGACGAACTGCGAGCGGACGCGAGCTCGTCCCGCTCGGCGGCGGCGCGGCCGACCGAGGTCGCGAGCGCAGCCAGCGCCGTCTCGGCATCGGCACGCACCCGCGCGGCGACGGCCGCCCCGCGGATGCGCGCCTCGCGCGCCGCGGCCGCCCGCTCGCGTGCGGCCCATTCCTGCCGGGCCTGGCGGCGCAGCGACTCGGCGCGGCCGTGCAGCGCACGGACCCGCTCCTCGGCGGTGCGGACGGCGAGCCGCGCCTCGGTCTCGGCCTGCCGGGCGACCGCGACCTCGGCGCGCAGCCGGTCGCGCTCCTCGGTCGGCGGCTCCTCGTCGACCGGTGCGGCCTCGGCGTCGGCGAGCCGCTGCTCGAGGGCCGCCAGACCGGCCAGCACCTGCTCGAGCGATTCCTCGGCCCGCACCCGCGCGGCGAGGTGCCGCTCCGCCTCCGCGGCCGCCGACCGCGCCGCGGCGCCGAGCTCCGCGAGCTCGGCGGCCACCGACGACCGTGACCGGTCGAATGCCTGCCGGGCGGCGAGCGCGTCGTCGACCTCGACGGAGCGCAGCTCGGCGTCGGCCCGAGCCGATGCGAGCCCCTGGGCGAGCGCGGCGGCCCGCTCCGTGGCCAGAGCCAACTGGGTGTCGGCCTCCTCCACCCGCGCCTTGACCACGAGCTGGGTGGGTGCGTCGGCCTGACCGCCGACGGTCCAGTCGGCGCCGACCAGGTCGCCCGTGGCCGTGACCGCCCGGACGCGCGGATGGGTCGTCACCAGCGCGACGGCGGCGTCCAGATCGGCGACGACCGCCACCCGCTCGAGCGCCCGTGCGAGGGCCGGAGCCAGCTCGACAGGAGCGTCGACGGCGTCCAGCGCCCACGACGCGCCGTCCGGGAGGTCCGGCCAGCCGTCGCGCGGCGCGGGCGGCAGGCCACCGGCGACCAGCAGCCCCGCACGGCCGCCGTCGGTCCGCTTGAGGTGGTCCAGGGCGGCCACGGCCTCGGCCACGCCGGAGACGACGACGGCGTCGGCCATGCCGCCCAGCGCGGCTGCGACCGCCACCTCGGCACCGGCCCGGACGGTGATCCGGTCGGCCACCGGGCCGAGGACGCCGGCCAGCCCCGACCCGAGCACGGCGGCGGCGCCGTCGGCAGGTGTGAGCCCCTGCGCGAGGGCGTCCCGACGGGCCTGCCAGGACGCGCGATCGCGCTCGGCGGCCCGCTCGGCCTCGGTGAGCTCGGCCACCCGGCGGGCCACCTCGGCGTGCGCGGCCAGCGCCTCCTCGTGGGCGGTGACCAGGTCGAGGTCCTCGCCGTCCTGCTCGGCGACGTCGCTGCGGCGCTCGGCGAGCCGCTCGGCGGCGACGTCGGCGCGATCGGCGGCCTCCCCGGCGGCGAGGGCCAGCCGCTCGATCTCGGCCTGCCCGGCGGCCGCACGGGAACGCGCGGCGGCGACCTCACCGGAGAGTCGCGCCAGCCCCTCCCGCCGGTCGGCGAGCGCGCGGGCGGCGGCCACCCAGGCGCGCTCGGCCTCGGCGAGCGCGCTCTCGAGCCGTGCGCGCTCCGCCACCGCCGCGGCGAGCCGCCCCCGTTCGGTGTCCAGCCCGGTGGCCAGCTCCGCCTCGGTGGCCGCGACCCGGTCGGCCTCTGCGTCGAGCTGGTCGGGGTCGCGGCCCGGGGCGGCGGCGGGGCCGGCCGCGGAGAGGTGCCGGTGCCGTTCGGCGGCGAGCTGGCCGATGCCGCGGAAGCGCTCGGTGAGCGCGGAGAGCCGGTACCAGGTGTCCGACGCAGTCTGCAGGCGGGGCGCGGACTCCGCCAGCGACGCCTCGAGCTCCGACTCCCGCCGGGACGTGACGGCGAGTTCGCCCTCGACCTGCGCACGCCGCTGGCGGGCGGCCGTCTCGTCGGCGACGTCCCGGTCGAGCGCCTCCCGGAGCTGCACCAGGTCGTCGGCGAGCAGCCGCAGGCGGGCGTCCCGGAGGTCGGCCTGAACACCGGCGGCCCGACGAGCGACCTCGGCCTGCTTGCCGAGCGGGGTGAGCTGGCGGCGCAGCTCGGTGGTGAGGTCAGCGAGCCGGTCGAGGTTGTGCGACATCCCCTCGAGCTTGCGGAGCGCCTTCTCCTTGCGCTTGCGGTGCTTGAGGACGCCGGCGGCCTCCTCGATGAAGGCGCGACGGTCCTCGGGGCGGCCGGAGAGGACGGCGTCGAGCTGGCCCTGCCCGACGATGACGTGCATCTCGCGGCCGATTCCGGAGTCGCTGAGCAGCTCCTGGACGTCGAGCAGGCGCACCTTGTCGCCGTTGATCTCGTACTCGCTCTCGCCGGAGCGGTACATGCGGCGGGTGATCGACACCTCGGTGTACTCGATCGGCAGCGCGCCGTCGGAGTTGTCGATCGTCAGCGTCACCTCGGCCCGGCCCAGCGCCGGGCGGCCGGCGGTGCCGGCGAAGATGACGTCCTCCATCTTGCCGCCGCGCAGGCTCTTGGCGCCCTGCTCGCCGAGGACCCAGGCGATGGCGTCGACGACGTTGGACTTGCCCGAGCCGTTGGGGCCGACGACGGCGGTGATGCCGGGCTCCAGCCGCAGCGTGGTCGCGGACGCGAAGGACTTGAAGCCCTTGAGCGTCAGGCTGGAGAGGTGCACGAAACGGGGACCCTACTGGAGGGGACGCCCCGCGCCCGGCAGTTCGGGGGCGCCTGGGAAGGGTGTGACGGAGGGGTTCAGGCCAGCGCCGGCTGGGCGTCGCCCTGGGCCAGGGACAGCAGTTCGTGCGCGATCGCGGCGTCCCGCTGAGCCCGCAGCTCCTCGAGTTCCTGCTCCAGCCGCCGCACCTTGGCGCGCAGGACCGCGTTCTCCTCGACTACTCGAAGCTCCGCGGGTGCGACGACGTGACCGAACAGGGCCTTGGCCATGACTGCGGCGGCCTTTCCGAGCGAGGAGGTGAGCCCGGCGCCCCGGGAAGCGGTCGGCGCGAGCTGTGGTACCCCCAGGGTGACAGCCCCGGACACGCAGGTCAACGCGAAGCTTGCCTACTCCCCGTGTCGAGGGAGTGTCGCGTTCGTCACGCTGTGGTGAAGCCCCGCATCCCCCGCGCCGTCTCGTCCCGGGACTCGACGCCGGTCACGGTTCCCGGAGCCCGCGGACCGTCCAGCGCGTCGAGGAGCGCGGCCACGGCGTCGTCCGGACCTTCGACGACGACCTCCACCCGCCCGTCGGGCAGATTGGTCGCCGAGCCGGACAGCCCGGACGACGACGCGAGCCCCCGGACGAACCAGCGGTAGCCCACGCCCTGGACGTCGCCCTTCACCAGGGCGACGACCCGCCGGCTCATGCCCGGCGCGCTCTCGGGCGCGGCTGGCACTGCGGGCAGCTGTAACTGGACCGGTTCATGAACGACTCCCGCCGGATCGGCGTCCCGCACCGCGGGCAGGGCCGGTCGGCCTGGCCGTAGACGGCGAGGAACCGGGAGAAGTAGCCGCTCTGTCCGTTGACGTCGACGTACAGCGAGTCGAACGAGGTGCCGCCCTGAGCCAGGGCCTCACCCAGGACGTCGCGGACGCCGTCGAGGAGGGCGGCCACCTGCCCGCGGGTGAGCCGATCGGTGGGCCGGGCCCCGTGCAGGCCCGCCCGCCACAGCGCCTCGTCGGCGTAGATGTTGCCCACTCCCCCGATGAGGGTCTGGTCGAGCAGCGCGCGCTTGACCTCGGTGTGCCGGCGGCGCAGGGCTGCCGAGAAGGCGTCGACGTCGAAGGCGGGGTCGAGCGGGTCGATCGCGATGTGCGCGAGACGGGGCGGCACGGCTCCGTCGGGGGCGTCCTCCACCGCCAGTCCACCGAACGTCCGCTGGTCGACGAAGCGCAGCTCCCGGCCGCCGTCGGTGAAGGTGAAGCGGGCCCGCAGGTGGGTCTCGTCCGGTGCCGAGGGCTTCTCCACCAGGAGCTGGCCGCTCATCCCGAGGTGTCCGACGAGCGCGCTGCCGGTCGGGGCGCCGTCGGGCCCGGCCAGCGGGAGCCAGAGGTACTTCCCGCGCCGGTTGGCGTCGGTGAACGCGCGGCCGGTCAGGGCGGCGACGAAGTGCTCGGTGCCCTCGAGGTGCCGCCGGACGGCGCGGGGGTGCGCGACCTCGACCGAGGCGATCGTGCGGCCGGTGACCCACTGGGCCAGGCCGCGACGGACCACCTCCACCTCGGGCAGCTCGGGCACCGCGTCGTCCCCTCAGACCTCGGAGAGCGACCGCCAGGCGGCCTCCGCGGCCTCCTGCTCGGCGGCCTTCTTCGTGCGTCCTCTGCCGCGTCCGTACACGGTGCCGGCGAGCAGCACCTGGGCGGTGAACGTCTTCGCGTGATCGGGGCCGTCGTCGACGACCTCGTAGGTCGGCGCACCCAGCCCGCGGGCAGCACCGAGCTCCTGCAGGCTGGTCTTCCAGTCCAGGCCGGCGCCGCGGGTGGCGGCCTCGACCAGCAGCGGGTCGAAGAGCCGGTGCACCAGGGCGCCGGCGGTGTCCAGTCCGCAGCCGAGGTGCACGGCACCGATCAGGGCCTCGAGGGCGTCGGCCAGGATCGAGTCCTTCTCGCGGCCCCCGGTGGTCTCCTCACCTCGCCCGAGCAGCAGGTGCGGGCCGATGCCGCCGTCCCCGAGCCGCCGGGCGACCCCGGCGAGCGAGGTCATGTTGACCACCGAGGCGCGCAGCTTGGCCAGCTGGCCCTCGGGGAGGTCCGGCTGGCTGCGGTACAGCTCGTCGGTGACGACCAGGCCGAGGACCGAGTCGCCCAGGAACTCCAGGCGCTCGTTGGTCGGCAGGCCGCCGTTCTCGTAGGCGAACGAACGGTGGGTCAGGGCGAGCCCCAGAAGCCCGTCCGGGAGCTCGACGCCGAGGGCGTCGCGCAGCCAGGACGCGGCCTGCTCCAGATGCACCGCACCCCCCGGGAGTCCGGTGACCGTCGTCGTCCCCACGCCGGAGGATCCGCGGATCAGACGGAGAGGACCTGACGGCCGTCGTACTGGCCGCAGTTCGGGCACGCCTGGTGCGGGGGCTTGAGCTCGCCGCAGGCGCGGTTGGGGCACGGCGCCAGGGTCGGCGCGGTCGCCTTCCACTGCGACCGGCGGGAGCGGGTGTTGGAGCGCGACATCTTCCGCTTCGGAACGGCCACGGTCAGTTCTCCTCTGGGGTGGGGGTCTCGCCGGGGGTGCCCGGAGAGGAAGTGAATTTCTGGGCCAGCGCGGCCCAGCGCGGGTCGACGACCTCGTGCGTGTGGTCGGCCGGCAGGTCGTCGAGCCGCAGGCCGCAGTCGACGCACAGGCCGGCGCAGTCCTCGGTGCAGACGGGCGCCAGGGGCAGGTTCAGGACGACGGTGTCGCGCGCGAGCGGCTCGAGGTCGAGAAAGTCGCCCTCGATGCGGCGGACCTCGTCCTCCTCGCTCGTCGCCTCCGTGGTGCTGCCCTCGTAGGCGAACAGCTCCTGGATGCCGAGCCGGATCCTGTCCTCGATCGGCTCGAGGCAGCGGGCGCAGGAGCCGACGACCGGCGCCTCGAGCTCGCCGGTGACGAGCACGCCCTCCATGACCGACTCGAGGCGCAGGTGCAGGTCCACCTCGCCGCCCTCGGGAACGCCGATCAGCTCGACCCGCCATCCGGCCGGGGCCGGCAGCGTGCGGTCGACCTCCTGCATGGAGCCCGGGCGGCGGCCGAGCTCCCGGAGGTCGAGGCGCCAGGGGTTGGCTGCGGGGCGCCGGTCGGCCGTGGTCCGTGGACCAGGGGACACAGCGCCCGAGCGGAACGGCTGAGCGGCAGGCATGTCAGTACTCGCGGTAGGCAGTGGAGGACGGCCGGCCGGGACGGGAGGTCACCGGCAGTCGGACCAGGGAACGAGACTACCCGATCGCCGGAACCGGCCGAGCGGGAGAGAGGTCGCTCAGGGTTCGCGCAGGGTGGTGCGGGCCTTCTCGACGGAGTGGAGCATCCGTTCCAGCGTCGATCCGAAGTCGGCCAGGCGGCTGTCGACGTACTGGTCGACCTCGGCGCGCATGCGGGCGACGTCGGTGGCCGTCTGGGCGCCCAGCTCGTCGGCGCGCGACACGGCCCCGCGGTAGACCTCGGTCTCGGTGATCAGCCGCTCGTGCTCGGCCACCGCCTCGGCGATCAGCGCCTCGCGGTGCGCCCGCCCCTCGGCGATCAGCCGGTCGGCCTCCGCCTCGGCGTCGGCGAGCAGTGCGTCGGCCTCGTCCTGGGCGCGGGCGAGCAGGTCGTCTCGTTGCCGGCGGGCGACGCCGAGCATCTCGTCGCGCTGGCGCTGGGCAGAGTCCAGCAGCTGGTCGGCCTCGGCGCGGGTCATGCCGGTGAGCCGCTCGGCCTCGGCCTGGGCCTGCTGGAGGATCTCGGTGCGCTGCTCGACGATCGCCCCGGCCGCCTGGACGTCCTCGGGGAGCGACTCGCGCAGGTCGTCCAGCAGGTCGAGCACGTGGTCCCGGGGCACCATGCAGGAGCCGGACATGGGCACGTTGCGGGCGTTCTCGATGACCCGGGTCAGCTCGTCGACGGTCTCGTAGAGCCGGTAGACGACCTCGGTCGTCTGCGTCCTCGACGGCCGGGTCACTGCTCGCCCTGTCGCGCGCGCTCCCGGAGCCGGTCGTCGACGGCCTTGGGCACCAGCCGGGAGACGTCGCCGCCGAACGAGGCGATCTGCTTGACCAGGCTCGAGGACAGGTGACCGACCTGCGGCGCGGTCGGGACGAAGAGCGTCTCCACGGCGGCGAGCTCGCGGTTCATCTGCGCCATCTGCAGCTCGTACTCGAAGTCGCTGACCGCGCGCAGGCCCTT
>Ga0126307_10000604_pt1 | contig 23131 bp, 21 predicted proteins | sample Plot28_FD_89955 | JGI IMG/M metagenome (GOLD analysis project Ga0126307, IMG submission 89955) | Serpentine soil microbial communities from UC McLaughlin Reserve, CA, USA - Plot28 | ecosystem: Environmental > Terrestrial > Soil > Grasslands | place: USA: UC McLaughlin Reserve, Lake County... | reverse complement strand
GCCGAGCGAGCTCGCGTTGCCGCCCACCCGATTCTGGGTGACCAACATCCGGCTCCAGCTCCCGCCGGGCAGCTCAATACGGTCGGCGCTCTCGAGGGCGACAACGCTGATCGTCACAGTGCCCACTCCCCGTCCTTGACGATGTAGGTGCCGTCGTCGACGATCTCCAGGCTGGCGTTGAGGATCACCCCGTCGAGGTGCAGCCTGGAGACGTTCTGGCCGCCGGGATAGGCGAGGTGGTTGTCGCCGAGCGCGAAGTGCACGGTCCCGACGCGGCCCTTCTCCGACGGCGTGCCGAACGGCGCCACTTCCGAGACGCCGAACGCGAATTCGCCGGCCACGTCGGCGTTCTCGACGCCTTCGATCACGTCGCGCAGCCGGGCGGCTTCGTCGCCGCCCTCGATCGCGGCCGCCCGGCCGTTCTCCATCCTCCAGGTGATCGGCTCGGTCACTTGGCCAGGGAGGCCGATCCCAAGCATGACGCCGTCGACCACGATCGTGCCCTCGGTGCGGTCCTCGACCGCCGCGAAGGCGACCTCGGCCCAGAGCGGCAGCGGCCCCATCATCTGGCCCCGCTGCTTGATCGACGTCACCTCGAGCGCCGGACGGTCCTCGATCGACACCCTGACATCCGTGCCCGCGGGGGACGTGACGTGGCACTCGGTCTTGCCCTCGAGTGCCGCCATCGCGTCCTTGGCGCGCTGGATCGCGGCGTGGATCTTCTCCACGGTCAATCCCCATTCGCCCATGCCCGGCTCGACCGAGCAGATCTTGGCGTTGGCGGCGCAGGACTCCTTGACGGCCGGAACGTGGGCGAAACGGTTTGCCCACTCGAGGTTGGCGACGATGATGATCTCGTCGGAGTTGACCATCGCCTGGTGCAGGTTGCGTGGCGGCTCCATCGGAAAGTGCGTGTCGGCGCGCCCGCGCTTGACCTGCGCCTCGTTGTCCATGATCACCGGCCAGGCGCCGCGGTCGACCGCGACGCCGGCGAGCGCGTCCGCCTCGGCGCGGTGTTCGTTGTCACAGATGATCGTCACGACGTCGTTTTCCTCGACGGACATGCAGACGTCGACGACCAGCTCTGCGTCCTTGCGGACCTCCTCGGGGGTGGGCATCTAGATCACCTCGCGATCTCGCGTTGGAATGCGGGCAGGACCTCGTTCGCGAATCGCTCGACCTGCTTGAACTGGTCGAGGTCGCCGAACCGGCAGATGAAGTGGTTGACGCCGCGGGCGGCGAACTCCCGCAGCCATTCGACGATCTGCTCGGGGGTGCCGACCGGGCCCCAGTTGGAGAGGTCCATCGCCTGCGAGAGCTCCGGGTAGTACTTCGAGATGTAGCTGTCGAACGCCGCCTTCGCCTCGGACTCGGAATCCGCGATGTTCATCGTCACCTGATAGGCCACCGTGTAGTCGGCGAAGTCGCGGCCGAGCTCGCCCGCGGCCTGCTCGAGGTAACCGATCTGCTCGGTGAGCTCCTCGGGGTGCTCGGCGCGACAGCAGGTCATCCAACCGTCGCCGTAGCGGATGATCCGCTCGCAGGCGCGCTTCATGATCCGCACCATGCGGTCGTCGGAGGAGTCGTCGACCAATCGCGGGTTGGAGACCACCCAGATCGGCGGCGGCTCCTGGAGCGGGCCGAGAGGCGCCATTTCCGTACCGGAATGAAACGCGACGTCGTCGTAGTCGAAGTAGTCGCCGTGGAAGGTGACCTTGCCCTGCGTCCACAGCGTGCGGACCACCTCGAGGACCTCCTCGAGCACGTAGCCGCGCTTCTTGAACGGCAGCCCGAGGGCCTCGAACTCGCGCTGCACGCCCTTCTCGGGATTGCCCATGCACGGGCCGAGGATCGTCCGGCCGCCCGAGATCACGTCGAGCGTGGCCCACTCGAGCGCCAGGTACAGCGGGTTGCGGGTGGAGGCCACCAGGCAGGCGGTCCCGAGCTTGGCGCGCTCGGTTCGCTGCGAGATCGCGGAGAGCAGCGAGATCGGCTCGTAGCGGGGCTTGGAAAACAGGCTGTCGCCGACCCAAACCGACGCGAAGCCGAGCCGCTCAACCTCGGCGGACAGATCGAGCAGATCCGGGAGCGTGTAGTCGGGCGCGATCAGCGGCTCGCGGTTGTTGAGATTGACTCCGAACTGGACTTCCTTCGTGGTGTCGTCCGTGGCGGTCAGGGTCGTCTCCCTTCGGTGGTGGTCAGCGGGGCGGTCACGGCCTGCTCGCCGGTCTCCTCCTCGACGCGCTGCGGGACCTCGATGTGGTCGGCGAGCAGGTGCGCCGCTCGCTCGGCGTCGCCGGCTTCGACGGCCTCGAGGATCGCCGAGTGCTCGGAGATCGACCTGTCGAGGCTGCCGCGCAGAACGAGCGACCGGGCGAGGTAGCGGCCCGTCTGGTCGAGCAGCAGCCCGTACATCTCGTCCAGCTTGCCGTTGCCCGAGGCCGTGACGAGCAGCCGGTGAAACGCGGCGTTCGCGTCGAAGAACTCCTTCACCTCGTCGCGGCGCGCGTGCTCGACCATCCGGTCGTGCAGCTCGCGCAGGCGAGCGAGGTCCGACTGCTCGAGCCGTGGCACCGCGAGCCGGATGGCGAGCGTCTCGAGCGCCTCGCGAACCTGGTAGGCGTCGATGAACTCGTCGCGCGTCAGCTCGGTGATGATCGCGCCGCGGCGCGGGGTGATCGTCACCAGGCCCTCGCTTGCGAGTCGCCCGAGCGCCTCGCGAATTGGGCCGCGGCTGACCCCGAGCGAGCGGGCGAGCGAGGTCTCGCTGAGCACGGTGCCGGGCGCCAGCTCGCCGGAGAGGATCTCCTCGCGCAGCCGGTCGCGGACCTGCTCCCACAGCGTCCGATTGTCGAGCCGGCGGTTGCCGCCTCCATCCGCCGCGCCGTCGAGCGGCTCGTCGCCGCGTCGCTCGCCGCTCTCTGTGCGTGCCGGAATGTCGTTCATCAAGACCCTGGGAGCCGGGCACCGCTGACTGACGTCCGAGAACTGTCGGTTGTCAACAGTCGGCAATTAGACTATCATCGGCCTCGGTGATCGGCAAGGCGGTTGCTCCCGCATGGCTCCACGCCCAGTGGCCACGGCGCTGGGCCCCTCCCTCCCCGGCACCGGGCGCAGCCGCGCGGCCCGATCGCCGCGCGGGCGGAAGACGCATCGGGGCGCCGTGATCGTCGATCCCCACATGCACGTGGGCGAGTTCCCGCTCTTCGACGTCGCCCTCGACGAGCCGGGCCTGATCGAGCTGTTCGCCGAGTGGGAGTACGACGCCGGGATCGTCTTTCATCCTGACAACGAGCTCACTCGCGGAATCGTCGAGCGGGTGCCCAACGCCTGGGCACTGTTCTGGGCCAACCCGCGCGAGCCCGACTGCGCCGAGCGCGCCGCCGAGCTGCTGGATCACCCGAAGTTCCTCGGCGTGAAGCTTCATCCGCTGCTCGACGGCTATCACCCGAACGATCCGAGCGTTCACCCGGTCGTCGAGCGGCTAATCGAGCGTGCCATGCCTGTGCTCGTGCACTGCGGGCACCCGATCTTCACCCTGCCGTGGAGTATCGAGGAGCTGGCGGTCCAGTTCCCCGAGCTGCGACTGGTGCTCGGCCACATGGGCCACGGCAACATCGTTTACATCAATGGAGCGATCGACGTCGCCGAGCGCAACCCCAACGTCTATCTCGAGACGTCAGGGATGCCGATGCACTCGAAGATCCGCACCGCGTTCGAGCGGGTCGGGTCCGACCGGGTGATGTACGGCTCGGACGCGCCATTTCATGATCCGGGCGTAGAGCTTCGCAAGGTCGAAGCGAGCGGCCTCGACGAGGAAGCGCGCCGCCGGGTCCTGGGTTTGAACGCACGTAGGTTGTTCTTCGGCAGCGATGATGCGTCGGTGACGGCGCCGAACGGAAGTGGCTCGGATGGCTGAGCCCCACGTCGCATCGCAACGGCCCAGCGGCCGGCGCCGAGGCCGTCAATACGCATCAACAGAGGAGAGGGTCATGGCACAGCACACAACCACCGAGCGCGAACGCGGCGGCCGTGGAGGGAGGGGACTGAGGCTGAGCGCCGCGGTTGCCAGCCTCCTACTCGCCGCGGCGATCGTCGCCGGATGCGGCAGTGACGACAGCTCGGACGACACGGGCGAGTCGTCCGGCGAGGCGTCGATCTCGAGCTTCGCGATCGTCACGCCGGAGAAGGGCAACGACTACGGCTGGAACCAGCAGGGCGTCGAGGGAGCCGAGAAGACCGCCGATCAGCTCGGCATTGACGTCGAGGTAGCCGACAACTCCGGTTACGAGGACATCTCGCCGATCCTGCGCGAGCTGTCGACCAGCGGCAACGAGTTCATCATCGCCCAGGCATCCGGGTACAACACCACCGCCCCGGACGTCGCCGGGCAGACGGGTGTGCCCGAGCTGGTCTGGGACAACCCGGAGGCCAACCAACCCGAAGTCTCGGCCGACTCCGAGACCGCGAGCCAGGAGGGCGCCTACCTGGCGGGAATCCTCGCCGCGAAGACGACGAAGTCCGGCAAGCTCGGAATCGTCATCTCGGCGGACGACACGAACTGGAACAAGATGTCCGGCGGGTTCATCGCCGGCGCGCGCTCCGTCGATCCGAGCGTGGAGATCGAGCTCGCCCAGATCGGACAGGCCGGGTACGCCGACACGGCGGGCGGTAAGCGCGTCACCGAGGCGGTGATCGCCGACGGCGCCGACATCGTCTTCGGGATGGGCGACGGCTCGTCGTTCGGCATGCTCCAGGCCGTCGAGAACGCCGATGACGTCAAGTTCATCGACGTAATCGGCGACAAGACGTCGATCGACGACCAGGGCGTCCTGCTCTCGTCGGTGTTGTGGAGCTTCGACGGGCTCTACACCGACGCGATCGAGGACATCGGCAACGGCACGTTCGGCGAGCAGGGGTATGAGCTCGACCTCGAAAACGGCGGCATCTCGCTGCTTCAGACGGACCTGATCGACGATCAGACCTGGAGCGAGATCGAGGACGCCAAGCAGAAGATCATCGACGGCGACATCAAGGTCCCGCTGACCGAGGAGAAGTCCCAGGTTGACGCCCTGATCAACAAGGGCTAGTCGAAGACAACAAGCAGCGTCGCGGCCGGGGCCTCACACGGGGCCCCGGCCGCCGGCCAGCGACGGCAGGTGCAGATGGGTTCACACGAGACGAGGGCTCCGGGCCAGGGCGCGGTGGGCGAGCGGGCGCTCGGCGGGCTCACCGAACGCGCCTTGGCCTCGGTTGCCGCCCATCGCGCCGAGATCGAAGCGACGGTCGAGTTCGTTCACGCCCACCCGGAGCTCGCCCACGAGGAGGTCGCGTGCGCTCGCTTCCTCGCCGACCAGCTCGAGGAAGCGGGCTATGAAGTGGAGCGCGGGATCGCTGGGTGCGCGACCGCGTTTCGCGCCCGCCTGGAGGGCCGCGCGGCCGGGCGCGAGGTCGGCATCGTCGACCTCTACGACGCGGTCCCCGCCGTGCGCCCCGACGGCATGGTGGCGCCCGTGCACTCGTGCGGTCACGGCCCGATCGCGGGCGGTGTCGCGGGCGCGGCGCTCGCGTTGGCGGACGTGCGCGGCGAGCTGGCGGGCGCCGTCGAGGTCATCGGCTATCCGGCGGATGAGCTGCACGCCCCGGGGACACGCGACCGCGGTGGGGGCAAGGCGCTGACCGCTGCCGCGGGGGTCTGGGATCACCTCGACGTCGCGCTCTATGCCCACCCCGAATTCAACGACACGGTCAGCCTTCGTTCGCGCCGCATGCGCCGGCTGGTCGCGACGGTCTCTGGGGCGCGGACCGTGGACGAGACAATCGAGGCGCCCCGCGCGGCAGCGGCCCGCGCCCTGGAGGCGGCTGCCGGGCCGCGCTCTGACGCGCTCATGCTCGAGAGCCTGGAACTGGATGGCGACGTGGAGGAGGGATCGGGAATGGCTACGCGCATCACCTGGTTTCTGACCGCCGACTCTGACGGCGCGCTCGACGGGCTCGAGGCCGACCTGCGATCGCGCCTGCCCGACGCAACCTGGGTGACCGCCCGGACGGTGCCGGGGATCGTCCCGGACGAGGACGTGCGGGGCGCCGTCGCAAGGGCCTTTGAGCGGGCCGGGCGTGGGTTTTTGGCCGAGCCGCCGCCCCTGCCCTTCGCCACGGACTTCGGTGAGATCTCGCGCCGCGTCCCGTCGGCGCTGATCGGGATCGGCAATCCGGCCGGCTGGGCGTTTCACACCGACGAGGGCGCACGCCAGTTCGCGTCGGCCGCTGGCGCCGAGGCGGCGATGACTACCGCGTCGGTGCTTGCGTTGACCGTGCTCGAGTTCCTGGGAGGGGCGTGACCGCCGCCGCCTCGCCCCAGAAAGCGCCGTTGCTCGAGCTGCGCGGGATCACCAAGGCGTTTCCGGGCGTGCTCGCGAACGACCGGATCGACCTCGACCTGCTCGCTGGCGAGGTCCACGCGCTGCTCGGCGAGAACGGTGCCGGCAAGTCGACCCTGATCAGCATCCTCTCCGGGATGTATCGCCCCGACGCTGGGACGATCCGGTTCGAGGGCCGCGACGTGGTGATCGACTCGCCGCGCGCCGCGATCGAACTCGGCATCGGAACCGTGTATCAGCACCTGACGCTGGTCCCGACCCTGAGCGTGCTCGAGAACCTGATGCTCGGCTCGCAGAGCGGGACAGGACGGCTGGACCTGGCCGGCGCCCGGGAGCGATTCGCCGACCTGGCGCGCCTGCTCGGCGTCGATTTCAAGCCCGGCACCCGCGCCGGCGCCCTGGCGCTCGGCCAGCAGCAGCAGGTGGAGATCATGAAGGCGCTGTGGCGCCAGGGCTCGCGGGTCCTGATCCTCGACGAACCGACCTCGATGCTCACGCAGCAGGGCTATGAGGAACTGCGCCGTGAGCTTGAGCACCTCACCGCCGAGGGCCTGGCCGTCGTCCTGATCACCCACAAGCTGCACGAGGCGATCGAGCTCGGCGATCGGGTCAGCGTCCTGCGCGCCGGGCGGAAGGTCGGCTCGCTGGCGCCGGCGGACCTGCGCGGCCGCTCGGAGTCCGAGCTCTCAGCGCGAATCGTCGAGATGATGTTCGGCGAGCAGGCGTCCGAGCTCGCCGACGCGGTCGAGGTAGAGGCGGCACCGGCAGCCCGTGAGCAGCCGCGGCGGCGAGAGCTCGGCCCGGTCGCCCTCGCGGTGAGGGGCCTGGGGCTCGACGCCGACGACGAGGCGGTCGCGCTCGCCGATGTTGGTATCGAGGTTCGCGCCGGCGAGATCGTCGGGATCGCCGGGGTCGACGGCAACGGCCAGCGCGAGGTCGCCGAGCTGATCGCCGGCCAACGCCGCCCCCGCGCCGGCGAGATCCGCCTCTTCGATGAGGACGTGACGCGCATCGGCGTGCGAGAGCGCGAGCGTCGTGGCCTGCGCTACGTCACCGATGACCGGCTCGAGGAGGGCACGGTGGGCGATCTCGACGTGGCGATGAACGCGGTCCTAAAGCGGATCGGGCGGGCCCCGTTCTGGCGCGGGGGGGCCGAGCGCCGCGCGGAGATCGACCGCTTCGCCGAGGATCTGGTCGCGCGCTTCGACGTGCGCACGCCGAGCGTCCGCACCCGGGTGGCAACCCTGTCCGGCGGCAACGTCCAGAAGCTGCTGCTTGCCCGCGAGTTCGCCGGCAAGCCGCGCGTCGTGGTCTTCAACAAGCCCACCCACGGGCTCGACGTGCGCACGGCGCAATTCGTCCGTCACCAGATCCGCGAGGCCGCCGAGGGCGGGCTCGCCGCGCTGGTGATCTCGACGGAGGTCGAGGAGCTGGTGGACCTATGCGACAGGATCGTTGTCATGTCGCGCGGGCGCGTCACCGGCGAGGTCGAGAGCTCGGCAGGGGCCGAGGAGCGCATCGGGGCGCTGATGGTGGCCCGCGCGGAGAGCGGCGCATGAGAGCGCGGACGATGCGGCTCGGCGAGGCGACGCTGATCGCGGTCGTGCCGATCGTCCTCGCCTTGGTCGTGATGGGCGTCCTGCTCGCCGTGCTGGGGCGCGATCCGTTCACGTTCTACGCCGATATGTTCCAGCGCGGCCTGTTCGAGTGGGAGGGCTTTCAGGAGAGCATCATCCGCAGCGCCCCCCTGCTGCTGATCGCCGCGGGCCTGATCGTTGCCTTTCGCGCCAGCCTGTGGAATCTCGGGGGCGACGGCCAGTTCCTGCTCGGCGCCGCGCTCACGGCCGGCTTTGCGCCGTCCCTGCTCGACTCGCTCGGTGTCTGGCCGATGTTGGTGATCACGATGGCGATCGCGATCGCGATCGGCGGCGCCTGGACGCTGATCCCGGCGATCCTGCGCGGCCGCTACGGAGTGAACGAGATCATCACCACGCTGATGATGTCGTTCATCGGCATCGGGGTCGCCAACGTCCTCGTCAAGGGCCCGTTCCGCACCGACATCGGCGGCGTCGCCCGTACCGACCTGGTCCCCTTCGACGAGCGCCTGCCCCTGCTCTTCGGCACCCGCATCCACCTCGGATTCGTGATCGGTGTCGCCGCGATCCTCGCAGTCCATCTGCTCATGACCCGGACCTCGCTCGGCCTGCGCCTGCGGGTTCTCGGAGCCAGTCCCCGGGCGGCTCTGCACGCTGGGCTCAGCCCGGTGCGGCTGACGGTGATCGCCTTTGCGCTCAGCGGCGCCCTGATCGGGCTCTCGGGCTCGATCGAGATCCTCGGGGTCCAGGGCTCGTTTCGCGCCGACTTCAACCCGGCCTATGGCCTGTTGGTGATCCCGCTCGTCTTCCTCGCGCGGCTGAACGCGATCGGCTCGTTGGTGCTGGTGATCGTCTTCTCGGTGATCCAGATCGGCGGCGAGTCGGCGGCCCGCCAGGCCGAAATCACCAGCGACGTGCTGCTGGTGCTGGTCGGGTTGATGCTGCTGTTCATGGCGGTGATCGAGTACGTGCGCGTACGCCGGGGGATCGGCACCGCCTACGTGCCGCCCGAGGTGGCCGACCGGGTGCGTCCGCCGGGCGGCCAAGGCGGCGACGGTGGTGCAAGCGGCGTGCCGGCCGGCGAGCCGAGGCCTGCGGTCGGCGCCGGGGAGGTGGGGTCGGGGTGAGCGATCTGCTTAGCCAGGATTTCCTCACCGCGCTGATCACAGGCGGCCTGGTGGCGGCGGTGCCGCTGCTGTTCGCCAGCCTCGGCGAGCTCGTCTCCGAGCAGGCCGGGGTCCTGAACGTCGGCCTCGAGGGCTACATGCTGTTCGGCGCCTTCCTCGCATTCGTCGTCGCCTACAACACCGGCTCGGAGTGGCTTGGCATGCTCGCCGGGATCGTGGCCGGGGCGGCGGGGGCGCTGATCATGGCGGTGCTCTGCGTGCGCATGAACCTCGACCAGATCGTGATCGGGATCGCGATCATCCTGCTCGCCGAGGGGTCCACGAGCCTCATCCACGACGCGGCGTACGCGGAGTCGCGGCCGAGCCTCGGCTCGCCGTCCGAGCTCGCGATCCCGGGCCTGAAGGAGATCCCGATCCTGGGCGACAGCCTGTTCAGCCAGCACGCGATCGTGTACATCGGCTTCGCGCTCGCCTTCGTCGTGGGCTGGGTGATGAAGCGAACCTCGGCCGGGCTCAGCGTCAGGGCGGCCGGCGAGCGGCCCGAGGCGCTCGACGCCGCCGGCGTCAGCGTGACCGCCACGCGCACGTGGGCAACGTTGTTTGCCGGCGGCATGGCGGGCCTCGGCGGCGCCTATCTGACGATCGTCGGCGCGGGCAGCTTCACCCCGTTCATCACCCAGGGCTCGGGCTTCATCGCGATCGTGATCGCCATGCTCTCGCGCGGCAGGGCACCGTGGACGATCCTCGGCGGAGTGCTTTTCGGCCTCTCGCTGTCGATCGCCACCGCCCTGCAGCTGATTGGCGTGAACATCCAGACGGACTACGTGCAAATGCTGCCGTTCGTCGTTGTGATCGTCGTCCTGGTTTTGTTCGCGCGCCGCTCGTACCTGCCTTCGGCCCTGGCCTTGCCTTACGTGCGTGGGCAGAAGTGAGGGCGATCCGATGAGGATCGAGAACGACTTCGAGGTCCCCGCCTCGCCCGCCGACACCTACGGGCTGCTCGTCGACCTCGAGCGTGTCGGCCCCTGCATCCCCGGAGGGGAGGTCGGCCCACCCGCTGACGACGGGTCGCACGCAGCCACGATCGCGATCAAGCTCGGGCCGATGCGGATGAACTACCAGGGCAAGGTCCGGATCGACGAGCGCGACGACGAGCGACGCCGAGCGATCCTCGTCGCCGACGTACGCGAGCAGCGTGGGCAGGGCACGGCGAAGGCGAAGATGACGATGGCCGTCGAAGTCGCCGACGGCGGCGCCTCTCGCGTCGAGACCGTGACCGATGTGAAGCTGACCGGGCGCGCGGCGCAGATGGGACGGGGCGTGGTCGACGACGTCGCGGCGCGACTCGTCGAGGAGATGGCGCAGTGCATAGCGGCGCGCCTCGGGCCGGCCGAGGCCGGCGGCGGCTCGGCCCCAGCGCCGGCGGGGAACGGACCCGTCTCGCGCCCGGCGGTGGCCCGTCCGGATGCCGCGAAGCCGATCGGCGGGCTGCGGCTGATGGCGCGCGTGCTGTGGGAACGACTCAAGCGAGCATTTCGACGCGAAGGTGGTGAGACCTCATGAACGAACCCGACTTCACGCTGAGCGCCGGGCCGACGATGTCGTCGGTCCGCGTCCAGCAGGCCCAGGGGCAGCCGATGATCTTCGACTACGACCCGGTCTTCCTGGAGCGCTTCCGCGAGACCGAGCGGCTGGTTGGCAAGCTGTTTCGCACCGATAAGGACGTGATCCTCATGCAGGGGGAGGCCGTCCTCGGAATCGAGGCCGCGGCGCGCGGCGTGGTCAGCCCTGGGATGAAGTGCCTCAACCTGGTCTCCGGCGTCTACGCGAAGTGGTTCGGCGACTGGCTGCGCTCCTACGGCGCCGAGGTGGTCGAGCTCGAGGTCGCCTACGACGAGGCGCTCGACCCGGCGCAGGTGCGCGAGGAGCTCCACCGCCACGGCGATTTCGAGCTCGTCGCGCTGGTGCACTCCGAGACCCCATCCGGGATCGAGAATCCGCTCGCGGCGATCGGGCCGCTCGCCAAGGAGGCGGGCGCGCTGGTCTTCGCCGACGTCGTCTCGGCAGTCGGCGGCACCGAGGTCGCGACGGACGACTGGGGCGTCGATATCTGCGTCGGCGGCCCGCAGAAGTGCCTCGCCGGGCCACCCGGAATGTCCCTGTGCGTCGTCGGCGAGGGGGCGTGGGCGGCGATCGAGCGCAATCCGAATGCGCCGAGGGGCTCGTTCCTCTCGTTGCTGGACTGGCGCGACACGTGGATCGCCGGCGGCCGGGTGAAGTACCCCTACACGCCGTCGGTATCAGATGTAAACGGCGTCCACGCCGCGGTCAGCGAGTGCCTCGACGAGGGCCTCGACGCGGTGATCGCTCGTCACGCCGCCGCCGCGCGTGCCTGCCGCGAGGGAGCCAAGGCGATGGGGCTCGAGCTCTGGCCCAGGAGTGAGGACTACGCGGCACATTGCGTCACCGCGATCCGCTGCCCCGAGGGCGTCCAGGTGAAGGAGGCCCTCGCCCACATTCGCGAGCGCTACGGCGTGATGCTCTCCGGCGGTTATGGGGAGCTGACCGAGAAGCTGTTCCGGCTTGGCCATATGGGCCCAGGGTCACGATCGCTTTATCCGCACGTCGCGGTTTCGGCGCTCGGCCGCGGGCTGGCCGACCTCGGTATCGATGTCGATCTCGCGGCCGGCGCCGAGGAGACGCTGCGGGTGCTGTCGGAGCGTGCGGAGGCAGTGCCTGCGTGACGTCCCTGCCGCCGTTCGAGCGCCACCGCCCGGCTACGGTCGAGCAGGCGACCGAGCTGTTCGACGAGTACGGCGATGACGCGGTCGCCTACGTCGGCGGCACCGAGCTCTTCCTACTGTTCAAGTTCGGCTTCGCCGAGTACCCCCATGTGATCGACCTGAAGGCGATCGACGAGCTGCGCGGGATCGAGCGCTCGGACGGGGAGCTGCGGATCGGCGCCGCGGAGACGCACCGGGCGATCGAGCGGCACCCGATCGTGCGCGGCGAGTGGCCGGCGCTGGCGGCGATGGAGCGCGGGGTCGGCAACCTGCGAGTACGGACGATGGGCTCGATCGGTGGAAACCTCTGCTTCGCCGATCCTCACTCCGACCCGGCGACCTTTCTCCTGGCGATGGAGGGGGAGCTCGAGGCGCGCCGCGGCGGAGGTCCTGCCCGTCGAATCCGACTTGCCGACTTCGTTCAGGGTCCATTCGAGAACGCCCTCGCACACGGGGAGTTGTTGACCGCGGTCCTGGTGCCTGCGCTCGCGCCGGGAGCGGTCGTGGTGCATCGGAAGTTCGTACTCCACGAACGGCCGGCGATCACGGTCGCCTGCCATCTGCGAATTGATGGCGAGCGATTGGCGGACGTGCGCCTCGCGGTCGGGTCGGCGGGCGTCCGCGCCGCGAGGGCCACGGAGGCCGAGGCCCTGCTCGCGGAGGCGCCGATCGCCGCCCTCGAGCGGGCGCTCGAGCCGGCGGGTGACGTCGCCGCCGAAGCCGGCGATCCGGTCGAGGACGCGAACGGGTCGGTCGACTACAAGCGCAACCTCGTCGCGGTGCTCAGCCGACGTGCCTTGAGGGCTGCGGTCACCGAGGCGCGCTCAGCGGACGATGTCCCCGCGCCCGGCGAGTCCTAGGCGCTGAGGCCATCCAGCGATCGCGGACCGGCTGGGCGCCGCGACGGCTCAGCGGTCGAGCAGGCGCAGCAGCAGACCGCGCAACTGCTCGCGCTCGGCGGCCGACAGCGGAGCCATGAGGACGCCCTCGGCGGCTCGCAGTCGATCCCCGGCCTCGGCCAGGATCTGGCGCCCGCGCTCGCTGAGCTCGATCGCGTACGCGCGTCGATCGGCGGGGTTGCGCTGGCGCTTGGTCAGCCCGCGGCGCTCGAGGTCGTCCATCAGCTCGACCATCGTCGTTCGGTCGCAGACCAGGCGCCGGCCCAGCGCCTGCTGGGAAATCGGTCCCTCGCCGTTGAGGATGGCGAGGGCCGCGAACTGCCTGATCGCGAGGTCGAACGGTTTCAGGACCTCGTCGGCGTAGTCCCGGACCAGGAAGTGGGCCCGCGCCAGGACGTGTCCGACCCGCCCAGTGAGTGCGGGGGAGACGCGTGCGAAGTCGGGCAGCGGCGGCAGCGGGGTCGTGGTGGCGTTCATCTGCGACGGCGATTTTATATGATCGTCAGTCAAGCGGATGATCGCTCTTCCTGACGAACCGCGAGGAGGACCCGGCGATGGAGCGTAAGTGGTGGACGCTGGCAATGGTCTGCGTGGCGACGTTCATGTTGCTGCTCGACATCACCGTCGTCAACGTCGCCTTGCCCGACATCCAGCGCGAGCTCGACGCCAGCCTCTCGAGTCTGCAGTGGGTGGTCGACTCCTACGCGCTCACGCTGGCGACCTTCCTGCTGATCGCCGGCTCGCTCGGCGACCGGCTGGGCCGGCGGCGCGTGTTCTCCGTCGGCTTCGCGCTGTTCACCTTCGCGTCCTTTTTGTGCGGAATCTCGGGGGATGCGACACTGCTCAACCTGGCCCGGGGCTTGCAGGGAATCGGCGGCGGCGCGATGTTCGCCACCGCGCTGGCGCTGATCGCCCAGGAGTTCGAGGGCAAGGAACGGGCGACCGCGATCGGCGCCTGGGGGGCGACGGTCGGCGGCGCGGTCGCGATCGGCCCGCTGATCGGCGGCCTGCTCACCGATGGCTTCGGCTGGGAGTGGATCTTCTTCGTCAACGTCCCGATCGGGATCACGGCCGTCCTGCTCACCGAGCGCAAGCTCGTCAACATCGCTGCGACGGACCCGCAGCCGCTCGACTGGTCGGGCCTGTTTCTGGTCTCGAGCGGCCTCTTTCTGCTCATCTTCGGGCTCATTCGCGGCAACCCGGAAGGGTGGGGGAGCACCCTGATCGTCGCCTCGCTGGCCGCCGCGGTCGTCCTGCTCACAATCTTCCTCGTGGTCGAGTCGCGACGCGCCAACGCGATGCTCGACGTCCGCCTGTTCAAGAACCACTCGTTCACGGGCGTCTCAATCGCGGCCTGGGCGCTCTCGGCGGGGATGTTCTCGATGTTCCTCTACATCACGCTCTACATCCAGAGCGTGCTCGGGTTCTCGCCCCTGGAGGCTGGTGTCCGCTTCCTACCGATCACGCTGCTGTCGTTCTTCGTCGCCCCCGCGGCGGCCAAGGTCTCGGATCGCATCGGCACCCGGTTCTTGCTCGGCGTTGGGCTTGCCTTCGTCGGCGCCGGGCTGCTGGCAATGCGTGGGCTGAGCGTCGACTCCGAGTGGACGGCGCTGCTGCTCGGCTTCATGGTCGCCGGGATCGGGATCGGGATCACGAATCCTGGGATCGCATCGACGGCGATCGGCGTCGTGGCGCCCGCCAGGGCTGGGGTGGCATCGGGGATCAACAGCACCTTCCGGCAGATCGGGATCGCGACCGGGGTTGCCGGCCTCGGCGCGGTGTTTCAGTCGCAGATCAGCTCACACCTCTCCACGCTGCTGCCGAACGCTCCCTCGGGGCTCGACGAGCTGATCGCGGCGGGCGGCAGCCGGGCGGCGGTCGCGGCGGCGCCGCCACAGCTGCAAGGGCAGGTGGGCGACGCGGCAAGCGCCGCGTTCATTGCCGCGCTCAACGACATCCTGCTGATCGGCGCAATCGTCGTCTTCGTCGGCGCCGTACTCTCGTTCGCGCTGGTGCGAAAGCGCGACTTCGTCACCGCTGAGGCGGGTCACTCCGCCCCAGAGGAGCCGAGGCGCGAGCCGGTTCGCGCATAGTCGCCGAATCCGTCGGCGCCCGTCGCTACAACGGGGGCGTGCTGCTCGAGCTGCGGATCGAGAACCTGCTCCTGATCGAGCGTGCCGAGCTGCGGCTCGGCCCCGGTCTCAACGCGATCACGGGCGAAACTGGGGCCGGCAAGACGGTGCTCGCCCACTCGCTCGACCTCCTGATGGGCGGCCGCGCTCGCCCGCAGATCGTCCGGCCCGGCGCCGAGGAGGCGTGGGTCGAGGGCGTCTTCGAGCTTCCGGAAGGCTTCCTCCGCGAGCCGGAGCTGGCCGAGCTCGCCGAGCGCCTGCCCGAGGGGGCCGAGGAGGTCGTTCTCGGGCGCCGCATCGGCGCGTCGGGTCGCACGAGCGCTTTCGTCGGCGGGCGTGCGGCGTCGGCGGCGGACCTGCGGACCCTCGGCTCGCGGCTCCTCTCCTTCTACGGGCAGCACGAGCATCGCCGCCTCACGCTCGCCTCGGCGCAGCTCGAGATCCTCGACGGGTTCGCGGGCGCCGAGCACGTCGAGCTCCTGGAGAGCTACCGGGCCGCGCATGCAAGCGCCGTCCGCCTCCGGCGGGAGCTCGTGGAGCTGCGTGAGCGCGAGGGGTCGCGCGAGCGCGACCTCGACCTGATGCGCTTCGAGCTCGCGGAGATCGAGGCAGCCGCGCCCGATCCGGCAGAGGAGTCCGAGCTCTCCGCCGACCGCGAGCGCCTTCGCCACGCCGAGGGGCTTCGGGTGGCCGCCGCGGGGGCGGTCGCCGCGCTCAACGGAGCCGGCGATGACGCGGGCGGCGCGCGGGCGGCCCTTGCCGGCGCCGACTCGGGCCTCAGCGCCGTCGAGGGCGTCGATGCTGAGCTCGATCCGCTGGTCGAGCGGCTGCGGGCTGCCGTCGTGGAGCTCGAGGACCTCGCGTCCGACCTGCGTGGCTACCTCGACGGGATCGAGGCCGATCCGGAACGCCTCGAGGCGGTCGAGGAGCGACTCGAGACGCTCGACCGGCTGAGGCGAAAGCACGGCGGCACGGTCGAGGCGGTGCTCGCGCACGGCGAGCGGTGCCGCGCCGAGATCGAGCGGCTCGAGAACGCGGCGGAGCTCGCCGGCGAGCTCGAGTCGCGGATCGAGCTCGCCGAGGCCGAGCGCGCCAAGCTCGCGGCGGGGGTCTCCGAGGGCAGGCGCCGGACGGCGGAGGCGCTCGGCGAGCGAGTCGCGCGTGAGCTCTCCGCGCTCGCGATGGACGACGCCCGGCTCGAGGTCGTGTTCGAGCTGCACCCGGACGGCTACGGGCCGAACGGGGCCGAGAGCGTCGAGATGATGATCGCCACCAACCCTGGCATGCCGACGACACCGCTCAAGGACGCCGCGTCCGGAGGCGAGCTCTCACGGATCATGCTCGCGCTGAGCGGGCTGGCGAGCGGCGGAGCCGGGCGAGCGCTCGTCTTCGACGAGGTCGACGCCGGCGTCGGAGGGAACACGGCGCGGGCGGTGGGCGAGCGGCTGCGCCGGCTCGGTGCGGAGGGCCAGGTGATCTGCATCACGCATCTGCCGCAGGTGGCCTCGATGGCGACCACGCACTTCCGGATCGAGAAGTCGGCCGGCCCCGATGGCGCCCGCGCGACGGTCGAGCGGGTCGATGGCGAGGAGCTCCTGGCCGAGATCGTGCGCATGCTCGGCGCCGAGCGCGGCGACTCCGCCGCCAGCCGCCACGCGAAGGAGCTTCTGAAAGCCGCATAATCGGGCAATGGCCCTGCGTAGCCGGGCGCGCGCATTGCTGCGCGGTCCAGAGATCCAGCTGCGGCCCGAGGAGGCGTCGCCGATCACCGGGCGGGCGCGGCTGGGGCGCAGGACCAAGGATCTCGTCAAGCGCCTGCGCGCCGGCGAGATCGCGATCATCGACCACGCCGACCTCGACCGGATCGCGGCCGAGGACCTGGTCTCCTGCGAGGTCGCGGCGGTCGTGAACGTCGCGCGCTCTTCGACCGGCCGCTATCCGAATCCCGGGCCGCTGGTCCTCGCCCGGGCGGGCGTGCCGCTCGTCGACGTCCCGTCCGCGCCGCTCTTCGAGGAGCTGACGGACGGCGAGAAGGTCTCGGTGGACGGTCCGGAGGTGCGGCGCAACGGCCAGGTGCTGGCGGCCGGGACGCGGATCGACCTTCCGACCGCCACCGAGCAGATCGAGTACCAGCGCCGGCGGATCAACGAGGCGCTCGCTGCGTTCGCGGAGAACACGATCGAGCACGTGCGCGACGAGGGCGCGCTGCTGGTGGGAAAGATCGAGCTCCCGGCCGTGCGCACTCACTTCCGCGGCCGTCACGCGCTGATCGTCGTTCGCGGGACCACCTACCGGCGCGACCTGCGCACCCTGCGCGCGTACATCGAGGACATGAAGCCGGTCCTCGTGGGCGTCGACGGGGGCGCGGACGCGATCCGCGAGGAGGGCTTCGAGCCGGACATCGTGGTCGGGGACATGGACTCCGCCACTGACGAGGCGCTGACCTGCGGCGCCGAGCTGGTCGTACACGCCTATCCCGACGGGCGCGCACCGGGGCGCGAGCGGCTCGCGCGGCTCGGGCTCGAGCCCAAGGTGGTGCCGGCGGTGGGCACGAGCCAGGACGTCGCGATGCTGCTCGCGCACGAGAATGGCGCCGAGCTCATCGTCTCGGTCGGCGCCCATTTCAACCTCACGGAGTTCCTCGACAAGAACCGCGCGGGGATGTCGTCGACGTTCCTGACGCGGCTGCGGATCGGCGAGACGCTGATCGACGCCAAGGGCGTCAGCCGCCTCTACAACCCGGGCGTTCGCGGCTGGCAGATGTGGGCGTTCTTCGGCGTCGCGCTCGCCCTGCTCGTGATCATCGTGCTCAGCTCGCCCGCGCTCGCCGAGTTCTTCGACCTGCTGTGGCTGAAGATCAAGGTGGCGCTCGACCTGTGAGGCGGAGTCCGACAGGACGAAGCCGAGCCGCGCCGCTGTTGAGGCGCCTACTGTGATCTTCGGGCGCTAGATGGGCTACTCGGCGCGCTACCACGCCGCGTCACTCGCGGCGGTCTTCGTCGCTCTGGCGGTCGGGATCCTGATCGGGGTCGGCTTCGGGTCCGACGTCCTGACGGGGACGGCCGAGAGCCTCGAGCGAAGCCTCCGCGAGGACCTCGACAGCGCCCGCGACCAGGTCGACGATCTGCAGGCGCAGCTCCAGGAGGAGGCCGAGTTCGGGCGCCTCGCGTACCCGGCACTGGTCGACGGGCGCCTGCGCGGCAAGGAGATCGCCGTGGTCGCGCTCGGCGACATCGCCGACGACCTGGCGGGTGACATCCGCGCGGCGGTCCAGACCGCGGGCGGAACGCTCCAGGAGGTGGCGGTGGTGCGCGAGCCGCCGGACTTCGACGCGGTCGCCGATGTCTCGGCCGGGCGCCCGCAGCTCAGCCGCGGCGAGCAGTTTGACCGCTCGATCCGCAGCGCCGGGACGCTGCTCGTCCACGGCGGCCGGCGCTTCGCCGACCTCCGCTCGGTCTTCTTCAGGCGCTACAGCGGCGAGCCGGGCGACGTCGATGCCGTGGTCATCGTTCGCTCTCGGCCCGACGACCTTCCCGCGCGGCAGTCCGAGGAGACCGATCGGCTCGAGGACGGGCTCGTCGAGGCGCTCGTCGACCAGCGGATCCCGGTGGTGGGCACCGAGCGTGCCGACGCCCCGGAGAGCTCGATCGGGTTCTTCGACGGGAGCGTTGCCGCGAGCGTCGACGACGCGAACGAGCTCCCGGGCAAGGTCTCGCTGGTCTACACGCTCGACTGCGCCGAGGGCGACTACGGCGTGAAGGACACCGCCGACGCGCTTCTGCCCGACCTGCTCGCGCCGCGCGGTCTCGCCTGCGGCGCCGGTGGGCGCCAGTAGGCGCGGCCGATGCTCTCGGGCCTCGTCCTCTCGGCGCTCCTCGCCGCGTTCCTGCTCGGGCCGTGGCTGGCCGACATGGCGCGCAGCGGCCTCGCGCGGGAGAACTACCGGGGCGCGACGATCGCGTTTCCGGCCGGCGCCGCGCTCGTCGCCTGCTCGCTTCTCGCGCTCGCGCCGCTGGCGCTGCTCGACGATCGCGCCGACCTCGACCTGCTCGAGCCGGCCCTGCGGCAGTGGATGGTCTACATCCTCGGCGTCGCCCTGCTCGGCGTGCTCGACGACGCGCTCGGGCGGGGGTTCGCCGCCGATACGCACCGCGGCTGGCGCGGCCACGCCCGCGCAGCGCTCGCCGGCGGCTTTTCGACCGGAGCGATCAAGGCCGTCGGCGCCCTAGCGCTCGCGGCGTACGCGGTCTCGGGGCGCGGGCGCGTGGGGCTCGACTACCTCGGCGACCTGCTGCTCCTGCTGCTCACGACCAACCTCTTCAACCTGCTCGACCTGCGTCCGGGCCGTGTGGAGAAGGTCTTCGCGACGCTTTTGGCCGGCCTCTGCATCGGCGCCTGGACGGTCGGGCCGGTTGAGCTCCTCGGGATCTTCATCGGTCCCGTCCTGATCGGCGCCGCGTTCACCCTGCGCGAGCGCGCGATGCTCGGCGACACCGGCTCCAACCTCGTCGGCGCACTTGCCGGGATCGCGCTGCTGACGACGCTCGACGACACGGGCCGCTGGATCGCGCTGGCGATCGTCGCGGCGCTCACGGTCTACGGGGAGTTCCGCTCGATCTCGAGGACGATCGAAGGCTTTCCGCCACTGCGCTGGCTAGACTCGCTCGGCAGAGTGAGCAGAGGCGGTTACGAGCGATGAAGCCGGGCGAGACGCGCTTCATCTTCGTCACCGGTGGCGTCGTCTCCTCGCTCGGCAAGGGGATCGCGGCGGCCTCGATCGGCCGTCTGCTGGTGAGCCGCGGGTTCCGCGTCCAGCTCCAGAAGTTCGATCCCTACATCAACGTCGACCCGGGGACGATGAGCCCCTTCCAGCACGGCGAGGTGTTCGTGACCGAAGACGGCGCCGAGACGGACCTCGACCTCGGCCACTACGAGCGCTTCACGGACGAGAACACGTCGCGCGCCTCGAACGTCACCGCGGGCGCCGTCTACAACTCGGTGATCCGTCGTGAGCGCCGTGGCGACTACCTCGGCGCCACCGTGCAGGTGATCCCGCACATCACCGACGAGATCAAACAGCGGATCCTGATCGTCGCGGAGTCCCAGGCGGTCGACTTCGTGATCACGGAGATCGGCGGAACCGTCGGCGACATCGAGTCCCTGCCGTTCCTGGAGGCGATCCGCCAGCTCTACTCCGAGCTCGGGTCGAAGCGCTGCATGTTCCTTCACCTGACGCTCGTTCCCTACATCAGCCACGCCGGCGAGATGAAGACGAAGCCGACCCAGCACTCCGTCAACGAGCTGCGCCGGATCGGCATCCAGCCGCACGCGCTGGTCTGCCGCTCCGAGAAGGGGCTCGACCGCGAGCTCCGCAAGAAGATCGCCCTGTTCGGCTCGATCCCCGAGGACGCGGTGCTCTCGGCGCGCGACGTGGACAACATCTACAAGGTGCCGCTCGTGATGCGGGCGGAGGGCGCCGACGACCTCGTCCTCGACCACTTCGCGGTCGAGGCGCCGCCGCCCGAGCTCCGCGAGTGGGAGGAGCTCGTGCGCCGCGCCGACGCCTGCGAAGGCACCACGCGGATCGCGCTCGTCGGCAAGTACGTGCAGCTCGCGGACGCCTACAAGTCGGTGATCGAGGCGCTCACCCACGGCGGCTACCACCAGGGCACCAACGTCGAGGTCGAGCTGGTCGACTCCGAGGACTTCGACGCGGAGGAGATCGCCGGCTGGGCGGACGGGATCCTGATTCCCGGCGGGTTCGGCGAGCGCGGGATCGAGGGCAAGATCGAGGCGGCGCGCGTCGCTCGCGAACAGGGCATCCCGTATCTCGGCATCTGCCTTGGGATGCAGCTCGCGGTCGCCGAGTTCGCGCGCCACGTCGCCGGCATGGACGGTGCCAACTCGACCGAGTTCGACCCGGAGACGCCCTATCCGGTCGTCGACCTGCTGCCCGAGCAAAAGGAGGTCTCCGACATGGGCGGCACGATGCGGCTCGGTGCCGACCCGGTGAAGCTCCACGAGGGCACGAGGGCGCGCGAGATCTTCGGCGAGGCCGTCATCTACAAGCGCCACCGTCACCGCTATGAGGTCAACAACCAGCTTCGCCGCCGACTGGAGGACGAGGGGCTCGTCTGCGGCGGCGCCTCGCCGGACGAGCGGCTGGTCGAGATCATCGAGCTCGCCGACCACCCGTTCTTCGTCGCCTCGCAGTTCCACCCCGAGTTCAACTCGCGCCCGACGCGGCCCGAGCCGCTGTTCAGGGAGTTCGCTGCGGCGGCGGCCCGGCACGCTGCAGACCGCGCTCCCGAGGAGGCGCCGGCGACGACGGCGGCTGAGGACGTCGCTGTCGAGGACGCCGCGCTGCGGCGACCGGCCTAGCCGCGCGGCTGGCGCGGCGCCTTGCCCGGCGCTGCGAGAGGCGTTAGGTCGGCGTTGCCAGCTAGTCGAAGAGGAGGCCCACCATGGCGGAAACCTGGTCGCTCGAGGGCGCTTGGTTCAAGAACTGCAATTGCGATCCCGGGTGCCCGTGTGACTTCAATCAGGCTCCGACGCACGGCCAGTGCGAGGGCATCATCGCCATGCGGATCGACCGCGGCCACTACGGCGACGTTTCGCTGGACGGGCTCGCGTTCGTCGGCGCCGCTTACGGGCCGGGGCGAATCGACGAGGGCGACGGGCACATCATCCCGATCGTCGACGAGTCGGCCGACGGACGCCAGCGCGAGGCGCTCCTCACAATCGTGAGCGGCCAAGCTGGCGGAACCCTGTTCGAGATCTTCGCCGCGGTCTGCCCGCACGTCCGCGAGCCCGTCTTCGCGCCGATTGACTTCGAGTTCGACATGGAGAGCCGCAGCGGACGCCTCAAGGCCGGCGACCTGGTCGAGACCACGACCGAGACCCTACGCGGGATCGACCCGCCCGATCCCTACCAGATCGTGGTTCGGATCCCCAATGGCTTCGAGTACACCGGGGAGAACCGCGACGCGGAGACCGCGGTCGCGAGGACGCTCAAGGTCTCAGGTGGCGATGTGCTCGATTACGAGCACACGGACGGCCACAGCTCGATGGCGTTCGTGAAGCACGAGGGGGAGGTCCCCGCCGCGGCCTAGCGGTTGCCGGACATCTCATCGTTCATCGAGCCGCCCTGCGCGCCGCCGGCGGCGGGCAGCTGCTCCATGGATCCGCCGTCCATTGCTCCGCCGCTGTCCATCGAGCCGTCGTCCATGCCCATCGCGTCCATGGCCTGCGCCGCCTCCGGCGAGTCGGGAAGCACCAGCCCCGGCACGTCCTCGGGAACGAAGGCGACCGCGAGGCCGAGGGCCAGGAGGATTATCGCGATGCTCTTGTTGGCAAGCTCCCGTGCCGGCAGGAGCTTCTCGGCGGCGATCAGCGCCGCGATGAAGGCCATCCAGCCGATGCTCATCACGCCGAGCGCGAACAGCGCCGCCATCAGCGCCCAGCAGCAACCGACGCACCAGGCGCCATGCTCGACGCCCATTCGCAAAGCGCCAATGCGGCCGTCGCGCCAGCTCTCGAGCAGGAACATGAGCGGGCTCCGGCAGCGGGTGAGGCACCTGTCCTTGAGCGGCGTCAGCTGGTAGAACGCAGCGCCGACGATGACCGCCCCGGCGAGGTACGGGCCGCCGCGATCCCAGGAGAGCCATTCGATGTCGAATGAGCGGCCGAAGTCGGCGATGGCATAGCCGAGCAGGCCGACCGCGCCCCAGACGAGCACGTAGCCGACGATGAAGATCGGGGTAGCGCCCATCGGCACCGCGGTGCCCCGCGAGCGCCTCGTCGTCTGGACGCGCGCGTACATGAGCACCATCGGCCAGATCGAGGGGAACATCATCGCGGCCATCATCACGACCCAGGTCGTGACGAAGAACCCGAGCTCGCCAGGGTCGGTGTTCGGACCGGCGTCCATACCGCCCATGCGCTCGTCGGTCAGCAGCCACGCCGCCGCCGCGAGCGCGAACAGCGCCCCGATCAGCCCGAACCGGATCAGGTCCGGAAGCGGCCGAGGGCGTCTGAGGACTGCCTGCTCCACGTGCTCCACCCGGCCGACGACGGTATCCGTCGGCCCGGGGATGGTCAAGGGGGCTACCCGAACCGCGCTCGGCCGCCGGCGCGCGGGCGCTTGGCCCGGCGCCGGCGGCGAGCGTCTGGCTCAGCGCTTGCTCTTCAGCGTGACCTTGAACGTGCCGTTGGC
>Ga0126307_10000603_pt1 | contig 23155 bp, 22 predicted proteins | sample Plot28_FD_89955 | JGI IMG/M metagenome (GOLD analysis project Ga0126307, IMG submission 89955) | Serpentine soil microbial communities from UC McLaughlin Reserve, CA, USA - Plot28 | ecosystem: Environmental > Terrestrial > Soil > Grasslands | place: USA: UC McLaughlin Reserve, Lake County... | reverse complement strand
CTCGGTTGCTGAATCGCACTCCGACGGCGTTAGCTCCAGCGAGAACCGACATCGCCACGAAGGCGCCGGCCGTCACCGTCGAACGCCGTTCCATCGCCGGGATGCTAGGGGCTCCCGCGCACCCCAGCCCGTGAAATTTGGGCTCCTTGAGGGGAACCACCCCCGTGGATCGTCGGAACTGCCCCCAGTTCGGTTGACCGCTTGCCGCGCGGAGGAACGGTGCATTGGCGCTTTGTCCCCGGGGGGCCGGCGCAGGGGCAGGCGCGGCGGCTGGCCGACGTGGCCGGCTCCACGCCGGCCTACCACTACCCCTGGCGGACAAACCGTCGCCGCTGGACGGCTAACCGGCGCCACCGGGCCACCGCATCGACGACGCGATGTGGCCTGCGGTGGCTAGATCGATATGCGCTTGTAGCTCAGTTCCCAGCCGCGCGGAACTGATCGACGACGCTCCGTGGGATGCGGCCCCGGGCCGACAGCTCGACCTTGTTGGCCCTGGCCCACTCGCGGACGGCCCTAGAGTCGACGTTCGTCGTGCTCCGGGTGGTCGTGCCGCGGTTGCGTGCCGACCGTCGGCCGCCAACGTTCCGGGCGGCCTTGACGTAGCGGTCGAAAGCCGCCCGCAGCTCGTCAGCGTGCTCGTTCGTCAAGTCCAGCTCGTAGTCCTTGCCGTCCAAGCCGAAGCGGACGGTCTGGCCGTTGCCGTTGATGATCTGAGTGTTGTCCAGGTCGTCGACGAGCATGGTGATGGTCTTCTGCGCCATTGCAGCTCCTTCAACTAGGCGTCTGATGATCAAGCTTACTCAGCGACTCGATCGCAGGTGAAACGGCTTGCCAACAATGAGTGAGACGCTCACGGGTTTTCGAAGCCACATCTGACGACTGGCGCGGCTCTTTGTGCATCGGCTGTCTACGGCTCCTTTAAACCGCTGTATCGGAGTCTCTTTTTCGCCGACGAGGAGACGGCGATGGCGGCCGGCTACGGGCCATGCGCAACTGCAAGCGGACGAGGTGCTGCAAGTGGAGGTTTCGGTAGCCCGGCGCACGCCTTAGGGACCGGCGCGAATTCCCGGCAGCCACGCCGAAAAAATTCAGAACGACCTCTTAAGTCCGCCCGGCCACCCGGGCCTCATGGGCCGACGCCGCCGCCTTCAAGTCCCGCATCCACGGGCGGAGGCGGAGCTGGCTCGCAACCCAAACGCTCTCCCAGCAGCGCACCGAGTGGTACGCCAGGCCACCCCTCTGTATGTGACGGTCGCATTCTGGCTGAGCGTCGTTGGCGCGGTCATCGCCATCCTCATCCTCGCCACAGCGGGCGAGGACACGTCCTCAACGGGCCTCTACAACCCGTAACAAACAAGGCTGGGGCTAGCGGGCCCGTGGCGGAATGGTGATCTGCCGCTCGCGACAGGCACCCGGCAGGACTCGTCATCTTCCATCTCGGCGCCGAGGGGGCCATGGATGACCGCGAAGGTAGGAACGCTGAGCTCGCGGATCTTACGTTTGTCGACCCCAATAGCAACAAGGTCGACTCGAGGAAATTGGCGCCGGCTCCTGGCGAACGGTGGTGACGCGGCCATAACGGGGAACCCGTCTCCCGGTCTACTCGCCGGGGTACCGCCGGCTGGGGGCTCGGTCTAGCTTCGGTGGGCATCGACAGGTCGTACCGACAGGGGGTGGGGCACCGATGTCCGAGACGCAGGCAACTCGGGACGATGCGAATGAGCGCTTCGAGGAGGCCGTCCGGTTCGCCTTCCAAGACGCGCAGCAGCGGCGCCTGCGCTACCACCTGCTGCGGCTCACCGTCGCTGGGCTCAGCCACGACGAGGTCCGTCCGCTGGTCGAGCTGGGGCGCCTGGCCTTTGACGGCGCTGACGTCACCGAGCAGGCGAGTTCGATCAAGGAGCGTCCCGGCGCAACTCCGCTGGGGTCCGCCCTAGCCTCCATCGTCGAGCGGGGACCAGTCAGCGACCAGTTCGCCACCCGCGCGGACGTGCTGATCGGGGCGGTGACCGGCGCCTACGCGGGGTTGCGGAACGCCAGCTCCGGCGATGGGACGCAGGCCGCCGTTCTCGGTGCCGTCGGCGGGGGGACCGCCGCCGCGGTCGGTCGGTTCGTCCGCGAACGGATCACTGAGGTGGGCGAGATCGACTACCTCGAGCCGGACGAGCGGACGTAGCCGCGACCCGGTCCTGGGGGACGCTCCGCCCCTTCGACGCCGTAACGGTGTTGCTCACGTCACCGGGTGCAGTCGCGCCGTTAGCAGGACGTATCCCACGCGGCCGTGTCCGACGGCGAGACGCAACATTCGCACACGCATCCGGTCCCCGAGGACACCTCGTGGAGAGTGTCCGCGCTTACGAGACCTTCCGAACCATGCTTGCCGATGAACTCGGGCTGCGCCCGACCCGTCAGATGAGCGAGCTCTTGTCGAGCGCGGGCAGGTGCGATGCGCGGTGCACCGCCCGCGGGCCGTAGCCAGCGGCCGACCGGCTCAGTGATCCGAGACGGTGAGGCAAACGGCTCGCTGCGGCAGTCGGTGGCGATGGGTGGGCTGTAGGGCTCGTGATGCGATTCCTTGCCGTCGCGGGATCGGATACGGAGTCCGACGCTGGATGGCGGCGTGGCAGCGCATCCCTCCACGCCCCATATGCGCCGCGGGCGACTGTCTCTCGGCTACAAGCAGTTCGGTGACCTGCCGGTGGACCAGCTTGTTGTGTGACGCCTCTGTGACGCACGCCAGAGCACAGTGCCGACATCGCACGTGTCGCGGCGTCTAACGCTCACCATGCGCCGGAGGCACCGCGAGGAGAGGACGACACCATGACCGACGTGGTGGAGAACGGCGGTACCGGCGTGTTCCCCCGGGGCTTCATCGACCCTGTGAACAATCCCGAGGTGCCCTGGGTCGGCCCAGCGGTCGGCGACCAGGCCGATCCAGTACCTGAGGACCGTTTGGGTGACGAGCCGGAGGACGTCGAAGCGGAGGACCGGGGGCAGCAGATCGCCGACGAATTGGCCAACCGTTGGAATCGCTACGGGTTCGCCTGGGCGGCCACTATTCCGGCCGTAAGGACGCGATGCACCTTGAGTTCATGGGCAGCCCGGCCCAGGCGCAGGCCGCCGTCGTGCTCGCCCGCCGGGAACTCGGGCACGTATCGCAGACGCCACACGCTGGATCTGCATCGCTGGCATCCCGGCGATCGGCGCCGCGACAGCGGTCGGCCCCGACCAAGTAGGGGCCTTCCTCGTAGAACGACGACTCATGCGTCGACCGGTCGAGCGCCCAGTTGGTCTGCCACTGATACTGCTGTTGAACGCCTTCCAGGACGACGACCAGCCGGCCAAGCGTTGCGGTCAGGAGGCTGAGGGCTGGGCCGTGGCGGCCACCGGGACCGGCACCAGCACGAGACGTCGGTGGCATTGCCCGCGTCGCACCGGCTGCGAAAGATCCGGAGACCCGGAGGCGGCCGGTTCCTGAACTGGCAGAGCCCTATGCATCTGGAACGGCGTCGTCGCCCTCCTTTAGGGTGTGTGGTCCTGGGTCTTCCGGCCACGCATCGCCGCGTGTTGGGTGTTAGCGGGGGAGGAGGTCAGATGCTGCTGAATCGCACCAAGGCGCCGACATTCGCTCCCCGCGCGATCGCGCTGATGTTCGCTCTGGTCCTGACCGCGGGTTGTGAGCCCCGCGACGTGGGGCGGGCCGACACCACATCTCCAACCTCCTCGTCACCAGCCACGACGTCCCCAACGGCGACCACGTCAGAATCCGGGACCACGTCGACCAACACCCCCTCGCCCACCCGCTCGACTGGCTACACCCCACCGACGCCGACGGAAAACTCCACGACTGGCTACACCCCCCCGACTCCGACGGAAAACTCCACGGGCTGACTCCCCATGAGGCCCCGACGTCCAGTTCTGGCGTGCGTAGCCCTGGTGGTGCTGATGGCGGGGGCGTGGGGGTTCGCACCGTTTCTCCGCGATCACGTGCTCGCTGCGTTCGCCGCCGCTCATCTGCAGCGGAGCACCGTGCCGACGGATGCCCTGGACCGAGCCCGGCCGGGTGAGACCACCGTCTATCTCGTGGTGGGCAGTGACCGGCGTGACCCCGCGGCCGGCTCCGATCAGGGCGTCCAGGGGGAGCGCGCCGACGCGATCATGCTGTGGGCCGTTCCCATCACTGGAACCGTCACCGCCCTCAGCCTCCCGCGCGACTTGCGCGTGCACGTGCCCGGACACGGGGACAGCAAGCTCCACGGCGTTCTGGCCTACGGACCGGAGGCGCTCGTGGCCGCCGTCCGTGCTCTGACCGGGATCCCCGTCCACCGCTACGTCGAGGTGGAATTCTCCGCGCTGACGAGGGTGGTCGACGGTATCGGCGGGGTCTTGGTGACCGTTCCCTTTGCGGCCAGGGACCCCGCGGTCGGGCTGGACCTGTCAGGTGGGACACAGAGGCTCGACGGTGCGACTGCCCTGGCCTACGTACGGTCACGCCACTACGAGGAGCGGACCCCCGCAGGATGGGTCACAACCGCACCCGGCGATCTCGGCCGGATCGACCGCCAGCACGGGCTCCTCCACGCATTGTTCGAACAGGCGTCCAGCCGGTGTGCCTCCCTGAACTGCCTGGCTGTGCTCCGGGACTTCGGCGCCTCCCTGACGGTCGATCCGGGCCTGGACGGCGCGGACGTGCGGCACATCATGACCGCGCTCGGTGAGGCCGACACCGAGATCCGGACGGTGACCGTGCCCACTCGGCCAGAGCGTCCGGCCGACGACTCGCTGTCGCCGTTCCCTCCCGCTCACCTGGGCAGCCTGGGCTTCCGGGTGCTCGACCAGCCGGCAGCCGGCGAGCTCTTCCGCCGACTGCGTCAGGACGTGACCGGAGGAGCGGGGACCCCATGACCGAACCGCAGGCCGCGCCCACCTCGCAGCTCACTCATGACGTCTTCGTCAGCTATCGGCGGCAGGACCCGGACCGCGCCTGGGTGAAGCGTCAGTTCGTTCCGGCGCTGCGGGCCGCGGGAGTGACGGTGTTCCTTGACGACGACGATTTCCGCCTCGGTGAGCCGCTCATCGACGCGATGACGCGCGGCGTGGAGGTGAGCCGCTACACGGTCGCCGTGCTGAGCCGGGCGTACCTGCAGAGTTCGTTCACCGAGGTCGAGTCGCTGATGGCTGAGCACTTGGGTCTGGAGAACGCGCAGGCGCGGCTGATCGGCGTGATGCGGGAGAAGGTCTCGCCGCGACTGAGCATGCGGCTGCGTGTCTGGCTCGATCTCTCCGACGACGCCCAGTTCCAGGACGGGGTCGATCGGCTCGCCCGCGAGGTGCGCAGGCCGTGGCCGACGGGGAAGACCGGGCGATGACCGGCCAGCTGCAGAGCACCGGCACGGGTCCACCTGCGGTCCGGTGGCAGGTCTTCATCTCATTCGCGAATGCGGACCGGGACTGGGTCGAGGGTTTCCTCCTGCCGGCGTTCGACGGTGCCGGAGTTCGGTATGCGGTGGAGTCCCAATTCGCGCTCGGGCAGCCCCTGGCCGACCAGTTCGTCGCGGCGGTGGAGAACTCCGAGCGCGTCCTCCTGGTGATCTCGCCGGCCTTCCTCGCCGACGACAGCGCCCGTCGGCTGCAGCTGCTGGCCCAGCACTACGGGTACGAGAAGTCCACCTGGCCGGTCCTGCCGCTCATCCTTCGCCCGGTGGAGAAGCTGCCGCTGTCGCTCGGCATGCTCGCACACCTGGATGCCACCGACGAGGACGATTGGGAGTCCTCTCTGAGGAAGCTGCTGGACCAACTCGATCTGCCAGTGCCCAGGCAACTGGAGCGACCCGAGTGCCCCTACCCCGGCATGACGCCGTACACCAAGGACGACAGCCGCAGCTTCCACGGACGCGATGCCGAGATCGAGGAGGTACAACAGCGACTCCGGTTGCACCCCTTGCTCCTGGTGATCGGCCCGTCCGGCAGCGGCAAGTCCTCCCTGCTGCACGCCGGCGTGGAGCCCCGTCTGTCGCCGAGCACGTACCGGGTCGTGACGATCCGCCCGGGACCCACACCGCACGACCAGCTGACCTCGGCCATGGCCGGCTCAGATGGCACGGACGGACGGATGACGCTGCTCATCGTCGACCAGTTGGAGGAGCTGTTCACCGTCGCCCTGCACCCTCCCCCGGGGACCGCGGCGCAGGTCGAGGCCTTCTGCGCGGAACTGCTACGGCTGCCGAAGTCCGGGCGCGTGCAGTGCCTGCTCGCCATCCGCGCGGACTTCTATCCACAACTGATGACGTCTCCGCTGTGGGAAGCCGTGCGCAACCACCGGCTGGAGGTTCTGCCGCTCACCGGCGACCGGCTGCGCGAGGCGATCGCCGCACCCGCCGAGCAGGTGAACGTGCACATCGAGTCCGCGTTGCTGCACGCCATCGTCCACGATGCGGCCGGACAGCCAGGAAGTCTGCCGCTGATCCAGGAGACGATGGTTCTGCTGTGGGGGGAGCTGCGCCGGCGTTACCTGCCGCTCAGCGCCTACGAGGGTCTCGTGCTCCCGACCAGTGCCTACGGCGAGCCGCCCCGGACCGGGCTGCAGGTAGCGCTGGCGCGTCGCGCGGACGCCGCGATGGCCGACCTCCGCAGCGACGAGGAGCGGCTCGTCGCGCGTCGCATCTTCCTGCGTCTGGTCCAGCTGATGGACGGCCGCGGGGACGTGCGTCGGCGCCAGCGCCGAAGGGATCTCGAGAGTCGGGACAGCAAGTCTGAAACCTTCGACGGGGTGCTGCAGCACCTGATCGACCGGCGCCTGATCGCCTGCACCACCGACGAGGAGACGACCGACAGCGATGCGGCGCTGATCGATCTCGCGCACGAGGCGATAATCACCGGCTGGCCTGCGCTCCGCGGCTGGATCGCCGAACTCCGGAATGCGGAGGACATCCGGCGCCGCCTCGAGGCGCAAGCGCAGGCGTGGATCATGCTCGGCCGCGGCGACGGCGGGTTGTTGGACGCGGTCGAGCTGGGCCAGGCCGAGGCGTGGCTCACCAGCCCGGACGCCATCGAGCTCGGCAGTAGCGTCGAGCTCGACGAACTGGTGACCGCAAGCCGCGCCTCCCTCGCCGCCGCCAGGGCCCGTAGGGCACGGATCAATCGGCTGTTCCGCGTCCTGAGCGCAGCCTTGGCGGTGCTTCTGGTGGCGGTGGCGATCGTCGCCGTCGTAGCGGTGCAGCAGCGCAATGAGGCCGAGAACGGCCGGCAACTCGCGCGGTCGAGCGAGCTGGCCCTCACTGCGGAGAAGCTGCTGCCGAACGAGCTCGACCGGGCTCTGCTGCTGGCCCAGGAATCGCTCGAGGTGCGCCCGACCGCGTTGGGAAACGAGGCTCTGCTCGCCGCTCTGGCGGCGAACCCGCGCCTCGTCCGCATGCTGCATGCCCCAGGGGACCAGCACGCGGTGGAGGTCTTGCGCGACGGGACCACCGCCGTGACCGGGGGTCGCGACGGTGTCGTGCGGGTCTGGGACCTGGAGCACGGGGGCAGCAGCCAGCAGCTCGGCACGGTCGACGGCGAGGTACGCGCCGTCGCGCTCAGCCCCGACGACGACGTCGTTCTGGCCACGTCCAGTCTCGGTGATGTCGCCCAATGGGCTCTCGCCACCGGCGAGCGGGTCGCCTGGTCCGACGAGCTGCAGGGCCGTACTCATGCGGGATCCGTCCGAGCCGCCGCGTACAGCCCCGACGGGGCGTCGCTGGCCACGGGTGGGGAGGACGGCCTCGTCATCCTGCGCGACGCCCGTACCGGCGAGGAGCAGCACGTGTTGTCCGGCCACCGCGACTGGGTCAACGCGGTCGCCTTCACCCCCGATGGCTCGCTGCTCGTCACCGCCGGAGGGCGAAGCGAGAACCGCAGTGTCGACGAGCGCATCCTGCTCTGGGACGTGACCACGGGGGCTCTGCGGGCCGAGCTGCCGGGGCACACAGAGGCGGTCCGCGCCTTGGCCATCAACCGTGACGGAACGCTGCTCGCCTCCGCCGGTGCCGACAACCTGGTGAAGCTGTGGTCCCTCCCGACGGGGACCCTCCTTCATGACCTCGTCGCGCACACCGAACGGGTCTTCGACGTGGCGTTCTCACCGGACGGCGACCGGCTCGCCTCCGCCGGCCGCGACCAGACCGTGCGTCTGTGGGACGCGGCCACCGGGGAGCCCGTGGGTGATCCGTTCCTCGGCCATGCCAGCTCCGTGCGGGGTGTCGCTTTCGTCGGGGACGACCGGGTGCTGACCGTGGGCAACGGAACGGGGTTGTTCCTCTGGGACGCCAGTGGGGATTCCCGTAGCCGGCTGGCGGAGCCCCTGCCCGATCAGCCGGGCAGCTCCCATGCGGTGGCGGTCGACGCGAAGGGTGCCTTGGTCGCGACAGGGGACGACGCGGGCCGCGTCGTCGTGCGACGGGCATCGGACGGGGAGCCGACTGGCGTCGAGTTGGACCTGGCCGAGGCGGTCACCGGGCTGGCCTTCGGACCCGACTCGACGCTGGTCACCGCGACCGAGACCGGTTGGCTGACGGTCTGGGATGCGACCACGGGCCGTGCCATCAGCGATCCGATGGATACCGGGGAAGGGTCGGTCGTCGTCGCGGTCTCTCCTGACGGTCGATTCATCGCTTCCGGCGGGGACAGCAATGTCATCCGGATCCGGGACCCGTCGTTGCGCGAGCTCGAACCCCTGACCGGTCACGTGAACTGGATTCGTGACCTCGTGTTCCGCCCGACTGACGGCGCGCTGGTCTCCGTCGGCGCCGACGGGGTGGCGTTCCTATGGACAGCGCTGCCTCAGGCTTCGCGTGTTGCGCTGACCGAGCAGACCAACACGGTCATGAACTCGGTCGACATCAGCCCTGACGGTCGAACGGTGGCGACAGGGAACAGGGACGGGCAGCTCGTGCTGTGGGACATCCGGGGCCGTTCTGCACCACTCATCGGTCGCCCGATCCAGGCAGCGCACGACGGCGAGGTCAGGACGGTCACCTTCGAGCCTTCGGGGCGGTGGCTCGTCAGCACCGATGGCGGCGGCACGCTACGGCTCTGGGAGGCCGACGCCGACCTGGAGCCCCTGGGCGCCCTCGGCCAGGTAGGCCCCCTGGCGGGCGTCACGGCGATCCCCGACGGCACGACGTTGTACAGCGTCGGTGCCGGCGGCGTCCTCCGGTGGACGCTCGACGAGCTGATCTGGAGGAAGACCGCATGTGCGGTTGCCGGCCGGAATCTGGGAGTGGAGGAGGCCGAGCGGTACGGGTTCGAGAAGGTGCCACGGACGTGTTCGGGTGTTCCCGGTGGGTAGCCGGCTGGTCGTCTACCGCACGGTGATCGCGGCTGCGGCGTTCTTCGTCGTCGCCGGCGGGACGACGGGGGCGGTCGGACCCGAGAACGGCGTGCCGGCCGACCTTTCCGTTGCGGACACCGCCGCGCGCGCCGTCCCTCCGGTCATCGAGGGCATCCCCTACTCGACCGGGGCGGTGCTCGACGTCCACCGCCCGCCGTCGGCGCCGGGACGCACAGGCCCCGCCCCGGTCGTCGTCCTCGTCCACGGGTGCTGTGGGGATCGGTCCGACCTGGGCAAGCTGGCGGAGGCGGTCTCGGCGGCCGGGGCCGTTGTGATCAACGCCGACTGGGCCGGCATCGACGCCGACGCTCGTTTCCCCGACGCGTTCGAAGACGTCGCCTGCGCGGTCCGTTTCGCCCGCGCTCGGGCCGCGTCGTTCGGCGGTGACCCCACGCGGGTGGTGCTGGCCGGCTGGTCCGACGGTGCTCTGGCCGCCACGGTCGTCGCCACCGGTGGCGACACGTTCGACGCCCAGCGGTGCCGACATCCCGCCGCGTCTGCGAAGCCGGACGCCGTCGTCGGCATAGCTGGGTTCTACGGGTGGCCAGTCCCGGTGCCCTCCCGGTACGCCACCGCCCGGGCACAGCGGTTCTTCGGTGGTTCCCCCTTGACGGCGCCTCGCGCGTGGGCTCGGGCCACCCCGTACTCGTGGCTCTGGCCGGCGCAGGGCCCGGAAACCGTCCTGCTCGTCGGCGTCACCGATCCGTTGGTGGACGACGCCCGTCGCTATGCAGCAGCGCTGCGGCAGTTCGGACACTCGGTCCGATTGCTCGAGATTCCGGAAGCAGGCGACCAGCTGCTCATCTCTCCGCGGACCACCGAAGGACGCACCGTGGTCGCCGAGGTCCTGTCAGTGAGCGGCCGCGTCACTGGGGCGGGGTTGACGCGGTGGGCGGGACTGGAGTGGTCGCGCTGAGATACGGCGACCCATGGAACACGGGTAGCAGGCCATCCCGTCAGGCGGATGGCGACCATCAACCGTGCGTGCAGGGCCCAGGACGTGCACCCCGCTCGACGCCATTGCCGGCATGCGGGGCCGCCAGTTCCCACAGGGGCGTGCGATGCTGCGGGAGACCGAAGGTGACCTGCTGGACTTCACCGGCTTGCCCGTCGCGCGCTGGAAGAGGATCTGGTCGAGCAACCCACTGGAACGGCTGAACAAGGTGGCCCAGTCGGCCTGATCGCGTCCTGGTCAGCCCACCGCTGACCGACACAATGAGGACTACATCCGCCACTCAGCGGGCGTCACCCGCCGCTCGGAGTTGGCGATGAGGAACTGCTCGAGAGCCTCGTAGGACCGATCGGCGTCCGATCGCCCGCGGCTGAACAGGTTGGCCCCGTCCCCGACGGCCCGCCCTGCGTCCACCGCTGTTCAGCGAAGGCCACCTTGAGTAGAGCCCCGGACCGTTGACGTTCCGGTGACGCGGTGCTCACGGCCGCGTGCTGCCATGGTGTTCACGGGGCACGGACAGTGGTCGGCCGCGTGCCGAGTCCCGAGACGGTGAGATCATGGCTGACCTCATGAGACAAGCGCCGCTTCCGGTGGTGCTCTTCGGGACCTACTTCTGCTCCTGATCTTCGCGATCCTGATCAAGAGGGGCACCGGACAGCCCATCGGTCCTGTCGCGATCGCGTTGCCAGGGATCGTCGCGCTCACCCGTGACATCCCGACCGGAGGAAAGATCGCTCTCTGGGTGCTTCAGGCGCCGTGCTCCGTGGCGAGCCTCGCGATCTGGAAGGCCGAGGTCGACCACGGGCAGCAGCGGCGCAAGGTTGGCGCCTCCACCGCGCTGATAGGTGCCCGAGCCGGAACTCCCACGGCGGCGTTCTGCCTCTACCTGCGTGCGTTCTCGACCGAGATGCGGTTGCCGACGCAGATCACCGACGTCGCTGGGCAGTCGGTCGCGGACATCGACTTGGAGCAGGTGCTCCGCGAGGCGATCGGTCGTGAACTGGACCTGGTTGCCCTGGGACATCCGGGGGACGTCGTGGGAGCCGGTCCCACCTGGACGAGCGATGCTGAATGGCAGGCAGCGTTCGATTCGCTCGCTCACCGCGCCGAGTTGATCGCCATCATTCCCTCGCGAGCCCTGGCACTCTATGGGAACTCCGCTCGCTCGTGGCTTGGGGGATGTGGAGCAAGATCGTGTTCGTCATGCCTGAAGCCGTCTCGCCGCGGGGGCCGTCATCGAGGCCGACTGGCGCGAGGCTGTCGAAGCCGTGCGGTCGCTCGGGGTCAGTCGTCCGGCCTTCACCAAGACCGGTCTGGTCTAGGAGGCCTGACCCATGGCGTGCCTCCCTCGTGGATGCCCTGTTGCCGAACAGAGCGACGGGCGGTGCCGGGTGATACACCTTCCACGCTCCGTGAGGTCTCCGGCCGTGGACCCGGAACAGGGCCGGGTGCTCGTCCGTCAGGGGCGTCGATCGCGCCGCCACGGCACTGCGAGAAGGTCAGCGACGTAGGTCGGGTCGGTCACCTCGAACGGCCTGCGTTCCCCGGCCTACCCGCTGGTACCAGTGCTCCAGACCGCCCTCGAACCGGTGTTCCGTCGACTCTGTCTGCACTGGAAGCTGCCGGGCTACAGCAGCCGGATGATCGTCACGATCATCGCGGTGGTCGTGCTGATCCTGAGTCTCGCGAGCTTGTACTCGCGAGGGCGCCCAGCCGTTGAGGGGCCAGGAACGTGGTCGGAGTTCGCGGTGTCAGCGCGAGCCGGCCGCCGGCGGTTCGGGCCGATCTGCAGTCGGCTGGACCTGAAGTTCCTGCCTGCCGGCCGTCTTGGCAGCCGCCGCCGCCTCCGAGACCAACTGGCCCCATTGGCCGATCTCCTTCGTGAAGATCTCTTCTACGCGGTCGAGGTCGCTTCTCAGGTCCGCGTTGGGTGCGCGGGTGGTCCAGTCGATGTGCGCCACGGCGAGATTGCGCGCGGCATCGGTGTACAGCTTCGCCAATTGCGGGAACCCGATGAGTGCTTCGAAACCGGTGACGGCGACAGCGAGGGCCCCGAGCACGGCCGCGGCGACGGCGAGTGGGCCGCGCACAGTGGGACCGGTGAACTGCCCGGCGATGCTGCCGAGGGCTGCGAGAACGAGGAGTGTGTTGCGAACTACGACGGTCTGCCGATGCGCCGCTTCGTACTCGGCGCAGCGGTCTTCGTAGTACTGCTGCTGGTCTTCGATCCGCTGCTCCTGATAGAGCGCCTGGAATTCACGGTCTCGATCGGTCATGCGGGTTCCTTGCCAAACCGGATGGCGACGACGGCGCGCCGCAGGTTGGCCTCCCGGTCGGTGCCGGCGTAGGGCCCAGTGCGGGACAGGAAGCGGAAGTGCAGAGCGCGGAGCCGTTCGGCCTTGGCTCGCTCGTCCATGTAGCGCTTCAGGGCGTCCAGCTCGCGGGCGGCCCGGCCGGTCGCAGCGAGGAGGACCCCGAGCACTGCCAGGAGTAGGCCGGGCCATCGCTGATCAGGGAATAGCGCCTGCAGTGCGCCGAGACCGGTAAGGGCTGCGGAGCCGAGCAGGATGATCAGCTGCTGCCGCCGGTAGCCGTTCTGGTGCCGGAGCGCGGCCAGGTCCGCTTCAGCGAACGCCGGAGTGACATCGCGGTCGAGCGCCTGGAAATCCGGAGTCAGCGACGGATACGACGCCCGCTTGTCGTCGGGGATGACCGGCCAGGACACTGTCGGGGCACGTAGCCTCGGGAACCGGACGAGCATCTGCGGCCGCATCGCACCTCCTGGAGTGACGTGGACGTCTGTGACCCGATGCGGTCTGAGGAGGGATTCGATTGTTCCCTCTGGGGGAGGGCTCCGGGACCTTTTCGGGCGCGCGGCCACGGGTCATCTGTGGCGCTCCGAGGGCGACCGCCTCAGCACCTCCATGAGCGTCCGCCCGAGCACCTCTGGGTCCCGCACGTCCACGATGCGGGTCAGCGGGGAGGCGGCGATCCGCGCGGCGCGAGCATCCGCGTGCTCACCTGCGGCCGCCGCGGCCACGGCGTCGGCGGTGCGCCCGGTTCCGGCGAGAACGAGGACCGGACGACCGTCGACCAGGCTCTGCTCGGCGTCGGAGTAGGTGATCTCCCCGCCGTTGACGACGAGAGTCGCTGACGGCTCCCCACCCGCGATCGCGGATGCGACAGCCGCGAGCCAAGGCGACTCGTCGCCCCAGGAGTCCCCCGGCACGAGAATCACGTGCGTGTGATGCGGCTCGAGCTCTGCGCTGTCCCCGTTGTCCACTTGCGCGCCGCCCGGCGCGGCAACCGTTCCTTCGGCAGCTACTCCCACGAGCGGAAAGCGGGCTCCGCGGGCCGACCGAGCTCGGCCGACGATCTGCATGATTCCCGCATCGGTCCCGCCGTCGACCACGGCGCCGCGGCAGGCATCCAAGACCGGGATGACCGCGGAGCGGAAGACCTCGTCGACGAGCCCAAGATGGGTCTCGTCCATGCCGGCTGCCCCGCCGACCAGCGCGAGTACCGGTCGGCCCCGTGAGATGCCCAACCGGTCCACCGCCGTCGTCAGCTCTGCGACCGCATCGACGCGTTCGAGCGGAATCCCCGCCCCCTCTGCCACCTGGCCGCTCATCGCTGCCTCCGACACGCAGACGAACACATACCCGCCTCCTTCCGCCCTGCTGTTCGCCTGGGGCGGCCGCCGCGCGCAGGCTATCGGCGCTCGTAGGCACTGTGGGCCACCCGCTACCGTGGAGTCACCGTCTGTTCGGTAGGGGTTGCTCCAGGCGAGATGTCCTCGGGGGATCGATGTGATCCGGTGCGATTCCGCTGACCGCACCCGAGTCCCACATCAACCACGGGCGGGACAGCGATTCCGGGGTCAGGACGACCACGGCCAGGTCGCAAGAGCGCAGTTTGTCGAGGATCCACCGCTGCCAGTCGGTCCCCGCCTCGATCCCCCGTCTGCCGACACGTCAGAGGAGTAGTCGACCTCGACCTCGTCGAAGACGGTCGTGAGCAGGCCGTCCAATGCCCGCGCAAGAGGTGCGTCGGTGTGCGCGTGGCTCACGAAGATTGGCACTCGAGCAGCGTCCACAGATTGTGCCGCTGCTGTTCCGGGTCAATCGGGAGAATGTGGCGGGTCCGCTGAGCCATCTGCAGGCCGAGCTGGGGGAGTCGGAGGAGGGGGTGCGCCGGGTCGCGCAGGCGGTCTGGCATCGCCGCGGGCAGAAGCCGGGTCGGGAACGCTGAGACATGAAGGGGGTGTACATGCTCAGTTGAGCTGGGCAGAAGCGATTTGGAGCTTGTTAGGGCGTGGAGCGGGTGACCGGGATCGAACCGGCATGGCCAGCTTGGAAGGCTTGGGACTCCAAGCGCCATACTGGCTGGTCAGCGGCAGGTCAGCCGGATGTCGTGCCTTCCGCGTGCCTCAGCGCCACGTACGTCTCCGTGGCCTGCAGTAACCCTTGGTTCGGCTGCGCGTATCGCTGCCGCACTGGTTCACAACGCAGCCGTAGAAACCATGCCAGAGCGACTGAGGACCCCCCGCTTAGCTTCTGCGGCCAGAAGGCAGTCACCCCGCCCGCAGGGGGACTGCCCGTACCGGGCCGGGCCCGAGGAGGTCGCCGACGCGACGGTCCGTGCGCTGCGGCAGGCCGTCCCTGCGGCGGTGCCCTGAATCGTCTTTCTCCGGCGGTCAGACCGACCTGGAGGCCACCCGCCCCTGGACACGCTCAACCGGCGGGCCCCGCAGCCGTGGGAGCTGAGCTTCTCCTTCGGCCGGGCGCTTCAGGCGCCGGTGCTTCGGGCTTGGCCGGCGACGACGCCCACCGGGACGCCGTAGCGCAATCCGTTCACCGCCGCCTCGATCTCACGAGCGTGGAGCAGACCGAGCGGGAGTACCGGGTCACCCGTGTCCGACTCGTCAGACAGGCTCTAGCCTGACGTCGTGCCCGGACGGTGGCCCCCGTTGCTCGTGGCGGCGGTCATGATCGCCGCCTGTGGCCTCTTCGTCGCGCTGTTCGCGACGCGTCCCGCTGACTGCGGACGGGTCGGGGTCCGCCCGTCCGACTGGACCGCAGAGGGTGTCGTGGTCGAGGCGGCCGGGACCTGCCCGCTCCGGGACGGCGATCTCGTGACGGCGGTCGACGGCCGCAGCCTCACGGACGCGGACACCGAGGCCCAGCCGGCTGCCACGCCGACAGCTGGGGGGACGGTCGACTTTACCGTGCTCAGGGCGGACCGCCGCCTCACCGTCTCGGTCGACCTCGCGCGGCCCGACGTCCTGCTGACGCTCCTCGCGGCCTGGCCGGCCATGCTTTTCGTCGGGTCACTCATGGCGGTCGCCGGCTTCGTGTGGTGGCGACGGGCCGATGCGACCACCGGGGCCCTCCTGGTCTTCGCCGCGGGACTGGGGACGAGCACGGTGCCCACCCTGCTCGGGCTGCCCACGGTCGGCGTGACCGACCGGCTGCTGACCGGGCTGTACCTCGGCCTGACCCAGGTCGCCTACCTGACCGCCTGGGCGGGCGGGCTGGCCTTCGCTCTGCTCTTCCCGCGCCCCTTCCGCCGGCTCGCCGACCGGCCGGCGGCCACGGCCGTCCTCGGCGCGGCGCCGCTCTGGGTGACTGGTGCCTGGGCCGCGCTGGTCGCGCCCGGGAGCGGCAACCGTCTGGAGTGGGTCGGCCTCACCATCCGCGGCGGAGCGCTGGTCGTCGTCGCCACGCTGCTGGCGTACACCGGTGTCTCGGTGGCGCAGTTTCGTGGTTCCCGGGACGCTCTGGAGCGCCAACAGATGCGCTGGCTGGCCGGCACCGGGACCCTCGCGATCTCGGCGGGCCTGGCGGGGTGGTTCCTCCCCCAGGTTTTGCTCGGCGAGAGCCTCCCTACGGCGTGGATCGGCCTCGCCGCGCTGCCGTTCGTGGTCGGGCTCGGCGTCGCGGTGACCCGCCACCGCCTCTTCGACCTCGAGATCGTCCTCAACCGCGGCCTCCTCTACGGCCTGCTGACGACGAGCGTCGTCAGCATCTACCTTGTCGTGGTCAGCGTCGCCGGCGCCGTCATGCGGGGTGGCTCGACGACCCCCGCCTCGATCGTGGCGACCGCTGTCGTGGCGGTCGCAGTGAACCCGCTCCGGGTGGCGCTGCAGAAGGCCGTGAGCCGGCTGATGTATGGCGACCGCGACGACCCGTACTTGGCTCTGAGCCGGCTGGGGCGCCGCTTAGACGCGACGGGTGGTGCGGACCTCCTGCCCGCGATCGCCGACGACGTCGCTGACGCCCTCCGAGCCCCGTACGTGGCCATCGAGGTCCCGGCACTGGAGCGGCGGGTGGAGGCGGGGACACGCCCCCGCTGGCTCGGCGACGGCCAGCTGGTCGACGTCCCGCTCGTCGACCGTGGCGAGCGGATCGGGACCCTGCGGCTCGCCCCGCGCGCCTCCGGCGCTGCGTACGGCGGCGCAGACCGCCGGCTGCTCGAGGACCTGGCCCGGCAGGTCGGTGCCGCGGCCCGCGAGCTCAGTCTGCGCACCGACCTGCAGCGCTCCCGGGAGCGGATCGTGCTCGCCCGCGAGGAGGAGCGCCGCCGGCTGCGGCGGGCACTCCACGACGAGCTCGGGCCGGCCATCGCCGGCCTCGGCCTGCGGACTGAGGCGGCCCGCCGGCTGGTGGCTGCCGACCCCGACCGCGCGGCGGCCGCCCTAGCCGACGTCCGGGAGGGGACCACCAGCCTGGTCGGCGACGTTCGTCGGCTCGCGTACGACCTGCGGCCGCCGGCTCTCGACGAGCTCGGGCTCGCGGGGGCGTTGCGGCAGCACGTCGGTGACCTCGACACTCCCCAGGTGACCGTCTCGACCTCGGGCGACCTGGGCGCCCTGCCGGCCGCCGTCGAGACGGCCGCGTACCGGATCGCGGTCGAGGCCGTGGTGAACACCGTTCGCCACGCCCGGGCGTCCTCCTGCAAGGTCCACCTCGGAGTGCAGGACTCACGACTGGAGGTCCGCGTCGTCGACGACGGGGTGGGGCTGCCGCCGGACGTCGGTGCGGGCGTGGGGATCACTGCGATGCGGGAGCGGGCGGCCGAGCTCGGCGGGCACGTCGAGGTCGAGCCCGGGTCCCGCGGCGGGACCACCGTCGTCGCCGCGCTCCCGCTCGCGGGGGGTGCTGCGTGACGACGACCGTGGTAATCGCGGACGACCACCCGGTCTTCCTCGACGGCTTGCACGCCCTGCTCACCGGCGAACCGGACGTCGACGTGGTCGGCCGGGCCGTGACGGGCGACGAGGCGGTCCGGGCGGCCAGGACCCTGGAGCCTGACGTGATCGTGCTGGACCTCGGCATGCCGGGTCCCGGCGGGACCGCCACCATCGAGGCCATCGCCACCGGCACGCCGTCAGTCGGCATCCTCGTCCTCACGATGTACGACGACGACAGCCTCGTGTTCGACGCGGTCCGCGCCGGCGCCCTCGGGTACGTCCTCAAGGGTGCCGATCCGGGCGAGGTGCTGTCGGCCGTCCACGCGGTGGCCCGCAGAGAGGCGGTCTTCGGCGCCGCGCTGGCCCGCCGGATGGCCGACTGGTTCGCGCGCACGGTGGCCTCCGACCCCTTCGAGCAGCTCACCCCGCGTGAGCACGACGTCCTCCGGCTGCTGGCTCAGGGCCTGGGCAACGCAGCGATGGCCGAGCGCCTCGGCATCACCCTGAAGACCGTCCGCAACCTGGTGTCAAGCATTCTCACCAAGCTGCAGCTGCCCGATCGTGCCGCGGCGAAGGACCAGGCCCGTGAGGCCGGTCTGGGACGCGGCACGGGACAGCTTCCCGGACCGGCAGGGACGTCGCGAGGTTGATGCCCGGGACGCCCGGCGCGGACCGTCATCGCCAGAGGCGGTGCGGGACGGCCGGGACCGCGAGGGCTGGGGGTCGGGATGGATGAGGCAGTAGCGCTGTCGGTGCGGGGGGTCGGGAAGTCCTACAAGCGGCGCTGGGTGCTCGACGACGTCTCCTTCGAGGTGAGACGTGGTGAGGCGCTCGCCGTGATCGGCGAGAACGGTGCCGGCAAGACGACGCTGCTGCGCATCTGCGCTGGCGTCCTGGCAGCGGACACGGGGACCGTCGCCCGCCCGCCTCGGCTCGCCTACTGCCCACAGGAGGCCGGCCTCATCGAGAACCTCACGGCCGACGAGCACGTCCTCTACGTGGGGGCGGGGCTGGGCCTAGACCGGGCCGGGGCCGCGGCTCGTGGTGGGGCGCTGCTGGATTGGCTGCGCTACCCACCGGACGAGGCGGCCACCGTCCGCGAGCTCTCGACCGGTACCCGGCAGAAGCTCAACCTTGCGCTGGCGTTGATGAGCGACGGCCCACTGGTCCTGCTGGATGAGCCGTACCAGGGCTTCGACCGCGGCACGTACGAGAACTTCTGGGAGCACGTCCGGACGTGGCGCGACGAGGGCGCGGCCGTCGTCGTCGTCACCCACATGCTCGCCGAGCTGCACCGCGTGACACACGTGCTCGAGCTGCGTACGGGCGGCGGCTGGAGCCTCGACGGGGAGAGGGGCGTGGCGGCATGAGCTGGCACCGACTGACCACGGTCACCGTGATGCACGGGCGCGATCTGTCGCGCCGCCGGCTCGCGCTGGCGATCCTCGTCGCGCTGCCGCTCGCGTTCTACTTCTCCGGGCGCATGCAGATTCAGGAGGCCGGCGCCACCGCCGACGACCAGCTCTGGGTGCTGGCGTCCGGTGCCATGGGCACCAGCTGGGCGGTCGCTGTGGCCGCGCTCTTCGTGGTGAACGGCTCGAGGCGGGCCGACCAGCCGCTGCTGCTGGCCGGGTACCGGGCGGCCGAGCTGCTGCTCGGACGGGTCGTCACGGTCCTCGTCCTGGGAGCCCTCATCACCCCCGCCTTCGCGCTGCTGATCGGCTCGCAACAGGAGGTCGACGTCGCCATGCTGGCCCTCGCCATCGGGCTGGGCTGCGTGGCCTCCGTCGCCATCGGTGTCGTCGCCGCCGCCCTGGTGCCCCGCGATATGGAGGGCGTACTCGTCGTCATCGGTGTCGTCGGCATCCAGATGACGGTCCTGGAGCCGTGGATGCCGCTCTGGGGCTCCGGGGAACTCATCGTCCGTGCGGCCGGCGTCGAGAGTGCGGCCACCGTCCCCGAAGCCGTGGTCAGCTCGCTCGTCGCCACCGCCGTGCTCATGGCCGTTGGCGTTCTGCTGTGGGTCCGCCGCGTTCGGATCCAGCCGGCCACCACCATCCTCGCGCACCGGGCCGGCGAACCGATCGCCGCCGCTCCCGACGGCTGCGAGACGTCATGAGATCCACCTACCGCGTGCTGGCCTTCCTCGTCGCCGCATGCGTGGCAGTGCAGGCCGCCGCCATCGCCATGGGCTTCTTCGGGATCATCCACGAGATGGAGGACGGCGGGGCCATCACGTCCAGTTACGACTGGGAGGGCAACCTCGGCGTGATGATCCACCGGTACAACGGCTCGCTCATCGCGTTGCTGGTCATCGCGCTCCTAGTCGTCTCGTTCTTCACCCGCGCCCCAGGAGCGGTGCGGTGGGCCGCCGCGCTGTTCGGCCTCGTGCTGCTGCAGTTCGCGCTGCTCTTCCCGGCGTTCGCGGTCGGCCCGACCTGGGGCGGACTGCACGGGCTCAACGCGCTACTCATCCTCGGTACGGCGCTGCAGGCCGGTCGGCGGATCACCCGGGTGCAGAGCGATGAACGGGTCCTGGACACGGCGCCGGTCTGACCGGGCCGTCGTCGCCGCCCTGGCATCGGCGGCCCTGCTCCTGCCGCTCGGCTGGTTCTGGGGGCGCAGCCTGGTCCCCGACACGTATTCGGTCATGGGCATGGGGTACGTCGACCACGGCGGCGGGTCGGCCGCGAGGCACGAGGCTCACGCGCTCGGCTGGGACGGCCCACCGGCCCAGCCGGGCAACGTCCCCGTCACCGAGCTGGCCGGTCCGGCTGAGGGCCGGCCCGATGTCGAGGTCACGTTGGTCGCCCGGCAGGAGACCGTGACCCTCGCGACCGGGGAGACGGTCGAGGGCTTCACGCTGAACCACGCGTCCCCGGGCCCGGCGATCCGCGCGGAGCAGGGCGACCTCGTCCAGGTGACGTTGATCAACGAGTCCGTGGCCCGCGGGACGACGCTGCACTGGCATGGCGTGGACGTGCCCAACGCCGAGGACGGGGTCGCCGGAATCACCCAGGACGCGGTGGCACTCGGCGACTCCCACCTCTACCGGTTTGTCGCCGAGGACGCCGGGACGTACTGGTACCACTCCCACCAGGTCTCCCACGTCCAGGTGCGCGACGGCCTGTTCGGCGCGCTCGTCGTCGACCCGCCGTCGGCCCCGGCGGAGGTGGACGTCGTCGCCGCGGTGCATACCTACCAGGGCCTGCGCACGGTCGGCGGCGCGACTGGGGAGACGCGGGTCGACGTCGAGCCGGGCACGCCGGTACGGGTGCGGGTGGTCAACACCGACGACGGGCCGCTCGACGCGCAGGTCGTTGGTGCCGCCTTCCGCGTGCTCGCGGTCGACGGCCGCGACGTCGTCGGCTCCGCCGACGTCAGCGACCGGTCCGTGCGCGTGCCTGCGGGAGGCCGGGCGGACCTGGGGGTCGTGGGGCCCCCGGCCGGCTCCGCCGTGCGGGTACAGCTCGGCGACCGGGCCGGGCCGTCGCTGGTCCTCGGCCGCGCCGGCGCCGGCGCTCCGCCGGCGGAGGAGCTCCACCCGCGGCTGGACCTGCTCTCGTACGGCTCACCGGCCCCGCTCGGCTTCGACCCCGAGACGGTCGACCGGCGCTTCGAGTACTCCATCGGACGGCGTCCCGGCTTCGTCGACGGCATCCCCGGGCTGCAGTGGTCGATCAACGGCCAGCTCTTCCCCGACGTACCCATGTTCGTGGTCGAGGAGGGGGACGTCGTCCGGATGACGCTGGAGAACCACAGCGGTCAGCTGCATCCGATGCACCTGCACGGCCACCACGCCGTCGTGCTCAGCCGCAACGGTGTGACCGCGTCCGGAAGCCCGTGGTGGGTCGACTCCCTCGATGTGGAGTCGGGCGAGTCGTACGAGGTCGCGTTCGTGGCCGACAACCCCGGCATCTGGGCGGACCACTGCCACAAGCTGCCGCACGCCGCCGAGGGACTCATCGCCCACGTCGCGTACGCGGGCGTCAGCACCCCCTTCCGGATCGGAGGACCGGCGGGCAACGAGCCGGACTGAGGCTCTTCCTCAGCGAGCGGACGGTCGAGCGTCACCTCGCCAACGCCTACGCCAAGCTCGGGGTCACCGGCCTCGCCGGTCGTGCTGCCGCGGCCGCCGCCATCACTCGGGGCTGAGCGGTCGCTCGGGTTCCCCACCCGGGACAGCATGCCGATCGATGCCAGCAATCCGGCGGCCAGTGCGAACCCGAGGGCGGGGTAGCCGAGGACGGCGATGATTGGGCCGCCGGCCGCGGCGCCGAGCAGATATCCCACCTGGGTGGCGGCCGTCCGAGCGGTCATCATCACCGCTGCGTTGCCGCCGAGCTGTGTCAGGGCCAGCGTGGCCGACGCCGGGGTGCGGACGCCGGGGCGGCCCCGACGAGCACGAACAGGGTCACCGCGGCTGGGACAGACGGGGAACCGGCCAGACGAAGTGGTACCAGCGCCGCCACCGCCGCCGACGACCCCAACACCAGGCGGCGGGACGGCCACCGAACCCCCGACTCGTCCGACGTGGGTCGCGGACAGGGCGTAGGCGGCTGCACCCGGGGCCAGGATCACCCCCGCACCGGACTCGCCGATGGTGAGGTGAGCGACGAGATGGGCGCCGGCGAAGGTGAGCAGTGCAGTCCAAGCGGCGTAGGCGATCGACCTGTGAACGGTGTCCCGCGACATCGCAGTGGAGCGGGTGGCGGGAATCGAACCCGCACAGTCAGCTCGGAAGGCTTTGTCCTCCGAGCGGTGTCTTGGCTGGTCAGGGGAGTCGTCGGGCAGCGTTCGTGCCTTCGGGTTGCCTCAGCATCGGAGTCGCCTTCGGGAAGCCGCCCAACAGTTTCTTCCCACGTCTTACATGCCGTGAGACACTTCAGGGGTGGCCGAGACGATCACCTTCCGCCCGGACGAAGACGCCCGGCGGGCGTTGGCCGTTCTGACGCAAGACGGCACGTCTATCTCCACCGCCGTGCGCTCGGCTCTGATCGAGGCCGCCAAGACGGCCGCGCAGGACAGGCTGCGCGCAGAGGCTGCTGCGCTGGCCGCTGACGACGCCGACCGTGCCGAGGCGGCTCAGGTTCTTCGGGACATGGAGACGCTGCGTGCGTGGTGAGGTCTACCGCCTGCGCTCTGCCCGTGGCGCCCGGGGCCATGAGCAGGCCGGCGTCCGCTACGCGGTCGTCGTCCAGTCCGACCTGCTGCCGCTCTCGACCTGGCTGGTCGCGCCGACGTCCACCTCGGCACGCGCGGCCACCTTCCGTCCGGAGGTGTCCATCGAGGGCGGCCCGACCCGGGTGCTGGCCGAGCAGACCAGTGCCGTGGATCCGCAGCGCTTGGAGGAGTCAGCCGGTCACCTCACCTTCGATGAGCTGCGCCAGGTCGACGCCGCGCTGCGGCTGGTCCTCGGCCTGTGATGAACCTGGCGGACTTGTCCCGCCAGTGGCTCGCTGCCGGGCTCGAGCCCTGCACGAGCAGTGACTCCTCGTGATCATCGTGCATGGCACCCGAGCGTTCCGGGACCGAGTGCCGGGACCGGCTGTCACGCACGGCGAGACGTCCACGACGGTGCTCGGGGCCTGGTACGCGACTGTGCTCCGGTGGCGCCGCCCGGCCGCGCTGTTGGTCAACG
>Ga0126307_10000602_pt1 | contig 23184 bp, 20 predicted proteins | sample Plot28_FD_89955 | JGI IMG/M metagenome (GOLD analysis project Ga0126307, IMG submission 89955) | Serpentine soil microbial communities from UC McLaughlin Reserve, CA, USA - Plot28 | ecosystem: Environmental > Terrestrial > Soil > Grasslands | place: USA: UC McLaughlin Reserve, Lake County... | reverse complement strand
GGATCGACGCGATGTCCTCGAGCGCCATCTGCGACGGCCCGTCCTCGCCGATCGAGACGCCGGCGTGCGAGCCGGCCAGGCGGATGTTCGCCCGTGAGATCGCGCCCATGCGGATGAAGTCGTACGCCCGCGAGAAGAACGCCGCGAACGTCGACGCGAACGGCACCCAACCGCGCACCTGGAAACCGATCGCCGCCGAGATGAGCTGCTGCTCGGCGATGAACATCTCGAAGTAGCGGGCCTCGTGGGCGTTGCGGAAGTCCTCGGAGTGCGTCGAGTTCGAGACCTCGCCGTCGAGCGCCACCACGTCGCCGCGGATCGATCCCAGCGCGGCGAGCGACTCGCCGTAGGCCTTGCGCGTCGCGACCTCGTCGCCGAGCTCGTAGCGCGGCATGTCGCCGCCGCCGGCGTCGAACGTGTTCGGCGTCCCGGCCTCCGGCGTGCCCAGCTCGAGCGTCAGGTCGCGCTCGCCCCCGAGCTCCTCGATGGCCGCCTCGGGGTCGTCGAGCGGCTTGCCATGCTTTCCGGGCTGGTCCTCGACGGCCTTGACGCCGGCGCCCTTCTTGGTCTTGGCGAGGATGACCGACGGCTTGCCCTGCGTGGAGAGCGCCTCCTGGTAGGCGGCGTCGACGGCGTCGACATCGAGCCCGTCGCAGACGATCGGATGGCAGCCGAAGGCGCGCACGCGCTCGGCGTAGCCCTCCATGTCCCAGCCGAGCATCGTCTCCCGGGTCTGGCCGAGGCGGTTGACGTCGACGATGACGGTGAGGTTGTCGAGCCCGGCCCAGCCGGCGTGCTGGAAGGCCTCCCACATCGAGCCCTCGGCCATCTCGGAGTCGCCGCACAGGCACCAGACGCGGTAGGGCAGCCTGTCGAGCTGCTTGCCGGCGATGGCGACGCCGACGGCGATCGGCAGGCCCTGCCCGAGCGAGCCCGTCGCCACGTCGGTCGGCGGGATCCGCGGGGTGGGGTGGCCCTCGAGCCGGGAGCCGAGCTCCCGGAAGGTCATGAACTCCTCCTCGCCGACGATCCCGGCCGCCTTGAGGACCGAGTAGTACAGCGGCGAGGCGTGGCCCTTGGAGTAGATGAGGTGGTCGTTGCCCGGGTTCTCGAGGTCCGACGCGTCCATTCGCAGGTAGCCGTCGAGCAGGACGGCCATCAGGTCGGCGGCGGACATCGAGGACGTGGGATGGCCGGAGCCGGCCTTGGCGCTCACCCGCACCGAGTCGACGCGCAGCTGCTGGCCCAGCTCGCGGCGGAAGTCGGACCGCTCGGCCATCACGCGGCCACCAGGGCGTCGCGCTTGGACTCGAGGTGGGAGAAGAGGTCTCGGAAGGACTTCGCGAACTTCTCCACGCCCTCGCGCTCGAGCGTCTCGACGACCTCGTCGTAGGAGATGCCGGCCTCCTCGAAGGCCTGCATGGTCTTCTTCGCGCCCTCGAGGTCCTCCTCGAGCGACGGGCGGATCTCGCCGTGGTCGAGCACCGCCTCGACGGTCTCGCGCGGCATCGTGTCCACCGTGTCCGGGCCGACGAGCTCCTCGACGTAGAGGATGTCGCGGTAGTCGGGGTTCTTGGTCGAGGTCGACGCCCACAGGCAGCGCTGCGGGTTCGCGCCCTTCGCCGCGAGCTCCTCCCACTCGGACCCGGAGAAGACCTCCTTGTAGGTCTCGTAGGCGAGCTTGGCGTTGGCGATGGCCAGCTTGCCCTTGAGCTCGTCGTGGCCGCCGACCTCGTCGAGCCGCTTGTCGGCCTCGGTGTCGACGCGCGAGACGAAGAAGCTGGCGACCGACGGCACGTGCGTCGGGTCGCCGCCGCCGTCGATCAGCCGCTTGATGCCGCGGATGTAGGCCTCGGCGACCTCGCGGTGGCGCTCGAGCGAGAAGATCAGCGTGACGTTGACCGGGATGCCGCTGGCGATCGTCTCCTCGATCGCCGGCAGGCCCTCCTTGGTGGCCGGGATCTTGATGTAGACGTTGTCGCGCTCGATCATCGCGTGCAGGTTGGAGGCCTCGTCGATCGTGGCCTGCGTGTCGTTCGCGTAGTTCGGATCCACCTCGAGCGAGACCCAGCCGTCCTTGCCGTCGGTGCCGTCCCAGACCTGCTTGAGCAGGTCACAGGCGCCGCGGATGTCCTCGCGCGCGAGCGCGAGGAAGATGTCCTTGGGCTCCTTGCTGCGCGCCGCCTCCTCGCGGATCTGGTCGTCGTAGTCCTCGCCGTCGGCGATCGCGCCCTGGAAGATCGTCGGGTTCGACGTCACGCCGACGATGCCCTGGTCGATGAGGCCTTGGAGGTCGCCGTCCTGGACGAGGGAGCGGGACAGGTAGTCGATCCAGACGGACTGGCCGTGCTCGGCCAGCTGCTGGAGGGGTGTCGAGGCCATGGGGCCCTCCCGAGGAAGTCGTTTCGCTGAAGTCGCCAGCGACGTTACTACCTGGGCCTACCCGACAGCTCGCGCAGCCACGCCGCTACGGCGAGCTGGTCACGCCGTGACTCGCGCTGGCGTGCGGCGCGGGCGGCGCTGGCGCTGATCGTGTTCGGCGGCGCGGAGCGACCCGGCTTGAACCGGCCGGAAGCCGGCGTGGAGAAGGAGGGCTGGGGTCGGCGTCCGTGCCGCTCAGCGTCATAGGCGAGCGACATCGGGCGGAAAACTACCCCACAGGGGGGAGGCTGTCTACTCCATTGCGTCCAACGGACAAACCGCCGACTGGACGTGCGGTCCACTCAAGTGGTTCAGGCTGCCAACACGGCCGCGGGCACCAGCGCGGACTCCAGGAAGAACAGCGCCCAGACGCGCAGGTAGAACGGCGCGAAGTCCGCGGGGTCGGCGCGCCGGGCCCACGCGAGCAGCAGCGCGAGCGCGGCCAGGTGCCCGCCGGCGAGCACGAGCGGCTGGACGTCGTGCAGCAGCAGTGGCCCGAGCAGCGCCATTCCGAGGTACGCGCACACGAGCGCCGCGAGGCCGATCCGCGCCGCCCGCCGCGGCCCGAGCCGGACCGTGAAGGTGGCGATGCGGAAACGGCGGTCGCCCTCGCGATCGGGCACGTCCTTGAGCACCGCGATCGCGAACGAGAACGGGAGCACGAACAGCGCCAGCGCCCACACGGGCCCCGGCAGGCGCAGCCCGCCGGCGTAGTGGCCGTAGACGCCGAGGTTGACGACCAGCGCGCGGACGCCCGCGATACACAGGGCCGCCGCGGCGGCGTGGCGCTTGAGCCGCACGGGCGGCAGGGAATAGGCGGCGCCGACGGCGAGCGCGATCACGACGGCCGCGGTCTCGAGCGCGCCCTGACTCACCGCCAGCGCGAGCGGCACGCCCGCCGCCACGGCCACGATCCGCCACGCCGCCGCGGTCGACAGCTCGCCGGACGCCACCGGCAGCCCGGGCTTGTTGACCCGGTCGATGTCGACGTCGGTGATCTGGTTGAGCCCGACGATGGCCACGTTGACGCCCGTCGCGGCGACGAGCGTCCACCACAGGTCCGCCACGCCGGCGCGTGGCTCCTCCAGCGCGACGGCGATCGCCCACAGGCCGCCGACCGTGAGCCAGCTCCCGATCAGCGTGTGCGGGCGCCCGAAGCGCCAGAGGACCGCCATCACGCCCGCCGGTCCAGCCGCCGGCGCAGCGTGAGCGCCGCGGCGACGGGCACGAACACGGCGCCGGCCAGCGAGCCGACGGCGAAGCGTGCGACCGCTCGCATCCGCGCGGCGGGGCCGAGCGGGGCGCCGAGCTGCTCGGCCGGCGGCCCGAGCCGCAGCGGCGGCGGCCCGTCCGGGGCGCGGACGCCGGCGACGGCGGCGGCATACGGGCCGCGCCCGTCGCGGTACCAGTCGGGCGCGACCTCGCGGACCGTCACGTCCGCGAACCCGGCGCGCTCGAACCACCTGCGGTACTGCTCGAGCGAGGGGAAGAGCATCCAGGCGTCCGCGAGCGCGCGCGCCGCCCGGCCGGGCGGCCGGACCGGGCCGATGACGAGCCCGACGCCGCCGGGCCGCAGGACGCGGTAGGCCTCGGCCACGCCGCGCAGGGGGTCCGGCCAGTACTCGATCGAGCCCGCGGAGACGTAGCGGTCGAAGCTCGCGTCGGCGAACGGGAGCGCCTCGGCGTCCCCGAGCAGCCGCCGGCAGCCGGCCAGCGCGGGCTTGCGCTCCGCGCGCGCCAGCTGGTGCGGGCTCTGGTCGAGCATCGTCACGCGCGCGGGGTCGACGCGGTCGACGATGCCCTCGGTCGTGAAGCCCGTCCCCGCCCCGGCGTCGAGCGTGTCGAGCGCCGGGTCGTCGAGCCGGGCCTCCGCGAGCGCGGCGTCGCGCATCGCCCCCGTCCAGAACAACGGGTTGACCCAGCGGTCGTACAGCCGCGAGAGCACGGAGTAGAACCAGTACGCCTCGCGCTTGTGCTGGATCAACCGCACCACGGCGAAGATACCCCGATGGAGTCCGCGCGCCTCGACGGATGGCTGCCCGCGCCCGCCGTGCGCACCTATCACCGCCGGACCGCCGCGGCGGACCCGGACGCGCTGTGGGCGGCGGCCACGCGCGTGCGCCTGCGTGACACCCGGCGGCTCGGCCGCCTCGTGCGCTGGCGGCTCCCGGGCCTGGCCCCCGACCTGACCTACCACGACCTTTTCCGCGGCGAGCCGTTCACGGTGCTCGAGGAGGGCGAGCGCCTGCTCGTCTCCGGCCTGTGCGGGCGCATCTGGACGCTCGCGCGCGACTACCCGCGGCTGGACGGGCCCGAGGCGTTCCGTGCCTGGGACAAGCGCGGGACGGTGCGTGTGCTCTTCGCGCACTGGGCCCGGCCGCACCCCGACGGCGCCGAGCTTGTCTCCGAGGCGCGCGTCGCTCCGACCGATCGGGTGGCGGCCGTCCGCCTGCGCGCTCTGTGGACGGTGGTCGGGCCGTTCGAGCGGCTCGTCGGCGCCGAGCCGCTGGCGCTCGCCGCTAACGCCCGATGACGGCGTGACTGACCGGGACGCCGAAGCGCGCCTCGGCGTCGGCCAGGCCCTCGTCCTCGCGGTAGTCGCGGTCGCTCTCGGCGTGGGAGACGATGAGGATGCGGTCGGCCGGGAAGGTGGCCAGCGCGTCCTGGATGGCGACCGCGGGCTCGCTCTCGCCGGTGTCCCCGGCGGCGTCGATCCCCTCCTCCTCGAGGCGCTCGACGGTCTCCTCCTGGGCGGTCTGCGCCTGGGCGATCGCGTCGTCGGGGTCGGAGACCCAGAAGGCGACCGGCGAGGAGTTGGTGGCCGGCGATATCACGAGGACCTCGGCGCCGGAGACGTCCTCCCCCAGCGTCTCGCGCACGAACGCCGCGTCGACGGGCTCGGGCGTGACCACCAGCAGCTTCACGTCGCTGCCGCTACCCCCTGCCCGACGGCGTCAAACGGCGCGCCCGGACCCCGCGGGACACGCACGACGAGGACCGCCACGTCGTCGCGCGGCTCGCCGTCGGACACGTCGTCGACGCGCTCCCGCACGGCCGCGGCGATGCGGTCGGCGTCGAGGTGCTCGCAGCGGCGCAGCGCTTCGGCGAGGTTCGCGTATCCGTCGGCCGCCGACGCCGCGGAGGCCTCGACGACGCCGTCGGTGAACAGTACGATCGAGTCGCCGGCGGCGAGCTCGACCGTCGCCTCCGTCAGCTCCGGCTCGGGCACGATGCCGAGGAGCGTGCCCGGCACGCCCACCTCCTCGACGCGCCCGTCGGCCCGCAGCACGAGCGGGAGCGGGTGGCCGCCGCTGGCGAAGCGCACGCTGGCCGCGCCGTCGTGCGGCTGGAGCGTCGCGAAGATGGCGGTCGCGAAGCGATAGTCCAGGCGTGCGCGCAGCAGCGCCTCGTTGAGCTGCGCGAGCACGTCCGGCGGCCGGCCGCCGTGCAGCACGGCCGCCCGCAGCGTATGGCGCGCGAGCGACGTCACGGACGCCGCCTCGGCGCCCTTGCCGCAGACGTCGCCGATGGCGAGCGCCCAGCAGCCGTCGACGGTGGGATAGGCGTCGTAGAAGTCGCCGCCGACCTCGGTCCCGGTGCCGGCGGGCCGGTACAGCGCCGCGATCTGCATGCCGGGGATGTCCGGCAGCTCGGCGGGCAGCAGCGAGCGCTGGAGGGTGCGCGCGATCGCCGAGCGCTCCTCGTACAGACGCGCGTTGTCGAGCGCGAGCGCGGCGCGGCGCCCCAGATCCTCGAACAGCGCCGTGAGCTCGGCGCGGTCCTCGGCGCCGGCGTCCGGGACGCTCGCGGCCAGCGCGCCGTGGACGGTGCCGCGCGCGCTCAGCGGCACGACGATCATGTCCCCCGCGATCGCGCTGCGCCCGCTGCGCAGGACCGCGACGGCGGGATGGTCGGGGTCCGGCGGCGGCGGGTCGCGCCGCGGGTCGCGCGCCGCGCTGGCCACGCGGCGGACCGGGCCGGCCGGGTCGCCGAGCACGATCGTGCACTCCTCGGCCAGCTCTCGCACGACGAGCCGCGCGACGCTCTCGACCGTGCGCGACTCGTCGAGCGTCTGGTCGAACAGCTCGCTCGCCTCCGCGAGCAGCGCGGAGCGCGCGAGCAGCCGCTCGCGCTCGCGCTCGGCGCGACGGCGCCGCGAGACGTCGCGTACGACGACGACGAGCTGCTCGCGGCCCTCGACGACGAGCGGCACGCCGGCGATCGCGACGTGGGCGAGGCGCCCGTCGCGCCGCCGGATCGTCAGCTCGTACTCGGGGTCGACGGTCCCGCGCTCGACCCGCGCCCGCGCGCGCCGCCGCGCCTCCTCGCGCTGCTCCTCGACGACGAGCTCGCGCAGCGAGTCACGCGCTGCGAGCTCGGGGAACGCGTAGCCCGTGAGCTGCTCGAACGCCGCGTTGGCGTACACGCAACGGCCTCCGTCCTCGACCACCACCATGCCCTCGCCGGCCTCCGAGAGGGCGGTCAGCAGCGTCTCGTAACGGTCGGTCTGCGTGCGCAGCGCGCCGACGACCCTGGTGGCGCGGCCGCGCAGCTCGGCGGCCCAGACCGCGAGCGCGCCGCCGAACGCCACGGTGAGGACGCGCGTGATCTCCTGGTCGGTGTCGGGCTGCTCGAGCGTGAGCACGCGCACGAGCCCGAGCATGAGCGCCAGGGCGGCGATCGCGGCCACGACGCGCGGCCGGGCGGCGAGCGCGGCGAGCAGCGGCGCGAGCACGTAGGCCGGCACCAGCACCGGATCGTCGCCGGCGACCAGATCGAACCCGAACAGCGCCGCGAGCAGCGCGAGCGAGGCGGGGACCGGCCAGGAGCGTGACGAAGACCCGGGCAGATCCCACATCTACCAGTTGGCGCGCGCGAAGGCCATCTTCAGCGCAAATGCGCCACGCTCGGCGTCAAGCGCGCGAACGCGAGGGGTACGGCCGGAGGGCACCGATCAACCCACCGTAGGGAGGAAGCATCCGACCGCGTTCGACGGCCGCTCGGACTACAAGCCGTTCCAGGACGCCGGGCTGCCGGCGGGCGGCCTGTTCTCGGGCGCCGAGGTCGCCAAGACGGCCGACCAGGCGGCGCGCTGGGGCGGCACGGCCGGCGTGGCGTTCGACCCGAACTACCACCAGGCGGGTGACACCATCGACAACCTGGACATGGCCGGCGGCGAGTACCTCGCCGACGGTGCGGCGCACGTGGCGGCCATCAACATGATGGAGCCCAACCTGCGCCAGCGGCTGGGCACGGCCGGCGCGGCGGCGGCGCACTCCTCGGGCGTCTCCGAGCGCCTGGGGAGCCGGCTGCAGAAGTAGGCAGCCGGGGCATCCGGTGCCTGCGAGGGGCGGCCTCCGGGCCGCCCCTCGCGTAGTTCAGGGTCATGCGCGTCGCGCGCCGCATCGAGGCGCTGATTCAGGCGTCGTCGGCCGCGAGCGCGGCGGCGATCGCGACGCGGCCCAGGCCCGCGCCCAGGCAGGCCATCAGCGCGATGCGCGCGGCGGCGGGCGACAGCGCGGCGGCGGGGATCGCGCCGGACTCGCGGACGTCGCGCTCGGCGCCCTCGAAGCCGTAGGTCGAGCGCAGCATCGCCCCGCGCTCCGGGCGCACGGTGACGACGACCGGCACGCGCCCCGCGGCGCGGCGGAGCGCCTCGAGGTAGGGCGGCGGCACGTGGCCGGCGCCGAGGGCGACGGCGACGAGGCCGTCCGCGCCGGCGGCCAGCGCCGCGTCGAGCAGCGAGCCGTCGTCGGCCAGCCCCGTCGGGACGATCTGTACTCGCGCGTCGAGGCGCGCGACGTCGAGCGGCGCGCGCCGCGGCTGCATGCGCTCAAGGCGAACGCGGCCCTCGCGCACGTGCCCGAGCGGGCCGAGGCGCGGCGACGCGAACGCCGCCACGCCGGTGGAGTCCACCTTGCGCACGGCACGGGCGGCGTGGAGCTCGCCGGCGAAGACCACGAGCGCGCCGGCGTCCTCGGCCCCCGCCGCGCCGGCGACCGCCACCGCGTCGAGCAGGTTGGCCGGCCCGTCGGCGCCGGGAGCGGACGACGGGCGCATCGCGCCGGTGAGCACGACCGGCGCCGCGGCGCCGTGGACCATGTCGCACAGCACGGCCAGCTCCTCGAGCGTGTCGGTGCCGGTGGTGACGACCACGCCGCGGCCCGTCGCCGCCTCCTCGGCGGCGGCGCGCGCCACGCCGAGCGCCTCCTCGGCCGTGAAGCGGGCGCCGGGGCGCGTGGCCACCGTGCGCGCCCGCAGACCGGCCACGTCCCGCAGCGGCGGGACGGCCTCGACGAGCGCCGCGGCATCGAGCGCGGGCAGCACCGGCCCGGCGCCGGCCATCGCGATCGTGCCACCGGCGGCGAGCACGCTGACCTCGCGCGCGGGCACGGCGGGCGACGCTAGCCGATACGTTCGGCGCGTGCACGTCGTGATGGCGCTCGCCTTCTTCCCGCGCGGCGGCTCGGCGCACGTGGCACGCAACCTGGCGCGGGCGCTGCCGGGTGCGGGGTGGAGCGTGACCGTCGCGTCGGGCTCGCTCGACCGGCCGGGCGAGCCGGGCGACGCGCGGGCCTTCTACAGCGGGGTCCATGTGCGGCCCGTCGACATGACCGCGGCGCTCACCGCGCCCGACCCCATGCGCACCGACCCGCCGCTGCACCCCTCCTACGAGGACCGGCCCGGCGCGGCGGACCGCGTCTTCGCGTCGCTGGACGACGCGGACTTCGAGCGCCAGGTCGCGGCGTGGGAGCGGGCGCTGCGCGACGCGGGCGCGGCGCGGGCGGACGTCCTGCACCTGCACCACCTGACTCCCATCCACGAGGCCGCGGGGCGCGTGGCCCCCGGGACCCCGGTGGTCGGCCACCTGCACGGCACCGAGCTGCTCATGCTCGAGGCGATCGAGCGCGACCCGGGCCGCTGGCCGCACGCGCGCGCCTGGGCCGAGCGGATGCGGCGCTGGGCCGGGGGCTGCCGCGCGCTGATCATGATCTCCGCCTCGCAGGTGGAGCGCGCGCACGGCCTGCTCGGCGTCGACGCGGCCCGCTGCGTGCACGTGCCCAACGGCTTCGACCCCGCGACGTTCGCGCCGCGCCATGTCGACCGGGTCGCCCACTGGCGCCGCCACCTCGTCGACGAGCCGCGCGGGTGGGGCCCGGACGGCGGCAGAGTCGCGTACGCCGACGCGGACCTCGCGGCCTTCGGCGGCGACGCCCCCGTACTGCTCTACGTCGGCCGCTACACCGAGGTCAAGCGCATCCCGCTGCTCGTCGCGGCGTACGCGCAGGCGCGCCCGCGCCTCGCGCGCCGGGCGCCGCTCGTCCTCGTCGGCGGCTTCCCGGGCGAGTGGGAGGGCGAGCACCCGCTGGACGCGGTGCGGCGGCTGGCCGTGCCCGACGTCTTCCTCGCCGGCTGGCACGAGCACGCGGAGCTGCCGGACTTCCTCGCCGCCTCCGACGTCGTCGTGCTGCCGTCGGTGCGCGAGCAGTTCGGCCAGGTGCTCGTGGAGGGCATGGCCTGCGGCCTGCCCGCCATCGCCGTCGACGCGCACGGCCCCGCCGAGATCGCGCGCCCGGGCGAGACCGGATGGCTCGTGCCACCCGACGACGCGGCCGCGCTCGCCGCCGCCCTGATGGAGGCGGTCAACGACCCGGCAGAGCGCCGGCGCCGCGGCGACCGCGCCTCGGCCGACGCGCAGGCGCGCTTCGCGTGGCCCGGGCTGGCGCGCAGAGTGGCGGCGATCTACGCCGCCGCGCGCAACGATGTTGCGTCGGACCCGCCAGCAGATGCGGTGATCGCTGCAACTGACGCATGAGATCTCCGGCGTGCGCCTGAGCGGCGCCGGAGCCGCTGCTACCTTTGCGCGCTCCGCCTCAGTGCCCACGCCCGCGCACGGGAGCACGTCATGAAGCGCATGCCGCGACCGACCTCACCGGTCGGCCTGTACGACCCAACCTACGAGCACGACGCCTGCGGCGTGGCGCTCGTCGCCAAGCTCGACGGGATCCCCGCGCACGAGACGATCCGCCGCGCGATCGTGGCGCTGGAGAACCTCGAGCACCGCGGCGCGGCCGGCGCCGACCCCAACACGGGCGACGGCGCGGGCATCCTGCTCCAGCTCCCCGACGCGTTCCTGCGCGCGCAGCTTGGCGACGAGGACCTCCCGCCCCCGGGCGCCTACGGCGTCGCCATGTGCTTCCTGCCGCAGGAAGCGGCGCGCCGGGGCGAGCTCGAGCGGCTGCTCGAGGACACGGTGCGCGCCGAGGGCCAGCGCGTCGTGGGTTGGCGGGACGTGCCGGTCGACAAGGACTACGTCGGCATCACGGCCAACTTCTTCGCCCCGTACGTCAAGCAGCTCGTCATCGCCGCCGAGGGCCCGCTGCGCGAGGACACGGACGCGTTCGAGCGCAAGCTGTACGTGATCCGCCGGGTGGCGGAGATCGCCGCCGGGCCGGACCTCGTCATCCCGTCGTTCTCCGGCCGGACGCTCGTCTACAAGGGCATGCTCACGGCGCCCCAGCTGATGGGCTACTACCCCGACCTGCGGGACGCGCGGACCGCGTCGGCGCTCGCGCTCGTCCACTCGCGGTTCTCCACCAACACGTTCCCGAGCTGGGAGCTGGCGCACCCCTACCGGATGATCGCCCACAACGGCGAGATCAACACGCTGCGCGGCAACGTCAACTGGATGCGCGCGCGCGAGAGCCAGCTCGCCTCCGAGCTGTTCGGCGACGACCTGGCGAAGGTGCTGCCGGTCGTGCGCCCCGGCGGGTCGGACTCCGCGACGTTCGACAACGTGCTCGAGCTGCTGACGCTCGCCGGCCGCTCCCTGCCGCACGCGGTGATGATGATGATCCCGGAGGCCTACGACGGGCGCGACGACCTCCCGGACGACCTGAAGGGCTTCTACGCCTTCCACTCGTGCCTCATGGAGCCGTGGGACGGCCCTGCGGCGGTGGCCTTCACCGACGGCCGCGTCATCGGCGCGACGCTGGACCGCAACGGCCTGCGTCCCGGCCGCTGGCTGGAGACCAACGACGGCTGGGTCGTGCTCGCCTCGGAGACCGGCGTGCTGGACGAGCCGCCCGGGAACGTCGCGCGCAAGGGCCGCCTGCAGCCCGGCAAGCTGTTCCTGGTCGACGTCGAGCAGGGGCGGATCGTCGAGGACGGGGAGGTCAAGCGCGACGTCGCGACGCGCCGGCCGTACGGGCGCTGGTTCGGCGAGGGCATCGTCCACCTGGGCGACCTCCCGGAGCGCGAGCCGGCATACGGCGAGCCTGGCCCTCTCAAGCCCCGCCAGCTCGCGTTCGGCTACACGCAGGAGGACCTCCGGGTGCTGCTCGCGCCGACCGCGGCGAAGGCCGAGGAGCCGATCGGGTCGATGGGCAACGACCTCGCGCTCGCCGTGCTCTCCGAGCAGGCGCCGCCGCTCTTCTCGTACTTCAAGCAGCTCTTCGCCCAGGTCACCAACCCGCCGATCGACCCGATCCGCGAGGCGATCGTCATGAGCGTCGCCACCGGCGTGGGCTCCGAGCGCAACCTGCTCGACGAGACGCCCGAGCACGCGCACCAGCTGGCGATGCAGACGCCGGTGCTGCGCAACGCCGAGCTCGAGAAGCTCCGGCAGGTCGACTCGTCGGTGTTCGCGGCGCGCACGCTCGACATCACGTGGCCCGTGGGGGAGCGGGCCGCCGGGATGGAGGCCGCGGTCCAGCGGCTCTGCGACGAGGCCGACGCGGCGCTCGCCGAGGGCGCCAACATCCTGATCCTCTCCGACCGCGCCGTCGCGCCCGACCGGGCGCCGATGCCGTCGCTGCTCGCCGTCGCCGCCGTGCACCACCACCTCGTGCGCGCGGGCACGCGGCTGCAGGCCGGCCTCGTGATCGAGTCCGGCGAGCCGCGCGAGGTCCACCATTTCGCCACGCTGATCGGCTACGGCGCGAGCGCGATCAACCCGTACGTGATGTTCGAGACGCTCGGCGAGCTCGTCGCCGAGGGGCGGATCCCCGGCGTCGAGAGCGCGCAGACGGCGGAGCGCAACGTGGTCAAGGGGATCGCCAAGGGGCTGCTCAAGACGATCTCCAAGATGGGCATCTCGACGATCCAGTCCTACTGCGGCGCGCAGATCTTCGAGGCCGTCGGCCTGGCGAGCGACCTCGTGGAGCGCCACTTCACCGGGACCGCGTCGCGGATCGGCGGCGTGGGCGCCGACGTGCTCGCGCGCGAGGCGCTCGAGCGCCACGCGCGCGCGTTCTCCCACGCCCTGCTGCCGGTCGGCGGCGTCTACGCCTGGCGCCGCGACGGCGAGCACCACATGTGGAACCCGGAGACGATCGCCCTCCTGCAGCACTCGGTGCGGGCCGGCGGCCGCCCGACCTACGAGCAGTACGCGCGCATGGTCAACGAGGACGCCGCACGGCGGGCGACGCTGCGCGGCCTGCTGAAGCTCTGCGAGCTGCCCGAGGAGCAGTGGGCCCCGCTCGAGGAGGTCGAGCCGGCGAGCGAGATCGTCAAGCGGTTCGTCACCGGCGCGATGTCGCTCGGCTCGCTCTCGCGCGAGGCGCACGAGACGCTGGCCGTGGCCATGAACCGCCTCGGCGGCAAGTCGAACACCGGCGAGGGCGGGGAGGACCCGGTCCGCTACGTGGCCGAGCCCAACGGCGACTCGCGCCGCTCGGCGATCAAGCAGGTCGCGTCCGGGCGCTTCGGCGTCAACATCAACTACCTCGTCAACGCCGACGAGCTGCAGATCAAGATGGCGCAGGGCGCGAAGCCCGGCGAGGGCGGGCAGCTGCCCGGCCACAAGGTCGACCGCTACATCGGCTCGATCCGCTTCACGACGCCGGGCGTCGGCCTCATCTCGCCGCCGCCGCACCACGACATCTACTCGATCGAGGACCTCAAGCAGCTGATCTACGACCTGCGCTGCGCGAACCCGGCGGCGCGCGTGTCGGTGAAGCTCGTGAGCGAGGTCGGCGTCGGCACGGTCGCCGCGGGCGTCGCCAAGGCGAACGCCGACCACGTGCTCGTCTCGGGCCACGACGGCGGCACCGGCGCCTCGCCGCTGTCGTCGATCCAGGCCGCCGGCGTGCCGTGGGAGATCGGCCTGGCCGAGACGCAGCAGACGCTCGTGCTCAACGACCTGCGCTCGCGCATCTGGGTGCAGACCGACGGGCAGCTCAAGACGGGGCGCGACGTGGTCGTCGCCGCGCTGCTGGGCGCGGACGAGATGGGGTTCTCCACCGCGCCGCTGATCGCGACGGGCTGCATCATGATGCGCGCCTGCCACCTCAACACGTGCCCGGTGGGCGTGGCCACGCAGGACCCGGAGCTGCGCAAGCGCTTCAAGGGCCAGCCCGAGCACGTCGTCAACTTCTTCTTCCTCGTCGCCGAGGAGGCGCGCGAGATCATGCGCCGGCTCGGCGTGCGGCGCTTCGAGGACCTCGTCGGCCGGGTCGAGCTGCTTGAGGCCGACGACGCGATCGACCACTGGAAGGCGCGCGGCGTCGACCTCACGCACCTCCTGCGGGCGCCCGACGTGCCCGAGGACGCGCCGCGGCGGCGCTGCCGCTCGCAGGACTCGCCGCTGCCGGCGGCGCTGGACTGGCGGCTGATCGAGGCGGCGCGCGAGGCGATCGACCACGGGCGGGCCGTGGCCGGCGAGTTCGCGGTGCGCAACGTGAACCGCACCGTCGGCGGCCTGCTCTCCAGCGCGGTCACGAAGGTCCACGGCGCCGAGGGCCTGCCGCCGGAGACGATCCGCTTCACGCTGCGCGGCTCGGCCGGGCAGTCGTTCGGGGCGTGGCTCGCGCCGGGCGTGGAGCTGACGCTGATCGGCGACGCCAACGACTACACGGGCAAGGGCCTCTCCGGCGGCGTGCTCGCCGCACGCCCGCCCGACGGCGCGGCCTTCGTGCCGGAGGAGAACGTCATCGTCGGCAACACCGTCCTCTACGGCGCGACGGCCGGGCGCGCGTTCTTCCGCGGGCTCGCCGGCGAGCGCTTCGCCGTGCGCAACTCCGGCGCCTCGGCCGTCGTCGAGGGCGTGGGCGACCACGGCTGCGAGTACATGACCGGCGGCCGGGCGGTGATCCTCGGCCCGACGGGCCGCAACTTCGCGGCGGGCATGAGCGGCGGCGTGGCCTACGTGCTCGACACGGACGGCACGTTCGCGGAGCGCTGCAACATGGGCCTCGTCGGCTTCGACCCGATCGACGGCGACGACGAGCGCGAGTTGCACGACCTCATCGAGGAGCACCACCTGCGCACGCAGTCCGCCGTCGCGGCGCGCGTGCTCCGCGAGTGGCCGGACCACCTGCCGCGCTTCGTGAAGGTCATGCCGCACGACTACAAGCGCGCGCTGCGCGAGCCGGCCGAGGTCGAGGCGGCGGCGGTCGTGGAGGTCGCGGCCTGATGGGCAAGCTCGGCGGCTTCCTCGAGATCGAGCGGGTCGAGAACCCGGAGCGCGACCCCGCGGCGCGGATCGCCGACTACCGCGAGTTCGTCGACACGCTCGACGTCCCCGGGCTCCAGGCCCAGGGCGCGCGCTGCATGGAGTGCGGCGTGCCGTTCTGCCACAACGGCTGCCCGCTCGGGAACCTGATCCCGGACTGGAACGACCTCGTCTATCGCGACCGCTGGCGCGAGGCGATCGACCAGCTGCACGCCACCAACAACTTCCCCGAGTTCACCGGCAAGCTCTGCCCGGCTCCGTGCGAGGCGGCATGCGTGCTCGAGATCCGCGAGGGCGACGCGGTGACGATCAAGCAGATCGAGGTCTCGATCGTCAACCGCGCGTGGGACGCGGGCTGGATCGGCCCGCGGCCGCCGGCGGTCGAGACCGGCCGGGCCGCGGCCGTCGTCGGCGCCGGCCCGGCCGGGCTCGCGGCCGCCCAGCAGCTGCGCCGCGCGGGGCACTCGGTGACGGTCTACGAGCGCGACGAGGCCGGCGGCGGGCTGGTCCGCTTCGGCGTGCCGGACTTCAAGATCGAGAAGTGGGTCGTCGAGCGGCGCCTGGCCCAGCTCGCCGCGGAGGGCGTGCGGTTCGAGTACGGCGTCGACGTCGGGCGCGACATCGACGGCGAGGCGCTGAGGGCGGCGCACGACGCCGTCGTGGTCGCCACCGGCTCGCGGGTGCCGCGCGACCTGCCCGTGCCGGGCCGCGAGCTCGACGGCGTGCACTTCGCGATGGACTACCTCTACGACCGCGCGCGAGCGCTGGCCGGGTCGCCGCGCGACGGCGCCATCACCGCGGCGGGCAAGCACGTCATCGTCATCGGCGGCGGCGACACCGGCGCCGACTGCATGGGCCACGCCCACCGGGAGGGCGCCGCGTCGGTCGAGCAGATCGAGCTGCTCGGCGAGCCGCCGCGACGCCGGCCGGACGACGTGACCCCGTGGCCGCTGTGGCCGATGAAGCTGCGCATGACGTACGCGCTCAAGGAGGGCGGCCATCGCGACTTCGCCATCTCGACGACGAAGCTGACAGGGCGCGACGGGCGCGTGGACCGCATCCACTGGGTGCAGAACTCCGGCAAGCCGCCCTTCGAGGCCGTCCCCGGCACCGACGACGAGCGCCCGGCCGACCTGGTGCTGCTGGCCATGGGCTTCCTGCATCCGGAGCCGGCGCTGCTGGAGCAGCTCGGCGTCGAGCGCGACCCGCGCGGCAACGCCAAGGCCGGCGCCTACGCCACGAGCGCCCCTGGCGTGTTCGCCGCCGGCGACGCGCGACGTGGCCAGTCGCTCATCGTGTGGGCGATCAACGAGGGCCGCCAGTGCGCCCGCGTCGCCGACCGCTACCTGCGCGGGCTCGATGCGCCCGATCACATCCACGCCGAGGACACCGGCCCGTTCCGGCCGCCGGATCGCGTTACCTGGGGTTCAGGCCTCGGAATAACCTCTTAGGCATGGACTGGCTGCCGTACATCATCTCGCTCGCCTTCTGGGGGCTCATCATCGGCGCCTTCGCGCGGCTGGCGCTGCCCGGGCGCGACCCGATGTCGCTGCTGCAGACGATGCTCGTCGGCATCGCCGGCTCGCTGATCGGCGGCCTGCTCCTCTACGCGATCTCCGGCGGGCGCTACTACGGGGCGGGCTGGCTCGTGTCGCTCGTCTGCGCGGTCGGGATCGTCTACTTCATCCGCCGCCGGCGCGGCGGCGACCTCACCCGCCCGAGCCGGACGGACCCCGGCCGCCGCTGGTGAGGCCGGCGACCGCCTCCAGCAGGCGGTCGGCGTCGCTCGCGTCGTTGTAGTGCACGAAGCCGGCGCGGACGGCGCCGTCGGGCTCGAGGCCCAGGAAGCGCTCGAGCTCCCAGGCGTAGTAGTTGCCGTGCCAGACGGCGACGCGCTGCTCGGCGAGCGCCGACGCGACGGCCCCCGGGTCGCGGCCGGCGACGGAGAACATCAGCGTCGGCGCCCGCTCGGCCGCGGCCCCGTGCAGCGTCACGTGCGGCATCGCGCCCAGCCCGTCGAGCGCGCGGGCCAGGAGCGCCGCCTCGTGCGCCCGCACCGCGTCCCAGTCCGTGGCGGTGACGTAGTCCGCGGCGGCGGCGACCCCGGCGAGCGCCTCGAAGGCCGGCGTGCCCAGCTCCCAGCGCTCGGGCACCGCGTCCGATGACGGCCGCAGCTTGTCCGGCTCCAGGGCGGCCAGCAGGTCGGGGCGCGCGCACAGGATGCCCACGTGCGGCCCGAACCACTTGTACGCCGAGCACGCGAGCGCGTCGCAATCCAGCGCCGCGACGTCGAGCGCCCGGTGCGGCGCGGCGTGGACGGCGTCGACGTAGACCCGCGCCCCGGCGGCGTGGGCGGCGCCGACGATCCCGGGCAGGTCGGGGACGCTGCCGACGGCGTTGGACGCGGCCGTGACCGCCACCCAGCGCGTGCGGGCGCCGAGCACGGCCTCGACCGCGGCGGCCGGCAGCTCCAGCGTCTCCGGGTCCGGCTCGGCGAAGCGCACGGTGGCGCCGGCGCGCGCGGCGGCGATCAGCCACGGCCGCACGTTGGCGTCGTGGTCCAGCCGCGTGCAGACGATCTCGTCGCCGGGGCGCAGCGTGCGCCCGACCGCAGCCGAGAAGTGCATCGTCAGCGCCGTCATCGACGGGCCGAAGACCACGCCCGCCGCGTCGGCGCCGAGGAGGGTCGCGACCGCGCCGCGCGCGTGCTCGACCAGCTCGTCCGTGGCCTGCGCCGCGGCGAAGGCGCCGCCGTGGTTGGCCGCGCGGCCGGAGCGCATCCAGTCGGCCATGGCCTCGATCGCGGCGTCGACCATCTGGGTGCCGGCCGGGCCGTCGAGCCGCGCCCAGCCGTCGGCGAGGCCCGGGAAGCGCTCTCGGTTCAGAGCCGCGAGACCAGCTCCCGGTCGTGGGGATAGCTCAGCCGCCTCGCGGCCTCCTCGAAGGGCATCCATCGGACCTCGTCGACCTCCTCGTTGGCGGTGAACTCGCCGCCCACCGGTTCCATCAGCCAGTAGCGGACCACCTTGGGGCGGCCCTTGCGGTCGGTGTAGCGGGTCGACGACAGCTCGGCGCCGAGCCGGCAGCGCAGGCCGATCTCCTCCTCGACCTCCCGCAGCGCGGCGGCCTCGAAGGACTCGCCCGGATCGAGCTTCCCCTTGGGCAGCGACCAGTCGTCGTAGCGCGGCCGGTGGATGACGGCTACGGTCCCGTCGCGGACGACCACGCCGCCGGCGGCACGCACCTCCGCGTCCATGCCGGGAAGCTAGCGTGTCGGCCGTGAACGTCTGCGTCATCGGCGCCGGCTCGTCGGGCATCGCCGCCGCCAAGGCGCTGCACGCCCGCGGTCTCGAGTTCGACTGCTTCGAGGCCTCCGACCGCGTCGGCGGCAACTGGGTCTACAAGAACCGCAACGGGATGTCGTCGGCGTACCGGTCCCTGCACATCAACACGTCGCGCGACCGGATGGCCTACTCCGACTTCCCGATGCCGGAGTCCTATCCCGACTTCCCGCACCACGCGGAGATCGCCGCCTACTTCGACGCCTACGTCGACCACTTCGGGTTCCGCGGCCGGATCGCGTTCGAGACGCTGGTCGAGCACGCCGCGCTCGGGGACGACGGGCGCTGGCGGGTGCGCCTGGCGGGCGGTGAGGAGCACGCGTACGACTTCCTGGTCGTCGCCAACGGCCATCACTGGGACCCGCAGATGCCCGACCCGCCGTTCCCGGGGTCGCGAGCGTTCGCCGGCACGCAGCTGCACGCGCACCACTACGTCGGCGACGACCCGGCGTTCTTCGCGGGCAAGCGGGTCGTGGTGCTCGGGATGGGCAACTCGGCCATGGACATCGCCGTCGAGGCGTGCGCGACCGCCGAGGCGACCTACCTCGCGGCGCGGCGCGGGGCGTGGGTGATTCCCAAGTACGTGTTCGGCCGCCCGCTCGACCAGATCGGCACGAAGGCCGGGATCCCGTTCAAGGTCAAGCAGAAGGTGAGCACCGCGATCCTCCGGGCGTCGGTGGGCGACATGGAGCGCTACGGGCTGCCCAAGCCCGACCACGGGCTGCTCGAGGCGCACCCGACGATCTCCGCCGACATCCTGGCCCGCCTCACGCACGGCGACATCACGCCCAAGCCGAACATCGCGCGGCTGACGGAGCGGACCGTGGTGTTCGAGGACGGCAGCGAGGTCGAGGCCGACGTCGTCGTGTACTGCACCGGCTACCGCGTGAGCTTCCCGTTCCTCGACCCCGAGCTCGTCTCGGCGCCGGGCAACGACCTGCCGTTGTTCCGCCGCGTGTTCCATCCGGACGTGCCCCCGCTCGCGTTCATCGCGCTGCTGCAGCCGCTGGGCGCGACGATGCCGCTGGCCGAGGCGCAGTCGGAGTGGGTGTGCGACCTGCTCCAGGGCCGCTACGCGCTGCCGTCGCGGGAGGCGATGCTGCGCGACATCGAGCGCGAGCGCGCGCGCATGTTCACGCGCTACGTCGCCTCGAAGCGCCACACCATGCAGGTCGACTTCGACGACTACCTCGCCGACCTGCAGCGCGAGCGCAAGGCGGGCGCGCGGCGCGTCAGACGGCTGATTCCACGACCTCCACGACCGGCTGACACCATCCCGCGGCGCCGGACCGCCGCCCGCTGAAGGGGCCCGTGGCTCTGCCACTGTGCCCCTTCGTCGTGCGACGTCCGGCATCCACGGGCCGGCGCCATCCGGCCGCGCAGGCCGCGGAATCAACCGTCAGCGGCCGAGCTCGTACGCGGCGCCGTGGGCCGTGGCGAGCTCCAGCGCGGGCCGGCGGCGCCGCTGGACCCGCAGGCGCAGCTCCGCGACGGAGCAGTTGGTGACCGTCCGCTCGCCGTCGTAGTCCCACGTCACCGTGCGGGCGGGCGCGGCGCGGACCGCGACGTGGATCGGGCCCACGCGCAGCTCGAGCGCCTCCGGGCGCGCGACGCGGACGCGCGCGAGGCCGCGCACGCGCCGGCGGTCGCCGTCGAGGCAGATCGCGCCGGCCGCGGTCCACGGCGTGAGCAGGCCGCCCGCCCGCACGCGGCCGAGCGCGACGTCGAGCCAGGCCTCCGGGTCGTCCTCGAAGCCCGGGACGTGGAGCCAGATCCAGCGCGCGGCGTGCTCGGCGCCCCAGTTGTGACCGGCCATCCCGCGCCAGCCCGCGACGTCGATCCGCCGGCCGTCGACCTCGAGCCGTCCGGAGACGACCGCGTCGGGCCGCGGGCTCTCGAGCTTGGTCCGGGGGAGCGGCGCGCGGTACAGCCACTCGGCGGGGAGGTGGCGCAGCGGCTCGGAGGCGCCGGCCAGCTCGAGGTCCCAGGCGGCGGTGTGGCCGTCGGCCTCGAACCGGCCGGTCATCCGGTCCGGCCCGTGAGTGCTGCCGGCCGGCCAGGCCGTGAGGGTGCGGCGCAGCTTCGTCACGCCCTCCTCCTCGAACAGCGTGCACCACAAGGTCGGCTCGCCGTCGTGGGTCGTGTAGCGGATCCAGACGCCCCGGGGGCGGGCCGGATCGACCGCCCGCAAGTACCACGATTCGTACGCCACCGCGCGAATGATGCCGTCCGACCCCCGTCGTACCTTCCGCGCCATGGCACTCTGCTTCATCGAGCCGCAGGACGCGATCCGCGTCATGGCGCAGTCGATCGGGCTCGAGGCTCGGCGGCAGCTCCTGGGCGAGCTCGTCCGCGCGTGGGTCGACGAGATCCCCGAGGAGGAGCTGGCCTCGCACTACGCCAAGGCGGTCGCGGATCTCGACGAGGACGACCTCTCGATGCTCGCGGCGTGGCACGCCTCGCTCGAGGTGGGCCACCCCGTCGCGAACAAGGACTTCCTGGTCGGCGCGTTCCCAGCCCTGGGCGACAACCGGCGGGAGGCGCTGAAGATCGCCGCCGGCCTGCGCGGCGAGGACGCGTTCAACGCCGGTCCGGGCGTGGCCGAGGAGCAGGCGCTGGACACGGTGCTGCCGTGGCTCTCGCACGCGCGCGCGACCGAGCTCGCGGCCGAGTGCATCGAGCTCTACTGCTGGGACCGCCTAGGGTCCGAGAACTAGCGCGTCCAGCTCCGCGATGGCTTGCGCGGTGTCCTTGAAGACGATGCCGCGAAACCCGAGCTCGACGGCGGCGCTGACGTTGATCGACAGGTCGTCCACGAACGCGCACCGCTCGGCCGGCAGGCCGAGCCGCTCGAGGACGATGCCGTAGATCTCGGGGTCGGGCTTGCGGGTCCCGACGAACGCGGAGTCGACGATCGTCTCGAAGATGTCGTCGATCGGCAGCTTGGCGCGCCACAGTGGCTCCCACTCGCGCACGTTGTTCGTGCACAGCGCGAGGCGGACGCCGCGGCGGCTCAGGTCGGAGAAGTAGGCGAACATCTCCTCGTTCGGCTCGAGCTGCTCGTTGACGCGGTGCGTGATGCCGTCGAGCGAGACCGCGCGGCCGAGGATCTCCTCGAGCTCGCGCTCGAGCCGGGCGTTGAAGTCACGCTCGCTCATGCGCCCCCTCTCCATCTCGAACAGCGGGTTGACGCCGTCCTTCTCCGCCGCCGTCCACAGCGCCTGGCCGTAGGCCGCGAGCGGCACGTCGGTCTCGTCGTGCGCCCTGCTGAACGCCTCGAGCAGCGGCTTGGTGAGCACGCCGCCGAAGTCGGAGACGACGGCGTCGATCACGCGTGCCGGACCACGTCGTAGCGGCCGACGCCGGCGCGGCCGTCCATGTGCCAGCGCAGGAACGCGCAGTCGAGCCGCAGCTGGCCCAGCTCGAGCGTCGAGCCGCACAGCACCTCGCCGGCGGCGCGCCGGGCGTAGTCGTCCTCGCCGCCGAGCCAGAGCTCCAGGCCGACGCGCCGCTGCCGCCCGTCGCCGTCGTACGTGGTCGAGAGCCGCGCCTCCTCGACCGGCCGCCCGCCGTCGCGATCGAGCAGTGCCGCCGAGACCGCCTCGCCGGCCTGGTCCTCCACGCCGGCGGGGCGCACTCCGGTCAGCGTCACCCCCGTGTCGCCGTCGAGCCAGGCGGCGACGCTCCGCGTGAGCGCGATGCGGTCCCAGTCGGGCTCGCCCCACGTGTGCCCGCGCTGGCCGAGGCAGTCGACGGAGCGCCCGCCGCGCACCGTGCCCGCCACCCGGCACAGCTGCTCGTAGCCCGCCATGCCGCCGGCCTCGACCTCCGCCGGCGGACTCGCGGCCTCGAAGCGCAGCTCGAACGCGCCGTCCAGCGCGACCGTCCAGCGCCGCAGCGGCTCCTCGACCGTCGCACGCAGCCCCGCGGCCTCCAGCGCGGCGAAGTCGGCGCCGTCGCCGGCTCCTATGCCGCCGCGCGCGATCGCCGCGACGGGCTCCCGTCCCTCGAACAGCACGGCGAGCGCGCTCGCCGACCGGTCGCCGGAGAGGCCGAGCCGCGCGAGCCCATAGGCCTCGGCGCCGGCGTCCGCGAACGCGAAGGTCACGGCGTCGGCGAACGCGGGCCCGGTCGCCGGCCGGGCGCGCTCGTCGTCCGGGCCGATCACGGCAGTCGCCGCCGGTCGTCGCCGAGGTCGGTCGCCGTGCCCTCGACGTCCGCATCCGGGGGCGGCGCCGCGCCGCGCGGTCGGCGCGGCGTCGTCATCGAGATGACCATCCGGCGGCCCAACCGCCGCACGAGCACCCCGCGGATGACCGCCCGCGACGGCGGCAGCAGCAGCGCGAGCCCGAACACGTCGGTGATGAACCCGGGCGTGAGCAGGAACGCCCCGCCGAGCAGGACGAGCGCACCGTCGAGCACCTGACGCGCCGGGACCCGCCCCGCCTGCGTGGCCACCGTGAACCGCCGCCACGCCGCCCGCCCCTGCGCGCGCATCAGCAGCGAGCCGAGGATCGAGTCGGCGATCAGCAGCGCGATCGTCCACCACACGCCGATCAGGTCGCCGACCTGGAGGATCACCGCCAGCTCCGCGATCGGCACCAGGATGAAGATCAGGATCAGCGGCGCGATCATGTGCCGTCATGATGATCGAGGTCGTCGCCGAGCGCACGGTCGCCGCGCCGCCCGAAGCGGTGTGGCCGCTGGTGTCCGATCCCGCCCGGCTGCCCGAGTGGTTCGGCTTCGCCGGCCGCGTCGAGGTGCTCGAGGGCCAGGACGGCGCCGGCCAGCGCCGCCGCCAGCACGGCCACTGGGGCTCCAAGCGCTCGGAGGTCGACCAGCGGATCACGCGCTGGGAGCCGGGGCGGGCGCTGGCCTGGACGCACGAGGCCGAGCGCCTGGACGGCAAGCCGGCGCCGCGCTTCGCGAGCTCGACCGACTTCTCGATCGAGCTGCAGCCGGCGGACG
>Ga0126307_10000601_pt1 | contig 23186 bp, 16 predicted proteins | sample Plot28_FD_89955 | JGI IMG/M metagenome (GOLD analysis project Ga0126307, IMG submission 89955) | Serpentine soil microbial communities from UC McLaughlin Reserve, CA, USA - Plot28 | ecosystem: Environmental > Terrestrial > Soil > Grasslands | place: USA: UC McLaughlin Reserve, Lake County... | reverse complement strand
CGGGGGCCTTGATCGCCTGGGCGTGGGCCGGGACGTCCGGGCTGGCGGTGACGTGGCGGACCTCCACGGCGCCGACGGTCACGATCGCGGCGGCGGCGAACCCGGCCGCGGCCTTGGAGGCGATGGTGCCGAGACCGGCGGAGATCGCGGCCGGCGCGCTGGCGGTGGCGGCGGCCCCACCCAGCGCGGCGGCGCTACCGGAGCCGCCCGCGGCGGCGCCGGCTCCGCCACCGGCGGCGAGCTTCGCGCCGATCGCCTTCTTGATGAAGACGAGCGGCCCGAGGGGGTAGACCGCGGCCAGCGCCTTGTTGGTCTTGTGCAGCTCGCCCTTGAACACCCGGCAGCGCTCGCAGCCCCGCAGGTGGCGCCGGGCGGGAGCGGAGGTCCGGCCCAGGCCCTCGGCCACCTGGCCGAGCTCGAGGCGGACCTCGTCGCAGGTGAGCATCCGCGCCTCGGAGGCCTCGGCCAGCGATACGCGCGCACGCACGAGTAGCGACTTCACGCTCGACACGGTGGTGTCCATGGCCTCCGCGATCTGGTCGTAAGCCAGCGCGTCGATCTCGCGCAGCAGGAGCGCGGTGCGCTGGGTCTCGGGGAGGTCCTGGACGTCGGAGACGATCTGCCGGAACTCCTCGCGCTTGTGCACGGTGTCGGCGGTGGTGGTGCCGCCGTCGCGCTCGAAGACGTCCATGGAGTCCTGACCGGCCGGGGCGGGCCGGCGCAGGTGGTTGAGACAGCGGTTGCGCGCGATGCGGTAGAGCCAGGGCCGGGCGTTGATCGGCCGCTCGTCGGCGCAGATGGCGTTGAAGGAGGCGGCGAAGACCTCCTGAAGCACGTCCTCGGCGTCCTCGGTGGAGCCCAGCATGTGGCGGCAGAACGCGAGCAGGCGCGGCTGATAACGCTGCACGAGCGCTTCGAAGGCACCGTGATGCCCGCGCCGGATCAGTGCGATCAGCTTCTCGTCGCTTTGGAGGCGGAGGAGAGGCGAGCGCCCGGCAAGGGCGGGAAGGCGCGCGGAATGCTGGAGAGCAGAAGCTTCCATTCCAGGCGCTGAAAACCGTAGCACCGGGAAAGTTGCTCTCTCGCGCGTGATAATGAGGGCCCGCGCGGCCCGGGTGGCGGAACGGCATACGCAGTCGGCTTAAACCCGACGGCCCGTGAGGGCATGTGGGTTCGAATCCCACCCCGGGCATACTGTCGGCGGATGGCGAAAATCCTGTTCATCCCCTTCAGCGTGATTGGCGGCCTCCTGGCCGGCTTGCTCTCGAAGAAGGCCTTCGAGCAGGTCTGGGGGCTGATCGACGACGAGGAGCCGCCGGAGTCCGAGCACCGGGACATCTCGTGGGGGAAGCTGCTCGCCTCCGCCGCCCTGTCCGGCGCCATCTTTCGGGCCGCCAAGGAGGCAGCCGACCACGGCTCACGCCACGGCTTCGCGCAACTCACGGGCACCTGGCCGGGCAAGGAAGCTCCGGACGAGGAATAGCCCCGGCTTAACGCGGGCTTAAGAAACGTCCTCGCCAAAGCCAGGGGAATCGGCGCCTGGCAAAGAAACATCCGTTACATTCGCAATCGCTCGAGCGCGGGACCCCCCGCCGGGCGGGCAGAGGGAGCTGGAGAGCACAGAGGGATGCGTTTGACCGCTGTCGGACGTGTGGCCGCCTTGGGCGCGCTCATCGCTGCGATCGCGCTTGTCGCGATCATCCTCTTTGGCGGCGGCAGCGGCGACTACACGGTCAAGGCCATCTTCATCAACGGCGGCCAGCTGGTGAAGGGCAACCCGGTGCAGTCGGGCGGCGTGGCCATCGGCTCGGTGAAGGCGATCAAGATCACCGACAGCGGTCAGGCCGAGGTCACGATGTCGGTCAAGGCCGACAAGGCGCCGCTGCGAGTCGGCACCCGCGCCCGGATCCGCCAGTTCTCCCAGTCGGGCATCGCCAACCGCTACGTCGATCTCGACTTCCCGCCCAACACCTCCGCTCAGGAGATCCCCGAGGGCGGGACCCTGCCGGCGAGCTCGACCACCACGCAGGTCGACCTCGACCAGCTCTTCAACACGCTCGATCCGGAGACCCGCAAGGCCCTCCAGGGTTTCTTCAAGGGATCCTCCAACCAGTTCAAGGGCAAGGGAGCGCTGGCCAACAAGGGCTTCGAGTACCTCAACCCGGCGCTCTCCACGTCGAGGCGGCTGTTCGGCGAGCTCAACCGCGACACGCCGGTGCTGGAGCGCTTCCTGGTCGACTCCTCGCGGTTGGTCACCGCCCTGGCCGAGAAGCGCGACGACCTCTCGGGCCTGGTGGGCAACCTCAACACGACCACTCGCGCGCTGGCCAACAAGAAGCAGGCGCTGGCCGACTCGATCGCCCTGCTGCCGCCGGTCATGCGGCGCAGCAACACGACGTTCGTGAACCTGCGCGCGGCGCTGGACGACACCGACCCGCTGGTGGACGCGTCCAAGCCGGTCGCCCGGCGGCTCGGGCCCTTCCTGGCTGACGCCAGGGCGTTGGCCCGCGACGCCAAGCCCACGGTCAGGGACCTGCGCCGCACCGTGCGCCGCCGGGGCCGCAGCAACGACCTGATCGAACTCGTCAACGCGATGCCGCCGCTGGCGAAGTCCGCGGTCGACGCCGCTCCGCGCACCGTCAGCCCGGGAGGCACCCGCTACAACGTCGGCGCCGACAACGGGGCCTTCCCCGAGTCGATCAAGGCGTTCCGCGGCTCCACGCCGATCATCGCCGCGGGGCGCCCCTACACCACCGACCTGTTCGGCTGGTTCGACGACTTCTCGACCACGGGCCCCGGCTTCGACGCCCTCGGTGCCAACGCCCGCGCCGCGATCCGCACCACCGACACGGTGGCGCTCTTCCAGGACGGGAAGCCGCTCTTCAACCCGCTCGACGCGCTCAATCCGCTCAACCCGCTCAAGCTGCAGAACAACCTCGGGCCGGTCCGCAGGAACATCACCCGGCCCTGCCCCGGGGCCTCCGAGGCCCCCGCGGCCGACGGCTCCAACGTCTTCTCGGCCGCCGAAGCCGCCGCCATGCGCTGCGACCCCGGTCAGCGCCACACGGGGAACGTGCCTTGAGGCGCCTGGCGGCCATTGCCGTGCTTGCGCTGGCCTGTGCCGCGGCCTTCCTGATGGTCGGCGCCTCGGCCGACAAGGGCGCGGCGGCGACCTACAAGGTGCAGTTCGACAACGCCTTCGGGCTTGTGGAGGGTGGCGACTTCCGCGTGGGCGGGGTGACGGCCGGCTCGACCAAGAGCTTCGAGATCAAGGAGCAGCCGGGCAAGCGGCCCATCGCCGAGGCGGAGGTCACCGTCAAGGAGCGCGGCTTCGGCGACTTCTACGAGAACGCCAGCTGCGACATCAAGCCGCAGTCGCTCATCGGGGAGTACTTCGTCGACTGCCAACCGGGAGACAAGAGCGCGAAGAGGATCCCCAGCGACAGCAGCGGGGTCATCCCGGTCCAGAACACGACCTCGACCGTTCCGCAGGACCTGGTCAACAACATCCTGCGCACGCCCTACCGCGACCGCCTGCGGCTCATCATCTCCTCGCTGGGCGCCGGCCTGGCCGGCCGCCCGCAGGACCTCCAGACGGTCCTGCGTCGCGCCCACCCGGGCCTGCGCGAGACCACGAAGACGCTGCGGGTGCTCGGCGACCAGAACGCGACGATCGAGAAGTTCATCGTCGACTCCGACCGAGTCGTCGCGTCGCTGGAGGACAACAAGCAGGACGTCGTCCGCTGGGTGCGCGAGACGGGCCGCACGGCCGACATCACGGCCACCCGCCGGCGCGAGCTTCAGCAGAACTTCGAGAAGCTCCCGGCCTTCCTGGACGAACTGAAGCCGACCATGGCTCGCCTCGAGGACCTCACGGACGCCCAGAGCCCGCTGCTCGCCGACCTGCAGCGCGCCGCGCCGGATCTCACCCGCTTCTTCAACCGCCTCGGCCCGTTCGCCGAGGCCTCGCGGCCCGCGGTCCGCTCGCTGGGCCGGGCCGGCAAGGTCGGCACGCGCGCCTTCAACCATGGCCGCCAGGAGGTCGCCGAGCTGCGCAAGCTCGGGCGCGACGTCCCGCCCACCACCAAGCCGCTGCGTCAGTTCCTCCAGACCATGGACGACCGCGCTCGCTCGATCGAAGGCGACTCCCGCGCGGTCAAGTCGGCCCCGCCCGCTCCGGACAAGACCGCGATGAACGGGGTCCAGGGCTTCACGGGCTTCGAGGCGTTCTGGAACTACTTCTGGTGGCAGACCTGGAGCCTCAACGGCTTCGACAAGTTCGGCCACATCCTGCGCGTGAGCGTGCTGCTCAACCTGGGCCAGAACGGCCGCCCGCCGTGCTCGGAATACATCAACCACGCGCACACGGAAGACCCCGAGCTGCTCAAGGAGTGCAACCAGTGGCTCGGGCCCTACCAGCCCGGCCTGCGCAACGCCGACTTCACCGACAACAGCGCGCCGTCGTCGCGGGCGCGCACCCAAGCCGCGAAGCCCGCCGCCCGGGCCGGCGAGCGCCGCCGCGAGGGCCAGCCCGACGCCGGGCCGGTCAAGGGCCCGCGCGACATCTCCAAGCCGCAGATCGTGCTTCCGCCCGACCTGCAGCGCCTCGTCGACCGCCTGCCCGTGGGCAAGCGCACGCGGGAGAACGTCGACCGTCTGCGCAATGGCCTCACCCCGGGCGCCGGCGGCCGGCGTGAGACCGGCGACGCCACGCAGGATTCCCAGCTCCTCGACTACCTGCTCGCCCCATGAGCCGCCGCCGCGCGACAGCCTCCATCGCCGCCAGCCCCGTGCTCGTCGGCGCCGTGACGCTGCTGGTGGCGATCGTCGCCGTCTTCCTGGCCTACAACGCCAACGCGGGCTTGCCCTTCGTGCCCACTTACGACCTGAAGGCGCAGCTGCCCTCCGGCGCCAAGCTGGTCAAGGGCAACGAGGTGCGCGTGGGCGGCTTCCGCGTCGGCGTCGTGGACGAGATCCGCCCGACAATCGTGACCGTCGACGGCAAGCAGACCGCCACGGCCCGCGTGGACATGAAGCTCGACAAGACCGTGGAGCCGCTGGCCACCGACACCAAGCTGCGGGTGCGGCCGCGCTCGGCCCTGGGCCTCAAGTACGTCGAGCTGATCCCCGGCAAGAGCAAGCAGAACCTGCGGCCCGGCTCCACGATCTCCCTGCACAACGCCTCCGAGCCGCTGGAGATCGAGGACGTGCTCTCGACCTTCGACCGCGACACCCGCCCGTCGGCGCGCGTGGCCACCGAGGGCTTCGGCGACGCGTTCGCCGGTCGCGGGCCGGCGCTGAACGCGACCATCGAGCGCCTCAACCCGTTCTTCGTCTACCTGACGCCGGTGATGGAGAACCTGTCCGCGCCGGAGACCGACCTGCCCAACTTCTTCCGCCAGCTCGGTCGCACCTCGGCGCAGGTGGCTCCGGTCGCCGACGTGCAGGCGCAGCTGTTCACCAACATGGCCGACACGTTCGCGGCCATCGGGGCATCGCCCTCCGCGCTGCAGGCCACGATCGCCAAGGGACCGGAGACGCTCGACGTGAGCACGCACTCGCTGCGCGCGCAACGCCCCTTCCTCGAAGACTCCGCCGACCTCTCCCGGCGGCTGCGCCCGGCCGCCCAGGAGCTGCCGCGCTCCCTGCCGGCGCTCAACCAGGCCTTCCGCGTCGGCACCCGCGTGCTGCCGCAGACGGTCCCGCTCAACCAGCGCCTGCAGACGGCCTTCACCTCACTGGACCGGCTGTTTGCCAATCCGAACACGCTGCAAGGGCTGCGCGACATCCGCAGCGCTCTGGCGGTTACGCGTCCGCTGGTCGAGTTCCTGAACCCCTACCAGTCGGTGTGCAACTACCCGGTCTACTTCCTGAACGCACTCGGGGAGCACATGTCGGCCAAGGCGTCTTCCACCTTCCCCGGCGGCACGGTTCAGGGGCAGGGGGCCAAGCTCTCCAACTCGGCGCAACCCAACAGCATCGGGCAAAGCGACGCCGCCCGGCCGGCCGACGTCCTGCCCAACCAGAAGGCGCGTGGCGCCGAGCGCGGGCCGGGTGGCGCGCCAGTCGGGGATCCGGCCGCCCGTCTGTTCGGCACGCCGTACCCACCGGCCATCGACGCTCAGGGCAACGCCGATTGCCAACTGGGCCAGCAGGGCTACCCCAATGGTCCCCTCACCCTGCCCGGCGCCCGCTACGGCAAGGGCCTGGTCCCCGGGGCCGTCGACCCGACGGGCACGGGCGGAAACGGGGCCGTGGCCCTGTCGAACTACCCGATCTTGACCGGCGGCACATACAAGTCGCGCGAGCTCGGCATCGACAACCTGAAGGACGTGCCCTAGGCCATGGCTCTCTTCAGGCGCGACCGCGGGCCGCGGGCCGCTGGCATGAACCGCTTCACGGCCGGTCTGATCTCCCTCGTCCTGATCGCGATCTTCTCCTACTTCGGGTTCACCAAGAGCAACCCGTTCGCCGACCCCTACGAGGTATCGGCGCTGTTCGAGAACGCCGACGACGTAACCGCCAAGGCGCCGGTCCGCATCGCGGGCATCGAGGTGGGCAAGGTCACCAAGGTCCAGCCGCTGGAGGGCACCGAGACGGGCGCGCGCGTGAGCATGGAGGTAGAGGAGAGCGCCCTGCCGCTGCACAGGGACGCCACGCTGAAGGTCCGACCCCGCATCTTCCTCGAGGGCAACAAGTTCATCGAGATGAAGCCCGGCTCGCCCAGCGCTCCGGTGATGGAGGAGGGTGACGTCATCCCGATCCAGCAGACGTCGGCGTCGGTGCAGTTCGGGGACATCCTCACCGCGCTCCAATCCGACACCCGCCGGGACCTGCAGGTATTCCTCAAGGAGTACTCGAAGAGCCTCCAGGGCAAGGGCGCCAAGGGCTTCAACGACTCCATCAAGTACTGGGAGTCGGCGTACAAGAACACCTCCCTGGCCAACGACGCGACGCTCGGCGAGGAGCCGACGCGGGACCTACGCCGCGTGTTGCGCGGCCAGCAGAAGACCTTCTCGGCGCTGGTCGAGAACGAAGACGCGCTCAAGGGCCTGGTGACCAACCTGAACGTGACCGCGGGAGCCTTCGCCCGCGAAGACGTGGCGCTCGAGCGCTCGGTGCCGGCCCTGCGCGACACGCTGCGCTCGGCGCGCCCGGCCCTGCTCTCGCTGAACGGCGCGCTGCCCTCGCTGCGCGCGTTCGCGGTGGACGCCCTGCCCGGCGTGCGCTCCACGCCTGCCACGCTCGACGCCTCCACCCCGTTCATCGACCAGGCGCGCAAGCTGTTTCGCCGCTCGGAGCTGCGCGGCGCGGCCAAGGTCCTTCGTGGCTACACGCCGACCCTCGTCCGGCTCAACAAGCGGACGATCCCGGTCCTCGACCAGGGGCGCGCGTTGTCGGCGTGCACCTCGAGTGTCCTGGTGCCGTTCGCCACGGCGCCGATCCCGATGCCCGAGCTGCCGCAGGTCGACGGCCAGCCCTTCTACCTGCAAGCGTCGCGAGGCCTGGTCGGCCTCTCGGGCGAGAGCCGCCTGTCGGACGGCAACCTGTCCTACTTCCACGGTCAGGCGACCCCGCCGCCGGTGCCGGGCGTCAACCCGTTCGTCCACCCGAGCGGCAACGCCATCCGCCCCGCCCCGCCGCCCGACCTCGGCCGCGCCACGCCGGCGCACCGGCCCGATGTGCCCTGCGAGACCCAGGAGCCGCCCAACCTGAACGCTCCGGGCGGCCCGACGTCGGCGTTCAGCAGCCAGTCGAATCGCCGGGAGTTCTCGGGCGCCGACCGGCGCAAGCTCCAGCGCTTCGAGGATCTGGCGCTGAGGGAGAACAAGAAGCTGCGCGAGCGGCGCAAGCGGGCCGCCGAGCGGCGCGGCGCGGACAAGCCCGGCCGGGCCGGGGAAGCCCGCGACAACGCGGAGGCACGCCGGTGAAGCAGGCAATCGGCAAGTACCTCGGCGACTTCCTCGCGATCATCGCGCTGTTCGTGCTGGCGGTGGGCGTCGGCGGCTACATCCTGTCCCAGCAGCGGCTGCGCTTCCCCTTCGTCGAGGAGAAGCCCTTCGAGGTCAAGCTCGAGCTTCCCAACGCCCAGGCGGTGCAGCCGGGCCAGGGCCAGACGGTGCGCGTGGCCGGGGTTCAGGTCGGAGACATCGGCCAGGTCGAGCTCAAGGACGGCCTCGCGGTGGTCACGCTGCAGATCGAGCCCAAGTACAAGCGCCTGATCAAGAAGGACGCGACGGCGCTGCTGCGCACGAAGACGGGCCTGAAGGACATGTTCCTCGAGGTCGACCCCGGACGGGCCCAGCCGCTCGAGGAGAACGAGACGATCCAGGTCGAGAACTCCCAGGAGGACGTCGACCAGGACGAGATCCTGTCCGCGCTGGACGCCGACACGCGCGACTACCTCAAGCTGTTGATCTCGGGGGCGGGCAAGGGGCTGAAGGGCCGTGGGGGAGACCTGCAGGAGACCTTCGCGCGGCTGGGCCCGCTGCACCGCGACCTGGACCGCTTCAGCAAGGCTGTCGCGCGGCGCCGCGGCAACCTGAAGCGGCTGATCCACAACTACGGGCTGCTCACCACCGAGCTGGGCAACGCCGATCGCGACATCGTCCGCCTGGTGGGCGCGTCCAACGCGACGCTCTCGGCCTTCGCGGCGGCCGACCAGAGCATCTCGTCGTCTGTCAGCAAGCTACCCGGCGCGCTGCGCCAGACCCAGCAGACCTTGGACAAGGTCGGTCCCTACGCCGAGCGGCTCGGGCCGACCCTCGAGTCCCTGCGGCCGCCCTTCCGGCGCTTGGACGAGGCCAACCACGCAGTGTTGCCGCTGGTCCGCGAGGCCACGCCGATCATCCGCAGGGAGATCAGGCCCTTCGCCAGGGCCACCATCCCGTTCACGCGCAACCTCGGGCGCGGGGCCAAGAGTCTGAACGCCGGCCTGCCCGATCTGGCGACCGACTTCGGGGAGATCAACCGCTTCTTCAACATCGGCGCCTACAACCCGGGCGGCTCGGAGGGCCTGACCGGCAACCTGGCCCGCGACCGCGCTCGCCAGGAGGGCTATCTGTACACGCTGGGCTGGGCGGCCCAGGTCACCACTTCGCTGTTCGGCACCGGCGACGCGCAGGGGCCGCACCGGCGCTTCTCGCTGGGCGGCCTGCCCTGCGCGGGCTTCGCGCTCGGCGGTGACCCGACCAACGGGCTCGTTCCGCTCGGCCAGCTGCTCGGCGTCCTGCAGAAGGCGGGGATCTGCACGTGATCAAGCAGACCCCCAGCGTCGGCCGCATCGCCGCGATGGTGCTGTTCACCTTCTCCTGCGTGGGCATCCTGCTCTTCCTGTGGCTTTCCTTCGGCGGCGCCATTCCGCTGAAGCCCGAGAGCTATCGCTTCAAGGCCAAGATCCCCGAGGCCCCGACGCTGGCCGAGGAGGCCGACGTCCGGATGGCGGGCGTGAACATCGGGAAGGTGAAGACCAAGGCGCTCGACAAGGGCACCGCGCGGACGATCGTCGAGATGGAGATCAACACCGACTTCGCTCCAATCGCCAAGGACAGCACGGTGATCCTGCGCCAGAAGACGCTGCTCGGCGAGAGCTACATCGAGGTCTCGCCCGGCCACCGGAAGGTCGACGGCAAGGAGAACACGCTCGGGGACGGCGAGGAGCTGCCGGTCAAGCAGGTCGAGGACACGGTCGAGCTCGACGAGATCTTCTCGGCCTTCGACAGCGACACCCGCGCGGCCTTCAAGACCTGGATCAAGGAGCTCGCCGACGCCATCAAGGGCGGCCGCTCATCCGACCTGAGCTCGGCCTTCGGCAACCTCGAGCCCTTCGCCACGGACGGCGCCGACCTGCTGAAGGTGCTCGATGAGCAGCAGGTCTCGGTGCGCCGGCTGGTGCGCAACACGGGCCAGGTCTTCGGCGCCATCAACGAGCGCGAGGGCGCGCTCGGCCAGCTGATCCAGAACTCCAACGACGTGTTCGCGGCCACCGCCTCCCGCGACCGCGAGCTGGCCGAGACCTTCCAGGTCTTCCCGACCTTCCTCGACGAGTCCAAGGCCACGCTGGCCCGCCTCGAGCGCTTTGCCAACAACACGCGGCCTCTGGTCAACGACCTCAAGCGCCCGGCCGACGACCTCGATGACACCGTCCGCGACCTGGGCGACCTCGCCCCCGACCTGACTCGGCTCTTCCGCGACCTGCCGCCCCTGGAGCGGGCCTCGCGCCGCGGCGTTCCGGCGCTCAATCGCGTGCTCAAGGGCGCCTCGCCGGTGTTCGACGAGATCCGCCCGTTCCTGGCCCAGCTGAGCCCGATCCTTTCCTACGCCAACTTCCACCAGGACACCATCTCGAGCTTCCTCACGATCGGCGGCACCAACTTCGGCTGCACCCAGCGCGGCCAGGGCAACTGCAACCCCGACGCCGGCTCGCTGCGCTACCAGGTCAACTTCTCGCTGCTCGAGCCGCGCTCGTTCGAGCGCTTCACCAGAACGCCGGACTGGGAGCGAGGGAACTCGTACATGGCGCCCAACGCGCTGCTCCGTGCGGGCAACTTCGGCGTGATCGAGAGCTTCAACTGCCCCGGCGGAGAGCAGCCCAACCCCGTCGACGTCCAGAACCCGCCGCTGGTCGGGCCGCCGACCGAGCCGCCCTGCTTCCAGCAGCCCGGGTCGCTCTACGACGGCAAGCGGTTCGTGGTGCCTCAGCGAGGCCGAGCGCCGAAGGTCAACAAGCCCGGGCCCACCAGCGGCACCAAGCCGGCGACGGACCCCGCGCCGGGCGACCCCGTGCACTAGCGCCGTTTTCGCGACAATGGAGGTGTGCGCAACCCGCTGCCGGGACTGATGCGCCGCCTCGGACGGCGCTACCTGTGGCTGTACCTGGCGTTCGACGCGGTCACGTCGATCGTCATCGGGCTCGGCACCATCGCCCTGTTCTCGCTCTACGAGCCGATGTCGTGGGGCGAGTTCCTCACGATCGCCCTCTTCTCCGAGGCGGTCATGCTGCTCGCGCTCGCCTACGCGTTCGCCAGCTCGGCCCACGCGATCATGCCCGTCTGGCGCTGGCTCGGCGCCGGCCGGCCGCGCCGGGGGGCGATCGAGGCGTGGTACTCCGCCGTGGCCGCGCCGCGGCGCATGGTCGTGGCCAACGGGTGGAAGCCCTACGCGCTGGTCAGCATCCCGATCGCCCTGTTCGTTCCGTGGCAGCTCGACCTGAGCCCGCTCGCGGGCTTCATGGTCCTCGTAGGAACCCTGATCGCCGTGGCCTATGCCTCCGTGCTGCACTTCTTCGCCTCCGAGGTGTTCCTGCGGCCCGTGGTCCAGGAGTCCGCGGGCCACCTGCCGAGCGACTTCGCGGGGGCCTACATCGGAGTGCCGGTGCGCTGGCGCCTGCTGGCGGCGCTGCCCATCATCAACGTCATCACCGGCGTGGTGGTCAGCGGGCTGAACAACGATGGGGCCAGCTCGCTGGTGGACATGGGTCTCGACGTCGTCATCGCCGTGCTGGTGGCCTTCACGGTGTCCCTGGAGCTGACCGTGCTGGTGGCGAAGTCGGTGCTGCGACCTGTCGACGATCTGATCGCGGCGACCGAGCGGGTCAAGGAGGGCCACCTCGACGCGCGGGCGAAGCTCACCTCCGGCGACGAGCTGGGCCTGCTCGCGGGCAGCTTCAACGAGATGATGGCCGGCGTCTCCGAGCGCGAGGCGCTGCGGGAGGCGTTCGGCAGCTACGTGGACCCCGACGTGGCTGAGCGGGTGCTCGATGAGGGTGCGCTGTTGGAGGGCGTGGACGTGGAGGCCACGGTGATGGTCGTCGACATGCGCGACTTCACCCCGTTCGCCGAGCGCTCCAGCGCGCAGGAAACCGTCGCCCGGCTCAACGAGCTGTTCGAGGTCGTCGTGCCCGTGGTGCTCGAGCACGGAGGCCATGCCAACAAGTTCCTGGGGGACGGCGTGCTGGCCGTGTTCGGCGCTCCGGAGCGCTTCTCCGACCACGCCGACCGGGCGGTGAGCGCGGGTGTGGCGCTCGTCGAGGCGGTCAACCGCCACTTCGCAGGCGAGGTCCACGTGGGGGTGGGGATCAACTCCGGCCCAGTGGTCGTCGGCTCGGTGGGCGGCGGGGGCCGACTCGAGTTCGCCGTCATCGGCGACGCGGTGAACGTCGCGGCGCGGGTGGAGGAGTGCACGAAGGACACCGGGGACCCGGTGCTGCTCACCGAGGCCACGCGGACGCTGCTCGAGCGCTCGGACCTGCGGCTGGAGAAGCGCACCACGCTGGAGCTCAAGGGCGTCTCGGAGCCGGTCCGCTGCTACGCACCCGTGGGCATGGCCAGGATCGACCTGGACGGACGTTCGATCTCCGGCCGCGCCCCGCTCACAGCCGACGCCTAGGCACCCGATCTTCAAGGTGTGCCTTCACGCCCGCAGCCGCGACGGGCGGCGCGGCTGCTGCTGCGCCGCGCGCGTTTCGGCGCGAGTGCGCTCTGCCTGCTCGGCGCTCTGCTGGTGAGCGTGGCCTTTCCGGCACACCAGGCCGACAGTGCGCAGGCCAAGCCCCTCAAGCAGGCAAAGCCGCCCAAGCAGGCGAAGCCGCCCAAGCAGGCAAAGCCGCCCAAGCAGAGCGCGAAGGCGGTCAAGCCCGCCGATTCGGGCCCCGCTGAGCCTCGCTCCAAAAAACCGGCCCCCGCCCCCCGCGACCCGCCGGTGAAGGAGTCGCTGCCCCAGGAACCAAAGAGGACCGGCACCAAGGGGAGCCCGACAGGCCAGGCTGCCGAGGAGCCCGGGACTCCACCCGACGGCGGCTCGGACGCAACGCCCGCGCAGCCAGGCAGGATGCCCGCGGCGGGCCCGCGCGCGCCCAGTGCCGGCGGCGGCTCGGGCCGCGGCCGGACCGCTCCCGCCGCGAACCTGGGCGCCCCCGGCAGCTCATCCTCGCTCGCCGGCTTCAACCCCGGACCGGGCGCCGCGCCCGGAGGCATCCTCGGCCTGCCCGGCGACGCCCTCGGCGCCGCCCAGGCCGCCGCGGGCGGAACCGTAACCGGGGACGGCGCCGGCTCCTCCGCCGACGGCGACGCCTTCGGGCCCGCGCCCGGCAGCCCGTCGGTGGCCTCGGAGGGCAGCCCGGCAAGGGCCGGCATGGCCTCGAACGGCCCCGGGGGGGACGGCCGCGGAGGCGGCCCGGACTCGCGCGTGACGCGCACGGTGCGCGAGTTCGTCGACGTCGTGCCCGACTCGCTCAAGACCGCGCTGGCCGCGCTCGCCGCGCTATTCACGATGTCCGGCCTCGGCTACCTGCTGGCCGCGCTGCGGGCGCGCCGCCTCGGGCGCCAGCGCCGCGAGCTGCTCGATGAGGTGGGCCTGCTTCAGGCCGCGCTGCTTCCCCCGGTTCCCGAGCGCTTCGGGTCGCTGCGGGTTTCGGTTGCCTACCGGCCGGCTTCGGGCCCGGCCGCGGGTGGGGACTTCTACGACGTCGTCCCGCTCGAGGGCGGGCGCACCGCGTTCGTGCTCGGCGACGTGTCGGGCCACGGCCGCGGCGCGCTTTCGCACACCGCCTTTCTGCGCTACACGCTGCGGGCCTACCTCGAGGCCGGCCTGGAGCCGCGCGCGGCGCTGCGCCTGGCCGGCCAGGTGATCGACGACCTCGACGGCGACTTCGCCACCGTCCTGCTGGCCATCCACGACCCCGACGACGGCGCGCTGACCTATTCGGCCGCCGGCCACCCCGCGCCCGTGGTGGTGGGCCCATCGCGCTTCGATCCCGTCCTGGCGGTGTCCTCCCCGCCCATCGGCGCGGGGCTCGAGACCGGCCGCCGCCAGACCACCGTGCCGCTCGAGCCAGGCTCGGTCGTCTGCCTGTACACCGACGGCCTGACCGAGGTGCGTACCGCGACCAAGCGGGTCATGGGCCGCGGTCGGCTGACCGACCTCTTGGAGGAGCTGGGTCGTGAGGCGACCGCGCAGCAGCTGCTGGACGCGGTGGCCGCCGACGCCGTGGGTATCGAGGACGACATGGCGGCCTGCCTGCTGGCGCCCACCGCGGGGGTGATCGCCGGCGGGTTTCGCATCGAGCAGATCGAGCTCTGGGCCGAGGATCTCGACGCTGGCATGTGCGAGCGCTTCCTGGAAGCGTGCGGTGTTCCCGAGGCCTACGTGGTTTCGACTGTCGAGCAGGCCCGAGCCGAGACCAGGCGGACGGAGGCGGCGATCATCCAAGTCCGCTTCGGGACTCGTGGCCCTCAGGCCGAGGTCCTGGGAAGCAGCGTGGAGAGCCTCGAGGCAGCGGCTCGCCGAGCGCGCGCCGACGCCGTCTAGACCGATCCCGCGAAGCCGGCGATCGCGTCGCTGACCTCAGTCGGGCTGTCCTCGAGCAGGTAGTGCCCGGCGTCCACCAGAGTGGTCAGCTGCGCCGAGGGGAACAGCTCGCGCCACTCGTCGCAGAACACGGGCCGGAAGATCGGATCGCGCATGCCCCACACCAGGGCCAGCGGCAGGTCGAGCCCGCTCAGGGCGGAGTGGATGCGGCCCATCGTCGCGGCGCTGCGATCGCGTTCGCTGAGCGGTATGTCGCGCTGGAAGGCGAGCGGCCCGAGGCGCCGCGACCAGTAGTCCGGGAACGGCGCGCGATAGGCCTCCATCATCCGCTGGTCGACGCGCCGGGAGGCCATCCCGCCCGGGATGCTCTCGACCATCATGTTGCCGGCGAGGGCGAGGATCTCGCCGAGGCCGTCGGTGCGGAACTCGCGCAGGAAGGGAGGCAGGAAGCTCGGGAGCTCCCAGGCCCAGCTGTTCGTGACGAGCGCCGCACGGAAGCGCTCTCGACGCTCGAGCAGCGCGCCGAAGCCGATCGGGCCGCCCCAGTCGTGGACCACGAGCAGGATGTCCCGCAGGTCGAGCTGGTCGAGCAGGCTGACGAGGTTTCCTACGTGGGCGTCGAGGTGGTAGCGCCCGAGCTGCGGCGGCTTGTCCGAGCGCCCGAAGCCCATGTGGTCGGGAGCCACGCAGCGGTGGCCCGCGGCCGCTAGCCGCGCAATCGGCGCGCGGAACATGTAGCTCCACGTGGGGTTGCCGTGCAGCAGCAGCACAGGCGGCGCGTCGCGCGGCCCTTGGTCGACGTAGGCCAGCGCGACGTCTCCTACCCGCACCCGGCGGGTCGGGTACGGAAACGTGCCGCCGAAGTCGTGCTCGACCACTGCGCGATGCTGTGTACCCGGAGCGGCGATCGGTTAGGCTCGCGCGCGGCCGTGAGCACCGAGGCGCAGCCCAAAGGCGAGGAGCGCAGGCCGGGCGTTGGCCGGCCGGGCACCGGAGACTCGGAACGATCTGACGCCCTCCACGGAGGCCGACTCGTCGCCAAGCGCCTGAAGGCCCACGGGGTCACGAAGCTGTTCACGCTCTCGGGCGGCCACCTCTTCTCGATCTACGACGGCTGCCGCGAGGAGGGCATCGACCTCGTCGACACCCGCCACGAGCAGAGTGCCGCCTTCGCCGCCGAGGGCTGGGCGAAGGCCACCCGCCGGCCCGGCGTGGCTGCGCTGACCGCCGGCCCGGGAGTGACCAACGGCATGAGCGCCATGGCCTCTGCTCTGCAGAACAGCTCGCCGATGCTGGTCCTGGGTGGTCGCGCCCCCGCGGCCCGCTGGGGACAGGGCTCGCTCCAGGAGATCGACCACGTGCCCTTCGTCGCGCCGCTCACCAAGCTCGCGCGCACCGCCGAGTCCACCGCCGAGATCCCCGGCTTGGTCGACGAGGCGCTGGCGGCGTCGCTGGAACCCCCGACAGGACCCACCTTCCTCGACTTCCCGCTCGACCAGGTCTTCATGGAGGCCGAGGCGGAGGCCGACGCACCGCCCACGCTGCCGGATCCGCTCGCCGCGCCGGCGGCCGATGGTGTCGAGCGGGCGGCCGAGCTGCTGCGCTCGGCGCAGCGGCCGGTGATCATGGCCGGCACGGGCCTCTACTGGGCGCACGGCGAGAACGCCCTGCGCGCGCTGTCCGACGAGCTGCAGATTCCGGTCTTCCTGAACGGCCTGGCCCGCGGCTGCCTGCCCGCCGACCACGCCAACTTCTTCTCGCGCGCACGGAGCACGGCGCTGAAGGGCGCGGACGTCGCGCTCGTGCTCGGCGTCCCGATGGACTTCCGGCTCGGCTTCGGCGGCTCCTTCGGCGAGGACACGCAGATCGTGGTGGTGGGCTCCGCGCACCCGGGCCGCGATCATCCCCGCGAGGTGGCGTCCGAGCTGTTCGGCGGCGTGCCCGCCACGCTGGAGGCGCTGCGCGAGACCGGCTCGGGTGGCCCCGACCGCTCGGGCTGGCTCGAGCAGCTGCGGGCCGAAGAGCGCGAGAAGCGCGAGGGCGAGCAGGCCGAGCTGACCGACGACCGCGCGCCGCTGCACCCCCTGCGCGTCTACCACGAGCTCGCCAAGGTGCTGACCCGGGACACCGTGGTGGTGGGGGACGGCGGCGACTTCGTCTCCTACGCGGGCCGCGTGATCGAGACCTACCAGCCCGGCCGCTGGATGGACCCCGGCCCCTTCGGTTGCCTCGGCGCCGGGCCCGGCTATTCGCTGGCGGCCAAGCTGGCCAACCCCGACAGCCCGGTGTGCCTGCTGCTGGGCGACGGGGCCTTCGGCTTCGCCGGCCTGGAGTTCGACACGCTCGTGAGGCACGGCATCCCGGTGGTGGCGGTCATGGGCAACAACGGCATCTGGGCGCTCGAGAAGCACCCGATGGAGTTCCTCTACGGCTACTCGGTGGCCGCCGACCTGCAGCCCGAGTGCCGCTACGACCAGGTGGTCGAAGCCCTCGGCGGCCACGGCGAGCTCGTGCGCACCCCGGCTGAGCTGCGCCCCGCCCTCGACCGCGCCTTCTCCTCGGGCAAGCCGGCGCTGGTGAACGTCCTGACCGACCCGAGCGTGGCCTACCCACGCCGGTCCAACCTCGCGTAGCGCTCCTCGGCTTGTGGGTGCCGAGCCTCCGGTGCTCGGCCGGCCAACGCCCGGCCTGCGCTCCTCGGCTACCGGGTGCCGAGCCTCCGGTGCTCGGCCGGCCAACGCCCGGCCTGCGCTCCTCGGCTACCGGGTGCCGAGCCTCCTCGGCCGGCCACCGCCCGGCCTGCGCTCCTCGGCTAGACCACCGGCTCCACCTTCGGGTAGCGCCGCCGGTGGACGTAGGTGGCGATCGCCCCGGCGGGCAGCGGCAGCCAGTAGTTGACCAGGCGGTAGGCGAGCGTGGCCAGCGCGGCATCGGCCGGCGCCACGCCGGCCAGGGCCAGCAGGCCCGTCAGGCCCGCCTCGACGAAGCCCAGGCCCCCCGGCGTGAAGGGGATCTGCGCCAACACCTGGGCGGCCACGTAGGCGAGCAGCACCAGCGACGGGCGCGGTGACGCGCCAACGGCGGCCAGCGCCGTGAGCAGCGTCCCGTAGTCGAGCATCCAGCGGCCGACCGAGGCGAGCAGCGCCCGCTTCCACTTCTCGCCGAGCGCGGACTGCACCCCGTTGCGCTCCTCGAGCAGCCGGTCGGGCAGGTCGCTGCGCGGCTCGCGCCTGCGCAGCACCCGGTTGCGTACGCGCTGGATCGCTCGGCCTGCCGCAAGCAGCGGCTCGTCGAAGGCGAGGAAGACCGCGCCGAGGCCGGCCATGACCGCGAAGCCGAAGCCGCCCAGCAGAGCGGCCTGGGTCAGCCCGTGGTCGACGGGTGCGCCGAACAGGATCGCCGGGAGCGTGAAGACCGGCAGCGCCAGCAGCGTGGCGAACGTGAACAGGTTCGCTGCTGTGAGTGCCGAGGCGGCCCGCCCGCTGGCGACCGTGCCTGACGTCACCAGCATCCCGTACTGCAGCGCGGCGCCGGCCGCGCCGCCCCCGGGGACGATGCGCGCGAAGGCGTTCCCGGCGATCTGCGACGAGAGCACCGGTCCCAGCCGCTGGGCGTGCAGGCAGATGAGCTGGACCAGCGCCATGCACACGAGGCTCCCGGCCTGGAGCACGATCATCGGCACGAACCAGGTCGGCTCGAGCGCGGTGAGCCGCGGAGCGGTGGAGAAGACCTCGATGAGGCTCGGCGCCAGCAGGTACAGCGACACGCCGGTCAGGGCCAAGAACAGCACCCGCCGCGTCACGCTGTTCACAGCCGGAACCTACCCCCGAAAACAGGAACCGCCCGCATCATGCGGGCGGTTCCGATATCGGCCCCATCAGGACGGGCAGGGGTACGTGCCTTGAAAGGGCCTTGTGGCTCGAACTGCGGGAGGCGCCGAAACGATGCGGCTTAGCTCGAGCCTATGTACAGGTGAGGATCCGCCAAACGGGTTAACCGCGCGGCCTCTCCTCACCCGCCACGCCGACTATACACCACCCCTGCCCCGGTTTCGACCGCCATTTGGGGCGCATACAGCACCGCTCGTTTGGCTAACCCCTCTCACCCCGAGGGCCTCCCCCCACGGTGCTCAGCGCGGCTCCGTGCAGGAGGTCCGCCTCGCTGACCTCGATCTCCTCGAGACCGAACGCGCCCATCGACTCGAGCAGGATCGCCGCGCCGGCGATGATGGTGGGAGCGCGCCCGGGGTCAAGGCCCACGGTCTGCTTGCGCTCGGCGAGCGGCACCGCGGCCAGGCGGTTGAGCAGGGTCTGGCAGGCGCCGCGGCCGAGCCTGTGGCCGTCGACGCGGTCGGGGTCGTAGGGCTCGAGCCCGAGGTCGATGGCCGCGAGCTGGGTGGCGGTCCCCGCCACGGCGATGCCCACGCTCACCTGCTTGCGCACGTCCGGGGGGAGCTCGTCGGCGAGGATCGCGCGGGCCTCTCGCCGCAGGGCGTCGACTTCCTCGCCGGAGGGAGGGTCGCCGTGGAGGTGGCGCTCGGTCTGGCGTACCGAGCCCAGCCCGGTCGAGACTCGGAACGAGGGCTCGTCGCCGGCGTCCCCGACCACGTACTCGGTGCTGCCACCGCCGATGTCGATCACCAGCGCCGGCTGCCCGGCCTCCCGCCGGGCGGTGGCGCCGAGGAAGGTGAGCCGGGCCTCCTCGTCGCCGGTGATGGTCTGCACCTCGACGCCGTAGCGGTCGGCCAGGGCGCGGCGGAACTCGTCGCCGTTCTCGGAGTCGCGGACGGCGCTGGTGGCCACGCCGATGGTCCGGTCGACGTCGCCGAGGCCGTCCATCGCCTCCCGGTAGCCGGCGACAACCGAGAACACACGCTCCATCGCGGCGTCGGTGAGCCGGCCCGAGCGGTCGACGCCCTCGCCGAGCCGGGTCACCTCGCTGCGGCGCTCGAGCGCCTCGGCCTCTCCGCCGAGGACGTCCGCTACGAGAAGTCGCGTGGAGTTGGTTCCGAAGTCGACGACCGCTATGCGCTGGCCCTGGTCCATACGGAGGTCCATCATCACGAACCGTCAGGATCTTGCTGCGCCCGTGGAGTCCTCGGCCCCGGACAAGCTCAGCAGGAGCGAGTTGCTGGCACTCGGCGCGATGGCGCTGGCGGTCTTCGTGATCGCCAACGACGTGACCTCGCTCACCGTCGCGCTCCCGCAGATCGAGAAGGACTTCGACTCCGACCTGGGGACCGTGCAATGGGTGATCAACGCCTACGCGCTCGTGTTCGGCGTCTTCATGATCACCGGCGGCCGCCTGGCCGACATGTTCGGGCGGCGGCGCATGTTCTTCGTGGGCTGTGCGGTGTTCGTGGGATTCTCACTCGTGGCCGCGGCGGCGCCCGGCGACATCTGGCTGATCGTCTGCCGGGCGCTGATGGGGCTGGGTGGCGCGCTCATGTGGCCGGCCACACTGGCGATGACCTTCACCCTTCTTCCCGAGCAGAAGGCCGGCCTGGCCGGCGGGTTGATCATCGGCGCGGCGGGCTTCGGCAACGCGGCGGGGCCGCTCATCGGCGGACTGCTGACCGACGCGGTGTCCTGGCGGGCGATCCTCGTGCTGAACCTCCCCGTGGCGGCAATCGCCTGCCTGGCGTGCTGGCGGCTGGTGACCGAGTCCCGGGACGAGAACACCACGCGGAAGATCGATTACGCGGGGATCGCCTCGCTCACGACGGCGCTCATCGCCCTGCTGCTCGCCCTCGACCAGGTGACCCTGTGGGGCTGGACGGACCCGCGCATCATCGGGCTGCTGGTCGTGTGCGTGGTGTTGCTCGGCGCGTTCGTCGTCCGGGAGCGACGCGCCGGGGACGCGGCGCTCGTCCCGCGCGACGTCATGTCCAACGTGCCGTTTCGAGCGGTCTGCCTGGTGACGCTGTTGATCTCGGCCACGTTCTTCAGTGCGCTCCTCTTCCTGCCGCAGTTCCAGCAGAAGATCCTCGGCTACTCGCCGTTGGAGGCCGGGCTCGGCCTGCTGCCGTTCATGGGCATGTTCGCCGCGACCTCGTTCGTGGCGGGGCGCTTCTACGACCGGGTCGGGCCGAAGGTCATCGTGACCGCGGGCGCGGCCTGCCTCTGCCTCGGCGGATTTCTGATCTCGCTCATCGGAAGGGAGTCCGGCCTGGGCTCGCTGGTGCCCGGGATGCTGGTGCTCGGCTTCGGCACCGGGCTGTTCTACTCGTCGGTCACCACCGCGGCCGTCACCGCGCTCGACCCCTCGCGCTCCGGTCTGGCGGGCGGCATCGTCTACATGTTCCAGGTGGCCGGCGGCTCGATCGGGCTGGGCCTCACCACCGCGATCTTCACCACGGCCTCCCAGGACACGCTGCAGCGGGACTCCCTCGGCCTGGCCGAGCGGCAGGTGGAGGCGGCGGACGGGCTGCTCGCCGGGACCAAGACCGCCGCGCGGCTGGCCCACGAGTTCAGCTCCGAGGCCGTCACTCACCTCGAGGAGCTCGTCCGACGCGCGTTCGTGGACGGCATGCATTGGGGCTTTCGCTTCGCCGCGGCCCTCGCGCTCGTAAGCGTCGTGACCTCGGCGCTGCTGGTGGGGGAACGATCGACTCGTCAATAGTCCCGCTGGCCATCACGATGATGGCCGGGCCTCAGATCCTCTCGGCCATCATCTTTGTCACCTCCGACCACCCGATCGGGATCTCATCGGCGTACGTGGCGGCCGTCGGGCTCACCACGGCCGCGTGGGTCGCCATCTGGTCGTTGCTCGCCTCCGCCTTCGGGGACAAGCTCATGGAGCACAAGTCGCAGGAGCCCTCGACGCTCGGCAAAGTGCTCCCGATCGTGCTCGTCGGGCTCCTGATCGTCGCCTCGCTTCGGGCCTACCTGACCCGAAAGACCTCCGAGCCGCCCAAGTGGCTGGCGGGGCTGCAGAAGGCGGGCGTGGCGAAGGCCTTCGTCCTCGGTGTCTTGCTGATCACGCTGATGCCGGGCGACATCGTGGTCCTGGCCACCACTGGCATGCACCTCGAAAGCGAGGGCAAGAGCTTCACCGACGCCCTGCCCTTCATCGGCCTGACGACGCTGATCGCCGCGTTGCCGTTGCTCTTCTACCTGCTGTTCCGCCGCCGTGCGCAGGTCGCAATGCCGAAGGCGCGCGAGTGGATGAACGCCAACAGCTGGCTGGTGAACATCGGCGTCTACGCGATCTTCATCGTGCTGATCCTCAGCTAGCGCCTGGCCGCGACAGGCTGCGCGGCGTCGGCCTCCCTGAGGTACTGGTGCACGAAGGCGATGGCCATGCTGCCCTCGCCGACCGCGGCGGCGACGCGCTTCATCGAGCCGAACCGGACGTCGCCGCAGGCGAGGATCCCCGGCACGTTGGTCTCGAGCAGGTACGGGTCGCGGTCGAGCGCCCAGTGGTCGCCGTCGCGCATGTCCGAGCCCGTCAGCACGTAGCCCCGCTCGTCGAGCGCGATCTCCGGCGGCAGCCAGCCGGTCTCGGCGTCCGCGCCGATGAAGATGAACAGCCCACCCGACTCGAGCCGGGTCGTCTCGCCGGTCGAGGAGTCGTGGACCTCGATGGCCTCGAGCGAGACCTCGCCGTGGGCGCACTTCACCTCGCTGTTGACCAGGGTGCGGATGTTCGGCCGGGTCGCGAGCTGGTCGACGAGGTAGCGCGACATGCTCTTCTCCAGGCGCTCACCGCGGCAGAGGATCGTCACGCTGCGCGCGTGGGTGGAGAACGCCAGGGCGGCCTGCCCTGCCGAGTTGCCCGCGCCGACGAGGTGCACGTCAAGGCCGTGGGTGTTGGGCGCGTCGCTGCGCGCCGCCCCGTAGGAGATCCCCTTGCCGGCGAGACGGTCGAAGCCGTCGATTGCCATCTGCCGCCAGGCCACCCCGCAGGCGAGGATGATCGTGTGCGCGCGGATGACGTCGCCGCCGTCCAGGTGCACCTGCCGCGTCGCGGGGTCGATGCGCTCGATCGACCGGGTCACCAGGATCTCAGCCCCGAGCCGGCGCGCCTGCTGGAGGGCGCGGCTGCCCAGCTCGTCGCCCGAAACGCCCGAGGGGAAGCCGAGGTAGTTCTCGATCCGCGAGGATGTGCCGGCTTGCCCTCCCGGCGCCTCGCGCTCGACCACGACCGTCCGCAGGCCCTCCGAGGCGCCGTACACGGCAGCGGCGAGGCCCGAGGGCCCGGCGCCCACGATGAGGGTGTCGTACTCCGCTTTGTCGGCCTCGGTGCCGATGCCGAGCAGCTCGGCGACGCGCCGGGGCTGCGGCCGGATCACGGTCTTCCCGTTGATGACCCTGATCGTGGGCAGGTCGGCCTCCTCGGGCAGGGGACCCTCCCACTCCTCCGTCGCCTCCGGGGCGTCGGGTTGGAGCCACTTGAACGTGACCTGGTTGCGGTCGAGGAAGCGCCGCAACTCGGTGCAGGACGTGTCCCACCTGTGCCCCACGACGATCGCGCGGGGCGGCGGCGGATCGGCGGCGATCCCCTGCAGACCGCGCTGGCCGCTCATGCGGTGGGCGGCGAGCCGGCCGATCTCCTTCGCGACGTCGGGCTCGACCGACGCGATGGCGTGGTAGTCGTGCGGCTCGAGGCGCAGGAGCCGCGTCTGCTCCGCGGCCCGGAAGCCGACCGGGAACACGGTGCCGAGCGCGATCGGAACCTCGCCGAAGAGCTCTCCGGGGAGGCGCTCGCCGACGACCCTCTCGACCCCGTCGACCAGCTTCACCGGCTCGATGCGGCCGTCGAGCACCGCGAACAGCGCGCGCTCGTCGCCCTCGTGCGCCGCGTACTCGCCTGCCCGCAGGCTGATGTCCGCGGCCGCCCGGGACAGCCGCTCGCGCGCAGCCTCGTCGAGCGACGCG